>Ga0307515_10000184_pt1 | contig 153952 bp, 126 predicted proteins | sample 17_EM_MG_FD_194513 | JGI IMG/M metagenome (GOLD analysis project Ga0307515, IMG submission 194513) | Populus trichocarpa ectomycorrhiza microbial communities from riparian zone in the Pacific Northwest, United States - 17_EM | ecosystem: Host-associated > Plants > Roots > Unclassified... | reverse complement strand
GAGCGGGCGATTGGGGTGCCCTGTGGAGCGAAGTAAAGGAGGAGCCCCAGCTTGCGCAGCAAGCTGGGGCGGGGGACATGAGCGCAACAGGGCACCCCAAGCGCACGCGATCGCCACAGACTCAACGACCGCAATGGGCCGCTAGCCGCCATGCTCCGCGCCCCCGAATCCCTCCCCGGCCATCTCGCCGAAAACGTCATGCACTTCGGCCGTGTGCTGCGCAAGGCCGGCCTGCCGCTGGGCACGGACCGCATCCAGCTCGCGTTGACGGCATTGCAGGTCGCCGGCCTGGAGAGCAAACGCGACTTCCACGACACGCTGGCCGCGTGTTTCATCGACCGTGTCGAACACCAGGAGATCTTCGACCAGGCCTTCCACCTGTTCTGGCGCGACCCCGACCTGGCCGGCCGCATGATGGCGATGCTGCTGCCGCGCGTGCAGGCCAAGGACAACGCGCTGCCGCCACCGCCGGAGAACCGGCGCCTCGGCGAAGCGCTGTTCCCGCACCAGCCGCAGGCACCGAACCCACCGCCGCCGCCCGAGGAACTGCAGGTCGACGCGCAGCTCACCTTCAACGAACGTGAAGTGCTGCGCAAAGCCGACTTCGAGACGATGACGGCCGACGAATGGCGCGAAGCGCTGCAGATGCTCAAACACCTGCAGGTGCTGTTCGAACCGCTGCCGTCACGCCGCAGCGAACGGGCGCTGCACCCGGGCCGGCCCGACGGCCGCGCCACGCTGCAGGCGATGGCCCGCCACGGTGGCGAGCTCTGGGACATGCGCTGGCGGCGCCCGCGCCAGCGCCCGGCGCCGCTGGTGGTGCTGGCCGACATCTCGGGTTCGATGAGCAAGTACTCGCGCATGCTGCTGCACTTCACGCATGCACTGGCGAGCCGTGGCGGTGGGGCCGACGCCCGCGTGGAGAGCTTTGTCTTCGGCACCCGGCTGACACGCACGACACGTTCGCTGCGCCAGCGCGACCCCGACATCGCCGTTGCCCACGTGGTGCGCGAGGTCGAAGACTGGTCGGGCGGCACGCGCATCAGCGAATGCCTGCACCAGTTCAACCAGCGCTGGGCGCGGCGGGTGCTGAACAGCCGCGCCACCGTGCTGCTCATCACCGACGGCCTGGAGCACGGCCACACCGGCGAACTCAGCTTCGAGATGGAACGCCTGCACAAGAGCTGCCGGCGGCTGGTGTGGCTGAACCCGCTGCTGCGTTTCGACGCCTTCGCGCCCAAGGCCGGTGGCATCAAGGCGATGCTGCCGCACGTCGACCGTTTCCTGCCGGTGCACAACCTGGCGAGCCTGGAACAACTGGCCACGGTGCTGGCGGGCGGCCGCTAACGCCGCTTGCTTTTGCTCAAGTCGCACAGCGCGACGGTCGATATGGCTGAAATCACCCAAATCGCCAACCGACGCTGCCCCCGACGTGGTTTTCCTCGACTCCCAGTACGACACCCGCCTCGTCGTCGTCTCGATCCTGATCGCCACGCTGGCGTCGTACGTCGCGCTCGATCTGGCGCAGCGTGTGCGCAGCCGCGACCGCCAGGTGGCGTGGGGCTGGGGCATCGGCGGCTCGGTGGTGCTGGGCACCGGCATCTGGGCCATGCACTTCGTCGGCATGATGGCGTTTTCGCTGCCCATCACGCTGGGCTACACGCTGGGCATGACGCTGTTGTCCTGGGCCGCCGCGGTGGCGGTTTCGGGCGTGGCACTCACCGTCGCCAGCCGCGGCAGGCTCGGGCCGGCGCGGCTGGCGGCGGGCTCGCTGGCGATGGGCTGCGGCATCTGCGCCATGCACTACATCGGCATGGCGGCGCTGGACCTGGCGCCCGGCATCGTCTGGGACTTCTGGCTGGTGGCCGCATCGGCCGCGGTGGCGGTGGCGGCATCGGCGGCGGCGCTGCTGATCTTCTTCTGGCTGCGCCAGGTAAAGCCGCAGCACAGCCGGCGCTACCAGAGCGCCGCCGCCGTCGTGATGGGCCTGGCCATCGTCGGCATGCACTACACCGGCATGGCCGCGGCCAGCTTCCCGGCCGGCAGCGTCTGCTTCAGCGCCGGCGCGCTGAACAGCGGCAGCCTGGGCAGCAGCGTCATCATCGCGTCAGCGGTGCTGCTGTCGCTGACGCTGTTCACGTCCACGCTCGACGGCCGCTTGCGCGACCGCTCGGCGCGGCTGGCGGCGTCGCTGCAAAGCGCCAACGCCGAGCTGAAGGCGGCCAACATCGAGCTCAAGACCCTGGCCTTCCGCGACCCGCTGACGGGCCTGCCGAACCGGCTGCTGTTCGAAGACCGGCTGCAGCATGCGGTGGCCCGGGTCGACCGCGCCCGGCACGAAGGCGAAGGCCTGCGCCTGGCCGTGTTGTTCATCGACCTCGACGGCTTCAAGCCTGTGAACGACTCGCTCGGCCACAGCCAGGGCGACCAGGTGCTGCGTGAAGCCGCCATCCGGCTGCGCGGGCTGGCGCGCAACAGCGACACGCCGGCGCGTGTCGGCGGCGACGAGTTCGTGCTGATGATGGAAGACGGCGCCAGCCCCGCCGATGCCACGGCGCTGGCGCGGCGCATCGTCGAACAGCTGGGCGAACCTTATCTGGTGGGCGGCCGGCACTTCAGCATCTCGGCGTCGGTGGGCATCGTCAGCTACCCCGACGACGGCACGGCCGACAAGCTGCTGGCCCATGCCGACGCCGCGATGTACGCCGCCAAACGCGCCGGTGGCGGCGGTTTTGCGCAGTTCGAGCCGCACATGGCCAGCGGCGCGCTGGAACAGCTGAGCCTGCAGACCGACCTGCGGCTGGCGATCGAACAGAACCAGCTGCGCCTGCACTACCAGCCCAAGCTCGACGCGCGCAGCGGCGCCGTCACCGGCGTCGAAGCACTGCTGCGCTGGCACCACCCGCAGCGCGGCGCCATCAGCCCGGGTGTCTTCATCCCGATCGCCGAACGGTTCGGCTTCATCGGCACCCTCGGCGACTGGGTCATCGAAGAGGCCTGCCGCCAGATGGGGGCCTGGGCCGCGGCCGGCCAGCACCGGCGCGTTGCGATCAACCTCTCGGTGCACCAGCTGCGCCAGGACGACCTGGCCAGCCGCATCGAAGCTTCGCTGCAGCGCCATGGCATCGCCCCCGCCGACCTGCTGTGCGAGATCACCGAATCGGCGGCGATGGACGACCTGCGCCACAGCCGCCAGGCCTTCGACGAACTGCTGCGCATCGGCGTCTTCCTGTCGATCGACGACTTCGGCACCGGGCACTCGTCGCTGGCCTACCTGCGGCGGTTGCCGGCGCGCCAGCTCAAGATCGACCGCAGCTTCGTCAAGGACCTGGAGACCAGCGCCGACGCACGCGCCATCGTGCACGCGGTGCTCGGCATGGCGCATGCGCTAGGCCTGCGTGTGGTGGCCGAAGGTGTGGAGACGGCAGGCCAGCGCGACAGCCTCGTCGAACTGGGCTGCGACGAGCTGCAGGGTTTCCTGTTCGCCAGACCGATGCCGGCCGAGGACTTGCCGGCCTGGGAGGCCCAGCGTTCAGCCCAGCGCCTCGCGCACGAAGTCGAGCCGGTCCTGGCCGAAGAACATGGCCTCGCCGACGAAACAGGTGGGCGCGCCGAACACGCCGCGTGACACCGCCTCTTCGGTGGTGGCGACAAGCGCGGCCTTGACCTCGGGCTCGGCCACCAGGGCCATGAAGGCCTCGGCGTCGAAACCGGCTTCGGCCAGCGTGGTGGCCAGCACGGCTGGGTCGTTCAGGTTCTGCTGCTGCTGCCAGATGGCGTTGAACATCGCCGTGCAGTAGGCGGCAAAACGCTCCGGATGGCGCAGCTGCAGGCCGGTGGCACCGCGCATCAAGGTGAGCGTGTTGATCGGAAAGTGCGGGTTCATCACGAACGGCACGCCGTAGCGTTGCGCCCAGCGCGTCAGGTCACCGAACATCCAGCGGCCCTTGGCCGGCACCATCACCGGGCTGGCGTTGCCGGTGGCTTTGAACACGCCGCCCAGCAGCATCGGCCGCCAGCTGATGGCGGCGCCACGCTCGGCGGCGATCTTGGGCAGCTGCGTGAACGCGAGATAACTCGCCGGGCTGCCGAAGTCGAAGAAGAACTCGACGGTGCGCATCAAAAGGTCTCCATCCAGGGCCGCAGATCCAGCTCGTGGGTCCAGGCATTGCGCGGCTGGCGGTGCAGCTGCCAGTAGGCTTCGGCGATGGCCTCGGGGTCGAGGATGCCCGCCCTTTCCTTCAACGCATAACGCTCGGGAAAGTTGCTGGCGATGAACTCGGTGTCGATGGCACCGTCGATGATGCTGTGCGCCACATGGATGCCTTGCGGCCCGAGTTCACGCGCCATGCTCTGCGCCAGCGCGCGCAGCGCGAACTTGGCGCCGGCGAAGGCACAAAAGCCGATGCCGCCACGCAGGCTGGCCGTGGCGCCGGTGAAGAGCACCGTGCCCTGGCCGCGTGGCCGCATCACCCGCGCGGCTTCGCGCCCGACCAGGAAACCGGCCAGCGCCGCCATCTCCCAGACCTTGCGGTAGACCCGTTCGGTGGTGTCGGTGATGCCGAAGCGCACGTTGGCGCCGATGTTGAACACCACCACCTCGATCGGCGCGATCTCGGCTTCGATCTTGGCGAACAGCGCCATCACCTCCGCTTCCTGCCGTGCATCGGAAGCAAACCCGTGGGCCACGCCACCTTCGGCCCGGATGCGGTCGACCAGCGGGGCCAGCTTGTCGGCCGTGCGGCGTGTGACGCAGACCACAAAACCCTCGCGTGCGAAGCGGCGTGCGATGGCGCCGCCGGTGGCGTCGCCGGCGCCGACCACGAGCACGGCGCGGGGCGCGTCACGGGAAGAGGTGTTCATGACGAAACTCGCAGCGGCAGGTTGGTCAGCAGATTCTGCGGCTTCAGGCGCAGCTGACCATCGGGGTTCATCGCCATGCCCAGGTAGACCGGCCGGCCGGCGATATCGGCGCGCATCTCGGCCGCGTCGGCGAAGTCCAGCCGGAACAGGCTCAGCAGCCGGCGCCGGCGTTCGTCGTCGACCGGCTTGTCTTCGTAGAGGTCGTTCAGCAGCGCGGTGGCTTCGGCGTCCAGGCCGACGTGCCAGCGCCAGTTTTCGTCGTCGATGCGCTGCACCGGCTGCACCTTCACCTGCACACCCATCAGGTGCTGGACCCAGCGCTCGAGCACCCGCGACAACGCCTGCAGGCCGCTGTGGGCGTTGGTCAGGGTGAACTGCACACCATGGCCGACATCGCGCGTGATCTCGTGGGTCAGGTCGAGCAGGTGGCGGTGGCGCTCGCCGTCGTCCTGCGCGTCCTGCCAGTAAGCCGCGGCGTTGTCGGGCGCCAGCACCGGCGCGTCCAGCGCACGCAGCGGCGCGTTGGCCTGCAGCAGCAGCTTGCCCAGGTCGCCGAGGCCGGCGGTGGCGTGGCGCTGGTCGATGCTGTCGCGGTCGGCGGCGAGCACCCGACCGTCGTGCACGGTGATGCGCTGGGCGCGGAACAGCATCTCTGCCGCACGGGCTTCGAAGGCGTTGTCGCTGTCGTCCAGCAGATGGCGCAGGATCAGCTGCGCCAGCAGGTCGACGAAAGCCGGCGCCACCGCTACCGGCCCGCCGCGGAACAGGCCGAGGTAACACGCCTGCAGGCTGCCGGCGGCCAGCAGGCGCTCGCGGAAAACAAGGAAGACGCTGTAGTTGTCGCGTGCGTCTTCGTCTTTCAACCGTGCCAGGCGGTCGGGCGCCACGGCACGCAATGGATCGTCCAGCAAGGCGGCGTGCAAGGCCAGCTCCGACTGGCACGACTCTGCCACCGGCGCCAGCTCGGGCCGCTCCAGCAGGCCGCGCAGGAAGCCGGGGCCGGGCAGCAACCCGCCCTGGCCATCCTGCACCAGCGAGCGGTAGCCGCAGGAAGGCCAGAAGTCGTTTTTCAACTAGCGGAAGACCGGTGCGCCGAAGTCGCCTTGCAGCGCACGCCAGACGGTTTCACCCGTCAACGGCATCTGCACCTTCTCGGCCTGGCGGCCGAGGCCGGCGGCATCCAGCGCGTCGACCACCGCGTTCACCACCGCCGGTGTCGCGCCGATGGTGCCGAGTTCGCCGACGCCCTTGGCGCCCAGGCCGTTGGTCTTGCAAGGCACGCTCTGGTCGAACCGGGTCTTGAAGGCGCGGAAGCCATCGGCGTGCGGCATCGCGTAGTCCATGTAGCTGGCGCTGAGCAGCTGGCCGCTTTCGGCGTCATAGGCGACCCGTTCACACAGCGCCTGGCCGATGCCTTGCACCGCGCCGCCTTCGATCTGGCCCTGCACGATGGTCGGGCTGACGACGCGGCCGATGTCGTTCACGGAAGCGTACGCCACCAGCGTGGTTTCGCCGGTGGCCGGGTCGATCTCGACCTCGGCGATGTGGCAGGCGTTGGGCCAGCTCGGCGCACTGGCCGTGGCGGTGCCGTCGACGACGATGTGCGCCTGCGGCTGTTTGCCCGCCAGCTCGAACAGGCCGATGCCGAGGTCGGTGCCGGCGACGCTGAAGCGCCCGGCGCTGTATTCGATGTCGGTGGCCGGCGCTTCCAGCGTCTCGGCAGCGAGCAGCTTGCCTTGTTCGACCGTGTTCTGCGAGGCCACGCGCACGGCAGCGCCGCCGGTGAAGAGCGAACGGCTGCCAGCGCTGCCGAAGCCGTTGGCGCGGTCGGTGTCGCCTTGCAGCACGCGGATCTTCTCCAGCGGCACGCCGAACACGTCGTGCGCCAGCTGCACGTAGCTGGTGGCGATGCCCTGGCCCATCGCCATCGTCGCCGAGGTCAGCTCGATGAAACCGTCGGCCGTGACATCGACCTTCACGGTCTCTTCGAAGGCGTTGCCGCTGGTCCATTCCAGAAAGGTCGAGATGCCGCGACCCCGCAGCTTGCCGCGGGCCTTCGAGGCTTCGCGGCGCGCAGCAAACCCGCTCCAGTCGGCCAGCACCAGGCCCTGGTCGAGCAGGCTCTCGAACGCGCCAGTGTCGTAGACCTGGCCCATCGGGTTGGTGTACGGAAACTGCTCGGGCCGGATCATGTTGCGGCGGCGCAGTTCGGCCGGGTCGAGCTTCATCTCGCGCGCGGCGGCGTCGAACAGCCGCTCGGTCGTGTAGATCGCTTCCGGCCGCCCGGCGCCGCGGTAGGCCCCGGTGGCTGCCGTGTTGGTGAGCACCGCGGTGAGGTGCAGGTCGATGAGCGGGATGTCGTAGATGCTGGTCGTGACCCAAGGGCCGATGAGCAGCTGGATGATGGCGCTGGTCAGCGTCGGATACGCCCCCACGTTGGCCAGCGAGCGGATGCGCAGCGCCAGCACCTTGCCCCCGGCGTCGAGCGCCATCTCGGCCTGGCTGACGAGGTCGCGGCCGGCAGCGGCCGAGAGGAACTCTTCGACCCGTTCGGCCTGCCACTTCACCGGCCGCTTCAGCTGCAGCGCGGCATAGGCGACGACGATGTCTTCGGTGTAGATGCCGGTTTTCATGCCGAAGCCGCCGCCGACATCGCCGACCACGACGCGCACGGTTTCCGCGCTGAGGCCGGGGATGCTGTCGACGAGACCGGTGCGCACGCCGGTGGGCATCTGGCTCGACAGCCGCACGGTGAGCCGGCCGTCGGCAAACGACGCCAGCACGCTGCGCGGCTCCATCGGGCTGGCCGCCACGCGCTGGTTGACGATGTCCAGCTTGATGCGGTGCGCGGCGCGCTCGAACGCCGCGGCCACGGCCGCAGCGTCGCCATGGCGGGCCTCGGCCGAGACGTTGTCGGGCGCGGCCGGCCACAGCACCGGCGCACCGGGCTGCAGCGCCGAGACGGCGTCGACCACCGCGGGCAGCGGCTCGTAGTCGATCACCACCGCGTCGCCCGCGGCCCGTGCGGCCTCGCGCGTTTCGGCAACGATGGCGAGCACCGCTTCGCCGACGAAACGCACCGTGTCGACCGCCAGCGCGTGTTTGGGCGGTGTCGCCATGGGCTGGCCGTCGGGGCGCTTGAAGACCGGCGGTATGCCGATGGGCTTGACCCCCGCCGCGGCCAGCTCGGCGCCGCTGAAGACGGCCAGCACGCCGGGCAGGGCCGCCGCTGCAGCGCTGTCGATCGAGACGATCTTCGCGTGCGCCGCGGTCGAACGCACGAAGCGCAGGAAGACCTGGCCTTCAGGCGCCACGTCGTCGGTGAAACGGCCCTGGCCTTGCACCAGGGCCGGGTCTTCGATGCGGCGCACGCTGTGGCCGCTGCCGAAACGCTGGGTGTCGAGTGGCGTGTTCATGCGCCTTCTCCCAAGTTCTGTCCGCGCAGGGTCTTGGCGGCCACCTGCACGGCGGCGACGATGTTGACGTAGCCGGTACAGCGGCAGAGGTTGCCTTCGAGCGCGTGCGCCACCTGGTCATCGCTCGGGCTGGGGTTGTTCTGGAGCAGGCAGGTCGCCGTCATCATCATGCCCGGCGTGCAGAAGCCGCATTGCAGGCCGTGGCAGGCGATGAAGGCGTCCTGCACCGGATGCAGCTTGCCGTTCTTCGCGAGGCCCTCCACCGTGGTGACGTTGCGGCCGGCGGCCTGCACCGCGAGCACGGTGCAGCTCTTCACCGCGGCACCGTCCAGCAGCACGGTGCAGGCGCCGCACTGGCTGGTGTCGCAGCCGACATGGGTGCCGGTCAAGGCCAGCGGCCCGCGCAGCAATTCCACCAGCAGCGTGGCGGGTTCGGTGTCGGCCTGCACGGCGGCGCCGTTGACTTGGAGTTGGATTCGGGTCATCGCGTTGTCGGTTGTCTAGAGGGCGCTGCTTCTGAAGCCGCAGAACATCGTATCGCGCGCCGGGGCTGCGAACCGGCGCGCCTGCGGATGGCGACTGCGCTGCCGGGTCATCCAGGCTGCGCCGCGCAGCACGGCCTGGTGGCTGCCGGGCGGCGGCACGGCGTCCAGCGCGCCCGGCCCCGCAGCGTACCCCAGCCAGCCGCGGGCGCTGCCGGCGACCCATTCGAACACGTCGCCCCAGACGAATCCGCGCGGGCCGGCGCCCAGTGCCGCGGCGGTCCATTCGGGTTCGGTCGGCAGGCGGCGGCCGGCCCAGCGGCACCAGGCCTCGGCTTCAAAGCGGCTGACATGCAGCACCGGCAACGCGGCGGCCACCCGCTGCATCTGGCCCTGGCGCTGCACCAGCACGGCGCCACGCAGCTGTTCGACATGGCGCGGCGCACGCCGGCCTTCGTTCTGCAGCCAGACCCAGCCGGGCTCGCTCCAGTGTTCGCGGCGGTCGTAGCCGCCGTCTTCGGCGAACTCGATGTAACGCGCCCAGCTCACCGCCTGCGCGTCGATCTCGAACTCGGGCATCACCACCGCATGCGCCCAGCGTTCGTTTTCGGGCACGCAGCCACCGGGCGTGGAGCCCAGCGCCACCGTCTGCGCCGGCAGCCACAGCGCGTCGCGTGCCGGGCGCACGGGTTGCGGCGGCAGCAGGTCACCCGGCAGCGGCAGCTGCAACTCGGCCGCACGTTCGGCCAGGCTTTCAGCGAGCCGGTCTTCGTGGCGCAGCGCCAGGCGGAAGTAATGCAGCGAGGCGTCGTCGTCGCCGGCCGTGGCCAGCAGGTCGAGTGTGGTCTCCAGCGTCTCGGCGAGGTAGCGACGCAGCCGGTCCGGGCTCGGCGGCACGAGTGCACCGCCATACCAGGCGTCGACGGCGGCATCGGCCGGCGCCAGCCGCAGCGCGCTGCCGTCGCTGTCTTCGCCGCGCTGGCGCTGCACGTGGCGGGCGATCCACTGGTCCTGGTACCAGCCGCCGTGGCCAGCCAGCCACAGCGCTGCGGCACCGCCGTCGCGCTTGTCGAGCGCACCGGTGCTTTCGAACAACGACAGCCAGCGCAGCGTGTGGTTGCGGGTGTCGATCAGCGCCAGCGACAGCAGGTCGGCGCCGGCGCTGCGCATGGCCAGCGCATCATCCAGTTCCTTCACTCACCCACCAGCCCGTTGCGAATGGCGTAGACCGTCATCTCCGAGTTGTTCGTCAGCTGCAGCTTTTCCAGCACCCGGGCGCGGTAGACCGAGACCGTCTTGGGCGACAGCATCAGCTCTTCGGCAATGTCGGCCAGGCGTTTGCCCGAGGCGATCATCACCAGCGTCTGCAGTTCGCGGTCGCTCAGCTTCTGGTGCGGACTTTCCATCGCCGGCGCGGTGAGGCTTTCGACCAGCATCTGCGCGATCTCGGGCGTGACGTATTTGCGCCCCTGCGCCACCGTGCGCACGGCCTGCACCAGGATCTGCGGATCGCCGCCCTTGTTGACGTAGCCATAGGCACCGGCGCGCAGCGCGCGGATCGCGTACTGGTCTTCCGGGTACATGCTGACCACCAGCACCTTCACCGGCGAGCCTTCGTCCTTCAGCGCGTGCAAAGCGTCCAGGCCGCTGCGGCCGGGCAGGTTGATGTCGAGCACCAGCACGTCGCAAGGGGTCGTGCGCATCAGGTTGCGCAGTTCGCCGTAGTCGCCCGCTTCACCGACGACGCGGATGTCGGGCGCGTCGGCCAGCGTGTCGCGGATACCGCGCCGGATCAGCGCATGGTCGTCGCACAACATGACTTGGATCATTGTGTCGCCCTCGTTGACTGCTCTGGCTACAAAGAGGCCCAGGCCGACGGGTCGTGGTGGCTGTCGTCGGCTGCGTCGGCACTTTTGCGATCTTCGCCGCCTGCGTCGTCTTCGCCCGACAGCCCCGCGCCGTCCTCGAGCGGGATCGACAGGATCAGCGTCGTGCCCCGCGGCCCGCTGCTCAGGTCGACCCAGCCGCCGACCGTGAGCGCCCGCTCCTTGAGGCCGCGGATGCCGAAACTCTGCGCCTTCGCCAGATCTTCGGACCCCAGGCCGCGGCCGTTGTCGCTGACTTCGAGCGACAGCACGCCGGCGCTGAGCGACAGGTCCAGCCCCACCCGCGTGGCCATCGCATGTTTGCTGACGTTGGTCAGCGCCTCCTGCGCCGTGCGGTAGGCCACCAGCGGCACGCCGGTGGGCAGCACCAGCTTGTCGTGGCTGGTGCGGAAGGCGCAGACGGTGCCGCTGCGTTTTTCGAAGCGGCTGGCCATCCACTGCAGCGCCGCGACCAGGCCTTGTTCGAGGATGGCCGGGCGCAGGTTGTGCATGATGCGCTGGCTGGCTTCGATGGCGTGCGTCACCGTGTCCAGCGCGCTCTGCACCCGCTGCCGCACCTCGGGCGCGGTGGTGCGGCGGCCGATCCAGTCGAGGTCGAACTTCAGCGCTGTGAGCGAGCCGCCGACGTCGTCGTGGATCTCGCGCGCGATCGCGTGGCGCTCGGTCTCGACGCTGGTCTGCAGATGCTGCGCCAGCTCCGACAGCCGCAGCCGCGAGGCCTGCAGCTCGCGGTCGGCACGCAGCTGCGCCGCTTTCGTCTCGCTGGCGGCAATGGCGTGTTCGACCGCCGGCGCCAGCCGCGCCAGGTTGTTCTTCAGCAGGTAGTCGGAAGCGCCGTTGCGCATGGCCTCGACCGCCGTGTCTTCGCCGATCTCGCCCGAGACCAGGATGAAGGGCATCAGGCTGTCGCGCTCGCGCAGCATCTGCAGCGCCTCGAGGCCGGAAAAGCCGGGCAGGTTGTAGTCCGACAGGATCACGTCCCAGGGCTGGCCCAGCACGGCATCGAACTCGGCCCGCGATTCGATGCGCTCGGCGTCCAGCTCCAGCCCGGCGCGGCGCAACTGCGCCATCGCCAGCGCGTGGTCGGGCTCGCAGTCTTCGATGTGCAGCAGGCGCACCGGCAGGGGGGGTCCGCTCATGGCTGGAAGTATGGCCCAGCCCGTCTGCGCAGCCGCGGTGGAACAGAAATGAGGTCGGAAAGCACAGGTCATCCCCTCAATGTTGGCCGGCCCGGTGCCGAAAATGTCTCGGAAGACAAAGCAAAAGTGCCTGCTCCGTGCTGCCTGTGTGCAACCGAGCCGACTTTTGTCCAAGGCACAACCAACGCGGAAGCCCCGATGCTCACCCAGGAAGCCCAGAACCCAGAACCCGGCGGCGGCATGCCACTGCTGGCGGCTGCCGACCTGCAGGACCACCTGATGGTCGCCAGCAACGACCTCGACCGCCTGCAACGCCTGCTCACCGACGCCTGCGACGCACTGCTGGGCCACTTCTACGGTGCCACCGGCGAGCTCAAACAACTGCTACACGTCGCCGCCGTGCAGCCCGACGTCGACGCCGGCAAGCTGCACACGGCGATGGAACACATGGCCGGGGCGATCACGGCGATGCAGTTCCAGGACATGGCATCGCAACTCGTGGACCACACGACACGGCGCCTGCGCAACTGCGCCGACCGCCTGGCGCGCGACACGATGGGCGACGACGACGAAGACGGCGCAGCCCTCGTCGAAGAAATGCCGCTGCGCCCCAACCCCGTGACACAGGACGAGATGGACGCCGGCTCCGTCGAACTCTTCTAAGCCGTTGCCGACACCGCCCTTCCAGACAGAACTCCTCGAAAGAAACTTGTCATGCACTCCATCCTTGCCGTAGACGACAGCGCCTCGATGCGCCAAATGGTGTCCTTCACGCTGAAGAACGCCGGCTTCAACGTGGTCGAGGCCGTCGACGGCCAGGACGCCTTCGAAAAGGCGAACAGCCGCGACTTCAACCTGGTGCTGACCGACCAGAACATGCCGCGCATGGATGGCATCAGCCTGACGAAGAAGCTGCGCGAGAACCCCAAGTTCAAGACCACGCCGATCCTGATCCTGACCACCGAAAGCAGCGACCAGATGAAGATGGCCGGCCGCGCCGCAGGTGCCACCGGCTGGCTGGTGAAACCCTTCGACCCGGCCAAGCTGGTCGAGGTCATCGGCAAGGTCATCCGCTGAACGTCATGGCGGCACGAGACAAGGGCATGAAGCAGGAGTACGGCCATGGCTGACATTTCCAACGAGGGCGCACACCTGTCCGCCGGCATCGACCTGAGCCAGTTCTTCCAGGTCTTCTTCGAAGAAGCCGGCGAGAACCTGGAGACGATGGAGCAGAAGCTGCTCGCTCTGGACATCGAAAACGCCGACGACGAGGAACTCAACGCCATCTTCCGCTGCGCACACTCGGTCAAGGGCGGCGCCGCCACCTTCGGTTTCACCGACGTGGCCGAACTGACGCACGAGATGGAGACGCTGCTGGACAAGCTGCGCCGCCACGAACTGGCGCCGACGCCGGCAATGGTCGACGTGCTGCTGGCCAGCGGCGACGCGCTGAAGGCGCAGCTGGCACGGCACCAGGGCAATGGCGCCGACGCCATCGACACCCGCGAACTGCTGGTCTCGATCCGCGCCATGGCCGACGGCCGCGCCGCGCCGCGCGCCGGGGCCGCCACAGCGGCGCCGGTGGTGGCCCATGCCGCCGCCCCCGCAGCCGTGCCGGCGCAGCCCGGCACGCGCACGCTGGAACTCACGGTCGGCCCGCTCGACGATCTCTCGGCGGCCGACAACCTGGTCGACCTGTTCAAGGAAATCACCAACCTCGGCACGATCGAGCCGCTGGACGCCGGCCGGTCGGCCGACGGCATGCGCCGTTTCAAGGTGCTGACCACGACCTCGGACAACGACCTGCTCGACCTCTTCACCTTCCACGTCTCGCGTGAACAGGTGAAGCTGGCGCCGCTGTCGCAGGGCTACGGCTTCCACGAAGGCGCCCCGGGCGCACCCGCCGCCGAGGCCGCGGCCCCCGAGGCCGACCTGGGCTACGGCTTCTTCGACAACGCACCCGGCGCGCCCAGCGACCTGGCCCCGGCCGCCGAACCCAGCGCCGCCGCCGCACCGGTGGCTGCCGTGGCCCCGGCGCGCGCCGCCGCCCGGCCCGAGAAGGCCGCAGCCGCGGCCGAGTCGAGCACGCTGCGCGTTTCCGTCGACAAGGTCGACCAGCTGATCAACCTGGTCGGCGAACTCGTCATCACGCAAGCCATGCTGGCGCAGAACGGCAAGGGCATCGACGCCGCGCTGTACCAGCAGCTGGCCTCGGGCATGGCGGATCTGGAGCGCAACACCCGCGACCTGCAGGAAGCGGTGATGTCGATCCGCATGATCCCGATGTCGCTGGTGTTCAACCGCTTCCCGCGCATGCTGCGCGACCTGGCGAGCAAACTCGGCAAGAAGGTCGAGCTGGTGCAGGTGGGCGAAGCCACCGAGCTCGACAAGGGCCTGGTCGAAAAGATCACCGACCCGCTGACGCACCTGGTGCGCAACAGCTGCGACCACGGCATCGAGATGCCGGCCGAACGCCTGGCCAAGGGCAAGCCCGAGAGCGGCACCATCACGCTGATCGCCAGCCACCAGGGCGGCAGCATCGTCATCGAGGTGCGCGACGACGGCAAGGGCCTGAACCGCGCCAAGCTGCTGAGCAAGGCGCGTGAACGCGGCCTCGAAGCGCCCGACACGATGACCGACCAGGAGGTCTACGGCCTCATCTTCGCGCCCGGTTTCAGCACCGCCGAAGCGGTGACCGATGTCTCCGGCCGCGGTGTCGGCATGGACGTGGTGAAGAAGAACATCACCTCGCTCGGCGGCACGGTCGAGATCGACTCCGCCGAAGGCTACGGCATGACGGTGCGCGTGCGCCTGCCGCTGACGCTGGCCATCATGGACGGCATGAGCGTTGGTGTCGGCGACGAGTGTTACCTGCTGCCGCTGTCGTCGGTGATCGAATCGTTCCAGGTCCAGCCGGGCATGATCAAGACGATCGGCGGCACCGGCCGCGTCGTCGAAGTGCGCGACGAATACATGCCGGTCGTCGACCTGGAGAAGGTCTTCGAGGTGCCGCGTTTCGACTTCGAACACGTCAGCAACATCATGGTCGTGGTCGAGGCCGAAGGCGGCCGCGTCGCGCTTCTGGTGGACGAACTGCTCGGCCAGCAGCAGGTGGTGGTGAAGAACCTGGAGAGCAACTACCGCAAGGTCGACGACGTCTCCGGCGCCACCATCATGGGCGATGGCCGGGTGGCGCTGATCCTCGACATCGGTTCGCTGGTGCGCCGTTCGCGTCATTGAGGGACCTGCCATGAAGCTGCTCACCCTGATGCGGAACTTCACCATCCGCACCCGCATGTTCGGCGCCATCGCGATGGTGCTGGCGATGTTCGCCCTGGTCGGCCTGGCCGGCTTCTACGGCGGTGTCGAGCTGCGCTCGCTGAACCACGAGATCCTGCTGCAGTCGACCGGCGAACAACGCCATGTCGGCGAGATGCGCGCCCACCTCGCCGCCGTGCGTCTGTTCGAAAAGCAGATGGTCATCGACTACGAAGACGGCGTCTCGGTGCTCAAGCACCGCGAACGCTGGATGCAGGAGATTGCGGCGACGAAAAAGGCCTTCGAGGCGATGCTCGAAGGCGCGGAAGACGAAGACAACAAGCTCGTGCGCCCCTCGCTGGAAGCGCTGGCGGCCTACATCAAGGCCTCGGAGCCGGTGCTGCAGCAGATCCAGAACGGCGGCTACGACAACGCCCGCGTCGTCGACAAGATGCTGGCCCGCGCCAAGACCCAGGTCGCGACGGTCGAAGCCAACGTCGAGAAGATCGATGCCGTGGTGATGGCCGAAAGCGCCGCGCTGGCGGCGAACTTCGAACGCACGATGCAGCTCGCCGCCGCGGTTTTCTGCGGTGCGCTCGTGCTGGTGGTCGTGCTGGTCGTGCCGCTGACCCTGCTCAACTCGTTCTCGATCACCAGCCCGATCAGCTATGCCCGCACGGTGGCGCAAGCCATCGCCGCCGGCGACCTGACGCGCCCGATCCACGTCGACGGCCGCGACGAAGCCAGCCAGCTGCTCGGTTCGCTGCTGCAGATGCAGCAGTGGCTGCGGCAGGTGGTGGGTGACGTGCGCCTGTCGTCGGCCAGCATCGAAAACGCCAGCCGCGAAGTGGCGATGGGCAATGCCGACCTCTCGGTGCGCACCGAGCAGACGGCTTCGAACCTGCAGCAGACCGCCAGCTCGATGGGCCAGCTCACGGGCACCGTCGGCCAGAGCGCCGACTCGGCGCGCCAAGCCAGCCAGCTTGCGAGTTCGGCTGCCGAAGTCGCACAGCGCGGCGGCCAGGTCGTGGCCCAGGTCGTGACGACCATGCACGAGATCAACGCCAGCAGCAAGAAGATCGGCGACATCATCGGCACCATCGACGGCATCGCGTTCCAGACCAACATCCTGGCGCTGAACGCCGCTGTCGAAGCCGCACGCGCCGGTGAACAAGGCCGCGGCTTCGCCGTCGTGGCCAGCGAAGTTCGCAGCCTGGCGCAGCGCAGCGCGCAGGCCGCACGCGAGATCAAGGCGCTGATCGGCGCCAGCGTCGAAAAGGTCGACTCGGGCTCGCGCCTGGTGGCTGACGCCGGCAGCACGATGACCGAGATCGTCGCCAGCGTGCAGCGTGTGGCCGACATCATCGGCGAGGTCATGGCCGCGGCCACCGAACAAAGCCAGGGCATCGGCCAGGTCAACGGTGCCGTCGCCCAGCTCGACCAGATGACGCAGCAGAACGCGGCGCTGGTGGAGCAAAGCGCCGCGGCGGCCGAGTCGCTGAAAGAACAGGCCCAACGGCTGGCCACACTGGTCGCCACCTTCAACGTGGGCACAGGCAGCCTGCAAGCCGCCTGAGTCCAGACCATGAAAACGTTGTCCAACCTGCGCATCGGCACCCGCCTGGGCCTGAGCTTTGCGATCGTGCTGATGCTGATGGTTGCGATGGCGTTGGCCGGCGTGCTGCAGCTGCGGCAGATCGCCACGCTGCACACCGAGCGTGACGCGCTGGCCCAACGTGTCACCGACATCGAACAGTGGGAAGGCGCGGTCACGCTGAACCTGACGCGGGCCTTGACCATCGGCCGCTCGGGTTACCACGGCGCCACCGTGGCCTTCCTCGAACCGCTGATGAAGGCCACCTCGGAGAACATCACGGTCTTGCAGAAACAGGTCGAGAAGACGCTGCAGGCCGACGAACGTGCGCTGTTCGACACCGTCGGCGCCCGGCGCAAGGCCTATGTCGACACCCGCGCCCAGGCCGGGACCGCCTTCAAGGCCGGCAACACCGACGAAGGCAATCAGCTCGTGAGCGGCCCGATGACGGCCGGTGCCGAGGCCTATCTGGCGGCCATCGCCGAGCTGCAGAAAGCGGCGCAGCGCAGCAGCGACGCACTCGGCGCCGAGGCAACGCAGCGTTCGCAACAGGCGCAGACGCTGCTGGTGGTGCTGGGCCTGCTGGCGCTGGCCATCGGCGGCCTGCTCGCCTGGGGCATGACACGTTCGGTGACGCGGCCGCTGGCGCTGGCCATCGCCGCGGCCGAGCGCATCGCCGCCAAGGACCTCTCGGTGTGTGTGCCCGCGGCCGACCGCAGCGACGAGATCGGCGCCCTGCAGCGCTCCCTGGGCCAGATGCACAACAGCCTGACCGACATGGTGCAGCAGATCCACAGCGGCACCGTCGGCGTCGCCGGCGCCAGTTCCGAGATCGCCACGGCCAGCACCGACCTCTCGCAGCGCACCGAAGAAACCTCGGGCTCGCTGCAGCAGACCGCCAGCGCGATGGAGCAGATCACCGCCACCGTGACGCAGACCGCCGACTCGGCGCGCACCGCCAACCAGCTCGCCGCGTCGGCCAGCGACGTGGCGCGCCGCGGCGGCAGCGTCGTCGCCGAAGTGGTGGCGACGATGGGCGAGATCAACGCCAGCAGCAAGCAGATCGGCGACATCATCGGCACCATCGACGGCATCGCATTCCAGACCAACATCCTGGCGCTGAACGCCGCGGTCGAAGCCGCGCGCGCCGGCGAACAAGGCCGCGGTTTTGCCGTCGTCGCCAGCGAAGTGCGCACACTCGCGCAGCGCAGCGCCGAAGCCGCAAAACAGATCAAACAACTGATCGGCACCAGCGTCGAACGCGTCGCCTCGGGCACCCGCCTGGTCAGCGACGCCGGCAGCACGATGACCGAGATCGTCGCCAGCGTGCAGCGTGTCAGCGACATCATCGGCGAGGTCATGGCCGCGTCCGGCGAACAGAGTTCGGGCATCGCGATGGTCAACGACTCGGTCGCCCAGCTCGACCAGATGACGCAGCAGAACGCGGCGCTGGTCGAAGAGAGCGCCGCCGCGGCCGAATCGCTGAAAGACCAGGCCGCGAAGCTTGCATCGCTCGTGGCCACCTTCAAGCTCGGCGCCCAGCCGGCTTTCTGATCACCGCAGTCCCCGCCACCCCACCCAGCCAACGGCACCCCACAACCATGAACTTCCAGAATGCTCGCATCGGCACCAAGCTGTGGCTGGCCGTCGGCCTTTTCATCGCGGCTCTCACCGCGCTGATCGGTTTCGCCGCTGTCCGCGCTTCGCAGGCCCAGGGTTACGCCGACACCGTGTTGACGCTGACGGAAACGAAGATCCGCCTCGCCACACGCTGGTCGCACCTGACCGAAGGCGCCGTCAACCGCGCAATGGCCAACGCCATCAACACCGACGCCGCCGTGACCAAGGTGCTGGGTGATGCCAACACCGCCGCCATCGCCAAGATCACCGAGCTGCAGAAAGAGCTGAAAGAGCTGCCGCAGAGCGACGCAGAACAGGCGGTGACGCAGAAGATCGCGGCCGCGCGCCAGGTGGTGCTCGACGCATCGGCCAAGGTCACGAAGCTCAAGGATGCCGGCGACATGGAAGGCGCCCGCAAGGAAGCGAACCAGGTCTTCGCACCGGCCGTCGCGCCCTACATGCAGGCGCTGAACGACTTCGTCAAACTGCAGGAAGACGCTTCGGCCGCGGCGCGGGCGAAGATCGCCGCCGACCGCAAACTGACGCTGACGATCGCGATGGTCGTCGTCGGCCTCATCGTCACCGGCATGGTCATCGGTACGCAGGTGCTGGTGACGTCGATCCGCACGCCGCTGCTCGACGCAGTGGCGCTGGCCGGCCGCATTGCCGCCGGCGACCTCGGCACGAAGGCCCAGGTGACACGCGGCGACGAGATGGGTGACCTGATGCGCGCGCTGCTGGCGATGAACGACTCGCTGGCACGCACCGTGGGCCAGGTGCGCACGGCGGCCGACAGCATCCAGACCGCCAGCACCGAGATCGCCTCGGGCAATACCGATCTCAGCCGCCGCACCGAAGAAACGGCGTCGAACCTGCAGAAGACGGCCAGCGCCATCGAGCAGCTGACCGGCACCGTCGGCCAGTCGGCCGAATCGGCGCGCACCGCCAACCAGCTCGCCAGCTCGGCTGCGCAAGTGGCGCACCGCGGCGGCGAAGTGGTGTCGCAGGTGGTGAGCACGATGGACGAGATCAACAGCGCGTCCAAGCGCATCGCCGACATCATCGGCACCATCGACGGCATCGCCTTCCAGACCAACATCCTGGCGCTGAACGCCGCGGTCGAAGCGGCACGCGCCGGTGAACAGGGCCGCGGTTTCGCAGTCGTCGCCAGCGAAGTGCGCAGCCTGGCGCAGCGTTCGGCCGAAGCCGCGCGCGAGATCAAGACCCTCATTGGCGCCAGCGTCGAACGGGTCGAATCGGGTTCGCGCCTGGTCGCCGACGCCGGCAGCACCATGGGCGAGATCGTCGCCAGCGTGCAGCGTGTCTCCGACATCATCGGCGAGATCAGCGCCGCCGCCGCCGAACAAAGCCAGGGCATCGGCCAGGTCAACGGCGCGATCGGCCAGCTTGACCAGATGACGCAGCAGAACGCCGCGCTGGTCGAAGAAAGCGCCGCCGCCGCCGAGAGCCTGCGTGAACAGTCGCGCCAGCTCGCCGGCGTGGTGGCGGGCTTCAAGCTCGACGCCGCGGGCAGCCTGGCACCGGCCTTCACGCCGGCGCCGAGCCCCCGAGCAGCCGCACCCACACCCGCACGCGCAGCGGCGCCACGTGCACCCGCACCGGCCGCAACCGCCGCCAAGACCGTGATCGCCCAGGCCAAGGCCAGCGCCAAGCCGGCCGCTGCAACCAAACCTGCGAAGGTGGCCCCGCTGCAGGCCGCCGCGCCGCGCGCCGCGGCACCGGCCGCTGCCCCGGCAGCCGGTGGCGGCGACGCCGACTGGGAAACCTTCTGATTCAAGTTTGCCCACGCGGCTGCCGATAACAGTTCGAACACCGCCCGAGCCCCCAAGGACACGCCATGGAAATGATCGCCGAAGCCACCCACGTTGCCCGCCACGAGGCCGCCCGCGCCATGGGCGCCACGTCTGCCACCGCCGCCCTGGAGCCGCAGGCCGGCGGCGAGTTCCTGACCTTCCGCCTGGGCGAAGAGGAATACGGCATCGACATCCTGCGTGTGCAGGAGATCCGCTCCTACGAACAGCCGACACGCATCGCCAACGCGCCCGCCTTCATCAAGGGCGTGGTCAACCTGCGCGGTGTCATCGTGCCGATCATCGACCTGCGCCTGAAGCTGGGTTGCGGCAGCGCCGAATACAACGGCTTCACCGTCGTCATCGTGCTCAACGTGCGCGGCCGTGTCGTCGGCGCCGTGGTCGACTCGGTGTCCGACGTGCTGGAACTCGGCCGCGAGCACATCAAGCCCGCACCCGAACTCAGCTCGCAGATCGACGCCCACTACATCACCGGCATCGGCGCGGTGAAAAACGGCGACGCCGAACGCATGCTGATCCTGATGGACATCGAGGCGCTGATGAGCAGCGCCGACATGGGGCTGATGGACTGAAGCGACTCCTGCGGCCCAGCGGCCGCAACGCCAGACCCTGCATGCGGCCCCTGTGGCCGCATTGTTCATTGCGGGTGCATCGCTCGGCCGCCATTCAAGTGCCATCGGCCGCCTGCCGATAAACCAGGCAGGGCACGGCAACCCGCCAAGGACGGCGGTTGCACGGGCCCTGCCACCAGACAGTCCGACAAGGAAATTCCGCATGAACCCCACCCACACCGCCCGCGCCGTCCTGATCGCCGCGCTGGCCACCGCTTGCCTGGGCGCCCAGGCCAGCAACGCAACGGCCGACGAGGCCGCCGCCATGGTCAAGAAGGGTGTTGCCTTCCTGAAGGCCAACGGCAAGGACAAGGGCTACACCGAGATCACCAACAAGGCCGGCAGCTTCACCGACCGCGACCTCTACCTCGTGGTCTACGGCCTCGACGGCGTCGTGCGTGCCCATGGCGCGAACGAGAAGATGATCGGCAAGAACCTGATCGAGCTGAAGGACATCGACGGCAAGCCCTTCGTCAAGGAGCGTGTCGAGCTGGCCCAGAGCAAGGGCACGTTCTGGCAGGACTACAAGTTCACCAACCCGACGACGAAGAAGATCGAGCCCAAGCGCATGTACTGCGAGAAGCTCGACGACACCGTGGTTTGCGGCGGCATCTACAAATAACCGCCCCCCGCGGCCAAGCGCCGCACGGCCGCGTCGCAACCTTCGGAGGGACGATGAAACTCGGACCCAAACTGCTCGCGGCGCCGCTGGCGACCGCGCTGGTCGTGCTTGCCGCCGGCCAGTTGAACAGCTGGCTGCTGGTGCATGAAGCCGGCGCCAGCCGCCAGGCCTTCCACGACCGCCTGGGCGACTTCAAGACCGTCGCCAGCGTGCAGCAACAGCTCGGCCAGGTGCACGCCAGCGTCTACCGCACGGTGGCGCTGATCGGTTCGACCGACGATGCCAAGCTGAAGGCTTTCCGCAGCAGCCTGAAGACCCAGCTCGAAGGCACCAAGCGCACCTTCGGCGCCATCGCCGCGGGCGACGACACCGACACCGCCGTGCGCGAAGCCGTGGCACGCGCCGCCGTGCAGATCGACAAATACCTGAAGCAGGCCGACGAAGCCATCGACCTCTCGTCGGTGGACCCGAACACCGGTGTCGCGGCGCTGCAGGGCGCGGACAAGAGCTTCGGCGAACTCAGCCTCACGGCAGCCGCCATCGTCGCGCGCATCGACGAGATCACCGAGGCGTCCGCCGCGGCGTCGCAGGCGCAGTCGCTGCGCACCAACGTGCTGCTGGGCCTGCTGGGCCTGTTCGCCGCCGCCGGCGCCGTCGGCCTGTCGTGGTGGATGCAGCGCCGGCTGGTGCAGGACCTGCAGCGCGCCAGCGCCGTGGCCGAACGGGTTGCACAAGGCCGGCTCGACGCCGTGCCGCAGGCGCAGCGTGACGACGAGGTCGGCGACCTGCTGCGTTCGCTGGGCCACATGACGCAGGAGCTGAGCACGTCGATGCGCACGGTGCAGGAGTCGTCGTTGTCGATCCACACCGCCAGCATCGAGATCGCCAGCGGTAACGCCGACCTCTCGGTGCGCACCGAGCAGACGGCGTCGAACCTGCAGCAGACCGCCAGTTCGATGGAGCAGCTCACCGGCACCGTGACCGGCAGCGCCGATTCGGCACGCCAGGCGAGCCAGCTCGCCAGCTCGGCCGCCGCCGTGGCGCAGCGCGGCGGTCAGGTCGTGGCCCAGGTCGTGACGACGATGCACGACATCAACGCCAGCAGCCGCAAGATCGGCGACATCATCGGCACCATCGACGGCATCGCGTTCCAGACCAACATCCTGGCGCTGAACGCCGCGGTCGAAGCCGCCCGCGCCGGTGAACAAGGCCGTGGTTTCGCCGTCGTCGCCAGCGAAGTGCGCAGCCTGGCGCAGCGCAGCGCGCAGGCCGCACGCGAGATCAAGGCGCTGATCGGCGCCAGCGTCGAGAAGGTCGACTCGGGCTCGCGCCTGGTGGCCGACGCCGGCAGCACGATGACCGAGATCGTCGCCAGCGTGCAGCGTGTGGCCGACATCGTCACCGAGATCAGCGCCGCGTCCAACGAACAAAGCCAGGGCATCGGCCAGGTCAACGGCACGGTGTCTTCGCTCGACCAGATGACGCAGCAGAACGCCGCGCTGGTGGAGCAGAGCGCCGCGGCAGCCGAGTCGCTGAAGGAACAGGCGGCACGGCTGGGCGAGGTCGTGCGCCGCTTCACGCTGGCCGCCGAAACCAGCGCGTAAACCCCCGAACCTCAAAGCGGGCCACGTCAGCGCAGCGCGGCAGAATGCGCCATGGCGTCTGAGCTTTCCCGTCAGGCCATGGCGGAGGACCACCCCATCGTCGCCGCCGTGCAGGTGGCGCAGCTGCGTGCGCATGCGGCCAGCGGCCTGCCGGGTGCCTTGGGCTGCGCTGCGGTGGCGCTGCTGGTGCCGCTGGCGCTGCACAGCAGCATCGGCGCACCGGCACTCGCTTTGTGGTTGGCGGCCCTGCTGGCCGCGCTGGGCCTGCGCATGGGCATCGTGTGGGCCCACAGGCGAGCCGGCGACGCCGCCGCGCCGCGGCGCTGGCTCTGGGCCTACCGCTGCGGCGGCATGGTGCTGGGGCTGGTCTGGGGTGTGCTGGCACTGCTGCCGCCGGCCCCGGTCGACGCACAACAGCATGCGATCCTGATCTTCCTGCTGGCCGGCTTGGCCGCGGGCGGCCTGACGGTGACGCTGTTCGACCTGCAATCCGGCCTGCTGTTTGCCGTGCCCACCGCGCTGCCGCTGGTGCTGCGGTTTGCCGCCGCGTCGTCGCCGTTGTCGGCGTTGACCTGGGTGGCCGGGGTGATGATCGTCACGCTGGCTGTCGTCTTCAGCGTCGCCGCGCGCCGCGCCTACCGCGAGCGGCTGGCGCTGGCCGCGGCGCGCCAGGCCGAAGCCGAACGCAGCAACGACGCGCAGCACGCCGAAGCACTGCTGCGACGTGTCTTCGACCACATCGGCGAAGGCATCAGCATGTTCGACAGCGAGCTGCGGCTGGTGGCCTGGAACGCACGTTTCGTCGAACTGGTCGGCCTGCCGCCGCAGGCCGTGCGCCAGGGCATGACGCTGGGCGACGCCTGGCGGCTGCTGATCGAACTTGGCGAGTTCGGCCCGGCAGACAGCCTCGATGCCGACACGGAAGTGGCACGCCGGCTCGCCGAACTGCCGCGCCAGCCCCATGCCGTGACGCGCCGTGTGCGCCCCGACGGCCGCACGATCGAGCTGCGCCGCAGCCCCATGCCCGACGGCGGCTTCGTCACCGTCTATGTCGACATCACGCCGCGCGAGGCCTCCGAGCGGGCGCTGGCCGAGAACCGGCGCATGCTGTCGCTGCTGCTCGAGAACACCGAAGAAGGCTTCTGGTTCATCGACAACCGGCTCGCCACCACCGACGCCAACCCGGCGATGTGCCGCATGCTCGGCGTCACGCGCCAGCAGATGCTGGGGCACACGATCTACGACTTCGTCGACGCCGAGAACGAAGCGATCTTCCGCCACCATGTGGCGCGCCGCGCCGCCGGCGAAGCCGGCAGCTACGAGATCGCGCTGACCCGCGCCGACGGCACACAGGTGCACTGCTACAACAACGCGACGCCGATCTTCGACGACGCCGGCCACAAGATCGGTGCCGTCGGGCTGTTCTCCGACATCAGCCGGCAGAAGCGGGCGCAGGAGCAGATCCGCCACACCGGCGAGCTGCTGGCGCAGAAGTCGCATGTGCTGGAGGTGACGCTGGAGAGCCTGTCGCAAGGTGTGCTGAGCCTCGACGCCGAAGGCCGGAGCAACGCCTGGAACCGGCGTTTCCTGGAGCTGCTGGACGTGCCCGAGGCCATGATGCAGGCGCGGCCCACCCTGGTGGAGCTGGGCCGCTGGCAGATCGAACAAGGCCACTTCGGCGCCGAGCTGCAGCGCATGGACACCACCAGCCGCGACGGCCTGCAGCGTTTCATGGCCGGCGACCGCAAGGCCATCGCCGAACATTACCAGCGCACCAAGGCCGACGGCACGGTGCTCGACGTGCAGTCGCACTTCGCGCCCGACGGCAGCCTGGTGCGCACCTATTCCGACGTCACCGACAGCGTCAACGCCGAGCAGGCGCTGCGCGAAAGCGAGACCCGTTTTCGCGCCATGGCCGACAGCGCGCCGGCGCTGATCTGGCTGTCGCGCGCCGACGGCCAGCCGAGCTGGTTCAACCAGCGCTGGCTGCAGACCACCGGCCAGACGATGGCCCAGGCCATCGCCAGCAGCTGGACCACCCGGGTCCACCACGACGACTACGAACGGGTGCGCGCCGGTTTTGCCGATGCCTTCGAACAGCGCCGGCCCTACGACATCGAGTTCCGTCTGCGCTGCGCCGACGGCCACCATGCCTGGGTCGCCGACACCGGCATCCCGCGTTTCAACGCCGATGGCGATTTCGAGGGTTTCATCAGCTACGGCTGGGACATCACCGAGCGCAAGGCCGCCGAAGGCGCGCTGATCGCCGCCAAGGTCGAAGCCGAACGCGCGAACCGCGCCAAGTCGGAGTTCCTGTCGCGCATGTCGCACGAGCTGCGCACGCCGATGAACGCCATCCTCGGCTTCGGCCAGCTGCTCGAAAACGACGGCGACGAGCCGCTGCGCCCGGGCCAGCGCGCCCGTGTGCAGGAGATGCTGCGCGGCGGCCGCCACCTGCTGGCGCTGATCAACGAAGTGCTGGACCTGGCGCGCATCGAAGCCGGCACGCTGCAGCTGCAGCTGGCGCCGGTGGAGCTGGACAGCCTGGCCCGCGACTGCGAACGCCTGGTACAGCCGGTGGCACACGAACGCGGCATCACGCTGACGGTGCAGGTGCCGCCGGCCGGCGCCGGGCAGGTGCTGGCCGACCCGACCCGGCTGCGCCAAGTGCTGCTGAACCTGCTCTCCAACGCCATCAAGTACAACCGCGAAGGCGGCCATGTCGTGCTGGCCTGCCTGCCCGAACCCGGCGGGCGCACACGCATCGAGGTCAGCGACAACGGCCCGGGCATCAGCGCGGCGCAGCAGGCGCTGTTGTTCCAGGCCTTCGAACGGCTTGACGCCGACAGGTCGACGGTCGAAGGCACGGGCATCGGTCTGGCGCTGAGCAAGTGGCTGGTCGACCTGATGCACGGCGAGATCGGCGTCGAGAGCCAGCTCGGTGTCGGCAGCACCTTCTGGCTGCGGCTGGCCAGCTGCAGCTCCGGCGCGCAGGCCGAAGCCGCTGTGCCCGCGCCCGCCACCGCGCCTGCCGCGGCTTCGCTGCAGCGCCGCACGGTGCTCTACATCGAGGACAACGCGGTCAACCAGGTGCTGATGGAAGGCATGCTGGCGCACCGCCCCGGCATCCGGCTGCTGGTGGCCGGGCTGCCGGGCGTGGGCCTGGCGATGGCGGAGCAGGCGCGGCCCGACCTGGTGCTGCTGGACATCCAGCTGCCCGAGATGAGCGGCTTCGAAGTGCTGCAGCGGCTGCGTGCCCTGCCCGCCACGCAGCAGGTGCCGGTGATCGCCGTCAGCGCCAATGCGATGCCCGCCGATGTCGAAGACGCGCTGCGCGCCGGTTTCGACGGTTACCTGACCAAGCCGCTGGACATGCACCGCCTGCTGGCGGCGGTGGACCAGGCGCTGGCAGCCCACGCCTGAACGGCGTCCAGGCCACGCACGCTCACGGCGTCACCGCGTACAGCAGGTAGTCGCGCGGCTCGCCGCGCACGATGCGGAAGTTGTGCAGCAGGCCTTCGTAGACGAAACCCGCCTTCAGCAGCACCTGCTGCGACGCCACGTTGGGTTCGAGCACCGTGCCCTGGATGCGCACCCATTGCCGCACCTCGAAGCCCCAGGCCACGGCGGCGCGCGCACAGGCCGTCGCTAGGCCCTGGCCCCAGACATCGGGGTGCAGGATGTAGGTGATCTCGGCGCTGCGGTTGACGGCCGAGACGGTGTGGAAACCGACCACACCCACCAGCCGCTGGTCGGCCGCGTTGCACAGCGCAAAGTGCAGCGGTGCATCGGCTGCGCCCGACGCCGCACGTTCGATCATCGGCAGCAGGTCGGCCACCGAGTTGACGCTGGAGCTGGTGTGTTTCTTCACCGCCGGCAGCACCGCGAAGCTCGCCCAGGCCAGGGCGTCATCGGCGCGCAGCGGCCGCAGCAGGTGGCCGGGCAATGCCAGCCGGGGTGCGCTGTCGTCGGCCATCGTTGGCGATCGGGCGCTGTTCAGCCGCTGCGCTGGCTGAACTGCACGATGTTGCCCTCGGGGTCCCAGCCGTCCAGCACGGTGGCACCGCGGTACTGCCAGGCCGCTTCTGCGGGCTTGAGGAAACCGCCGGTGGCCTTCGCGGCGGCACGCACGGCGTCGAGGTCGGGCACCGGGAACGAAGGCTTGAACGGCGTCTCTTCGCGCAACTGCGGCGGCCGCGTGATCTTGATGTCGGCGGCGTAGCGGCGTGGTATGGCGTGCACCACGAGCTCGATGCCAGCGCCGAGCAGCAGGTCGTGGGTCGGCGCTTCTTCGGCGGCGGTCAGGCCCAGCGTCTGGCGGTAGAAGGCCGAGACACGTTTTTTGTTCTTCGCGAAGATCACCAGCCCGGGTTGGATCGGCGTCAGCCCGGGCTGGACCGGCGGTTTCCTGCTGGCCATGTGGTGTGCTCAGGCCAGCAGCAGCGGCCGCAGCCGCTGCACGACGCTGTCGTACTCGGCACCGCCGCGGGCCCGCATCGCCTCGATCTGCTCGACCAGGCCCGCCGCAGCCGCGGCGTATTCGGCGCTCTTGATGGCGTCGATCCGGGTCTTGATCGTCTGCAGGCTTTGCAGCGACTTCGTGGCTTCGGGCGACAGTGCGGCCACGCCCTGCGCCACGTCGATCAGCACTTCGGTGATCAGGCCCAGCTGCTTGCCGTACGAAGCGGTGGCAAAGGCCTTCTCTTCGATGCGCGCGTTGCCGGCGCCGGGCTGGATCAGGTCGGAGAACCAGGTGGTGTTGGGTTCGATGTGTTGCGCCACGCTGCCGCTCCACGGAAAGTGGAACTGTGGTGCCCAGAACCAGAGCCATGGAACCATGGAGACTCCCTGTGCGATCGGCGATCGGTGGTGGTCGACGAGCTCATTGTCGCCGCCGACGGCAGCGCTTTAGCTCAACTGGAGTGATCATGCACGACCTTCCAGCCGGTGGCGGACCGCACCCAGACCAGCGTGAACCAGCCCGACTGCTCGGCCTCGGCGCCGTCATGCAGCACGAAGCGCCCGGTCATCAGCGCGGCGCCATCGCCGAGCGGACGCACGACGACCTGCTCCATGCGCAACTGCTGCTTCGGCTGACCGTCACGGAAATAGGTCGCCCGGAACGACGACTCGATCGCCGCGACACCCGGCCGAGGGCCGCTCTTCGTCATCGCCGTGACGGCGGTGTCGTAGATCGCCAAGTGGCCTGTCAGATCGCCGCGGTTCCAGGCCGCGGCCGAGGCCTGCAGCGACGCCAGCATCTGCGCCTGCTCGGCGGGCTGCAGCGCGGCAGCCTGGTGGGCGCAGGCCGCGACAGACAACGCGCAGCAGAACAAGAAGACTCGAAGCATCGGTGCGTTCCTAACGTGCTTTCAGCTGTTCGTACTTCTGCCGGTACTTCTCGGTCAGCCGCGTCTGCCGGTTGCCGGCGTCGACCTCGCGGCCCTGGATGAAGATGCGCTGCACCTGGGTGGCGGTTTCCAGCGGGTCGCCGTCGGTGACGATGAAACTCGCCAGCCGGCCCGGCGCCAGCGAACCCAGCTGCTCGGCCGCACCCAGGATCTGCGCCGGGTAGAGCGTGATCGCCTTCAGCGCCTCTTCGCGCGGCAGGCCGTAGGCTGCGGCGCTGGCAGCGTCGTAGGGCAGGTTGCGTTCGCTCGTTGCGCCGCCGCCGCGTGCGATGCAGAAGCGCACGCCGGCTTCGAACAGCAGCGCCGGCAGCCGGAAACGCGCGTCGGCGCTGTCGTCGCGGCGCAGCGGCAGTTCGTGCACACCGGCAATGACCACCGCCACCTGGCGCTCGCGCAGCACATCGGCGATGCGCCAGGCGTCGGCGCCGCCGACGATGACGAGCTGGAGACCGTGTCTTTCGGCCAGCGCCAGCGCATGGCGGATCTGCGCCAGCTCGTGGGCATGCACAAACAGCGGCCGTTCGCCTTTCAGCACCGGCAGCATCGCCTGCCAGCGGGCATCGAACGGCGTCGACGGCACGGCGGCACGCGCTGCGGCATAGGCGCGTGCGGCGTCGAACGCGGTGTCGATCTCGCGCAGCCGCAGCGCCGTGAACTTGCGCAGTTCGTCGGCCAGCACATCCAGCAGCGGCGGCGGCAGCAGCTCGCTGTTCAGGCGCAGCGACGGCAGCGCCACGTGCAGGGCCACTTCACGCCGCAGCGCCATGTCTTCCCAGGTCCAGCCGTCCATCTGCACCAGCGCCGAGGTGCCGGCGATGCCGCCGCCGGCCGTGCTCTGCGGCACCGCCAGCGCCGCCAGCACGCCGTTGCTGCGCGCCACCGGCAGCAGTTCGCTGTCGGGGTTCAGCGCCACCAGCGCCCGGGCGTTGGGGTTGATGGCGCCGACCTCGGTGGTGTCGAGCGTCGCCCGCACGGCACTCACCTCGACCAGGCCGAGCGTGGTGTTGGCGGCGACGAAACCCGGGTAGACGTGGCGCCCGCCCAGGTCCAGCAGCTGCGGCGCGCTGCTCGGCTGCGGCAGTGTCTCGCCGGGGCCGGCGACAGCCACGATGCGGCCCTTTTCCACCAGCATGCGGCCGTTGGCGATGACGGCACCGCTGACGGTGTGCAGCATGGCATTGCTCAGCAGCAGTGGCTGGCGTTGCGGCGGCGGTGGCACGTGGTCCGAGGCGAGCACCGTGCCGCTGCACAGTGCGGCGGTGGCGAGAAGAAGCAGGCGGCGCGAGTTCATTGGCCGTCCTCCGTGCATTCATGGGCCACCGCCTGGCCGCTGTAGCTGTGGCGCACCGCGCGCGCGGCGGCGATCCACTGCCGCCAGGGCATCTGGCCGAGGTCGGCGGCGTCGAACGTTGGCCGTGGCGGTGTCTCGCCGCGCGGTGGCGTGTCGCCGCGCGGTGGCGGGCTCGCCCCCGGCGCCGGGCGCGCGCGCAGGGCCGCGGCGACGAGCCGGCTGCGTTCGGCGGCGTCGGCGTCGCGCAGGCGGCGGTCGGTCTCGATGTCGTAGTAGCGGCGGCCGTCGATCCAGGTCTGCTCGGCACGTGCGTAGGTCGACAGCGGCACGGCGTTCCAGAGCACGAAGTCGGCGTCCTTGCCCGGTTCGAGCGAACCGGTGCGGCCCTCGACACGCAGTTGTTTCGCCGGGTTGATGGTCACCAGCGCCAGCGCTTCCACCTCCGACAGGCCGCCGTACTTCACCGCCTTCGCGGCTTCGGTGTTCATGCGCCGCGCGAGTTCGGCGTCGTCGCTGTTGAAGCTGGTCAGCACGCCGGCACGGTGCATCAACGCGCCGTTGGCCGGCACGGCATCGGCCACTTCCATCTTGTAGCCCCACCAGTCGCTGAAGGACGAACCGCCGGCGCCGATGCCGGCGATGGCGTCGGCCACCTTGTAGCCTTCGAGCACATGCTGGAAGGCGGCGACCTCGATGTTCAGTTCCTGCGCCAGCCGCGTGAACATCAGTATCTCGTCGGCCCGGTAGGCGTGGATGTGCACCGTGCGCTGGCGCTCCAGAATCTGCACCAGCGTCTCCAGCTGCAGGTCGCGCCGCGGCTCGGGCCGGCCGGCCGGCGCTGCGCGCCAGTCGCGCCAGGCCGCGGCGTACTCGCGTGCGGCCTGGAAGCTGTCGCGCAACACCTGCTCGACGCCCATGCGGGTGGTGGGGTAGCGGCGTGCGTCGCCCCAGTTCGAACGTTTGACGTTTTCGCCGAGCGCGAACTTGATGCCGGGTTTGGCACCTGCGAACACCAGGTCGTCGGCGCTGCCGCCCCAGCGCAGCTTGATCACCGCGTTCTGGCCGCCTATGGTGTTGGCCGAACCGTGCAGCACGTTGGCCGCCGTCAGGCCGCCGGCGAGCTGGCGGTAGATGGCGATGTCGGTGGCGTCCAGGATGTCGGCCACACGCACCTCGGCCGTCACCGAGTGGCTGAACTCGTTGATGCCGCGGCTGATGGCGATGTGCGAATGGGCGTCGATCAGCCCCGGCGTCAGGTGTTTGCCCGTGCCGTCGATCACCAGTGCGCCGGCCGGCGCGGCCAGGCCGCTGCCGACGGCGGCGATCTTGCCGTCGCGCACCAGCAGGTCGGCGCGTTCCAGCTTGCCGGCCGGGCCCTGGGTCCAGACCGTGGCGTTGCGCACCAGCACGGCCGCGGGCCGCTCGGGCAGCGCCATTCCATAGACACCGGCCGGGTAGCCGGCGCGCGGTGCGGCGACGTTGCTGTCGCTCAACGTTGCCGCCGCGGACGCGGCAGATACAGCCGGCGCGGCTGCCGCCGCCACCCGCTGCGCCGACCAGGCTTTCAGCGGCCCCGTGCCGGCCTGCACCGTGCCGACCCAGCGTTCGCCGCGCAGGGCGGCGACGATGGTCGTCGTCGCCGCAGCGTCCTTGATGCAAGGCAGCCGCAGCACCCATTCGGCACCCCGCTGTGCCAGGTCGCAGGCGACACCACCTTGTTCGAGTTTGGGCACGGCGCGGGTGCCGGCCACCACCAGCTTGTCGGCGGCGCCGTCCACCGCCCAGGTGCCACGCAGGTCCTCACGTTCGAAGGCATCGGTGGGCAGCGGCCGGCCGTCGACGAAGGCGAGTTCGATCACCGCATCGTCACTGGCAAAGAGGTCGCCGCGAGCGACCACGATGTTGGCGATGCGCCCCGGCGCCAGCGTGCCCAGCCGCGTGTTTTCGCCGATCAGCCCGGCCGGCACCGTGGTCAGCCCGGCAAGTGCACGTTCGGCCGGCAGGCCGCGGCGCACGGCCTGGCGCAGGCGTGGCCAGAAATCGCGCTTCGCGTCCTTCAGGCCCGCACTGGTGATGGCAAACGGCACGCCGGCACGTTCCAGCAGCGCCAGGTTCGACGGCGCCTGCTCCCAATGCTGCAGCGCGCCGAGACTGACGTCGAGCGCGCTGTCGGGGCTGTCGAGCTCGGGCACGCCGGGGTAGGCCAGCGGCACGATCACCGGCAGCCGCAGCGCCTTCAGCTGCTGCGCGCGGCGGTATTCGAAGCCGTTGCCTTGCAGCACGGCGCGCAGGCCGAATTCGTCGCGCAGACGGGCGATGCGCTGGTAGTCCTGTTCGTCGTCGGCGACGTAGACCACCGGCTGCGTGCCGGCCAGCACCGGCGCCAGCGCCGCCAGCGAAGCGTTGGCCTCGATGCGTTCGGCGCCCGGCAGCGGCTTCGTGGTGGCAGCGGCGTACCAGCGTGCGTCGAGCAGTGTCTGGCGCGCCAGCGCGATCGATCCCATCAGCGAGGTCGGGTACGCGGCGTCGGGGTGGTTGTTGACTTCCAGCGCCATGTGCTGCGCCACGCGTGCGGCAATCACCAGCGGCTTGGTGTCGCTGCCGTCGGCCATCGCGAGCAGCGCGCTCTGACCGCGGAAAACCCCCGCCTGCGGCACGGCGAGCAGGGCGGTGAAACCGAGTTCACGGGCGGCCTTGGCATCGTCGGCCTTCCATTCGAGCTGCTGCGCCACGTCTTGCTCCGGGCGCACGAAGCGGCTGCGCGCGGCCAGCGTGCGCATGCCGAGTTGTCGCATCTCGGGCCGCACCTCGGGCCGCGGCCCGGTGGGCGGCGGCAGCTCGGAACCGCGGCCCCACATCGGCCGCGGCGGCGGCGGCGGCCGCAGCGCGGCCGGCACGCCGACGCTGCCGGCAAGGTCGATGAACCCGGCGTAGACCGTGCGCCCGGGCAGCGCCCAGACCCGCGCGCCGGCCGGCACCGCGACGTTCGCGCCGGCGGCGACGATGATGCCGTCGCGCAGCACCAGCGTGCCGCTCTCGACCACCTGGCCCGGCGCCAGCACCAGCCGTGCGCCGGTGATGGCATGCCAGCGCGGTGTGTTGTCGCGCAGGCCTTCGTTGCGCTCGGTGCCGGTCTGCGCCGCCAGCGGCAGCGGCAACACGACGACGACGGCAAGCCAGGCAGCGGCCCGGCGGTGAAAACGGATCATGCGTCCCACTCCCATGGACGTGCCCGCCGCTCGTGGCGGCAGGCACGCAAGAACCAGGGGCGGACTCTACACGGCGGCCGGCAGCGCCTGTGCGCTCAGGTGTCGGGCCAGCCAGCCGGCCAGCGGCTGCGGCCGCGCGAACAGGAAACCTTGCAGCGCGTCGCAGCGGCTGGCCACCAGGAAATCGGCCTGCGCCTGCGTCTCCACGCCTTCGGCCACGACACGCAGCTTCAGGTGCCGCGCCACCGAGAGAATGGCTTCGACGATGGCGGTGTCGTTGGCGTCGTGCGGCGTGTCGCGCACGAAGCTGCGGTCGATCTTCAGTTCGTACAGCGGCAGCCGGCGCAGGTAGGCCAGGCTCGAATAACCGGTGCCGAAGTCGTCGATCGAGAAGCGGATGCCCAGCGCGACAAGCTCGTTCATGCGCGCCAGCGTGTCTTCCCAGTTTTCGATCAGCAGGCCTTCGGTCACCTCGAACAGCAGGCCCGAGGCCGGCGCGCCGGTGCTCGCCAGCGTTTCCTTCACGAGGGCGACGAAGTTCTCCTGGCGGAACTGGCGTGGGCTGACGTTGACCGACAGCGACAGCGGCCGTCCCGCGGCATGCAGCCGCGCCAGCGCCTCGCAGGCCTGGCGGATGACAAACGCGCCCAGCGGCAGGATCAGCCCCGACTCTTCGGCGATGGGGATGAAGGCCACCGGCGAAACGTTGCCGCGCTGCGGGTGCTGCCAGCGCAGCAGCAGTTCGGCGCCGGCCTCGCTGCCGTCGGCGTCGAACTGTGGCTGCACATGCACGTGGAACTGGCCGGCGGCGACACCTTCCTGCAGGTCCTGTTCCAATGCCAGGCGCTCTTCGACCTCGGCCTGCATGCCGGTTTCGAAGAACGCAATGCGGTTGCGGCCAGCGCTCTTGGCGCGGTACATCGCGGTGTCGGCCTCGCGCAGCAGGTCGTCGACACATTCCTGGCACTTCGGGAACAGGGTGATGCCCAGGCTGCCGGTGCTGCTGTAGAGCGCACCGCCGATCTCGTACGGGCTGTCGAGCACCTCACGCACCTTGTCGGCCACGGCCATCGCGTGGCGCGCGCCGGCTTCGATGTCGCCGCCCAGGTTGCCCAGCAGCACGACGAACTCGTCGCCGCCCAGCCGCGCCACCGAGTCCTCGCTGCGCAGCAGCCGCGACAGCCGTTCGGCCACCTGCTTGAGCAACTGGTCGCCCACCGAATGGCCGCGGGCGTCGTTGATCTGCTTGAAGTTGTCGAGGTCGATGAACAGCAGCGCGCCGATGCGCCCGCTGCGCCGCGCCGCAGCCAGCGCATGTCCGATGCGGTCGAGCAGCAGGCGCCGGTTCGGCAGCCCGGTGAGGGCGTCGAAGTAGGCCAGGCGGTGGGTGTTCTCCTCGGCCTGCTTGCGTTGGGTGATGTCGGTGATGAAACCGTGCCAGAGCACGCCGCCGTCGGGCAGCCGCTCGGGCTGCGCGTCGCCCTGGCGCCAGCGTTCGCCCTGCTGCGGCAGCACCACACGGTACTCGTGGTGCCAGGGCTGCAGCGTGTCGGCCGAAGCGACGATGCTGGCCGCGACGGCTTCGACGTCGTCGGGGTGCATGCGGGCGAAGATCGGCGCTGCGTCGTGCAGCACTTGTTCGGGCGTGAGTTCGTAGATGTCCCACAGGCCTTCGCTGGCAAACGGGACGCTGGCGCTGCCGTCGGGGTTGCGCCGGAACTGGAACAGCACACCCGGCACGTGCTGGGCCAGGTTGTGCAACAGGTCCAGGCTTTCTTCGAGCCGGCGCGCCCAGGTGCGGCGCTCGCTGATGTCGCGGAACACGGCGCTGGCCAGCTGGCGGCCCTGGCGGTCTTCGAACACCGACGACGTGATCTCGACATCGAAGAGCTCGCCGTTGGCGCGCCGCATACGCAGTTCGCCGCGGGCGCGGCCGCTGCGCGCACGTTCGGCCAGCAGGCCGGCCAGGCGCCGGTCGCTGCCGTCGACCAGATCGTCGCCGCTGCGCAGCAGGAGTTCGTCCTGGCTGTAGCCCAGCATCCGGCAGGCGGCCGGGTTGGCGGCGAGCACACGGCCGTCGGGCAGCGTCTGCAGCACACCGTCCATGCTGTTGGTGAACAACGCTTCGTAGTTGTTCTGCACGTCCAGCCGCGCCTGTTCGGCACGGCGCAAGTCGGTCAGATCGGTGTTGGTGCCCGACAGCCGCACCGCCCGGCCCTGCGCAGTGCGCAGGATGTAGCCGCGCGAGAGCACCGGAAGGAAGTGGCCGTCCTTGTGGCGCAGCCGCATTTCCGCCACGTAGTGTTCGCCGCCGCTGCGCAGTGCAGTGGCAATGATGCGGTCGACCTCGGGCTGGTCGTCGGGGTGGACCAGGCGTTGCCAGAGGTGGCTGTCGCGCGGCAGTTCTTCGTTGTCGTAGCCCAGCATCTGCCAGCCGCGTGGCGAATAGAAACGGGTGCCGCTGACGAGGTCCCAGTCCCACCAGCCGTCGTTGGCGCCGCGCAGCACCAGCGCCATGCGGGTTTCGCTGTCGGCCAGCTGGCGTTGCGCCTGCTGCAGCGCCTGTTGTTCGGCACGCAGCGCAGCGACTGCAGCGGCCAGCGCCGCAGGCTGCTGGTGCTGCGGTTCGGCGCTGCTGGGATCGTCGTGGAAAGACATGGGGCCACCTGCACGGCATGCGGCTGCCGGCCGGCACGCGCGGTGCGGCGTGCGTCGCATCAGATGCCGGGATTTTCGTCCCGGGCGGCCATGATCTGAAGGACTTCGCACCGTCAGGGTGCAACAATTCGCCAAAAACGATACTTTGGACGACGAGCTGCGCTGGCCGAATCCGGGTCTTCCTCCGCACTACTCGTGATACAGCTGCGAGCGGCCACCGTCGATCAGGATGTCGGTGGCGTTGATGAAACGTGCTTCATCGCTGGCCAGGAACAGCGCCGTGTAGGCCACTTCGTCGGGTCTGCCGATGCGTTTGCACGGCAGCAGCGCCGCCTGGCGCGCCTGTTCGGCCACGGGGTCGGCGCTGGCGGCGAACGCGGCCGCGATGGCCTCGGTGAGGATCAGCCCGGGCGAGATCGAGTTCACGCGCAGGCCCTGGGCCGCGTACTGCAGGCCCAAAGCGCGTGTCATGCCGATCAGCGCATGTTTGGCCACCGGGTACGGGAAACAGCCGGGGATGATCTTGTGCCCATGCACCGACGCGATGTTGACGACGCTACCGGCGCCGCGCGCCAGCATGCCGGGCAGCACCGCGCGTGTGCAGTGCCACGCGCCTTCGAGGTCCACCGCCAGGCAATGCCGCCATTCGTCCAGCGTCAGTGCCAGCGGGTCGTTGAAGAAGTTGCGGCCGGCGTTGTTGACCAGCACGTCGACGGCACCGAACTGCGCCGTGGCCTGCTCCACCATCGCCAACACCGCCTGCGGGTCCGAGACATCGGCGCAGATGAAGCGTGCAGACTCGGCACCCAGCTCGGCGGCGATGCGCCGCGCAGCGTCGTCATCGACATGGCTGTTGATCACGACACGTGCGCCTTCCTGCACGAACAGACGTGCCGTGGCCGCGCCGATGCCCAGCGTCGAACCGGTGACGAGCGCTACCTTGCCGGCGAGGCGTTGTGCCATCAGGCGTTCTCCAAGAGCGGTTGGTCGGCGAAGGCGGCCTCCGGCAGGCCGGCGCAGCCGGGAATCCGGCAACTGAACACCGCCCCGGAAAGCGGCGCATCGGCCAGCGCCTGCGGCGACAAGCCCTTGCGTGCGCTGGTCATCATCAGCGTCGCCATGCCCGCGCCGCCAAAGGCCGGGCAGGTGACATGCGGCGCCGGCAGCCGCACCTGCTGCAGCGGCTCGCCGCGGGGCGAATAACGCTGCACCCGGCCCAACCCCCATTGCGCGTTCCACAAGCAGCCGTCGCTGTCGACCACCGAACCGTCGGGCTCGCCCGGTGCCGCCACCTGCGCAAAAGGCTCGGGTGTGCCGACCTCGGCCGCGTCGGCGTCGTAGCGGCATTGCAGGATCAGGCCCTGCAGACTGTCGGTGAAATACATCGTGCCGCCGTCGGGGCTGAAGCAGATGCTGTTGGCGATGGTCACCGCCGGCAGCGCCAGCCGGCGCAGGCCATGGGCTTGCGAGTACTGGTAGAAGCTGCCGATCGGCCGCCGGTCGGCGGCTTCGTTGAAGGTGCCGAAGACAAAGTGGCCGCTGCGGTCGGTGCGGCCGTCGTTGATGCGGGTGCGCGGCTCGGCCGCGTCCACCGCCACCAGCGGCGTCACTGCCATGCCGTCGGCGGTGAAGCGGCCCCAGGCCAGGCGCTTGGCCAGGCCCAGCAGCACCCGCCCCGAACGCGCCGGGGCCAGGCAGCCGAGCCGGTCGGGCAGTTCGTGGCGCTGCGCCGGCAACCCGCCGCCGCCCCAGCGGTACAGGCAGGCGGCCTCGATGTCGGTCCAGAGCCAGCGCTCGTGGCGCGGATCCCAGACCAGGCCTTCGCCGAGCGTGTTGCCCGCATCGAAGGCCGGAGTTGCCGTGAAGCTTGCTGCACCCATGCCGTCAGAGCTTGTACGAGAGGCCGACGTTGAAGCGGCGGCCGTACTCCGTCACCTCCTGCTGGTACGGGTTGTTGCCGGAGGTGTAAACGACCTTCTGGTTGGTCAGGTTGTCGACCCCCAGGCGCAGCTGCAGTTGCGGGGTGAGCTGCTTGGCCAGCCCCAGCGTCACGAAGGTCTCGGCACCGTTGACGACCAGCGCACCGGCAGTCCAGGTCGGGTTGCGCACGAACTCGCTGTGGTGGTTGGCCGACAGCCGGGCCTCGTAGCCGCCGTTTTCGTACCAGAGCGTGATGCCGCCGTTGTGCTTCATCAGGCCTTCGATCGGGAACGGGTTCGCGGCCGGCGTCTGCTCGCGCACATTGCTCTCGGTGTAGGCGTAATTGCTGTGGATGCCGAAGCCGTCGAACGGCGCCGGCAGGTTGGTCTGGTAGACCAGTTCGATGCCGCGCACATAGCCGCCCTTGCCGTTGACCGAGCGTGTGATCCAGGCTTCGCGGCCGTCGATCGTGGTGTGGTCGCTGGTGATCGCGATGTAGCGGCTGAGGTCTTTGTAGAACAGCCCGGCCGACAACAGCGAGCCCTTGCCGAAGTACCACTGGTAGGCCAGGTCGACCTGGGTCGCCAGCATCGGCTTGAGCTCGGGGTTGCCGGCGCTGCCGGTGGTGGGCGCCGCCGGGTTGGTGTCGATGGCGATGTTGCGCGAGCCACGCATCTCGTCGAGCGGCGCACGCGACATCGCACGCGCCAGGCCGAAGCGCAGCTGGTGTTCCTGCTTCGCGTCGAGCGACAGCACGAGGTTCACGCTCGGCAGCACCTCGGTGTACGAGGTACCCGCCGAAAACGGTGCCGGTGCGGCGCCGTTGACGATCTGCATACCCGAGCCGGTCTGCGTGTTGTGCACCAGGCGCAGCCCGGCGTTGCCGCGGTACGGCAGGCCGAACAGCGTGCCGTCGAGATCGCCCTGCACGAACAGCGAGCTGCTGCGTTCGGTGACCTTCCAGCCGGCCAGCAGATCCCACTGCGTCGGCGTGCGGCCGCTGGCGTCGAAGACATCGGCGCCGAAGACGCTGGTGGCCGTGCCGTTGAAGTCCTTCAGCGCGATGAAGGGCGCAAAGCCGTCGACCTTGACGGTCTCGTAGGCCGATGTCGGCACTGTCGACATCGGGCTCACGCTCCAGTTGACCTGCTCGTAGCGCTTCTCGCGGTTGGTCACGCGGGCGCCGAACTTCAGCCGCCGCACGTCGCCGGTCTCGATGCTGCGCGAGGCGGTGAACTGCAAGGCCTTGAGGTCGTCGTTGATGCGGCCGTCGTTGTCGACGTACATCGTCGGCTGGCCGAAGGCGGCCGGGTTGCCGCTGTCGTGGCCGAGCGCATAGTCCATGTGCTCGTCGCCGGTGAACGACCAGCTGACCGTGCTGCTGTTCAGCGCGGCCTGGCGCAGGTCGCGCCACTGGCTGGCACGTTTGGCGCGCGACGCCGACAGGTCGCCTTCGAGCTTCCAGCCGCCAACATCGAACTTCGCGTTCAGGCCGCCGGCGAGGTTGGTGTTGGTCTGGACCCAGTTGTAGTCGTTGGTCGTCAGGCCGATGTTGGCGACGGTGGCACCAACGACATAGCCGTTGCGCACGTCGACGTTGCTGTAGTTCGCCGTCTGCCAGCCGTCCCAGTTGCCGATGTCGCCGGTCCAGTGCTGCAGGCCCTTTTCGTTGATGGCAGCGCGGGCGTAGTACAGGTCGCCGGTGATCAGCGCGTCGGCCGAAGGTTTGAACTCGATCTTGCCGAGCACGCTGGTGCGCTTGTCGGTGCCGCGTTTGACGTCGTCCTGGAAGCCCCAGGGGGTCTTGTCGACCTGGCCGTCGCCGGTGATGTCGACCGAGTGGTCTTCGTTGAAGCCCCAGTGGCGCTTGTTCGTCTGCAGCGAGGGCTGGTCTTGGTAGCTGAAGGCCAGCGCCAGGCCGAGCGTGCGGTCGGCAAACTGGTCGACGTAGATGCCGCCGATGCGCGGCGCGGTGCTCTTGGCGCCGGGCAGATCCTTGCCGATGGCGTAGTGCAGCAGGTCGGCCTTCAGCGAGGCCTGGCGGCCGTTGATCTTCAGCGGCTGCACCGTCAGCAGGTCGACCGTGGTCGCAATGCCGCCTTCGATGAGCTCGGCCGATTGCGTCTTGTGCACGATGGCGCCGATGACCGACTCCGACGGGAACATCTCGAAGCGCACCGCACGGCCGGGCTCCGACGACGCCAGCTCGCGCCCGTTGAGCAGCGCACCGATGAAACGCGGGCCCATGCCGCGGGCAACGAGCTGGCTGGCGTTGCCGCGGTCCAGCCCCGACGACAGGCCCGGCAGGCGCGCCAGCGACTCGGCGATGGTCGTGTCGGGCAGCTTGCCGATGTCTTCCGAGGCCACGACCTCGATCATCGCGTTCGAGTCGTCCTTGGCCTGCAAGGCGTTGCGCACCGAAGCGCGGATGCCGGTGACGGTGATCGTGGTCGTGTCGGCCGCTGTCTGGGTCTGGGCCTGTGCAGTGCCGATCAGCGCCGGCAGCGCAAAGGCGGCGCTGATCAGCGCACTCAGGCGGTTCGGGGTGAAGGTCATGGTGGTCTCCGGTCGGTTGTTGTGTCGTTGTCGAATAACAAGGGGCGGCGGTGGGTCTTCTACGTCGGCGGTTTGGCGGGCCTGGTGTCGGGCCTTGGGTCGGGCCTTGGGTCGGCGCGCAGCAGGCGCCAGGCCTGCACAAACGCAGCGGCGCGTTCGGCCACGGCTTGCGGGCTGCAGCCGGGCTGGTACAGCGCCGAGCCGAGGCCGAAACCCGAGGCGCCGGCCAGGCACCAGGGCGCCAGGCTGGCCGGTGTGATGCCGCCCACCGGCAGCAGCTGCAGCGTTGCCGGCAGCACCGCGCGCCAGGCCTTCAGCACGGCGGGCGTCACCAGCTCGGCCGGGAACAGCTTCAGCGCGTCGGCGCCAGCGGCGAGCGCGGCGAAGGCTTCGGTCGGCGTCGCGACACCAGGCACACAAAGCAGGCCGGCGGCCTTGGCGGCGCGGATCACGGCGCTGTCGGCATGGGGCATCACCACCAGGTCGGCGGCTAGGGCCTGCAGCCGTTGCACGTCGGTGATCTGGCTCACGGTGCCGGCACCGACCAGCGTCGCCGGGCCGAGCACACGGCGCAGCCGTGCGATCGAGTCGAAGGCATCGGGCGAATTGAGCGGCACCTCGATGAGGCCGAAGCCCGCGTCTTCGAGCGTGCGGCCGATCGCCTCGGCCTCGGCCGGCCGGATGCCCCGCAGGATGGCCACCAGCGGCAGGCTGGCCATCGCGGCAGCAAATCGCGCCTGGCGCAACGAGGTGCCGGTCATGGTGCAACCAGTCCGGCCGACACGGCCAGTTGCCAGAGGCCGGTGCTGGCGGTGTTGTCGAACACGCAGGCCGGCTCGGCGCCGAATTGGCGCAGCGCCTGGCCGTAACGCTGGCAGAGCGCGGGCTCGCCGACGAGCACCAGCGTCGCCGGCTGGCGTGGCAGCCCGGCCGCCAGCTCGTGGCCGATCAGCAGGCCCGACAGGTAGTCCGGCAGCGCGGCAGCCGGCCAGCGCGCGCTGAGGCCGAGCGTGCGCACGGCAAAGAGCTGGCCGACGAGGTCGGTGCCCACGCTGCGGCGTGCCGCAGCGACACCGGCGGCGAAGGCGTCGCCATGCCAGGCGGTGTCGGTCGCTGGCATCAGCCGGCCCAGCACCGAGTGCTGGCGCAGCAGCGCGTAGAGCTCGCCGGTCATGCGGGTGCGAAAACCCGTCACACGGCCCTGTTCGAGCTGCACCCACTTGGCATGGGTGCCGGGCATCAGCACACACGCGGCTGCGGCCAGCGCTGGCTGCAGCGCCAGCAGGCCGACGAGCTGGGTCTCTTCGCCGCGCATCACGTCGGGCGTGCCGCCAGCGGGGTCGTCGAGCAGGCCGGGCACGATGTGCAGCGCGGCACCGGCAGCGGTGTCGACGCGCACCAGTTGCCGGTGCAGCTGCCCCAGCTCGGCCGGGCAGCCGACATAGGCGGCCTCGCGCCAACCATGGGCACTGCCGACCATGCCACAGGCCAGCGCGGGCAGGCCGGGCGCCCACCAGTCGCCGACGAGCGACTGCAGTGCGATGTCGAACCCCGCGGCGCCGCCGTGGACCAGCGAAGCGCCATCGGCGCTGCCACGTTCGTCCAGCACCGCGCCGCCCGGCCCCAGCAGCCAGGCGCGCAGCCGCGTGCTGCCCCAGTCGATTGCAATCAGGCGTGCGGTGGCCATCACATCACCACTCGGCCACGCTGCCGTCGGCATGTCGCCACAACGGGTTGCGCCAGTCGCGCACGTTGCGGCTGGCCGCAATCACTCGCTCTTCGTCGATCTCGACACCCAGCCCGGGCAGCTTGCTCGGCCTGACGAAACCACCGTCGATCTGGAAGTCGCTGCGGTTCTTCACGTAGTCCAGCAGATCGGCATCCTGGTTGTAGTGGATGCCCATGCTTTGTTCCTGCAGCACGGCGTTGTGTGCCACCCAGTCGATCTGCAAGCAGGCCGCCAGCGCCACCGGGCCGAGCGGGCAATGCGGCGCCAGCGCGATGTCGTGCGCCTCGGCCATCGCGGCAATCTTGTGGCATTCGGTGATGCCACCGGCGTGCGAGAGATCGGGCTGCAGGATCGCGATGCCGCCACCGGCGAAGAGCCGCTTGAAATCGAAGCGCGAATACATGCGCTCCCCGGCGGCGAGCGGGATCGACGTGGCATCGGCCAGCCGCGGGTAATGTTCGGCCTGCTCGGCAAGCACCGGTTCTTCGACGAACAGCGGCCGCAGCGGCTCCAGTTCGCGCAGCAGCACCTTGGCCATCGGCAGGGCGACACGGCCGTGGAAGTCGATGCCGAAGTCGATGGCGCTGCCGAAGCTGGCGCGGATCTCGGCGAACTTCGCGATCGCGCGGTCGACCTCGGCGTGCGTGGCGAGCAGGCCGAACTCTTCGGTGCCGTTCATCTTCACGGTGTCGAAGCCGGCGGCGCGCACCTTGTGGATCGCCTCGATGATCTCTGCCGGCCGGTCGCCGCCGACCCAGCAATAGGTCTTCATGCGCTCGCGCACGAGGCCACCGAGCAGTTCGTACACCGGCACGCCCAGCGCCTTGCCCTTGATGTCCCACAGCGCCTGGTCGATGCCGGCGATAGCGCTCATCAGGATCGGGCCACCGCGGTAGAAGCCACCGCGGTACATCGCCTGCCAGAGGTCGTTGATGCGCGCCGGGTCCTGGCCGACCAGCAGTTCCGAGAGTTCGTGCACCGCCGCTTCGACGGTGCGGGCACGGCCCTCGATCACCGGTTCGCCCCAGCCGACGATGCCGGCGTCGGTCTCGATCTTCAGGAACATCCAGCGCGGCGGTACGCGGTAGGTGGTGAGCTTGGTGATCTTCATGGTGGGTTCAGGTTGGGTGGGCGGCACGTCCGGACAGGGCTCAACGCGCCTTTTCGCTTCTGCGAAGCGCTTCCATCGACGGCAGCGCACGGCCGTTGAAATCGAACAGCGCCTGGTTGTCCCAGCCGTTGCCTTCGCCACTGCGCCAGCCGGCGCCGGCGGCAGGAATCCAGGCCGGCTCCCAATAGAAAACACCGAGGCCACCCGGTGCCGCGGCGACAGCGTCGATGACGTCGCGCAGCGCCTGGGCCTGGCCTTGCACCGTGGCCGGGTAGCCGGCCGTTGCTGCACGCTCGGCGTTGAAGATGTTGGGTGTGCTGTCGCCGTTGGCGAGCGTGTGGCCGTAGGCGGTCTCCACCACCAGCAGCGGCTTGCGGTAGCGCTGCGCCAGGTCGGCGAGGTTGGTCTTCAGGCCGGCCAGCGGACCGTGGAAGTACGCGTAGTAGCTGAGGCCGATGATGTCGAAGTCGAGTTTCTCGCGGCTGAAGAGGTCGAAGACACGCCGGTACAGCGCGTTGTCGCCGCCGTCGGCCAGGTGCAGCAGCACTGGCAGCCGCCGGCCGCTGCGGGCGTCGTGCTCGCGCACGGCGGCGATGCCTTGGCGCAGCAGCGCAACGAAGCCGGCGTCACCGCCGATCTTTTCGCCGGCGCTCTGCTGCCAGGTCTTGCCGTCGGGCCAGACGAAGCCGCCGTTCATTTCGTTGCCGATCTGCACCATGTCGGGCGCGGCAGCTGCGACTTCGAACGCGCGCAGCACATCGGCGGTGTAGTCGTGCAGCGCCTGCTGCAGCTTGCTGCCGCTCAATGCCGCCCAGGCGGCGGGTTTGCTCTGCTTGCCGGGGTCGGCCCAGAAGTCGCTGTAGTGGATGTCGAGCAGAACCTTCAGGCCCTGCGCCTTCGCACGTTTGGCCAGCGCCACCGTCAGCGCGAGGCCGTTGTTGCCGCCGCCGACCGGCTCGCCCTTGCGCGAGACGACACGCTCGCCTTCGCGCACGTCGTCTGCATTCACCGGTGTGTGCCACAGCCGCAGCCGCACCCAGCCGACACCGTGCTCTTGCAAGATGGCCAGCGGGTCGCCCGGTTTGCCATCGGCACGGCTGAAGCGGCCGCCGTGGCGTTCGACCTCGGTCAGCGTCGAGACATCGGCGCCGACGATGAAGTCTGCGGCGCATGCGGGCACGGCCAGCAGGCACAGCGCGACGAACAAGGCGCGTGTGTTCATCCTTTCACCGCTCCTGCCGACAGGCCCGACACCAGCCAGCGTTGCGTGAACAGGAACAGCAGCGTCAGCGGCAGCCCGGCGAGGATCGCAGTCGCCGCGAAATCGCCCCACAGGTAGCGCTGGTTGAACAGGAACAAGCGCGAGCCGACGGCCAGCGTCAGCTGGGCCTCGTCGTGCAGCAGCACGGAAGCGACGGGGTACTCGATCATTGCGCCAAGGAACGCGAGCACGAAGACGACCGCCAGGATCGGCCCGGCCAGCGGCAGCAGCACATGCACAAAGGCCTGCAGCGGTGTCGCGCCGTCGACCGCAGCGGCCTCTTCCAGTTCCGGCGGCAGGCTCTCGAAGTAACCCTTGATCAGCCAGATGTGCTGCGCGATGCCGCCGCTGTACGCCAGCACCAGGCTCCAGTGGCTGTTCAGCCCGAGCCAAGGCAGCCAGTCGCCGATGCGGTCGAAGAGGACATAAATCGCCACCAGCGCCAGCACCGACGGAAACATCTGCAGCAGCAGCAAGGCATCGAGCGTGAACGCCTTGCCGCGGAAGCGCATGCGGGCAAAGGCATAGGCCGCCGTCACCGACAACAACAGCGCCACCGCCGCCGAGACCAGCGCCACCTTCATCGAGTTGGCGATCCACTGCAGCACCGGGAACGGCGGCGGCTGCCACTGGCCGTCGGGGCCCATCACGGCGATGCCGAGCGCGAGTTTCCAGTGGTCCAGCGTCAGCGATGTCGGGATCAGGCTGCCGCCGGCGAAGTTGCCCGGGCGCAGCGAGATCGAGACGATCATCAGCAGCGGCAGCATCGTCAGCACGACGAAGCTGATCAGCGCGGCGTGCACGGCAAGCAGGCGCCAGCGCTGTGAACGGGGGGTGACGACGGCCATGGCTGTTCGCTCCTTAGACCGCGCTGCGCCCGACCTTGAACAGGCGCAGGTTGGCCAGCGCCAGCGTGGCGACGATGAGGAAGACGATCGACGCGATGGCGCAGGCCAGTGCGTAGTGCTGGCCCGAGTCCTGGAACGCGATGCGGTAGGTGTAGCTGGCCAGCAGGTCGGTGGCGCCCACCGGCACGGCGGTGTCCAGGTAGTCGGGCGCGCCGTTGGTCAGCAGCGCGATCAGCGTCAGGTTGTTGAAGTTGGTGGCGAACGAGGCCACCAGCAGCGGCGCGATCGGCCGCATGATCAGCGGCAGCGTGATGCGCCGCAGGTTCATGCCCGGCCCGGCGCCGACCAGCGCCGAAGCTTCGTAGAGTTCGTCCGGGATGGCCTTGATGAGGCCCATGCAGAGAATCATCATGTACGGATAGCCGAGCCAGGTGTTGACGATCAACACCATCGCGCGCGCCAGCGTCGCGTCGCTGAACCAGCCCGGGCGCATGCCGAACAAGAGGTCGAAGACGAGGTTGATCTCGCCGAGGTTTTCGTTGAAGAGACCGCGAAAGACCGGGATCGAGATGAAGGCCGGCACCGCGTACGGCAGGAACAGCGCAATGCGGTAGGCCGGTTTGCCCTGCAGCGCCGGCCAGTTCAGCGCCACCGCCAGCAGCAGTCCGATCGCGAAGGTGAACAGCGTGTTCAACGTCGCGAAGGCCAGCGTCCAGGCGAAGACGCGGGCGAAGGGTTCGTAGAAGCGGCTCTCGTTGAAGATGCTGCGGTAGTTGTCGATGCCGACCGTGGTGCGGAAACCGGGTGTCACCACCTTGCCGTCGGCCTGGCGCCACCAGCCCGCCACGTGGTCTGCCACCAGCACCTGGCCGTCGCGTGCGGCGCGCAGCGTGCCGTCGCCTTGCAGCACGTAGGCCGGGCGTTCGACGGCGAAGCGGCGCAGGCTCAGCAGCCGCAGTTCGCTGCCATCGGGCAGCAGCGCGGTGACACGGCGCAGCGCTGGCAGTTCGGCGGTGATGCGGCGCAGGTCGAACCCCGTGCCCTGTGCAGCGCCGGTGTCTTCGGCCTGCAGCGGCAGGCGCACGGCATCGCCCAGCGTGAACGGCGCGCTGGCAAAACGCACACCGTCGTCGTCCTCGAAGCGCAGCCGCTGCCGGCCGCCATCGGCAGCTTCGAGCGTGAAGGCCAGGCTGCGGCCGTCGCCCTCCCCGCGCGCCAGCAGCACCTCGGTGGCGCGTTCGTGGCTGAGCAGGTGTTCGCCGCTGTAGTTGGTGAAGCTGATGCCCAGCGTGTAGGCCATCGGGAAGACGATGAACAGCAGCGCCGCCAGCGCGCCCGGTGCGATGTAGCGCCAGGCCATGCAGCGTGGGCTGATGTAGACCCAGGCCGCAAGCCCGGTGAGCACGATCACGCCCAGCGCCCAGGCACTGGCATGCGCCGCGTGCAGCGCAAACGCCAGTGCCAGCGCGGCCAGCAGCGCGATGGCACCCAGCGCCTGCAGCAGGCGGGTCACGACCTTCACGGCTGCTGCCCCGCGATGCGCGCTGCGGCGCGCGCAAGACCACCGGCCACGTCTTCGCGGCCTTGCACGATGTTCTGCAGCGCCGCCGCCATCGCGGTCCAGAAGCGTGTCATCTCGGGGTTGCTCGGCATCAGCGTGCCGGCGCGCACGGCCGCCATGCTGCCGGCGATCAGCGGGTCGGCCGAGCGCTCTGCGTACAGCGCCTTGTTCGCCGGCACACCCAGCGGCACATCGGCGTCGATCGCACGCAGGCTGGGCAGCGCCAGCAGGTACTGCTCGATGAACTCGTGCGCCAGTTCGCGCTGGCGGCTGCCGCTGGAGACCATCGCACCGAGCACGCCGACAAACGAACCGCCGGGCCGGCCGCCGATGCTGGGGTATGGCGCAACGCCGAAGTGAATGCCGCTCTTGCGCAGGTTGCCCCAGGCCCAGGGGCCGTTGAAGGTCATCGCAACCTGGCCCGCGTTGATCGCAGCTTCGGCGTCGGCATAACTCACGCTGCGCGGCAGCAGGCCTTGCCGCACCAGGCCCATCAGCGTCTCGATGCCGCGCACCGCACCGGGCGTGTTGACGCCGATGTCGCGGCCGTCGTAGCTGCCGTCGGGCCGGCGGCCGAAGGCGTAGCCGCCACCGGCGGAGATCAGGCCGTAGCTGTAGTAGACCTCGGTCATCCACCAGCGCACGGCACGTTTGCCTTGTGGTGAGAGGCGGCGGTCGAGGGCGATCACCTCGTCCCAGCTCGTCGGCGCGGTCGGCACCAGCGCCTTGTTGTAGAGCAGCGCCACCGTCTCCATGCCGAGCGGGAATCCCCACGTGCGGTCCTGCAGCAGCCAGGCGCTCCAGGCCTGCTCGTCGATGGCGGCGCGGGTGGTGCGCGATGGCGTCACCGGGGCGATCAGCCCGGCCACGGCCCAGCTGCCCAGGCGGTCGTGCGGCCAGATCCAGACATCGGGGCCTTTGCCGGCGGCAGCCGCCTGCTCGAACTTGGCGATCGCGCCTTCCGGATGTTCGACCTGCACCGCCACACCGGTGTCGCGCAGGAACGCGGCGGCAGCGGTTGAGATGCCGCGCCAGCCCTTGTCGCCGTTGATCCAGACCCGCAGCGGCAGCGCAGCGCGGGCCAGCGCCGGCAGGCCGACGGCCGTGGCCGCGGCGGCATGCAACAAGCGGCGGCGCGCCAGGCTCATGGCGCCAACCTGCGCAAGGCCGTTCCTGTCGCGTCGAAACCATGGCAGGCCGCAGGCGGCACCTGCAGGTGCACGGCATCGCCCACCGCCGCGCTGCTGCGGCCGTCGAGCCGCACCACCAGCGGCGTGCTGCAGCCGCGCTGCTGCAGATAGGCATAGGTCATGTCACCGAGCCGTTCGACCCATTGCACACCGCAGGGCAAGCTGCCGGGCCCGGCGTCGGCCTGCAGGCGCAGGTCTTCGCTGCGCAGGCCCAGCGTCAGCGCCTGGCCGGGCGTGATGCCCTCGCCGGCCAGCGCCGCGTGCAAGGTGTGGCCGTCGGCACTGCGCAGGCTCAGGCCTTGTGCATCGGCAGCCGTCACCGTGGCCGGCAGCAGGTTCATCGTCGGCGAACCGATGAAGCTGGCGACAAACAGGTTCGCCGGCTCGCGGTACAGCGCCAGCGGCGTACCGACCTGGGCGACGCTGCCGAGGGTCTGGACCTCGGGCCCGCTGCGCAGCAGCACGATCTTGTCGGCGAGTGTCATCGCCTCGACCTGGTCGTGCGTGACGTAGACCGACGCGGCGCGTGCGTATTCGCGGTGCAGCTTAGCAATCTCGACGCGGGTCTGCGCGCGCAGCGCGGCGTCCAGGTTCGACAGCGGCTCGTCGAACAGGAACACCCCCGGTTCGCGCACCAGCGCGCGGCCGATCGCGACACGCTGGCGCTGGCCGCCCGACAGTGCCGCCGGCTTGCGCGCCAGCAGCGGCTCGATCTGCAGCAGCTGCGCGATGTGCGCCACACGCTGCTGTGCCGCGGCCTTGCCAACGCCGGCCAGGCCGAGGCCGAAACCGATGTTCTGCGCCACCGTCATGTGCGGGTACAGCGCGTAGTTCTGGAACACCATGGCCACGTTGCGCTGCGCCGGCGCCAGTTCGTTGACACGCCGGCCATCAATGCGCAGCTCGCCGCTGCTGATGTCTTCGAGCCCGGCGATCATGCGCAGCAGCGTCGACTTGCCGCAGCCGCTGGGGCCGACGAAGACGCAGAACTCGCCGTCGGCGATGTCCAGCGACACATCGCGCAGCACCAGCGCGCCCGGTTCGCCGTAGTGTTTGGCCAGCGCCTGCAGGCTCAAGCCAGCCATGTCGGTGCCCTGCCGGGTTGGAACTGCAGCCTGGCGCGCTGCCAGACACGGGCTTCGGCGCCCAGCAGCGCGGCACGCTGCGGCGCTGCGGCCTGCAGGCGCTGGCGGGCGCGGGCTTCAAGGAAAATCGGCAGTGTGGGGTCGGCCGGCACGATGCGCAGCTCGAACACGGGCCAGCTGCCGTCGGGCCGCAGGAAGCGGTGCAGGCCGATGGTCCAGGGCTCGCCGTCGGCGAACTGGTCGTCGACGAACACGCCGTCGGCATAGAAGCGGGCGGTGTCGCCGAGGTAGTCCAGCGTCAGCAGCACACGCGCCTGCGGCGGGCAGGCGGCCTGCAGCTCGATCTGGACGCGCAGCGCGGCGTCGTAGGCGGCTTCCGTCGGGGCCAACGGCACGCTGTGGCCGCGCCAGGCCACCAGCGGGCCGGCGCGCCGGGCCGGCGGCTGCTGTGTGTCGTGCAACAGGGTCCAGCGCAGCGGCAGCGTTGCCGCGCCGGCTGGCGGCTGCAGCCAGTGCTGGAAGCCCTCAGCGCCGCCCAGGTCGTCGGCAGGCCACGCGGCCACCGCGGCCGGGCCGTTGGCCAGCACGACGGCGCTGCTGCCTTCGAGGTGCAGCGCGTCGGCACACAGCAGCAGCCGGTCGCGGCCGGCAATGTGCTGGCGGCTGGCGCTGTCGGCCTGCGCCTGCGACAGCAGCACGATGTGGTGTGCGGTGCCGCCGCTGTCGGTCAGCTGCAGCAGCAGCGGTAGCGCGGCCGCATCAACCTGCACGGTGAGCAGGCCATCGTGCAGCGAGGCCTCGGCACCCTGCAGCACAGACACGCTGCCGGCGTCGAAACTCAGCTCGGCGCGCACGCCGGGCACGGCGAAGCCGACCCAGCGGACACCGCCGCCTTCGGCCCAGCGCGTCAGCGGCTGCACGGTGGCATGGCGCAGCCTGGCAGTGCCCAGCTGCTGCCCGACAGGCCAGATGAAATACGCACCGGACGGCACATCAACTTGCGGCAGCTGCAGCACGCCGCCATCGGCCTGCTGCAGTTGCAGCCGCACGCCGGCATGGGCCGGCAGTGCATGGTGGCGGCAATGGTTGTTGACGAAGACAAAACCGCTGTCGCCGGCTGCGCGCGCTGCAACCCGCAGCTGCGCCAGATCGGCGGGGTCGCTGCATTCGCCCACCGTGGTTTCCATCAACGCGAGTTCGGCACCGAATGCGGCCAGGAAGCTGTGCAGCGTGCGCAGCCGGCCGTACGACGGCCGCAGCTGGCCGTACTGGCCCAGCGGGGCGCGGAAGTCGTAGCCGATCTCTGCGACATCGTTGGGGTAGCCGCTGTCCTGCGTCTCCTGCAGCCCACGGCCCGGGTTCGCGCCACCGTGGAACATGTAGTAGCCGTAGAGGTTGGCGCCGGAACCGATCTGCACCAGCGCGCAGGCCGCCACGTCGTCGGTGCCCAGCACCGGGCGGCGGTGGTAGGAGACATGCATGCCGCCGCCGGCTTCGGCCAGGAAAAACGGGTAGTGCGCGGGGTCGATGCGGCCTTCGGGCGGCGTGCCGCCGACGTTGCCCATCTCGCCGATGCTGCGGCCGGTGTTGAACGCAAACACGCCGCTCGGCGGCTGCGGGCCGTGGGAGCCGCCCCAGAAACCGTCGGGGTAGGCGCCCGAGACCGGCAGCACCTCGCGCGGCGGAATGTCCAGCGTCGGCCAGCCGGTCACCGTCCACAGCGGCACATGCAGGCCGCTGGCCTGCGCGATGCGCTTGAGCATGGTGATGTGCTCGGCACCGCGCCCGGGGCCGCGACCGTCGTATTCGTTTTCCAGCTGCACGCCGGTCAGCGGCCCGCCGTCGCGCCAGAGCAGGCCTTGCAGCTGGGCGCCGATCTCGCCGAAGAAGCGGCGCACAGCGGCCAGGTAGCTGGCGTCGTTGCTGCGCAGCTGCGGCAGGGCCTGGATCCAGTCGGGCAGGCCGCCGAAGCGCGCTTCGGCATGCACCCAGGGCCCCGGGCGCAGGTGGAACAGCAACCCGGCCTGCTGCGCCAGTTGCACGAAGCGGCGCAGGTTGCGCTGGCCGGTCCAGTCGAACTGCCCCGGAGCGGTCTCGTGGTGGCTCCAGAAGACATAGCTGGCAACGATGTCGATGCCGCCGGCACGCATGCGGTGCAGTTCATCGGCCCATTCGTTTTCGGGGCAGCGTGAGTAGTGGAACTCGCCCATCACCGGCAGCCAGGGACGGCCGTCGCGTTCGAGGCAGCGGTTGTTCACCGTCAGGCTGCCGGCCCGGCCGATGGCGCCGTCGCCGAGCGCGAAGAAGTCGCGCTCGACGGATTGCAAGGCGGCGGCCAGGACGAGAGGAGACATAGGATCGATTTGCAGAAGAGGTTAAGCGATTAATCTTCCATCACTATCCGATCTGCGTCTCATCTTGTCATCCGGGTGAACCACTATTTGTCGCCATTTCATAGCTGATTATAAAAATGGCAGGTCGGCCGGGCTCTGCAGAAGGATTGACAGCCGGCGTTCCTGTCGCGCATAGTAAGTTAATCGCTTAATCTTCTGGAATCCGATCACATGCAACTGGGTGTCTGCTACTACCCCGAACAATGGGACCGCAGCCGCTGGGCCGACGACGCCCGCCGCATGGCGCAGATGGGGCTGCGCGTCGTGCGCATCGCCGAGTTCGCCTGGACGCTGATGGAACCGCGCGAAGGCGCGTTCGAATGGGCCTGGCTCGACGAGGCCGTGGCCACGCTGGCCGCTGCCGGCCTGCAGATCGTGCTCGGCACACCGACCGCGGCGCCGCCGCGCTGGCTGAGCGAGGCCCACCCCGACGTGTTGCCGGTCGACGCCCAGGGCCGCGTCAAGGCCGCAGGCTCGCGCCGCCATTGCTGCTTTTCGAGCGACGCCTACTTCGAGGCCTCGCGCCGCATCGTCGAAGCGATGGCGCGGCGTTATGGCCGGCACCCGGCCGTGATCGCCTGGCAGACCGACAACGAATACGGCTGCCACGACACCGTGCTCTCGTATTCGCCGAGCGCACTGCGCCGTTTCCGGCTCTGGCTGGCGCAACGTTACGGCAGCATCGAGACCCTGAACCAGCGCTGGGGCAACGTCTTCTGGAGCATGCAGTGCAGCAGCTTCGAGCAGATCGGCCTGCCGGTGGGGCTGCCGGCGCAGGCGAACCCCATCCACGCGCTGGACTGGCGCCGCTTCGCTTCTGACGAAGTGCGGCGCTTCAACCGCATGCAGGTCGACCTGCTGCGCGAGCACGCGCCCGGGCGCAGCGTGCTGCACAACTTCATGGGCTTCTTCGGCGAATTCGACCACCACGCGCTGGCGCAAGACCTCGACCTCGCCACTTGGGACAGCTACCCGCTCGGTTTCACCGACTCGGTGGCCTTTCTCGAGGCCGACGAACGCCAGCGCTGGGCCCACACCGGCCACCCCGACATCGCCGCCTTCCACCATGACCTGTACCGCAACGTCGGCCGCGGCCGTTTCGCAGTGATGGAGCAGCAGGCTGGCCCGGTGAACTGGGCCGCCTGGAACCCGGCGCCGCTGCCGGGCCAGGTGCGCGCCTGGACCTGGGAGGCCTTTGCCCATGGTGCCGAGTTCGTCTCGTATTTCCGCTGGCGCCAGCTGCCTTATGCGCAAGAGCAGATGCATTCGGGCCTGCACGGCAGCGACGACCGCCTCGACCGCGGTGGCGAAGAAGCCGCTGCCGTCGCCATCGAACTGCCGGACGTCGTGGCCGCACTGGCGGCAGCGCCGCGCAGCACCGCAGCCCCGGTGGCGCTGCTGCTCGACTACACCAGCCACTGGATGGTCGAGACGCAACGCCACGGCGCCGACTTCAGCTATTTCGGCGAGGCCTTCGCCTGGTACAGCGCAGCGCGCCGGCTCGGGCTGGACATCGACATCGTTGCGCCCGACGCCGACTTGGGCGGCCGCCAGCTGGTGCTGCTGCCGGCGCTGCTGGCGGCCGACGCGGCGCTTGCAGCGCGGCTGGCCGCCAGCGGTGCGCAGGTGATCGTCGGCCCGCGCAGCGGTTCCAAGAGCGAGGACTTCCGCGTCCCCGAGGGCCTGGCGCCCGGACCGCTGGCGGCGCTGACGGGCCTGCGTGTGCGCAGCGTCGAATCACTGCGTCCAGGTCTTGGCGGGCTGGTGCAGGGGCCCGGTCTGCAAGGGTCCGTCGGCCGCTGGCGCGAGCAGGTCGTGGCCGCGCCTGGCACCGAGGTGCTGGCGCGTTTTGCCGATGAGTCGCCGGCGCTGCTGCGCCGTGGCCGCGTGCGCTACCTGGCCGGCTGTGTCGACGCTGCGCTGCTGCGCGCTGTGATCGCTGGCGCGGCGCACGACGCAGCGCTGACGACGCTGGCGCTGCCCGAGGGCCTGCGGCTGCGCCGCTGCGGCCCGCTGTGTTTTGCCTTCCACAGCGGTCCCGGCAGCACCACCGTACCTGCGCCGCGCGGCGCGCGCTTCGTGCTCGGCGGCCGCGAGATCGCAGCGGCGGGTGTTGCAGCCTGGGCCGCGCCCTGACCGCCACAATCGCCCGCATGGCCACCCTGATCGAAGTTGCGCGCAACGCCGGCGTCACCGCTGCCACCGTCTCCAACGTGCTGCGCGGGCGCGGCAAGGTCGGCGCGCAAACGCGCGAACGTGTGCTGGCCGCGGCGCAGGCGCTGGGCTACCGGCCGAACCTGAATGCACGCGCGCTGGCCGAAGGCCGGCCGTCGACAATCGCGCTCGTCGTCAGCAGCATCGCCAACCCGTTTTATCCCGAGTTCGCGCTCGCGGTCGAGCGCGCGGTGCGCCAGCGCGGCTACTTCCTCGTTGTCTGCAACACCAACGACGACCCGCAGCAGGAGCGTGAATACCTCGACGCCGTCGGCGGCTCGCTGGCCCATGGCGTGCTGGTGATGAACGCCGACTTCGTCGAGATGGACCACCTGCTGGCGCTGCGCCAGCGTGGCGTGCCGGTGGTGCTGTGCATGTGGGAACACCCGTCCGAACCACCCGCGCTGCCCTGCGTCGCGGTGGACTTCGAACTCGCCGGCCGTATCGCTGCCGAGCACCTGCTGAAGCTGGGCCACCGGCGCATCGGGGCCGTGGTCGGCAGTGCCGCCACCGGCAACCACATCTGGCGCTACCGCGGCTTCAGCGACGCGCTGGCGCGTGCCGGCGTCGCCCATGGCCCGGCCGAGGTGCTGTTCGGCCACGACACCATCGAGGCCGGGCGCAGCGCAGCGCATGCGCTGCTGGCCGCCGTGCCCCACCTGACGGCGCTGTTCGTCAGCAACGACCTGCCCGCCATCGGCGCGCTGCAGGCCGCCGCCGACCTGGGGCTGGCGGTGCCGCAGGACTTGTCGGTCTGCAGCATCACCGACATCCAGCTCGCACGCGAGGTGCGGCCGGCGCTGACGACGGTGGCGGTGCCGACGGTCGAGGCCGCCGAACTGGCGGTCGCGGCGCTGATGCAGATGATCGACGAAGACAGCAGCGGCGGCACGCCGGGCCCGCGCCTTGTGGAAGCCTCGGCACCGCGGCTCATCGTGCGGGCATCGACCGGCCGCGCCCCAGGGGGCTGACTGCCCGCTACACCGCAGCGCGGCGCAGCGTTTCCACCACCGGCCGCCGCAGCACGTCGCGCAGCCCCCACCAGCCCGCCGCCAGCGCCAGCAAGGCGCCGGCCACGGTGCCGGCCAACGGCACCCACGGTGACGGGTTCCAGTCGAATTCAAACGCGAACTTGGCCAGCCCCCAGCCCACCGCCACTGCAGCCACCGACGCCAGCAGCCCGGCAAGTGCACCCACGCCCAGCAGTTCGGCGCGCTGCACCTGGCCCAGCAGGCGGCTGCCGGCGCCCATCGCACGCATGATGGCGAATTCACGCGAGCGGCTTTCGCGCGTGGCGCTGACCGCGGCGAACAGCACCACCAGGCCAGCGATCAGCGTGAAGCCGAACAGGAACTCGACGGCGCGGATCACCTGGTCCAGCACCTGCTGCACCTGGGCCAGACTGGCCGAGACATCGACGTTGGTGATGTTCGGAAACTCGCGGCTGAGGGCGTTGTCGAAGCGGGCAGAACCGGGCGCGTGGAAGGCGCTGATGTAGCTGAGCGGCAGGTCAGGCAGCGCGCTCACCGGGAACAGCACGAAGAAGTTGACGCGCATCGAGCCCCAGTCCACCTTGCGCAGGCTGGTGATGCGGCCGTCCTTTTGCTGCCCCGCAACGTCGAAGCGCAGTGTGTCGCCAAGCTTGAGCCCCAGCGTCGTCGCCAGACCGGCTTCGACCGAGATGCCGTCGCTTTCTTCGGCCGTCCACTTGCCGGCTGCGAGCTGGTTGTGCGAAGGCATCGCCGCGTCGTGGCTGAGGTTGAACTCGCGGTCGACCAGGCGCGCTGCGCGGTCGTCGCTGTAGGTCTCGGGCGTCACCGGCTTGCCGTTGATCGCCACCAGCCGGCCGCGGATCATCGGGTACCAGTCGAACTTTTCGACGCCAGCGCTTTTCAACGCCTGGCGGAACGGATCGGCCTGTTCGGGCTGCAGGTTGATGACGAAGCGGTTCGGCGCGTCGGGCGGCGTGGCGCGGCGCCAGCTGCCGATGAGGTCGGTGCGCAGCAGCACCAGCAGCACCAGCGCCAGCAGGCCCACCGCCAGCGCCGACACCTGCAGCACGGCGAAGGCCGGGCGCGCGGCGATCTGGCGCGTGGCCAATACCAGCCAGCGCGGCGCACGCGACTCCGGCACCAACCGTTTCAGCACGTTGACGGCGATGTACGACAACACCGCGAACACCGCAATCGCCGCGGCAAAACCACCCACCGCGATGGCGCCCAGCTTCACATCCGACGACACCGCCATCAGCAGCGCCGCGAAGCCGCCGACACCGGCGGCCAGCACCAGCAGCGAACTTGCCTTCAACGCGCCCACGTCGCGCCGGATCACCCGCAGCGGCGGCACCCGCGCCAGCTGCAGCACCGGCGGCAGGCCGAAGCCAAGCAGCAGCGTCAGCCCGACGCCGATGCCGAACAGCGCCGGCCACGGGCCTGGCGCCGGCAGTTGCGCGTCGACCAGCCCGGCCAGCAGCACGACGAAGACGAAGTGCACGGCAAAGCCGATCAGCACCCCGCCGGCGCTGGCCAGCAGGCCGACGGCCGCGAACTCCAGCGTGTAGGAACCAGCGATGCGGCGCTGGCTCAGCCCCAGCACACGCAGCATCGCGCAGTCGTCGAGATGGCGCGAAGCGAAGTCGCGTGAGGCGATCGCCACCGCCACCGCGGCGAGCAGGGCCGCCAGCAAGGCCACGAGGTTGAGAAACTTCTCGGCACGGTCCAGCGTTTGCCGCATCTCGGGGCGGCCGCCTTCGAGCGACTCGACCCGCACACCACGCAGCGGCGCGCCCTTGATGCGCTCTTCGGCGAAAGACACGAACTCGCGCACCGCGGCGTCCTTGCCCGGCGGCGCGGCCACCGCCAGCCGGTAGCCGACACGGCTGGCCGGCTGCACCAGGTTGGTGGTCGCGAGGTCGGCTTCGCTGAGCATCACACGCGGCGCGAAGCTCAGGAAACCGGCGCCGCGGTCGGGTTCGATGACGATGATCTGCGCGATGCGCAGGCTGGCGTCACCGAGCAGCAGCGGGTCGCCCACCTTCAGCTGCAGGCTGTCGAGCAGTGCGGCGTCGACCCACGCCGTGCCCGGCTCGGGAGCCTGCGCCAGCAGGCGCACCGGCGCGTCGGGCGCGGCTTTCAGCTGCAGGCGGCCGCGCAGCGGGTAGGCCGTGCTCACCGCCTTCACCGCCACCAGCCGCGTCGCGCCGCCCTGGCCATCCGGCGCCCGCGCCATGCTCGGAAAGCTGGTGTTCTGCGCCGTCTGCAGGCCCAGCGCCTGCGCCTTGGCCAGCAGCTCGGGCGGTGTCGGCTTGTCGCTGCTGACGACGGCGTCGCCGCCGAGCAGCTGGCGGGCGTCGCGCGCCAGGCCGTTGTTCAGCCGGTCGGCAAAAAAGCCGACGGCGGTGAGCGCGGCCACGGCCAGCAGCACGGCCAGCGCGAGCAGGCGCAGTTCACCGGCGCGGAAGTCGCGCAGGGTCTGGCGCCAGGCGAGCGCAACGATCGACGGGGGGTTCATGGCGGCAACGGTAGCGGAAAAACCGAAGCCCCGCGCCGGCCACGGGCGCTGTCAGCGGCCCAGCGTCGTCAGCGCGCGCTGCGCCGCGGCACGCAGGCTGTTGAAGAGCAGGCCCAGCAGCCAGCGCAAGAAGCTCACGGTGACGTCGCCCACCTCCAGCGTCTTGCGCCCGAGGAAACGCGAAATCGCCGAGATCAGCGCCTTCACGTGCAGGCCGATCTGCGCCGACAGGTGCGCGGCGCGCGACAGCAGCCAGGCCACCTGGTCCAGCACCGTCAAGCCCACGCTCAGCTGCAGGTTGATGCTGCCCAGCACCACCTTGCCCGCCGTCTTCATCAGCCAGCCCAGCGCGTCGGCAATCATGGCCAGCAGCCGCGCTGACCCAATCAGGAAACTGCCATGCCCCTGCGCGCTGTGCCGCAGCCAGGCCGACACGTCCAGCGCGCTGGTGCCGGGGTCGTGCAGCGCACCCCAGTCCTTGCCGGCCACACCCGGCACATAACTCTTCACCATGCTGTGGCCGGCGAAGCTGATCGGCAGGTCGGCCGTGCGCTGGATGACATGGCCGCGGCCACCGAAGGGCAGATGCCAGAACGGGAACAAGGGGATCATCGCCACCGGATCGACCGGGTTCGAAACCCGGAAGACCTTCTCGGCGCCGACGCGCGCCGTCAGCGAGTGCGCAAAGACACCGTCGCCGGTGCGTGGCGCGCCAAAGGTGTAGAGCGCCACGTCGGCGACGCCGTTGCTGGTCAGGAAGTCGGCGTTCAGCATCGCCAGCGCGCCGCCCAGACTGTGGCCGATGCAATGCACACGCGACGGGTTGCGGCCGCGCAGGAACTCGCGCAGCGCCGGGGCGAAGCTCTTCCAGGTTTCGTTGAAACCGGCGTGCACCGGCAGGCCACCAGGGCCGCGCTGGACGGCGATGGCGGCGTCGGTCACCCAGTCGGCCAGCATCGCGGTGCCGCGGGTCGCCAGCAGCATCTCGCCGGCGTGTGCGCCCTCGCCCATCGCGACATAACCGAAGCCGCTCAGCGGCTTCCACAACAAGGCGCCGGAGCGGCCCTCGAAGCGCCCGTTGGCGGGCACCGTGAAGCGGCCTTCGCAGCCGAGCGTGCGCCCGAACTGCTTCAGCGTGGCGAGGTCGTCGTTCTGCAGCAGATAAACACCGTCTGCGATGGCGGCGGCGGTCTCAGGCGTCAGGATGTGCATGCGAGGTTTTCCAGTCAGACGAATTCACACAGGCCCATGATCTGGCCGCGGCGAACAGGCTCGCCTTCGAGCCGGCACACCACCTTGATGGGGCGGCCGCCGTTTTCGCTGTTGTTGTCGTAGTCGCGCTTGAAGTTCAGCCAGAGGTCGTAGCTCTTGCCGGCGTGGCGCACCAGGATGCGCTGCTTGATGACGGCCTCGTGCGGCAGCAGCGAGCCCAGGAAGGAGCTGCGTTCGATGGTCGGCAGCACGAAGCCGCCGTCCTTGCCGGTGCCGGTCTTGTCGCCGCCGTCCTCGCTTTTCCAGGCCCAGTGGAATTCACGCACGATCTCGGCGCCGGCCACCGGTGCACCGTTCAGCAGCACCTGGCCCTGCACCGCCGAGAAAATCACCATCTTGGCCATCGCGTCTCCTTGCCATGCGCACATTGCCACCACCAGCACCCCCAGCGCCACCCGCCAGGCGGGGCCGGCGCGTCCGAGTCTTGCCTTCATCGGCCGTCCTTCGAAAACAGTGCCCGCCGTCGGGCTGCGGCATGCTACCCGCGACCGTGGCCGGCGTCCAAGCAGAGCCTTGCGACGCGCGCGCCCGACGGCCGACAGCGCGATTGGAAAAGCCCAGAACCTCCGGCAGGGTCGGCATCACATCCACCGTGACACCGTCGATCAGCCAGCGACAGATCGGCGCCTGAGGACGCATGTCCGGCTCGAAGCCCCGGGCCCGAAGCAACTGCTCAAGCCGGTAGTAGTCAGTTCGGGCGACAACCTGGGCGAGCAGGTCGACGTCCTCGGTCGGCCGGATCGCGGGCTGGGCTGGATCTGTGATGAGCAGGCCGGCCACCGCACCGCCAACAAACACCAGTTGACCACACAGATCGTCGCCGAGCCGCGCGGCGACGATGTCCAGCATCTGAACGTTGGGGTCGTTCGGATTCACGGATGCACCTCCGAAGCCTCACTCTGCCAACGCTTGTCCAGTTCTCGAACAGCCGCCGCCCGCTCCCGGGGGCTACCAGCTCGTATGGCGTCGAACAGGGCGAGGAGTTCATGCAGAGCCGGGTTCCGGCGCGCGGCTTGCGGAGCCGTGGGGTACAGCGGGTAAAGCGTCTCACCGCGCACCGTGCCGTCCTTGTCCGGCCACACGGGCGGCAGGTCTGATGCAGGAGCACGAATCAGCGCGTTGAGGGGCGCCGCGGCATACCCCGTCGCGACACCGCGGCTCAGCGGCCCCCTTGTCGCGGGGAAACTGTAGCGCGCGCCATGCAGCACGAACAGGCGCAGCGGTTCCAGCCGGACTCGCGGTCGCCCAGAGGGGTCTTTGGTGGCCAACTGAGCCGTCGTGGCGCGCTCGACTGCGCCATGCACCTCGGAGGCCGTCAAGCCCAACTCGGCAGCCAGCGCGGCATAGCCGGGCGCGCCGTCTGCGTCGCCGACGAGCGCCAGACGCATCAGGACCAGGAGGTCCTGCGGGCGCAGCACCAGTTGAGGATTCGACTTGGCTCGGGCCATGGGTTGCGTGTGCAAGCGTCCATTCGCTATTCGTCTATTCGCTATTCGCAAATAGCGAATGAATGGAGTCTAGATGACTTCACCACGCCCGGCAAGCCACTGCCGCAGAGATGCAGATGCTTGCACGCTGCATGCAAGACGCCTGAATCCCGCGGCGGCCGGCCGGTGGTTCAATGAGCGCATGAACACCTTGCCCCCACTCTTCCTGTCCCACGGCTCGCCGATGACGGCGCTGGAGCCGCGCGAGGCAGGCGCTTTCATGCAACGCCTGGGCCCGGCCATCACGGCCGCGTTCGAACGGCCGAAGGCGGTGCTGGTGATCTCGGCCCACAGCCTGACGCGTGAACCGGTGCTGCTGGCGGCGCCGCGCCACGAAGCCGTCTACGACTTCGGTGGCTTCGACCCCAAGCTCAACACCTTGCGCTACGACGCGCCGGGAGCGCCCGAACTCGCCACCCGTGTGCAAGCCCTGCTGCGCGACGCCGGCCTGCCGGTGCACCGCGTCGACGACGGCGGCCTCGACCATGGCATCTGGACGCCACTGCGCTACATGTTCCCCGCGGCCGACATCCCTGTGCTGCCGCTGGCCTGGCCGCCGAACTGGACCCCGGCGCAGCTGTTTGCGCTGGGCCAGGCGCTGGCGCCGCTGGCGAGCGAAGGTGTGCTCATCATCGGCAGCGGCAGCATCACGCACAACCTGCGGCGTGTGTTCTCGGGCGGCCGCACGAACGTCGACCAGCCGGCCACGCCGGAGAGCACGGCCTTCCGCGAATGGTTCGCCGCACGCAGCGCCGCCGGCGACTGGGACGCCCTGCTCGACTACCGCGCACAGACGCCGTTCGCCGCGCTGATGCACCCCAGCGACGAACACCTGCTGCCTTTCTACGTGGCCGCAGGCGCCGGCGGCCGGGTGCCGGGTGCACGCATCCACCAGAGCCTGACCTTCGGCGATCTGGGCATGGACGCGTTTGCCTTCGGCCCCGGGGCCGCGGCGCTGGCTGCCGTCTAGTTCGACGGTGCCGATGCTGGCGGCGGCACGACGATGATCGTCGTGCTGCCACCGGTCTTGCCGGTGTCGCCCTTGTTGCCGTCGTAACCCTGGCTACCGGTTGCGCCAGTGGAGCCGGTCGATCCCGCTGAGCCCGTTGAGCCCGTGTCCCCGGTGGCCCCGGTGGCGCCAGGCGGGCCCGCAGGCCCAGCCACGGCCGGCGCAGGTGCCGGCACCGGCACCGGCACGACGGTGGTCTTTTCGCAGGCGGTCAGAACGAACAAGCCCAACAGGGCGACGGACGTGGTGTAGCGGATCATGGGCTGCCCCTAGGCAATGGAAGCAGCACAGCATGGGCGGCAGGCCGGCGCCTGTCGGTGCGCTGGGGAACGTTCACGCAGCGGGCGGCGCCGCCCATGCGGACGCTTCGGCGCCCAGCGTGAAGAAGAAGGTCGCGCCCTGCTGCGGCGCCGCTTCGGCCCAGATGCGCCCGCCATGCCGCTGCACGATGCGCTGCACGATCGACAGCCCGACCCCACTGCCTTCGAACCCGGCACCGCCATGCAGCCGCTGGAAAGCGCCGAACAGCAGGGCCGCCTGCGCCATGTCGAAGCCGACGCCGTTGTCCTTGACGAAGAAGACAGGCTCCTTGTCCTGGCCTTCGCAGCCGACCTGCACCGTGGCCTGGGCCGTGTCGCGTGTGAACTTGAAGGCGTTCGACAGCAGGTTCACGAACACCTGCCGCAGCAGCGACGCATCTGCCAGGGCCGGCGGCAGCTCGCCGATCTGCAGACGCAGCTCTGGCGGCTGCTGCTGGTGCAGTTCTTCGACGACACCCTGCACCAACGCAGCCACGTCGACGGTTTGCAGGTCCAGCGCCTGGCGCCCCAGGCGCGACAGGCGCATCAGGTCGTCGATCAGCCGCGCCATCTGCTGGGCCGAACGCTCGATCTGGACCAGCCACTGCAACTGCTCGGCGGGCAGTTGCGCTTGGAGCCTTCTGATCAACAGCGAGGCCAGGCCCTGCACGGCGTTCAGCGGCGAGCGCAGGTCGTGCGAAGCCGAGCGTGTGAAGGCATCGAGTTCGCGATTGGCCGCCTCCAGCTCGGCCGCATGTTCACGCACACGCCGCTCCAGCGCCGCGTTCTCCAGCCGCAGCCTGCGCACCGCCAGGCCGCGCCCGAGCACCGGCAGGATGGCGCTGAGCTTGAAGGGTTTGAGGATGTAGTCCAGCGCACCGGACTGCATCGCCTCGACGGCGGTGCCGATCGTGCCTTCACCCGTCATGATGATGCCCACCAGCAGCGGGTCGATCGCGAGTGCTTCACGCAGCAGCGTGATGCCGTTCATGCCGGGCATCATCAGGTCGGCCAGCAACAGGTCGAACGGCGCCTGCCGCATCGCAGCCAGAGCCGCCTCGGCATTCGTGAAGCCGACGGCGGTGTAGCCGTGCAGCTGCAGCGTGTCGCACAAGGCTTGCATCTGCGCCCGTTCATCGTCGACGACGAGCATGCGCACCGTCGCGGTCTGTGTCATGTCGACTCCCTTGTCGAATCTGCGGCCGGGGCCGGGTGGGCGCGCGGCACCAGTTGCGCCAGCGCCGCCCGCACCTCACGCGGCTTGGGTGGTTTGCTGAGAATCCGGTCGACGTTGGCAAGTTCCTCGCCGTCGGCCAGCAGCCGCTGCCCCCAGCCGGTGAGCAGGATCACGGGCACCGTGGCATCACCCGCCTTGGCGGCACGGGCGACCTCGCGCCCATCGACGTAAGGCATGCCCAGATCGGTGATGACGACGTCGAAGGCTGCGGCCGCCCCGCGGGCCGCCTGCAGCGCGTCGATGCCGGCCTGGCCGCCGTTGGCGGCGACGACGCTGTGGCCATCGAATTCGAGCGTGTCGCCCAAGGCCCTCAGCGTCAACGGATCGTCGTCGACGATGAGGATGCGCAGAGACGCGGACGGCACTTCGGGCGGTGCCGCCACCGCCGCCGCGGCGGGCGCGATCACCGGGACGGGGAAGCGCAGGCGCACCGCCGTGCCGTGGCCGGCCACGCTGTCGACATCGATCTCTGCGCCGTGGCGCTGCGCGACGCCGAAGACCATGGCCAGCCCGAGGCCGGTGCCGCGTTCGCCCTTGGTCGTGAAGAAGGGCTCCAGACAGCGCCGCCGCGTGTCTTCGTCCATGCCGACGCCGGTGTCGGCAACTTCCACGAGCGCCTGCCGCGCGCCGCCCTCGGCACCTGCCTCGCCGCCCTGTGCAGCCGCTTCGGTGCAGCCCGTGCGCAGCGTCAGCACACCGCCTGCGGGCATGGCGTCCACCGCGTTGAACACCAGGTTGATGAGGGCCTCGCGGACTTCGCTCTCGATGCCCAGGATGTTCGGCAGGCCGGGCAGCAGGTCCAGCTCGACACGGATCACCGCGCCACTCTGCAGCGACATGTCGCTCCAGCGGGCCTTGGTCAGGTCGATCACCTGCTGCACCAGCGGGTTCAGCTGCACCGGGGCCAGCACCAGCTGCGGCTCGCGCTGGCGGTAGAACTCGCGCATGCGCGCCACCGTCGCCGCCACGTCGTCGATGGCACGCGAGATGGTCACCAGATAACCACGCCCGCGCTCGCTCAGGTTCGGTTCGTGCTCGAGCAAGGTTTCGGTGTACAGCGCCGCCGGCGAAATGGCGTTGTTGATGTCGTGGGCGATACCGCTGGCCATCTGGCCCATGGCGCGCAGGCGCTCCTGCTGCATGACGACCTGCTGGCTCTGGCGCAGGTCGTCGTAGGCCTGCTGCAGGGCGTCGTGCAGTTGCGCCTGCTGGGCCGCCAGCGCCACATGCGAACTCAGCTGGAGCAGAAATTCGCACTCGCCGCTGCTGAAGGCGTCGGGCTGACGGCGCGCCACCATCAGGATGCCGAAGACGCGGCTTTCCGACAGCAGCGGCGCCACCACCAGAGAGCGCAAGCCGCCGCGCGCCAGCCGCTGCGAAAACGGGAACGATGCGCCTGCGATGTCCGGCTCGTACACCAGCTCGCCGCGCACACAACGCGACAAGCCGTTCTGGTCGATCGCGATCGACGCCTCTTCATCCAGCGCCAGCGCCAGGGCCAGCACCTGGCTGTGCGCGCCGACACGGATGACGGTCAGTGCCTGGTCGTGTCCGTCATAGCGGCAGATGCAGCCGAAGTCCACCGGAAGCCGCTCTTCCAGGCTGCGGATCGCCACCTGGTAGATGCTTTGCAGGTCCTGGCGTTCGCCGATCGCACGCGTGATCTGGTCGAGCAAGGTGAGGCGCTCCAGTTGCGCCTGCAGCCGGGCTTGCACTTGTTTGTGCTCGGTGATGTCGCGCACGAAAGCGCTGAAGCCGCTTGCATCGCCGCTGCGCATCGGTGTGATCGAGATCTCGATCGGAAACTCCGAGCCATCGCGGCGCAGCGCAGTCAGTTCGATGCGTTTGTTCAGTACGACGCCCTCGCCGGTGGCGAGGTAACGCTCGAGACCGCGCCGATGCGCTTCGCGATGCTGCGGCGGAATGATCGTCTCGGCCAGCGAGCGCCCCAGCGCTTCGTTTCGCGACCAGCCGAACGTGGTCTCGGCCTGCGGGCTCCAGCCCGTGACGAAGCCTGCCGCGTCCATCGTGATCACCGCGTCGAGCGCGGTGTCGACGATGGACTGCAGCCGTTGCTGGCTTTCGCGCACATCCTTCTCGGCCTGCTTCTGCTCGTCCACGTTCTGCAAGGTGCTGAACCAGCGCATGCGGCCGCTGGCGTCGGGCACTTGCCCGGGAATCGGTTCGATCACCTGGCGCACATGGACCCAGGTGCCGTCGGGGTGCCGCAAACGGTACTCGACGTCTTTGCGCGTGCCGCTGACGCCGGCGGCGATGCTGGCACTGCGAAACGTCTGCCGATCCTGCGGGTGCAGCAGCGACAGCCATTCGCGGGTGCTCTGCGGCATCTGCGTCGGCTCGACGCCGATGAACGACGGCATGGTCTCCGACCAGGTCTCGAACGAGCCATCGGGCCGCGTGATCACGTGCGCCAGTTTCGTCACCACCTGCGCGCGGTGCAGCGCCTGCTCGACACGCACGCGTTCGACCATCTCGTGCTCCAGCGCCGCGGTGCGCTCGCGCACGCGAAGCTCCAGCTCGTCGCGCGAATGAAGCAGACTCGTGGCCTGCGCCTGGACCTGCTCGGCCATGGCGTTGAAGCTGGTGCCGAGCTGGCCCACCTCGTCGCCTCGCGACGCCTGCACACGCGCCGCCAGGTCGCCGCCGGCGATAGACGCCGCGGCCCGGCTCAGTGCCCGGATGGACCTGACGATGCTGGCGGCGAACAGCAGCCCGAGCGCGCCGGCGGCGGCGATGACGGCGGCCGCCAGCAGCACCCTTTCGCGCGTGGCCTGCGCCATCTGCGAGGTGATGGTGGTCTCGGGCATCATGTAGAACACCGTCCAGGGCACCGTCTGGGAGCGGCGTGCCACGCCGTAGGTCCAACTTTCGCTGGCCGGCGCGAAACCGCGGAACACCGAGGTGTCGGGGGCTACCGCGCGGGCGCGCTCGAACTGCTCGGGGAACGCTCGCACGTCTTCCAGCAAGGCACGGGTCCGTGGGCCGAATCGCCGCTCGGCGACCAGTTTCTCTAGCGTTCCAGCGTCGAGCTTGCCGCCCGGGTGGAAGACGATGTCGTCGTTGTAGGTGTGCGCGATGCGAATGCCTTCGCGGTCGAACACGACCGCGAAGCTACCAAGCCCCGCCAGCGCGTCCGAGGCCTTGACGGTGTCCCACAGCGCCGCCGCGCGCACCCACAACACGGCAACGCAGATGACGCGCCCATCGGACCCCTGCCGCGGCGCGAAGTAGGCGACGGTCGGTACCGAGCCACTCGCAGGCGGCGAGATGAAGGGGTCGGTGACGACGGCAGCGCCGCGCAATGCCGCCTGCACGTTGGGCCGGTCGGACAGGTCGACCCCGACCAGTTGCGCCTCTGTCGCGATGACAACCCGCCCGGCACCGTCGAGCAAGGCCGCACCACGGATGCCGGCGTCGCTGGCCGGGTAGGCGGCCAGCAGGCCCAGCACCGCCGCGTGGCGGGCCGCCCGGTGTTCCTTTGTTCCCAGGCAGTAGTCTGCAACGTCGGGGAAACGCGCCACCCTGTCTGCCGCACGCCGGTAGCCGCGGTGAAACGCATCGAGCTCGTGCACGATCTGGTCGCCGCGGGCCGCGAGCAGCTGTTTGGCGCCTTCCAGCAGCCTCGCCTGGTCCTGCCGCAGGTCGACGTAGGCCCAGAGCAGCAGCGGCAGCAGCGATGTGCCCACCAGCAGGACCGCCATCCTCGCACGCAGCGACCAGTCTGCGAATCGCCACCGGATCGTCATGGGGCGCAAATCCATCCGCCTAACAGGGTATGTTGTGATCGCCACCGGCCACCGGACAACGGCAAGAGAACAGGCGATCAAGCACAGGGTGTCAGCGAGGATAGCCCTTTCGTCGGCAGCGTCCAGCTGTCACGTCTGACATCACGTCTGACATCACGCCTTACAGCGCAGGCCCCTGCACCCGCGCAGCGTGCACGGCCGGTCGTCAGCCGGCCGCCATCGCGACGCGATTGCGGCCCTGGCGTTTGGCCTCGTAGCAGGCGGCGTCGGCCGCACGCAGCACCTCTGCGGCGCTGCCGTGTGCGCCGTTCACAAGCACCAGGCCGATGCTGGCGCCCACGCCATGTGTGCAGCCCTCCCATTCGAGGTGATAGGCCTCGATCGCGGCACGCAGCTTGTCGGCGATGGCCTGCGCCTGCGCGACCGGACATTGCGGCAGCAGCACGGCAAACTCGTCGCCGCCCAGCCGTGCCACCGTGTCGGCCTTGCGCAGGCGCATCGCCATTTCACGTGCGATGCCGCGCAGCATGGCGTCCCCCGCGGCATGGCCGCCGGTGTCGTTGACCTGCTTGAAGCGGTCGAGGTCGATGAACAAGGCGCAGAACGGCTGCTCGGCAGCGTGTGCGGTGGCTTCTTCGAGCAGCACCTCGAACGCGGCGCGATTGCTCAGGCCGGTGAGCCGGTCGTGGCTGGCCGCCCAGGTCAGCTGCTCATGCTGCCGATGCGCCTGCGTCGCGTCGGTGATGACCCAGATGGTGCCGTGCGCCCGGTCGCCTGCCGCCACGGCGCGCCCGCGCATGTGGGCCCAGAACGCCTCGCCGTTGCGCCGCACGAGTTCGACCTCGCCCTCGAAAATGCCGTGCTGCACAAACGCCGGTTCAACCCGTTGCGCCAGGGCCGCACAGGCCGCGTCGGAGGCATGCATCAGGCGCGTGGGCTGCCCCACGGTCTGCGCCGGTTCACATTGGAAGATGGCACAGAATTGCCTGCTGACCAATTCGAACCGGTCGTTGCGCGTCAGCGCGATGCCGACCTCGGCGTTGTCCAGCACGGCCTGCAACTGCCGCAGCAGCGCCTGCGTTTCGCTGCGCTGCAGTTCGCGCTGCTGCAACAACTGCTTGAAGGCCTGCGACATCTCGCCGATCTCGCCGGCGCCCTGCGGCCAGCCGTCGGTGGCCACGTCGCCTGCGGCTAGCATGCGTTGGGCGCGGTTGCGCAGCCGCGTGATCGGCCGCACGGCGGCCCAGGCCGCGGCACCCGCCAGCAACGCGGCCAATGCACCCGCCCCCAGCGCCGCCGCCCAGGCCGTGCCCCTGGCGGCGACCATGGGCGCCAAGGCGCTGGAGCGCTGCGTCAGGCGCACCAGCATCCAGTCCGACAGCGGGATGCCGGCCAGCGAGACAAGATGGTCCTGCGACAGCTCGGCCGTGGCGCGGCTGTCGATCGGGCTGCCCGAGTCGCGCCAGCGCGCGAAAACCTCCGCCAGGCCGGGCTCGTCCTGCGCGCGCCCGAGCACACGGCCGGCATCGGTGTGCGACAGCACGACGCCACGGCGGTCGATCACCAGGTCGCGTACGTCGTCGCGCCCGCTCGTGATCGGGTCGGCGAACAGGCTGTTCGATTGCAGGCGCAGCGTGCCGGCGATCATGCCCAGCACACGGCCGTCGGGCGCGATGACCGGCACCGCGACGATCACCAGCGGCGCCTTGGTGACCTTGCCCGTCAAGGGCTCGGACACCACGGGCTGGTCGGTCTGCATCACCTGCCGGAAGTAGTCACGGTCGGCGATGTTGGGCAGTGCCGTCGTGGCCTCGCCGCGTTCGATGCGGGCAAGCATGCTGCCGTCGGGCGCGGCAGCCAACACGGTGTCGAACAGCGCCTCGAGCGCCGACTTGTCGAGCAGGAAACGCTCGATCTTCCCGCGCTCGCGCCACAGCTCAGGCCGCGCCTGGCGCGCCACCGCGACCAGGCTGCGCTTGAGCATCTCGAGCTTGCTCGCCAGCATGGCCGCATTGCGTTCGCGGTCGTCGCGGTCGTTGGAGAGCAGCAGCCGCTGCACTTCCTGCTGCGTCACGTCCAACACCAGCGTGGCCGTGCCCAGCGCGGCCATGACGCCGGCGAGCACGGCGACGACGACGATCCTGAACTTCAGGGAATTGAAAAGGCGGGCGGTTTGCATGGCGGCGCGGTGGCGCATCATCGGCGAACCGGCCTGGCCGCCATAGGCCGAACAGGCGTGCAAACGCCTGGTAGACGTTCAGCCCAAGCTCAGCCGAACAAACCCGGTGCCTGCGCGGGTTCGGCCGCGTCGTCGTTGTAGAAGCAGCGTGGGCAGACGGCACGGTAACGTTCGTTGCCGCCGATCACCACTTGCTCACCTTCGCGCACCCGGCGGCCGGCGCCGTCGGTGCGGATGTTCATCGTCGCCTTGCGGGCGCAGGCGCAGATCGTCTTCATCTCTTCCAGGTCGTCGGCCAGCGTCAGCAGCGCAGCGCTGCCGGGGAAGGCGTTGCCGAGAAAGTCGCTGCGCAGGCCCCAGCAGATCACCGGCACGCGCCCGGTGTGGGCCAGCCGGTGCAGTTGCCGCACCTGCCCGGGCGTGAGGAACTGCGCTTCGTCGATCAGCAGGCAGGCGACACCTTCACCCAGGTGTTCACGCACGAACTCGGTGTCGGGGCCGAAGGTCTCGGCCTCGCGCTGCAGGCCCAGGCGCGAGCCGATGATGCCGGCGCCGGCGCGGTCGTCGTGCGCCGCGGTGAACAGGCGCACCGCCATGCCACGCTCTTCGTAGTTGTGCGCCACCTGCAGCAAGGCGGTGGACTTGCCGGCGTTCATGGCCGCGTAGCGGAAGAACAACTTGCTCACGGCGCAGCAAAGGCCTCGTCGAGCTGCTGCATCCAGCGTGCCTTCGCTGCTTGCGGCGCGAAGCTCGCCTTGAAGCTGTTGCGCGCCAGCGTGTAGGCGTCCTGGCGCGTCAGCGCCGGCAGCGCGGCAAAGGTCTCGACGAAGTTCTGGTTGATGTAGCCGCCGAAGTAGGCCGGGTCGTCGCTGTTCACCGTGGCGCAGAGGCCGGCGTCAAGCAGCGTCTTCAAGTTGTGCTCGGCGAGCGTCTTCACGACGCGGAGTTTCAGGTTCGACAGCGGGCACACCGTCAGCGGCACCTGGCTGGCGGCCAGCCGCTGCACCAGCGCCGGGCTCTCGACGCAGCGCACGCCGTGGTCGATGCGTTCGACACCGAGCACGTCGAGTGCGGCTTCGATGTAGGCCGGCGGCCCCTCTTCGCCGGCATGGGCCACCAGGTGCAGGCCGAGTTCCCGCGCGCGGGCGAAGACCCGCGCGAACTTCTCTGGCGGGTGGCCACGTTCGCTGCTGTCCAGACCGACACCGATGAACAGGCTGTGGTACGGCAGCGCCTGCTCCAGCGTGGCCAGCGCCGCCTCTTCGCTGAGGTGGCGCAGGAAACACAGGATCAGCGCCGCGCTGATGCCGAGTTCGCTCTGCGCCTGCCGGCAGGCCCGGTGCAGGCCGTTGACGACGGTGGCAAACGGCACGCCGCGGTCGGTGTGGGTCTGCGGGTCGAAGAACAGCTCGGCGTGCACGACGTTGTCGGCCTTGGCGCGCTGGAAATACGCCCAGGCCATGTCGAAGAAGTCCTGCTCCTGCAGCAGCACGCTGGCGCCGGCGTAGTAGATGTCGAGAAAACTCTGCAGGTCGGTGAAGGCGTAGGCGGCGCGCAAGGCCTCGACGCTGGCGTAAGGCAGCTTGACGCCGTTGCGTTTGGCCAGTGCGAAGATCAGCTCGGGTTCGAGCGAGCCTTCGATGTGGATGTGCAGTTCGGCCTTGGGCATGGCACACAGGATCGCGGCCAGGCTGTTCGATGGCAGGGGCGGCAGGGGTGTCATGGGTCGTCGGCTGAAGGCGGCTGGGAGGCCTTCAACTGTAAGCCAGCGCCGCCGGCCGCCTGCGCCCGGGGCGGCCGGTCAGGCCGGCGCCGCGGCGAGTTTGAACACGCCCACCGCACGCATCAGCGTGCCCGCCTGCTGCTGCAGCGTGGCCGCGGCGCTGGCCGACTGTTCGACCAGTGCGGCGTTCTGCTGCGTCGCGCTGTCGAGTTCGGTGATCGCGGTGCTGACCATGCCGATGCCGCTGGTCTGCTCGCGCGTGGCGGTGTCGATCTCGCCGATCAGGCTGGTGACACGCTGCACATGGCCGACGATGTCCTGCATCGTCCGGCCCGCGTCGGCCACCAGCCGCGAGCCGGTGTGCACCTTCTCGACGCTGCTGCCGATCAAGGCATTGATCTCCTTGGCCGCTGCTGCCGAGCGCTGCGCCAGGCTGCGCACCTCGCCGGCCACCACCGCAAAGCCCCGCCCCTGTTCGCCCGCGCGGGCCGCTTCGACGGCGGCGTTCAGCGCCAGGATGTTGGTCTGGAAGGCGATGCCGTCGATGACCGAAGTGATCTCGGCGATCTTGCGCGAACTGGCGCTGATCTCGTCCATCGTCGAAACGACCTCGCCCACCACCTCGGCGCCGCGCGAGGCCACGCCTGCGGCGCCGTGCGCCAGCTGCGTCGCCTGCGAGGCAGCCGCCGCCGTGTGCCGGACGGTGCCGCTGAACTGCTCCATCGCCGCTGCAGTCTGCTGCAGGTTGCCGGACTGCCGCTCGGTGCGCGCGCTGAGGTCGGTGTTGCCCGCCGCGATGTGCTGCGAGCCGCTGGCGATGGCCTGGCTGCCGGCGCGCACGTCGGCGACGATGTGGGCAAGCCGCCCGCGCATGCGCTCCATCGCTGCCATCACGCTGTTGCCGTCGCCGGCCTGCACGGGCACCCGCACACTCAGGTCGCCGGCCGCCACCGCGTTGGCCACGGCCGCCACCGCCGCCGGTTCACCGCCGATGGCGCGCATGACACGGCGCAACATCCACCCGCCCAGCACCGCCAGGCCCAGCACGGCGCCCAGGCAGCCGGCCAGCGTGCCCCACAAGGCATGCCGGCCCACCGCCTGCATGTCGGCCAGGCTGTTATCGGCGAAGGTGGTGGCCTGCTTGACGGTGGTGTCGACGCCGGCGCGGTGGTCCAGGTAGGCGGCATGCGCGGTTTTCAGCGCGGCCTGTGCGGCGTCGCGGTCGCCCGCAGCCACCGCCTTCAGCACCGCGGGCGCGGCCAGCAGGAAACGCCGCGCGGCGTCGTGCTGGGCGCCCAGCAACTGCGCCTGCAGCCCGTAAGGCGGATTCGCCGTCCAGTAGGCGACACGGGCCTCGTACTCCTTTTCCAGCCGCACACGTTCGGCCTCGGCCTGTGCCGGCGGCATGGAGCCGTCGGCGGCCTGCGACAGCACGAGGCGCAGTTCGATCAGGTACAGCGGCGGCGGCAGCACGTCGGCGGTGACGTCCTTGGCGACCATCACACGCTGGGCCGCTTCGTCGAAGCGCAAGCCGCTGACCAGGCTGACGCCGGTCAACAGCAGCACCGCGAACAGGCCGCAGCCCACCAGCAGGATCAGCAAACTACGAAGTGTCTTCATGGCGGCGATACAAGAGGAGCAGACAGGTCTGGCGGCGTCGGACGCCGGGCGTTCCCTCTGATGTCGGCAGGCCGGACCGTTTCTTGACGCCTGCCATCCACGCACGCCGGCGCAACAGCGTGCATACGTCATCTGTCGTATTGGCCGGGCGGCGGGCCCTGCCTAACCTGCGGTCCAGTCTTCAACAGACCTCACCGGAGGAGAAACGCATGTCCCTGATCCATCGTTCACGTCGTTCATTCACCCTGCAGTCCATGGCGCTGGCTTCGCTGGCCGCCATGGGACTGTCCACCGCCTACGCCCAGGAGACCATCAAGGTGGGCGTGCTGCACTCGCTGTCGGGCACGATGGCCATCTCGGAAACGGTCCTGAAGGACACGATCCTGATGGAAATCGACGCCATCAACGCCAAGGGCGGCCTGCTCGGCAAGAAGCTCGAGCCCGTGGTCGTCGACCCGGCGTCGAACTGGCCGCTGTTCGCGGAAAAGACGCGCCAGCTGATCAGCAAGGACAAGGTCGCAGTGATCTTCGGCTGCTGGACCAGCGTCTCGCGCAAGAGCGTGCTGCCGGTGGTGGAAGAACTGAACGGCCTGCTGTTCTACCCCGTGCAATACGAAGGCGAAGAACTCAGCAAGAACGTCTTCTACACCGGCGCGGCGCCGAACCAGCAGGCCATTCCGGCGGTGGAGTACCTGATGGGCAAGGACGGCGGCAGCGCCAAGCGCTGGGTGCTGCTGGGCACCGACTACGTGTACCCGCGCACGACCAACAAGATCCTGCGCAGCTTCCTGAAGAGCAAGGGTGTCGCCGATGCCGACATCATGGAGGAGTACACGCCGTTTGGTCACTCCGACTACCAGAGCATCATCGCCAAGATCAAGAAGTTCTCGTCCGAAGGCAAGAAGACCGCCGTCGTCTCCACCATCAACGGCGACTCCAACGTGCCGTTCTACAAGGAACTGGGCAACCAGGGCCTGAAGGCCACCGACGTGCCGGTCGTCGCCTTCTCGGTCGGTGAAGAAGAGCTGCGTGGTGTCGACACCAAGCCGCTGGTCGGCCACCTGGCCGCCTGGAACTACTTCCAGTCGATCAAGAACCCGAGCAACGACGCCTTCATCAAGCAGTGGAGCGCCTACGCCAAGGCCAAGGGCATCGCCGGCCACAAGGACAAGGCGCTGACCAACGACCCGATGGAAGCCAGCGTCATCGGCTTCCAGATGTGGGTGCAGGCCGTCACCAAGGCCAAGAGCACCGACACCGACAAGGTCATCGCCGCGATGGCCGGCCAGACCTACAAGGCGCCGAGCGGCATCGTCAGCAAGATGGACGAGAAGAACCACCATCTGCACAAGAGCGTGTTCATCGGCGAGATCAAGGCCGACGGCCAGTTCAACGTGGTCTGGAAGACCCCTGGCCCGGTCAAGGCGCAGCCCTGGAGTCCCTACATCCCCGAGAACAAGGGCAAGAAGGACGAACCGGAGAAGAAGTGAAAGCTTCTGCACTGAAAGCCCTCCTCGGGGGGCTTTTTCTTGCGCTCGTGGGGTCGGTGCATGCACTGACCCCCGACCAGGCCGCCCGCATCGCCGCCGGCGAAAGCGAAGCCCGCCTCGCTGCCCTGAACGAGGTGGTGACCGCCGCCGACCCCGCGCTCGCCGCTTATGTGCAGGCGATCCTGGCCGACGAAGTGAAGGTCGCCAGCGGCAAGGCCTTCATCGTGCGCGGCGACAAGACGACCGACGCCGCCACCGGCGACGCAGCGACGCTGCCAGACGGTGCTGAAGACGTCGTCAACAACAACCGCATGCGGCGCGAGCTTGAATCCGCGCTCGCAGCGCTGAAGCTGTTTTCGCCCGACCGCGAACAGCGCAAGAAGGCGATCGGCGAACTGAAGGACCAGATCGACGAGAGCAAGCTGGTGCTGATCGAAAAGGCCGAAGCGGCCGAATCCGACGCGGTGCTGAAGACCGAGCTGACGCTGTTGAAGGCGACCGCGCTGATCGCCTCCAGCGACAAAACCAAGCGCCTCGCCGCGGCGACGCTGGTGGCCGCGAGCGACCAGCCCGCCACCAAGTCGCTGCTGATCGAACGCATCGCCGCCGAGACCGACCCCGAGGTGAAGGCCGCGCTCTACGCCAGCCTCGACACCGTGCAGTCGCGCCTGGCCTGGGGCGAACGCCTGGGCGTGCTGTTCACCGGCATCAGCCTCGGTTCGATCCTGCTGCTGGTGGCCTTGGGCCTGGCCATCACCTACGGCCTGATGGGCGTCATCAACATGGCGCATGGCGAGCTGATGATGATTGGTGCCTATGCCACCTACCTGGTGCAGAACGCCTTCCGCGCCTGGCTACCGCCGGCGCTGTTCGACCTCTACATCGTCGCTGCGGTGCCGATGAGTTTTCTCGTCGCTGCGCTGGTCGGCGCGGCGATGGAGCGCAGTGTCATCCGCTGGCTTTATGGCCGGCCGCTGGAAACGCTGCTCGCCACCTGGGGCATCAGCCTGATCCTGATGCAAACGGTGCGCTCGATCTTCGGTGCCCAGAACGTCGGCGTCGAGAACCCGGGTTTTCTCTCCGGTGGTGTGCAGGTGCTGCCGAACCTGGTGCTGCCGTACAACCGGCTCGCGATCCTGGCCTTTGCCGCGGCGGTACTGCTGGGCATGGCGCTGCTGATCGGCAAGACCCGGCTGGGCCTGTTTGTGCGTGGCGTGACGCAGAACCGGCGCATGGCTTCGTGCATGGGCGTCAACACCGCACGCATCGACACCTACGCGTTTTCGCTCGGCGCCGGCATCGCCGGCCTGGCAGGCTGTGCGCTCAGCCAGGTCGGCAACGTCGGGCCGGATCTCGGCCAGGGTTACATCGTCGACAGCTTCATGGTCGTGGTGCTGGGCGGCGTCGGCCAGCTCGCCGGCACGGTCTACGCCGGGCTCGGGCTCGGCGTGCTGAACAAGCTGCTCGAAGGCTGGCAGGGCGCGGTGCTGGCGAAGATCATGGTGCTGGTCTTCATCGTCATCTTCATCCAGAAGCGGCCGCAAGGCATCTTCGCGATGAAGGGCCGGAGCGCTGAAGCATGAAGACTCTTCTCGGCTTCAAGGGCTGGGCGGCGGTGGCCGCAGCCACCGTCACCGTAGCCGTGCTGGTGCCGCTGCTGAACCTGGTGGTGCCCGAAGGCAATGTCTTCCACCTCAGCGACTACAGCGTCAGCCTGCTCGGCAAGATCCTCTGTTATGCCATCTGCGCGCTGGCGATGGACCTGATCTGGGGTTACACCGGCATCCTCAGCCTGGGCCACGGCCTGTTCTTCGCGCTCGGCGGGTATGCGATGGGCATGTACCTGATGCGCCAGATCGGCAGCGAAGGCCAGTACCGGCTGCCGATGCCGGACTTCATGGTGTTCCTGAACTGGAAGAGTTTCCCCTGGCACTGGGGTGTCAGCGACAGCTTCTTCGCGCAGGCGCTTCTGGTGCTGCTGGTGCCTGGGCTGCTGGCGTTTGTGTTCGGCTATTTCGCGTTCCGCTCGCGCATCAAGGGCGTGTATTTCTCGATCATCACGCAGGCGCTGACCTTTGCCGCGATGCTGCTGTTCTTCCGCAACGAAACCGGCTTCGGCGGCAACAACGGCTTCACCGACTTCAAGCGCATCCTCGATGTGCCGATCGCCACGCCGAGCATGCGGGTGTTGCTGTGTGTGTTGAGCGGGCTGGTGCTGATCGCCTTCTTCCTGATGGCACGCGTGATCGTGCACAGCAAGTACGGGCGTGTGCTGCAGGCCATTCGCGACGCCGAAACGCGGGTGATGTTCACCGGCTACGACCCCGTCGCCTACAAGCTCAGCATCTGGACACTCAGTGCCGTGATGTGCGGCGTGGCCGGGGCCTTGTACGTGCCGCAGGTCGGCATCATCAACCCCGGCGAGATGAGCCCGGCGGCCAGCATCGAGATCGCGATCTGGGCTGCAGTCGGCGGCCGCGCAACACTGGTCGGCCCGATCATCGGCGCCTTTTTCGTCAACGGCGCGAAGAGCTATTTCACCGTCGCCTTTCCCGAGTACTGGCTGTTTTTCCTGGGCGCGCTGTTCATCGCAGTGACGCTGTTCCTGCCCAACGGCATCGTCGGGCTGTGGAAGAAGGTCAAGGAGAAAAAGGCATGACGCCCGACCTGATGGAAGCCGGCGCGCAGGCGCGGGCCGCCCATGTGCCGAAAGCGCGTGGTGTCGGCGGTTTCATCGCCGACGAACCCTACTTCGGCCAGGGCGTGGCGCTGTATGTCGAAGACATCACCGTCAGCTTCGACGGCTTCAAGGCGCTGAACAAGCTCAGTCTCACCATCAACGTCGGCGAGCTGCGCTGCATCATCGGCCCCAACGGCGCCGGCAAGACGACGATGATGGACTGCATCACCGGCAAGACCCGGCCCGACAGCGGCAAGGTCTTCTTCGGCAGCAACATCGACCTGCTGCGCTTGAAGGAACAGCAGGTGGCGCAGATCGGCGTCGGCCGCAAGTTCCAGAAGCCCACCGTCTACGAACAGCTCAGCGTCTTCGAGAACCTCGAACTGGCGCTGAAGGCCGACCGGCGAGCCCGCGCCTCGCTGTTCTCGCGCCTGTCGGGCGAGCAGCTCGACCGCATCGCAGAGATCCTGCTGCTGATCCACCTGAAAGACGACGCCCAGCGTACCGCCGGGCTGCTGAGCCATGGCCAGAAGCAGTGGCTGGAGATCGGCATGCTGCTGATGCAGGACCCGAAGCTGCTGCTGCTGGATGAGCCGGTGGCCGGCATGACCGACGAAGAGACCGAGCGCACAGCCGAGCTGTTCTTGAGCCTCGAAGGCCAGCACAGCCTGGTGGTCGTCGAACACGACATGAAGTTCGTCGACCAGCTCACCGAAGGGCGCAAGAAGGTCACGGTGCTGCACGAAGGTTCGGTGCTCGCCGAGGGCCTGCTCAGCGAAGTGCAGGCCAACGAGAAGGTCGTGGAGGTGTACCTTGGCAGATGAGGCACTGCTCCGCGTCGAGGGCCTGAACCAGTACTACGGCGGCAGCCACATCCTGCGCAACCTCGGTTTCGAGGCGCGGCTGGGCGAGGTCACTGTCGTGCTGGGCCGCAATGGCGTCGGCAAGACTTCGCTGCTGAAGAGTCTGATGGGCGCGGTGCCGGTGAAGGCCGGCAAGGTGCTGCTGGACGGTGCCGAGATCACGCATGCCACGCCGTACGAGCGGGTGCGCCGCGGCATCGGCTACGTGCCGCAGGGGCGCGAGATCTTCGGCCGCCTCACCGTCGAAGAGAACCTGCGCATGGGGCTGGCGATCAAGCCCGGCAGCACGCCGATCCCGGTCGAGCTGTTCGAGCTGTTCCCGGTGCTGAAGCAGATGATCAACCGCCGTGGCGGTGACTTGTCTGGCGGCCAGCAGCAGCAGCTCGCCATCGCACGCGCGCTCGCCGCCGGCCCCAAGCTGCTGATGCTGGACGAGCCCACCGAAGGCATCCAGCCCAGCATCATCAAGGACATCGGCCGCGTCATCCGCATGCTGGCCGACCGCAAGACGATGGCCATCGTGCTGGTCGAGCAGTTCTACGACTTCGCCGCCGAACTCGCCGACCAGTACCTGGTGATGGAGCGCGGCGAAATCATCCAGCGCGGCCGCGGCGCCGACATGGCAGCCGAGGGCGTGCGCGCGAAGATGTCGATCTGAGCACGCCCTACACTGCCGGGCGTGAACCGACCACGACTGATCGCCCTCGACTGGGGCACCTCGAACCTGCGTGCCCGCCTGCTGGGCGATGGTGGCCGCCTGCTGCAGATGCGCAGCGCTGCAGGCGGCATCATGGCCGTGCCCGAGCGCCGCTTCGCGCAAGCGCTGCAGGACCTGTGCGGCGACTGGATAGCCAACGCGGCCTGCCCGCTGGTGGCCAGCGGCATGATCGGCAGCCGCCAGGGCTGGATCGAGGCGCCTTACCTGCCCTGCCCTGCCGGGCTCGACCAGGCGGCAGCGCAACTCGCGCAGGTGGAAGTGAAACCCGGTGTCGTGCTGCACATCGTGCCCGGCCTCACATGCACCGGCGGCAACGGCCAGGCCGACGTGATGCGCGGCGAAGAAACCCAACTCTGGGGTGCGGGCCTGGCCGACGGCAGCTGCTGCGTGCTGCCGGGCACCCACAGCAAATGGGCCTGGATGGGTGCTGGCGGCAGCGTGCAACGTTTCCAGACCGCGATGACGGGCGAGCTCTACGCAGTGCTCATTCAGCACAGCATCCTCGGCCGCGGCATGGCCTTCGGCCACGACGACGCAGCGGCATTCGCCGCCGGCGTTCAGCTGGGGCTGGCCGAACATGGCAACGCGACGCACGTGATCTTCGCGGCACGCAGCGCCGGGCTGATGGGCCGCATCGCGGCCGAGGGCCTGCCGGACTTTCTCTCGGGCATCCTCATCGGCGTCGAGATCGGCGGCGCGCTGCAGGTGCAAAGGCCCGACACGGTCGCCCTGCTCGGCGACAGCGCCTTGTGCGGGCGCTACGCGACGGCGCTGGCCCTCGCCGGTGTGGCCAGCACACGGGTGGCCGACGACGCCACCATACGCGGCCAGTGGCGTGTTGCGGTGCAGGCGGGCCTGGTGGAAGGAACAACAACATGATGCAAGGCGTGATCGCAATCCTGCGCGGCGTGGCACCGGCCGAGGTGCTGGGTATCGCCCATGCGCTGCTGGCCGGCGGTGTGCGCATCATCGAAGTGCCGCTGAATTCGCCGCAGCCCCTGGACAGCCTGACGCTGCTGGTGCGTGAGTTCGGCGCGCAGGCGCTCATCGGCGCCGGCACCGTGCTGACGCCGCAGCAGGCCGACCAGGTGGCCGACACCGGCGCGCGCCTGGTGCTGTCGCCGAACTTCGATGCCGAGGTCGTGCGCCGCACGAAGGCCCGCGGTTTGTCGGCCATGCCCGGCGTGGCCACGCCGAGCGAAGGTTTCCAGGCGCTGGCTGCCGGCGCGGATGCGTTGAAGCTGTTCCCGGCCGAGATGCTAGGCCCGCCGGTGCTGAAGGCCTGGCGCGCGGTGTTCCCAGCGGGCACCGCGATGGTCAGCGTCGGTGGTGTCGGCGAGAACAATCTCGCGGCGTTCAAGGCCGCGGGCGCTGTGGCCGTGGGTGTCGGCTCGTCGCTCTACGCAACCGGTGTGGCGGCTGATGAAGTGACGCGGCGTGCGCAGCGGCTTGTGGCCGCATGGGACGCCGCCTGATCTGCGCCTGATCAGGTCCGCCAGATGCGCGGCGGCTCGGCCGCCAGATCCCAGGCCAGGCGCCGCCACGCAGCGCGCACCTGCACCAGCAAGGCCATCGCCGGTTCGATGCGTTCGGCCAGCAGCCGCAGCACCACCACCGGCGCATGCGGCGAGGTGACGCCGCAGGTGGCGGCCAGTGCGTCAACAGCAACGATCTCGCGCGCCGCATCGACCAGCGCCGTGCGCCGCGCCGGCGCCAGCGTGCTGCCGGCGGCGAACCACAGCGTCGCCAGCACGCGCCGGCCCGCCAGGCCCAGCGGGCCTTGCATCAGCACTGCGTCGTCGGCCGCCAGCGTGCCGCGTTCGAGCCAGACACCCGGCACATGGATCTGCTGCTCGAAGCGCCCGCGGTCGAAGGCCTCGCCGGACGCCGGCAGGCCCAGGGCGAGCAGATCCCAGCCCATCGCTTCGCCACCCGGTGCCAGGTTCAGCGTCAGCCGGTTGCTGGCGATGCAGCCGCTGTGCGCAATGTTCTCCAGCAGCAGCCATTCGGCGCGTGCGCCGTCGGCCACCGCCAGCGTCGCCTGCTGCAGCGCGGGTGCGCCGTCGCTGCGGTAAAAACGTGTTGCGCCGGGTGTGGTGAGCACGGCGTGGGTGCCGGGCTCCAGCCGGGCGTCGACCTCCAGCGTGTCACCGCCGACCACACCACCCGGCGGGTGCACCAGCACATGGTGGCAGATGCCCGGGCCTTCGGGGTACAGGCGTTTGAGCACCCGCAGCGGGCCGCTGTGGCGGTCCAGCGCGATGGTGCGTTCGCCGTCACGTGTGTAGTGCAGCGCGAGATGTCCGCGCCACGTCATGCGGGCCGCCAGAAGTCCCGGTGCAGCGCGGCGATCTCGTCTTCGACCTCGGCAAACGGCCCGTGCACCTGCACCGCTTTCTGCCCCGACGCAAAGACCTGGCGGCAAGGCAGGTCGAGTGTCGGGTTCTCGCTGTGTTTGCCCGTCATCTGCAGCAGCCGTGTTTCGCTCATGCCGTAGACGAGGCGGCCGATGTGGGCCCAGTACTGCGTGCCGGCGCACATGGCACAGGGTTCGACGGTGGTGACGAGCGTGCAGCGCCACAGCGTGCCGGCATCGAAACGCTGCGCCGCTGCGCGTGCGAGCACGGCTTCGGCGTGGTTGACGCTGTCGACGTTGCCTTGTGCCAGCAGCACGGTTTCGCCATCCTCGGCGATGAGCAAGGCGCCGAACGGGTGGTGGCCCAGCGCCATCGTTTCGCGTGCAATCTGGTTGGCGCTGCGCAGGTGGCGCAGCATCTGGTCTTGTCTCACGCTGCCTGCGAGCCCCGGTGGGCCCAGCCCGTGGTGCGTTTTTCGATCCACGAGAAGAACTCGTACATCGCCATCGCCATGGCGCCGATGGTCACGAGGCCGGCAAAGGCCAGCGGCATGCGCTGCTGGCTGCCTGCCGTCTGCATCAGGTAGCCGATGCCTGAATCGCCGGCGGTCATTTCGGCCAGCACGGTGCCGACGAAGGCCAGCGTGATGGCGATCTTTAACGAACCGTAGAAATACGGCATCGAACGCGGCAGGCCGACCTTGACGAGCACGTCCCAGCGTTTGGCGCCCAGCACCCGCAGCACGTCTTCAAGCTCGGGCTCCAGCGTCGCCAGCCCGGTGGCGATGTTCACCGTGATCGGGAAAAACGAGATCAGGAACGCCGTCAGGATGCCGGGCCCGAGGCCGATGCCGAACCAGACCACGAGGATCGGCACCACCGCCGCTTTCGGCACGGCATTGAAGCCCACCAGCAGCGGGTACAGCGCGGCGTAGGCCGCACGTGAACTGCCGACCAGGAAACCCAGCAGCACACCGACGACGATGCTCAGGCCGAAGCCCAGCATCGTGACCCAGAAGGTCTTCCACGCCGCTTCGAACAGCGGGCCGGTGAATTCGATGAACTGCAGCGCGATCTGCAGCGGGCTCGGAAAGATGAAGTCGGGAATCTTGAACAGCACGACGACGATCTGCCACAGCAGCAGGATCACCGCCAGCAGCAGGAACGGTGACCAGCGCTCGAACGACTTGCTCTTCTTCATTGCGGCACCGCCACGCCGGTCTTCCGCATGGCGCCGATGTGCCCACGCAGCTCGTGCACGATGTCGGTGAACGCCGGTGTGTAGGTGATCTCCAGGTCGCGCGGCCGCGGCAGGTCGATGTGGCGTTCGACGACAAAACGCCCCGGGCTCTTGCTCATGACATAAACCTTGTCGGCGAGGAAGACACTTTCACGCAGGTCGTGCGTGACGAGGATGACGTTGAACTTCTGCGCCGCCTGCAGGTCGCGCAAGATGCACCAGAGTTCTTCGCGCGTGAAGGCATCGAGCGCGCCGAAGGGTTCGTCCAGCAGCAGCATCTTCGGCTCGTGCACCAGCGCCCGGCAGATGCTGGCGCGCTGCTGCATGCCGCCTGAGAGCTGCCAGGGGAACTTGTCTTCGTAGCCCGCCAGGCCCACGCTCTTCAGCAGCTCACGCGCCTTGGCTTCGTATTCCTTGCGTTTACTCTTGAAGTTGCTGCGGTAGGGTTCGACGATCTCCAGCGGCAGCAGCACGTTGTTGAGGGTGGTGCGCCAGGGCAGCAGACTGGGGGCCTGGAACGACATGCCGCTGATCTTCAGCGGCCCGGTCACCGGCTGGCCGCCGATGTGGATGCTGCCTTTGCTCGGCATCTTCAGCCCGGTGGTGAGCTTCATGAAGGTGCTCTTGCCGCAGCCACTCGGCCCGACGATGGCGATGAACTCGCCTTCGCCGACCTGCAGCGAAATGTCTTCCACCGCGAACTGCCCCTGGGCCAGCAGCTCGTCGTTGTAGGCGAGCCAGACATTGCGGAAATCGACGAAGGCGGTGCTCATGGTGGGGCTTCAAGCAAGATTCGCTGCAGGTCGTGCAGGGCCTGCTGGTAGACGGCGGGCGCGTCGCTGTGCAGCCGGCTGTGGCCGCCGCCGGGAATTTCGATCCAGCGCAGCGGCACCCCCGCCGGCGCGGCGTCGCGCAGGCGGCGGCCGAGTTCGACGGCCACGGTCTGGTCGTTCGTGCCGTGCAGCATGAGGATGGGCGCATCGACCTTGCCGATCTTCGCCAGCGAGTCGAATTCGAGCGTCGTGAAGGTGGCGCCGACGCGACCCCAGAACCCCGCTGCCGCGGCCACGTCGGGCAGCCGCGTGAAGGCCGATTCGAGCACCAGCGCGCCATAGTCCGTGCCGCGGTGCAGCTGGCTGGCCAGCGTGACGGCCACCGCCGTGCCCATCGAATGGCCGAAGATCACGCGGCGGCGCGCTTCGGGCTGGCGGCGCTGGAACTCGGCCCAGGCCAGCCAGGCGTCGGCCAGGATGGTGCTTTCCGAGGGAATGATCGCCGCGCTCTCGCCCCAGCCGCGGTAGTCCACCGCCAGCACGGCAAAACCGGCTTCGCGCAGCGCGTCGATCTTCGGCTGGTTGCCGTACAGCGAGCGCAGCGTGCCGTGCAGGTACAGCAGCGCCGGCGCCTGCGGGTCGGCGTGTGGCAGCCACCACATCGCCAGCGCTTCGTCGGGGCTGGCCGAAGGCACGACAAAACGTTCGTCGCCGGGGCGGAAACGCTGGGCGCTGTCGGCGTCGACCGGGCGGCCGGGCGTCGGGCGCAGCGCAATGCGGCGCTGCTGGCTGTCGAGCCAGGCGCAGCCGGTGACCGCCATCAGGCACAAACTGAGGACCGATGTCACAAGCCCCCGTTGCAGCGTCAACCAAGCACCTGGGACAATAGAGGCCATGAAGCGATGGTATCGAGGGCCCGTACGGGCCCATTTTTTTTCGCTGTCCTGCGTGCTGGCGCTGTTGACGGCGCCCGCGGCATGGGCCAGCGACGAAGGCGGCGACGGCAGCGAGAGCGGGGTCGCCCGGCAATGGCGGATGGCCATCTCGCCGTTCACGCGCCACTGGCGCCCGAGCGAAGAACACAAACCCGTCTGGGCCATCGGCGTGGAGCGGCAAGACCCCAACGGCTCGCTGGTCGGCGGTTCGTTCTTCAGCAACTCGTTCGGCCAGGATTGCAGCTACCTGTACTACGGCCAGCGCTACACCGGCTTCTGGGGCGAGCCCAAGCTGTTTGCGCAGTGGTCGGCTGGTGTCATCTACGGCTACCGCGGCAAGTACGAAGACAAACTGCCGCTGAACCACCACGGCTTCGCGCCCGGTGCGCTGGTGTCGATGGGCTGGAACTTCGATCGCAGGTCGTCGGTGGCCTTCCACCTGCTGGGCGATGCCGGCGTGATGGTGCAACTGGCCTATGGATTTTGAGCCCCCGAGCTCGCTAGCGCTCGCTACCCCCCGAGGGGGGCGAGCCGGACGAGGGACAGTCCCTTCGGACTGTTCCTCGCCTGCGAGCGCCTGCGGCGTCCTCGCCGCAGGCCGTCCGCTGACGGGCCGGCGGAGCCGGACCCGTGGCGGGAAGCTTGGTTGTTGAGGCGTGGTCCACGCCACGCGAGGTCCCTGCGCCTACTTCTTGACGGCGGGCAGGATGTTCAGCTCGGCCTTGCTCGGCAGGTAGGCGTCGGTCCACACCGCAGCCGGGTCGACCCGGGTCTTGGTGCCGAAGGCGTCGGACACCTGCGAAGCCATCAGCGACAGTCGGCCCGGCACGACCTGGCCGAAGCCTTCTGCGCGGGCGTCGGGGCTGGCGACCACGGCGTCGATGGCCATACGCAGGCGGCGCTTCTCGAGGTCGACGTTGATGATGCCGTCGCGTGCCTTCACATACTCGATCGCATCGTCGGGTTTGAGCATCACTTCCTTGGCGCCCTTCGTGAAGGCCTTCAGAAAGGCCTTCACCGCTTCCGGGTTCTCCTTCAGCAGCTTGGGGCTGGCGATGATGACGTTGCCGTACAGCTTCACGCCATAGCTCGGGTAGGGCAGCACGACCACGTCTTCGGTCTTGACGCCACGCGCCTCAAGATTGAGCAGCGAGGTGAACGAGAAGCCCGTGATGGCGTCGATGTCGCCACGCACGAGCATGGTCTCGCGCAGCGGCGGGTCCATGCTGGTCCAGGTGACGTTGCTGATGCCATTGGCCTTGGCGAATATCGGGAAGCCGCGGCGGCCGGCGTCGAACACCGGCGCGCCGACCTTCTTGCCGCTCAGGTCGGCCGGCTTGGTGATACCGCTTTTCTTCAGCGCCAGCACCGCCGCCGGCGTGTTGTTGTAGACCATCATCACGGCCACCGGCTTGTTCGTGGCGTCCGGGTTGTTGGCGTGGAACTCCATCAAGGCCGCCAGGTCGGCGAATCCCATGTCGTAGGTGCCCGAGGCCACGCGTGTGACGGTACCGCCCGAACCGTTGCCGGCATCGATGGTGACGTCGAGCTTGGCGTCCTTGTAGTAGCCCTTCACGGTGGAGGCCAGGAACAGCGCGGCCGGGCCTTCGAAGCGCCAGTCGAGCTGGAACTTGATCGGTGTGGTGGCCTGGGCCAGCGCCAGCAGCGGTGTGGTGAGCAGCGCGGCCACTACGAGGGCACTGCGGCGCTTGATCGTTGTCAGGGTCATTCGGAACTCCGGGATTCTGTTGTCACAGGATTTTGCAAGTTCTGTGCACGCACTACCCTCGGGTCTTGCACCAGCAGCGGGCGAACCCAGGTGTCTGGCCGCGTTCAGGTGCGCAACAAGTCGAACAAGGTGCGCGCAATGACCTTGGTTGCACCACGCAGGTCACTGAGCTGCAGATGTTCGTCGGCGCGCTTGGCGTTGCTTTCGAGCACCGTGCGAGGCCCGGCGCCGTAGATTACGGCCGGCACGCCATACGCGCCGTACAGCCGCACGTCGGTGTACAGCGGTGTGCCCGAGGTCGGGATGGGCTCGCCGAAAACAGCCTGGCCATGGCGCTGCAGTGCATCGACCAGCGGCTGGTTGCCGGCCATCGGCTGCAGTGCATTCGCCAGCAGCAGGCGCTTGATCTCGAGCCGGATGCCGGGGCTCTGCGCCACCGTGTTTTCGATCAGCGCCCGCACCTCAGCTTCCACCGCGGCGCCGTCTTCTTCGGGGATCATGCGGCGGTCGAGCTTCAACACCACCTTGCCCGGAACGACATTGGTGTTGCTGCCGCCTTCGATGCGGCCGACGTTCAGGTACGGGTGCGTGATGCCTTCGACTTTCGACAGCCTGGTCTTCAGCACCGCGTTGTAGGCGTACAGCGCAGTCAGCAGCTGGTTGGCCGCCTGCAAGGCATCGACCCCCGTGTGCGGGTAGGCGGCGTGCGAGGCCAGGCCGTGCAGCGTGACCTCCATCTGCAGGCAGCCGTTGTGGGCCGTGACCACCTGGTAGCTGAAACCGGCGGCGATCAGCAGGTCGGGCTTCGTCAGGCCGTGTTTCAGCAGCCAGCCCGGGCCGAGTTCACCGCCGAACTCTTCGTCGTAGGTGAAGTGCAGTTCGACGCCGCCGCGCAGCGGCAACCCCAGCGCTTCCAGCGCACGCAGCGCAAACGTGAAGCTCGCGAAGTCGCTCTTGCTGACGGCCGAGGCGCGGCCGTAGAGCTTGCCGTCGACCACGTCGCCGCTGTAAGGGCCGTGGGTCCAGCCTTCGCCGGGCGGCACCACGTCGCCATGGGCGTTCAACGCGATCACCGGGCCGGCCGCACTGAAACGCCGGCGCACGATCAGGTTAACGATGCTCTGCAGCCCATAGGCCGCCACCTCGGCGGCCGGCACGGCGTGTTTCTCGGCCTGCAGGCCCATGCCCGCCAGCAGCTCGGCCGTGCGCTCGGCGTGTGGCGCGTTGTTGCCTGGCGGCGTGTCGGTGGGCACCTGCACAAGGGCCTGCAGAAAACGCACTTCGTCGTCGAAATGGGTGTCGATCCAGGTGTCGAGTTGGCTGTGGGCAGTCGTCATGCAGCAAGTTGTTCGAGAAGATGCTGAAACGCGGCGACGGACAGTTCGGTGTCGTCGGCGCTGATGCTTTCCAGCGGGTTGTGGCTGATGCCCGAGTTGGCGCCGCGCTGGAACAGCATGGCTTGCGGCATCACTTCGTGCAGCTTCATCGCGTCATGGCCGGCGCCGCTGGGCATGCGCAACACCGGCAGGCCCTGGGCCTGCACCGCTGTTTCCCAACGCTGCTGCCAGGCCGGGTCGCTGGGCGCGGCGGCGGCGATCATCGTGCGTTCGAGCGTGTGCGCGAGGCCGCGGCGTGTGCAGATGCGCTCCAGCTCGGTGGTCACGTCGGCGGCCAGCGCGTCACGCGCCGCATTCGTGGTGGCACGCAGATCCAGGCTGAACTGGCAACGGCCGGGCACGACGTTGATCGAACCCGACGGCACCTGCAGCATGCCCACGGTGCCCACCACGTCGGGCACCGCGGCGGCGCGGCGTTCGACGAACAGGGCCAGTTCGGCCACCGCGGTGGCGGCGTCGCGGCGGCGGTCCATCGGCGTCGTGCCGGCATGGCTGGCCATGCCAACGACTTCGCCGAGGTAACGCACGCTGCCGTTGATCGAGGTGACCACACCGAGCGGCAGGTCGAATTCGTTCAGCACCGGTCCTTGTTCGATGTGGACCTCGACAAAACCGAGGTAACGCGCCGGATTGCGCTGCAGCTTCGGGATGTCGGCGATGCACAGGCCGGCGGCCTGCATCGCCTGGCGCATCGTCACCCCGTCGGCGTCCTGCTGTTCGAGCCAGGTGGCGTCGAACTGGCCGGTCAAGGCGCCGGAACCGAGGAAGGTGGCCTTGTAGCGCTGGCCTTCTTCTTCGGCAAAACCGACCACCTCGATGCCGAAAGGCAGGCGGCGGCCGGCGCGCTGCAGCGCGCGCACACAGGCCATCGGCACGAAGATGCCCAGGCGTCCGTCGTACTTGCCGCCGTTGCGCACGGTGTCGTAGTGGCTGCCGGTGAGCAGCCGCTTCGCCGCCGGGTCGCTGCCGTGGTACAGGCCGACGACGTTGCCCACCGCGTCGATGCTCACTTCGTCGAAGCCACAGTCTTCGCGCATCCAGTGCGTCAGGCGTTGCGCGCACGCGCGGTGGGCGTCGGTGAGGTAGGTCACGGTCAGCTGGCCTTGTTCGGCGTAGCCGGGGTCGCTGTGCACGGCGAGTTTCTCGGCCCAGTCCCAGACCCGGTTGCCCTGCTCCGGCACGACGCCGAACTTGTCGTTCAGGCGGATCTCGGCGATGCGGTGGATGTTGCGCAGGCACTCGGCGAGTTCGAAATCCGGGTGACCGGCAAGGCGGCGCTCGAAGGTGGCGATGATCTCGGCCTTGCGCAGGCCCAGCCCACGCGGCCCGCGCACGGCCAGGATGAAGGGGAAACCGAACTTCGCGTTGTAGTCGGCGTTCAGTTGCTGGATCTTCGCGAACTCTTCGGGCGTGCAGTCGGTGAGGCCGGCACGGCCTTGTTCGTTCGTGCTTTCGGCCGTGAGGCGCTTGCTCACCATCGCCTTGCCCGCCAGTTCCGGGTGGGCTCGCACCAGTGCGATCTGCTGGTCGCGGCCGGCGTCGCGCACTGTCTGCACCAGTGCCAGCTTCAACGCCGCCAGCGACGGGAATCCGCCCACCGGCCGCTTCGCCCAGGTGGCCTCGGCAATCCACGGCGAATGTTCGTAGGTGCCGTCCAGCAGCGCGGTGAATTCCGCCTGCGCCGCAGCGTTGAGTGGGTCCAGCGTCAGCATCGTGTTCATTCCCAGACGAAGGCGGTGGCGGCGTCGAACGGGTGGGTGGCCTTCCAGTGCCGTGCGATGTCGATGCGGCGTGTGACCCAGACCTTGTCGTGGCGCTGCACATGGTCGAGAAAACGCTGCAGCGCCTTCATGCGGCCCGGCCGGCCGAGCAGTCGGCAGTGCATGCCGATGCTCATCATCGACGGGTGCTCTTCGCCTTCGGCGTAGTACACGTCGAAGGCGTCGCGCAGGTACTCGAAGAACTCGTCGCCATGGCTGTAGCCCTGCGGCAGCGCAAAGCGCATGTCGTTGCAGTCCAGCGTGTACGGCAGCACGAGGTGCGGCGCCAGCGCGCCGCTGCTCTTCTTGACCTGCAGCCAGAACGGCAGGTCGTCGCCGTAGTAGTCGCTGTCGTATTCGAGGCCGCCGTGGTCGGCGACGAGGCGGCGCGTGTTCGGGCTGTCGCGGCCGGTGTACCAGCCCAGGGCCGGCGCGCCGGTGAGCTCTTCGATGACTTGCAAACCACGCTGCAGATGTTCACGCTCGGTGGCTTCGTCGACGTTCTGGTAGTGGATCCAGCGCCAGCCATGGCAGGCGATCTCGTGGCCGAGTTCGACGAAGGCCGCGGTCACTTCGGGGCAGCGCTGCAGCGCCATGCTGACGCCGAACACGGTGAGCGGCAGGCCGCGCCGTTCGAATTCACGCAGGATGCGCCAGACCCCCACCCGCGAGCCGTATTCGTAGATGCCTTCCATGCTGAGATGCCGCGCCGGGAAGGCCGGCGGCATGAACATCTCGGACAGGAACTGCTCGCTGCCGGCGTCGCCGTGCAGCACGCTGTTTTCGCCGCCTTCCTCGTAGTTCAACACGAACTGCACGGCGACACGTGCCTGGCCGGGCCACTGTGCGTGCGGCGGATGGCGGCCGTGGCCTTTCAGATCTCTGGGGTAGTTCATGTTTGCAGCACGCTGGCCAGATCGCCGGCGCGGGGTTGGCGTTGCAGGTTGCGTTCGACGTTGCCGAGGTGGCCGTCCATCAGCTTCGTCGCAGCACGCGCGTCGCGGCGTTCGATGGCGTCGACGATGGCGACATGTTCTGCGGCGGAGTGTTCCGCCGAGTGCGACGACTGGTACATCAGCGCGATCAGCGAACAGCGGCTCAGCAGATCGGCCAGCAGCCCCGCCAGCACGTCGTTGCCGAGCAAACGCGCCAGCACGACATGGAAGTCGGCGAGCAAGCGCGTGCGGCCGGTCACGTCGGTGCGGCCCACGGCGTCGGCCTCCTGCTGCAGGTGGGCACGCAGCGCGGCGATCTGGTCGTCGCTGACCACGGCGCAGAGCTGTTTCACCAGCGCGGCTTCTATCATCTTGCGCACCTCGAACACCTGGCGCGCTTCTTCGAGGCTGGGCTGGGCGACGAAGGCGCCGCGCGCCGGCTCCAGCGTCACGAGCCGGTCGCGGCTGAGCTGGTTCAGCGCCTGGCGCACGAGCGTGCGGCTGACCTGGAAGATGTCGGCGATCTGCTGCTCGGCGAGTTTGGTGCCGGGCATCAGGCGGCGTTCGACGATGGCCGCAGTGATGCTGTCGACGATGCGCTGCGTCGTGCCACCCGCGGGCAGCGCGCGCACGGCGTTTGCTTGCGGTGCGACGACTTTCAGCGGAGCGCGGCTGCGGGGCATGGCCAAGGCGTTCAGGGTTCGGAACCAGGGTTTGAGAGCAGTTGACGTGTTTTCTGAAGTGTATACACTTTTGTTCACACTGCAAGCCTGAAAACACCATGGGACACCTCAGCACCCACGTGCTCGACACCGCCAACGGCTGCCCGGCCGCGGGCATGCACATCACCTTGCAGCGTGTCGACGCCAACGGCCCGGTGACGCTGAAGCGCCTGGCGCTCGACGACGACGGCCGCGCCGGCGGCCCGCTGCTCGACGCGCAGAACATGGCCGTCGGCCGCTACCGGCTGCTGTTCGAGGTGGCGCCCTATTTCCGTGCGCGTGGCGCGGCACTCGCCGACCCACCCTTCATCGACACCGTGCAGCTCGACTTCGGCATCGCCGACGCAGCCGGTCACTACCATGTGCCCCTGCTCGTGAGCCCATGGAGTTACAGCACCTACCGCGGCTCGTGAACTTGCCGCCGGCACAGGCTTTGCATACCGGCAGGACTCACCACGTTCACGAGGCTTGCCCATGTTCCGCCGTTCCTTGCTGGCCTTGTCGCTTGCAGCCACCACCACCCTTCCCGCCTTCGCCGCCTGGCCTGAAAAGCCGGTGCGCATCGTCGTCACCTTCGCCGCCGGCGGCGCCAGCGACATCGTCGCGCGCGCCATTTCCGAACCGCTCGCCAAGGCGCTGGGTCAGCCGGTGGTGGTCGACAACAAACCCGGTGCCGGCGGCACCATCGGCGGCGCGGAAGTCGTGCGCGCCGCGCCCGATGGCTACACGCTGATGCTGAGCAACAGCACGCCTCTCTCGATCGGCCCGTTCACCGTGCCCAAACAGCCTTACGACCCGGTGAAGCAGTTCACCCATGTCGCAATGCTCGGCATCGCGCCGGTGGTCTTCATGGCCAACCCGAAGTCGGGCCCGATGACCTTGCGAGAACTGCCCAGGGTGCTGGCGGGCGGCAGCTTCGGCAGCGGCGGCCCGGGCAGCATCGGCCACATCGTCGGCGAGATGGCCAAACACGAGATGAAGTTCGCCATGACCCATGTGCCCTACCGCGGCGGCGCGCCGATGGCCACCGACCTGATCGCAGGCACCATCCCCATGGGCATCGACGTCATCACCGCGTTTGCGCCGATGATGAAAGCGGGCCAGATCAAGGGCCTGGCCGTGACCTCGCGCACCCGCTCGCCGCTGGCGCCCGACGTGCCCAGCGTGGTGGAACTCGGCCTGCCGCAACTGGTGGCCGAGAACTACTTCGGTGTCTCGGGCCCGGCCGGCCTGCCGAAGGATGTGACCGACAAACTCGCCAAGGCGCTGGCCGAGATCACGGCCGACCCGGCCATCGTCAAACGTTTCGAAGAACTCGGTGTCACCACCGTGAAAATGACGGGCGCCGAGTTCGGCGCCTTCGTCGCCAGGCAGGTGACCGACTGGACCCCCGCCATCAAGGCCGCCGACATCAAGAACAATTGACACTTTTGTCGCCGTGGGCGGGCAGCGTCGGCGCTGCCTGAAGGCGCGACACCTGAACCCCGAGCTCAGAGCGCCCGCTGTGGTGAGCCCAGGACGGAAAACACCGCATGGACGTGTACCTTCTCGACTGGGCCAACCTGCTGCTGCGCTGGGCCCACGTCATCACCGCGATCGCCTGGATCGGCTCGTCGTTCTATTTCGTCTTTCTCGACAGCAGCCTGACGCCGCCGCTCGACCCCGCGCTGCGCGAGAAGGGTGTCGACGGCGAACTCTGGGCCGTGCACGGTGGCGGCTTCTACCACCCGCAGAAGTACATGGTGGCGCCGAAGTCGCTGCCCGAGAACCTGCACTGGTTCTACTGGGAAAGCTACAGCACCTGGCTCACCGGCATGGGCCTGTTCACGGTGCTGTACCTGTTCAACGCCGGCAGCTTTCTCGTCGACAAGAGCGTCTACGCCTGGTCGCCTGGTGTGGCGATTGCCGCGGCGCTGGGTTTCCTGGTGGTCTTCTGGCTGATCTACGACACGATCTGCCGTGCCTTCGGCAGGCGCAAGAACGGTGACTTGATCGTCGGCGTGCTGGTCTTCACCTACGTCGTGATCGCCTCGTACGTGGCCTGCCAGCTCTTCGCCGGCCGTGCGGCCTTCCTGATGGTGGGCGCGATGATCGCCACCGCGATGAGCGCCAACGTCTTCGTCTGGATCATCCCGGGCCAGCGCACGGTGATCCGGCAGATGAAAGCCGGCGAGCCAGTCGACCCCATCCACGGCCAGCGTGCCAAACAGCGCAGCGTGCACAACACGTATTTCACGCTGCCGGTGCTGATCTCGATGTTGTCCAACCACTACGGCTGGCTCTACCAGGGCCAGCATAACTGGCTCGTGCTGGTGACGCTGATGCTGGCCGGCGCGCTGATCCGCCACGCCTTCGTGGCACGGCACAAAGCCAAGGTCCGCGGCGTCGCGGCGCCCTGGGGTTATGCGGTGGCAGGCACGCTGCTGATCGCCGCGCTGGTGCTGGCACTGCGGCCCGCGCCGCAGAGCGCCGCCGCCGCTGCCGCGCCGGCGACGCTGGCCAGCGTCAGCACCATCGTTCAGCAGCGCTGCGTGCTCTGCCACAACGCGCAGGTGCAGCAGAAAAACGTGGCGCTGCACACGCAGGCGCTGATCCAGCAGCATGCACAAGCGGTCTACCAGCAGGCCGTGGTGCTGAAGCTGATGCCGCTGAACAACGCGACGCAGATCACCGACGCCGAACGTGCCGTGCTCAAACGCTGGTTCGAGGCCGGCGCGCCGCTACAGTGAAGGCTTCATTGCCGCCCCGAGAACCCTTCATGCCCACCATCCGCGTTGAACTCTTCGCCGGCCGCACGGTCGAGCAAAAACGTGCGCTCGCCAGCGCGCTGACCGAAGCCACCGCGAAGACACTCGGCGGCTCGCCCGACAGCATCGATGTGATCTTCTGTGACATCGAGCGACACGACTGGGCCACCGGCGGCCAGCTCTGGAGCGACAAGGCGCCGGCGCCCAAGGCCTGACGGTGCGCTGGAGGACCGCTATCGGCCCTTTGCGGACATTCGTTCGAAGTGTCGTAGCGGGCCGAGGCCGCTGGGTACCGGGCTCCGCTCATGTCCCCCGGCCCGGCTTGCTGCGCAAGCCGGGCCTCCTCCTTTACTTCGCTGCGCCCGGTACCCAACGCCCTCGGCCTGCCACCCCCGTGGCGCGGCTGTCCTACGCGCGCCTCCAGTGGTGCCTGAGCGGGCGATTGGGGTGCCCTGTGGAGCGAAGTAAAGGAGGAGCCCCAGCTTGCGCAGCAAGCTGGGGCGGGGGACATGAGCGCAACAGGGCACACCAAGCGCACGCGACCGCCACAGACCCAGCGACTGCAAAGGGCCGCAAACAGACACTCAACCCAACCGCCTGCGGAACCCGTTGAGAGCGCTTGCGACAGAATAGCCGGCAAGACCCCACAACAACTCCGGAGACACGCCATGAACGGCCAGATGATGCAGCTGCCGCTGCTGATTTCCTCTCTCATCGTGCACGCCGAGCGGCACCACCCAGAACGCGAGATCGTCTCGCGGCGGGTCGAGGGCGACATCCACCGCACCACCTACAAGGAACTCGCGGCACGTTCGCGCCGCATGGCCAAGGCCATCGCCGCGCTGGGGGTCGGCCATGGCCAGCGTGTCGCGACGCTGGCCTGGAACGGCTACCGCCACATGGAGCTGTATTACGCCGTCAGCGGCTCGGGTGCGGTGCTGCACACCATCAACCCGCGGCTGCACCCGGACCAGATCGTCTACATCGCCGACCACGCCGAAGACCAGGTGCTGTTCTTCGACCTGACTTTCCTGCCGCTGATCCAGGCCGTGGCCCCGCGCTGCAAGTCCATCAAGCACTTCGTCGCGATGACGGACCGCGCCCACATGCCGGCCGACCCGAAGGTGGCCAACCTGCTGTGTTACGAAGACCTGGTCGACGCCAACGACGACCGGTTCAGCTGGCCCGAGTTCGACGAAAACACCGCGTCGTCGCTGTGTTACACCAGCGGCACCACGGGCAACCCCAAGGGTGTGCTGTACAGCCACCGCAGCACGGTGCTGCACACCTTTGCCATCGCACTGCCCGACTCGCTGAACTGTTCGGCCAACGACACCATCCTGCCGGTGGTGCCGATGTTCCACGTCAACGCCTGGGGCCTGCCGTATGCCGCCTGCATGGTCGGCGCCAAGCTTGTGTTCCCAGGCCCGGGGCTCGACGGCAAGAGCCTGTACGAACTGTTCGAGACCGAGCAGGTCACCGTCTCGGCCGGTGTGCCGACGGTCTGGCAGGCGCTGCTCGGGTTTGTCGAAGCGGGTGGCCTGAAGTTCAGCACGATGCGCCGCACCGTCATCGGCGGCTCGGCCTGCCCGCCGGCGATGCTGCGCAAGTTCGGCGATGTCTACGACGTGCGTGTGCTGCACGCCTGGGGCATGACCGAGATGAGCCCCGTCGGCACCGTGGGCAGCTTCAAGCCGCACCATCTGAAAGAAAGCGCCGATGCACGCTACGCCGTGATGGCCAAGCAGGGCCGCGCGGTCTACGGCGTCGACATGAAGATCGTCGACGATGCCGGCAACGAACTGCCCTGGGGCGGCGAGACCTCGGGCGACGTGCTGGTGCGGGGGCCGTGGATCATCAGCGAATATTTCAAGAACGAAGGCGGTGACCCCTTGGTGAACGGCTGGTTCCCCACCGGCGACGTGGCCCGCATCGACGCCGAGGGCTACATGCAGATCACCGACCGCAGCAAGGACGTCATCAAGAGCGGCGGCGAATGGATCGGCTCGATCGACCTGGAAAACATCGCGATGGCGCACCCGGCGGTGGCGATGGCCGCCTGCATCGCCGCCTTCCACCCGAAATGGGACGAACGGCCGCTGCTGGTGGTGGTGAAAAAACCCGGCGCCGAGCTGACGAAGGAAGAACTGCTTGGTTTCTACGAAGGCAAGATCGCCAAGTGGTGGACCCCCGACGATGTCGTCTTCGTCGATGCCATCCCGCTGGGTGCCACCGGCAAGATGCAGAAGAACAAGTTGCGTGAGTCGCTAAAAGACTACAAGCTGCCGACTGCCTGAAGGCGCCGCTACTTGCCTAGGTGACCAACATCGCGATGGACACCGAAATCGACAGGATCAACGAGTTCGAAGACATCGACTGCCGCCACCCCGAAGGCCGCCAGGGCCTGGAGATGGCGGGTCTGCTGGAGTGAACCTCATGCCCCGTTTTGCCGCCAACCTCTCGATGCTGTTCACCGAAGTGCCTTTCCTCGACCGCTTCGAACGCGCAGCGCAGGCCGGTTTTTCTGCGGTGGAGGTGCAGTTCCCGTACGAAGCGCCGGCGGCGACGATCCGCGACCGCCTGGTGGCCAACGGCCTGAAGATGGTGCTGCACAACCTGCCCGGCGGCGACACCGCGGCCGGCGACCGCGGCATCGCCTGCCATCCGGCGCGGGTGGACGAGTTCCGCGCCGGTGTGGCGACGGCCATCGAATACGGCACGACACTCGGTGTGCCGCAGCTCAACTGCCTGTCCGGCATTGCACCGGAAGACGTGACCGCCGCGACGCTGCGCCGTACCTTCGTCGAGAACCTGCGCTACGCCGCGCCGCGGCTGAAGGCGGCGGGGCTGAAGCTGCTGATCGAGCCGATCAACAATTTCGACGTGCCGGGTTTCTGGCTCAACAACACGCCCAAGGCCATCGGCGTGATCGACGAAGTCGGCTCGGACAACGTCTTCGTGCAGTACGACGTGTACCACGCACAGCGCTACGAAGGTGAACTCGCCAGCACACTGACCAAGTACCTTCCGCACATCGCGCACATCCAGATTGCCGACAATCCCGGACGCAACGAACCGGGCACGGGCGAGATCAACTACGCCTTCCTGTTCGCTCACCTCAGACGCATCGGCTACAGCGGTTTTGTCGGCGCGGAATACAAACCTGCCGGCAGCACCGAAGCCGGCCTCGGCTGGCTCGAAGCGGCTCGCCGGCAACTCGAAGGGAACATCGCATGAAACTCGGATTCATCGGCCTGGGCATCATGGGCGCGCCGATGGCGGGCCACTTGCGCGCTGCCGGCCACGACCTCTTCGTCGCCACCCGCAGCAAGGTGCCGGCGGCGCTGGTCGACGCCGGCGCGGTGGCCTGCGCCAACGCGACCGAAGTCGCGCAGCGCGCCGACATCGTCTTCCTGATGGTGCCCGACACACCGGATGTCGAGGCTGTGCTGTTTGGCGACAACGGGGTTGCAGCGGGCTTGAGCGCCGGCAAGACCGTCGTCGACATGAGTTCGATCAGCCCGATCGAAACCAAGAAGTTCGCTGCGAAGATCAACACGCTGGGCTGCGACTATCTGGACGCGCCGGTCTCGGGCGGCGAGGTCGGCGCCAAGGCGGCCAGCCTGACCATCATGGTCGGCGGCCCCGAAGCCACGTTCGCCAAGGTCCAGCCGCTGTTCCAGCTGATGGGCAAGAACATCACGCTGGTCGGCGGCAACGGCGACGGCCAGACCACCAAGGTGGCGAACCAGATCATCGTCGCGCTGAACATCGCTGCGGTGAGTGAAGCGCTGGTCTTCGCCAGCAAGGCCGGCGCCGACCCGGCCAAGGTGCGGCAGGCGCTGATGGGCGGCTTCGCTGCCAGCCGCATTCTCGAAGTGCACGGCGAACGCATGATCAAGCGCACCTTCAACCCGGGCTTTCGCATCGGGCTGCACCAGAAGGACTTGTCGCTGGCGCTGGCCGGCGCCCGCGCCCTGGGCGTCAGCCTGCCGCAGACGGCAGGTGCGGCGCAGCTGATGCAAGCCTGCGCCGCCAACGGCATGGCCGAGCTGGACCATTCAGCGCTGGTGCGGGCGCTGGAGCTGATGGCCCACCACGAACTGGGGTGAGCCGCCGCAGGCTACAGACGGATCAGCACGCCGTTCTCGACCTTGACGCGGGTGCCGACCTGCACCGCCGGATCGTTGGCGTAGTCGAAGCTCTGCGTGCTGCCGCCTTCGAGCCGGACTGCCACACGGAAGACCTTGGTCTTGCCCATGTTGTTCTCGACCCGGTTGCCGGCATAAGCGCCGCCGATGGCGCCGACGATGGTGGCCAGATCCTTGCCGCTGCCGCCACCCACCTGGTGGCCGGCGACACCGCCGAGCACGCCGCCGGCGATGGTGCCGATGACGTTGGGCGAGCCATCCTTGACTTCGACGACGTTGACCGATTCGACCGAGCCGCAGTTCGCACAGGCGGCAACCGGCTGCGGCCGGCTGTCACGGCCGTCGTTGCGGCCCGTCTCGTTGGCTGCGCGGTCGAGCCGGCGTTCGAAGCGCTGGCTCGTCTCGTGTTTGGCGATGCTCAGATAACCGTCGGCGACCAGTTCGCCGTGCAACCTGTCCTGCCGGCGCAGCACATGGCTACCTTCGTAGACACCGCGGCTGACTTCGGTCAACGGGATGCGCTTGTCGACACCCTGCACCACGACGCGGGCAACACCGCCCGGCCTGCCCTTCAGCGAGAAACTCAGTTCGTCGCCTGGCTGGAAGCCGTCGGGTGCGAAGACATTGAAGGCGGTGATCGGCAGCGCCGGCGGCACGGGGTCGGCGGCGCCCTGCAGCAGCGAGCGGCTCAGCATGGCACTGCTCGTTCGGCCGTCCTTCAGAAGGCGGGCCGTGACGGTGCTGGTGGCCGTGAGCTTGTCGCGCGAGCGGATCGTGTAGTCGCCAGCATATTCACCGGGGCGCACTTCGGTCAGTTGTAGCGGCTTGGTCGCGCCGGCGATCTGCAGCGTCACCGTCGCACCCGGGGTGCCGTTGAGGTTGAACGACAGCACGTTGCCGGGCCGTAGGCGCCGCACCTGGTCGACGCCGAACGAAGCGATGCGGGTGTCTGACACCGACGCGTAAGTCTGGGCCACGGCAGCCGTGGGCAAGGCCAGCGGAAGCGCGGCTGCGATGGCGAGAGCCATCATGGAAAGTTGGCGATGGATGTTCATGCGGCACCTCTTGAGCGGTGGAAAAGCGGTGAAAAGTCGGCTGGCGACGAGGGTGTCGCCGGCTCGCATACATCACAACGCGCCACAAACGCCCCACGTCGTCGGCCGGTGTCGCCCAGGGCTGTAGGAGAAGGCGCCGCCGCCCTGCGCAGCAACCCGCTGCAGCACAATCCCGCCATGACGCCCACCAACGCCTGCGCCCTGTTGCGCGCCCTGTACGACGCCGCGGTGCAACGTGCGCTGCCTGCAAACAACACCGCCGCTTTTCTGCCGCCGGCGCCCGATCCACGGCGCGGCCGCACACTCGTCATCGGCGCCGGCAAGGCCGGTGGTGCGATGGCCGCGGCGGTCGACGCACTCTGGCCCGCCAGCGCGCCGCTCTCGGGCCTGGTGATCACGCGTTACGAGCATGTGCCGCCGGCCTACAAGGCCCGGCCAGGCCGCATCGAGGTTGTCGAGGCCCGCCACCCGGTGCCCGACGAAGCCGGCCGCCGCGCGACGCAGCGCATCGTCGAACTGACGCAGGGGCTGACGGCCGACGATCTGGTGCTGTGCCTGGTCTCCGGCGGCGGCTCGGCCTTGCTGTCGCTGCCGGCGCCGGGGCTGACGCTGGAAGACAAGCAGGCCGTCAACCAGGCGCTGCTGAAAAGCGGCGCCGCCATCGACGAGATGAACTGCGTGCGCAAACACCTCTCGGCGATCAAGGGCGGCCGCCTGGCCACGCTGTGCGCACCGGCGCGGGTGGTGACGCTGCTCATCAGCGACGTGCCCGGCGACGCGCCCGAGATCATCGCCAGCGGCCCGACGGTGCCCGACAGCACGACCTGCGCCGACGCGTTGGCCATCGTCACGCGGTACGGCATCACGCTGCCGCCGGCGGCGCTGCAGGGGCTGCAGAGCGGCGCCTTCGAGTCGCCGAAACCCGGTGACCCGCGTTTTGCGGGCCACGCCGTGCACATGATCGCGACACCGCAGCAAAGCCTGGAAGCGGCGGCAGCGGCGGCACGCGCCGCCGGCATCGAAGCCCACATCCTGAGCGACGAGATGGAAGGCGAAAGCCGCGAGGTCGGCAAGGTGCATGCGGCGCTGGCACGTGCGGTGGCGCGGCGTGGCGCGCCGTTTGCCAAGCCCTGCGTCATTCTTTCCGGCGGCGAGACGACGGTGACGGTGAAGCACAAAGGCGGTGAATCGGGATCGACCGGGTCCCCGCCCGGTCGAGGCGGCCGTGCCAGCGAGTTCCTGCTCGGCTGCGCCATCGCGCTGCAAGCCGAACCCGGTGTTTTCGTGCTCGCCGCCGACACCGACGGCATCGACGGCATCGAAGACAACGCCGGGGCCATCGTCACGCCCGACACGCTGGCCCGCGCCGCCGCTTCAGGCATGAAGGCGGCCGAATTCCTGGACCGCAACGACGCCTACGGTTTTTTCCAGCCGCTGGGCGACCTGGTGGTGCCGGGGCCGACCTTCACCAATGTCAACGACTTCCGCGCGCTGCTGGTGCTGTAGGCGGCATCCCATGAAGTGATGCTGACAGCGGCGGCGAAAAGGAACATGTTTCGGCCCATCCAAGCGATGGAGAAACGTGATGCTGACGCTGTCGATGATGCAATTGCTGTGGCCGCAGAACAACCAGCAGCCGCGCCTGCCCGAAACACGCCTGCTCGAAGGCATTGCCAAGGCCGCGCCGAGCGTATTGCCCAAGTACGGGCTCAGCAACGACTTGCTCGTCGCCCACGCGATGTCGCAGTTCAGCCACGAGTGCGGCACCGGCCGGGCCATGGTGGAAAGCATCCGCTACACGCCGCAACGCGCCGCCGAGGTCTGGGACACACGTTTCACGAGCGCGGCCGACTGCGAGGCCAAGGTGGGCTGCCGCGGCGACGACCCGGCCTTCCCCACCCGGCTGATCGACATGGTCTACGGCGGCCGCAACGGCAACCGGCCCGGCACCAGCGACGGTTCGACCTACATCGGCCGCGGCCTGGCGCAGGTGACCGGGCGCGAGAACTACGACAAACTCGGTGCCAAGCTGGGCCTCAACCTGCTTGACAAGCCGGGGCTGGTGAACGAACCCGAGAACGCGCTCGAATGCGGCGTGGCCATGTTCGTCATGCGCGGCTGCCTCGAAGCCGCCAAGGCCAACGACGTGAAGCTCGTGACGAAGAAGCTCAACGGCGGCAACGTCGGCCTGCTGGACCGCATCGCCAAGCTCGAGCAGTGGAAAAACGCCTTGCTGCAGAACGCGCTGAACCGGCTCGGCGCCAACCCCGAACTCGTGACCGACGGTGCCTTCGGCAAGAAGTCGATCGAGGCGCTGATGACGTTCCAGCGCAAGAAGGGTCTGGCGCCGGACGGCCGCGCCGACGATGCGAAGACACTGGCGGCGATAGCGGCCGACATCGCGGCGCTGCCCTGAAGCGCTCGCCTTGCGTTGCGGCGCTCAGAGGCTGGAGCGCTCGATGATCTCCTGCCCCACCAGCACGCAGGTGCCGGGCACACGGGCATAGAGCAGCCGCATCTGGAAGCTGGCGCGGTAGACGTGGCCCTGAACCTGGAGCACGTCGAAAAACTGCTGCCGGTTGACCGGGTTGCGCAGCGGCGCGAGCAGCTTGAAGCTGTCTTCGACGCCGACATCCGCCTCGGTGCCGGCATGGAACACCAGCAAGGCCTTGGCACGCTGGATGGCGTCTGCGGCACAGCGGTGGCCGCTGTCGGCCTGGGCGCCGCTGCTCGCGAGCAGCTGCAACAGCAGCGCGAAGAGAACATGATTTTTCACTGAGGATCCCGATGTCGCCGCGGCAGGCCCGGCCTGCCGCGGATTTTCGCACCCGCCCAGCGTCAGACCTGCGTCAAGGCTTGCGTCAGACCTTCTTGGCCACGGTGATCTTCACCGGCTCGGGCGCCTTGTCGCCGATGTCGATGTCCAGCGCCGGCACGGGTTCGATGCCACCGCCGGCGACGACGAGCTGGTAGCGGCCCGCCGAGACACCATTGACCACGAACTTGCCGTCCTTTTCGACCGGCACATTGCGCCACTCGATCGGCCGCGTCGAGCGCAGTTCGACACGCAGCGTCGTGAAGTCGCCGGGGTCGGTGCCCGTGCGCCACTGCAGCTGGCCTACCAGGTTCACCAGCGCGCTGCCCGCCACCTTGCTCAGTTCGGGCTTCAGGCCGTTGACCATGCCGCGGATCATGTAGAGGATGGTCTCCGAGAAGAAGCCGGTGGCAAACGCCAGCGTCGATGCCGAGGCCAGGTTGTTGGGTTCGATCACCTGCAAGGTCGCGATCGCCAGGAACGGCGCCGACACCAGCTGCATGATCTGGAACACCACGGCTTCGCGCACGCGGAAGGCCGGCATCGCCGGCTCGTCGGCCGTCGGCACGTAGCCGCGATCATTGCGGCGCTGGATTTCCGGGATGCGGCGCGAGATGCTGACCGCACCGCCGATCAAGGCCAGCACCACCACGAACAGCGGCACGGCAACACCGCCCGTGACTTCGACGAACGGGCGCTTGGGGTCTTCGGTGCCGTGTGCCGAGCAGGTGGCGCGCGCCGTATCCCATGCAGCGTCGGCCCTCTGCCGGGCCTGGGCCGCTGAGGACGCCGCCGACGCCGCCGCAGGCGCGCTGGCGGGAGATGCCTGCGCTTCCTTCAGCGCCTTGTTGGCAGCGACGGCGTTGTCCTCTTCCAGCGCCGCCTTCTGGCTCTTTTCGTCGCACTTGTCCACCGCCAGCGTGCGTGCCGTGACACCGCCGACGCTGACCAGCCAGGCGTAGCGGTAGCCCGTCGAGACAATGCCGGTCGGCAGCGCCGGCATCGAGGCCGCCGGTGCCGGCGGGCAGGGCGCGAGCATCGCGCCCAGCGTGCGCGACCCGGCGGCACCGACCTGCACGCAGCCGCGCACCAGGCGCAGCGCACCTTCGCTGCGGGCAGGCGACTCTTTCAGCTGCTGGTGCGGAATCTGGTCGCTCAGCACCGGCATCAGCAGCAGCGCAAAGGCACCGAAGGTGAAGGCGTAGGCAAAGGTGAACAGGCTGTCGCACTTCTTGTCGGCCTCGGCGTCACCGGTGACGCAGTAGATGAACCACAGCGCCACCATGCCCAGCAGCACACCCAGCGCCACCGCCGCGAACATGGTGCCCTGCAGCCACAAGGCCGTGGCGGCATAGACGACGAAGGCGGCGAGCGTGGCCCGAGGGAAACCCTGGGCGCTCGCCCAGGACACACGGCCAGCGGCAGGCTTCGCCGTGATCGCCGCGGTGGTGGTCGCCGGCGGCTGCGGCGGTGGCAGCGGCGCGCCGGCTTCCGAACCGGACGCCGGGGTGTCGGATGGGGTGGGATCGGCCACGCTGGCTCCTCGTTTCGCGCGGACAACACGCGCCGTCGAACGATGCTGCATCCACGCAGCCGCCGCACCCACCATGTTGACGACGCGGCGCGCCGGCGCTCGCATCGTCGCGCCTGGCTTGCGGCACGGTCGCTCCGTGTGATGATCGCCCGATGTCTGTTGCCGCACCGTCGATCCGCGCCACGCTGCGCCATGGCCCGTTCCGTGCGCTGATGGCCGGCGGCACGGTCTACTTCATCGGCAACGCGATGCAGGTGATGGCCGCGGCCTGGCTGATGGTCGAGGTGACCGGCTCGTCGTTCCTCGCCGCGCTGGTGCAGACGGCGGTGTTCCTGCCGATGTTCCTGCTGGCGCTGCCCGCCGGCGTGATGGCCGACACCACCGACCGCCGCCGCCTGATGCTGATCGCGCTGGGCGTGCAGACGGCGCTGGTGGCGTTGATGGCGCTGCTGTTCCTGCTGGGCTGGGCCGGCGGCACGACGCTGCTGCTGCTGACCTTCCTGGCCGGCTGCTGCACGGCGATGCTGAGCCCGAGCTGGAACTCGGGCATCGTCGACGTCGTGCCGCGCGAAGAGCTACCGCAGGCCATCACCGCGATCGGCATCTCGTACAACAGCGCTCGTGCGCTCGGCCCGGCGCTGGCGGGTTATGTCTATGCGCTGGCCGGTGCCGGCGCGGTGTTCGTGTTCACGGTGTTCGGCGTGCTGGCCTTGTTCGAAGCCGTGCGCCGGTACCCGCCGCGGCCGCATCCGCCGTCACGGCTGCCGGCGGAACGGCTGTGGGGCGGCATGCTGAGCGCGCTGCGTTTTGCCCGCCACAGCGAGACCGTGCTGGCGCAGCTGGTGCGCACTGTGGCCTACAGCGCCTCGGGCTCGGCCTTGTGGGCGCTGCTGCCGGTGATCGGCCAGCGCCAGCTCGGCCTGGGCGCAACCGGCTTCGGCCTGTTGATGGGCTGCCTGGGCACCGGCGCCGTGGTGGCCGGGCTGATGATCGGCCGGCTGCGGCAACGCCTGGGCCTGGAGCGCCTGGTCGGCGGCGGCACCGTGGTCTTCGCGGCGGTGATGGCGATTGCAGCGCTCTCGCGCCTGCCGCTGCTGACCTATGCCGCGCTGGTGGCCGGCGGCGGCGCCTGGATGAGCGTGATGTCCACCTACAACACGGCAACGCAGACGAGTGTGCCGCCCTGGGTGCGCGCCCGCGCCACCGCGCTGCACACGCTCAGCGCGCTGGGCTCGTTTGCCATCGGCTCGGCGGTCTGGGGCGGCCTGTCCGACATCGTCGGCCTGACACCGACGCTGCTGCTCGGCGCCGCGGCGATGGCCGGTGGCCTGCTGCTGATGCGGCCCTTCCCGCTGCGCATGGGCGGGCTCGACGAAGTGACCCAGGCCACGCTCAGCGAAGACCTGTTCATCGCCCACCAGCCGGCCCCCGAGGCCGGCCCGGTGGCGGTGGAGATCGGCTACCGCGTACAACCTGCGCACATCGCGGCGTTCCTCGACGACGTCAGCCTGCTGCGCGGCCCGCGCCGGCGCGACGGCGCGACCTTCTGGCGCGTCTACCGCGATCTCGGCGACCCCGCGCGTTATGTCGAACGTTTCATCGTCACGAGCTGGGCCGACTACCTGCACCAGCGCTCGCGCGCGACGCTGGCCGACCAGGAACTGGAAGAGCGGCTGCTCGAACACCTGCAGCCCGGCGAAAGCCCGAGCCTGCAGCACTACATTGCCGAGCGTTGATGTGGACAGTCAACGCGGCGTTCAGGCCCCTGTGGCGCCCGGGTTCTAGGCGGCCGGGGACAGCTTGAACACTGCCACCGCCTGAACCAACTGCTGCGCCTGCTGTTTCAGGCTTTCGGCCGCGGCCGCGCTTTGTTCCACCAGGGATGCGTTCTGCTGCGTGCCGCGGTCCATCTGCGTCACGGCTTCGCCGACCTGGGCCACGCCTTGGCTCTGCTCGACGCTGGCGGCGGTGATCTCGGCAATGATGTGCGTCACGCGGCCGATGGAACTCACCACCTCGGTCATCGTGACCCCGGCCTTGTCGACCATGGCCGTGCCCTCCCCGACACGCGTCACGCTGTCCTGGATGAGATTCTTGATCTCCTTGGCCGCCTCGGCCGAGCGGCTGGCCAGGCTGCGCACTTCCGAAGCCACCACCGCAAAGCCGCGGCCCTGTTCGCCGGCGCGCGCCGCTTCGACCGCGGCGTTGAGCGCCAGGATGTTGGTCTGGAAGGCAATGCCGTCGATGACGCCGATGATGTCGGCGATGCGCCTGGAGCTGTCGTTGATGCCCTTCATGGTCTCGACCACCTGGGACACCACCTCGCCGCCCTGCACGGCAACGGTCGAAGCCTGCTGTGCCAGTTGATTGGCCTGCTTGGCGTTGTCGGCGTTCTGTCTGACCGTGGCGCCCAGCTGCTCCATCGAGGCCGCCGTTTGCTGCAGCGCCGAAGCCTGCTGTTCGGTGCGCTGGCTGAGGTCGCGATTGCCCTGGGCGATCTCGCTGCTGGCCGTGGCCACCGACTCCGAACCCTGGCGAACGCGCCCGACGATGCCGGTGAAACCGTCGCGCAGCGACTTGATCGCGTACAGCAGGCTGGCCTGGTCGTTGGGCTTGAGCGCGATGTCCACGCTCAGGTCGCCGGCGGCGATGCGCTGCGTCACCATCGTGGCGTATTCGGGCTCGCCGCCGAGCTGGCGCAGCAGGTTGCGTGCGATCACCAGGCCGATCGCCAGCAGGATGCCGGCCAGCAACAGCGAGCCGGCCGAGAAGCTGGCGATGCGTCCGGCGATGGCGCTGTCGACCGAGTCGATGTACACACCCGAGCCGATGACCCAGCCCCAGGGCGCGAAGCCCTTGACGAACGAGACCTTGGGCACCGGCTGCTCGCTGCCGGGCTTGGGCCACAGGTAGTGGACGAAGCCCGAGCCGCTGGCCTTGACGGTGCTGACGAACTCCTTGAACAGGAACTTGCCGCTCGGATCCTTGTTTTCCGACAGGTCCTTGCCGTCGAGTTCGGCCTTGATCGCATGCATCACCATCTTGGGCTGCATGTCGTTGATCCAGAAGTATTCGGCGCCGCTGTAGCGCAGGGTCTTGAGGGCCGCGATGGCACGCTGCTTGGCTTCGTCCTCGCTCAGCTTGCCCTTGGCGAACTGGTCGTGGAAATGCGCCACGAGGCCGTGCGCGATTTCGACCGTCTGGCGCACGCCGCTCTCGCGCTCGTCGAGGATCAGCTTCCTTTCGGAACTCAGGAAGACCGCCACCATGACGGCGATGCCCAGCAGGGCACTGCCGATGATCAGCCCCAGCTTCTTGCTGATGCTGAGCGAATTGAATCTGGACATCTTGGCTCCGATCAAGCGAACCCACAGGTGCGTGGGGTCTTCCGACAAACGGGTGGCTGCGGCACACAAGCGCCGGCCCTGCAGCACTTTCGGCAGCAGACGCCGCAACTTGACGGGGTGCGCCCGTCCCGAGCCCCGGCGCTGGGCATCAAGTCACAGCGGGCGCAGCGTCGTCGCTTCGATGCGCTGCACGAAGGTCTCGCAGCGCGCCAGCAGGGTGGTGTCGCGGCTGGCCTGCAGCAACTTGGCCGTAGGGAAGCTGTGGGGCTCGAAACCCAGTGGCTGCCCAGCCCCCTGCACAAACTGGTTGCAGGCCTGCCCATAACCCACCAGCCGCGCCCAGAGCAGCGGTTTTGCCGTGATCTCGAAGTCGCCGAGCAGCGCCGGGAACGGGTCCAGCGCCGTCAGCCCCGGCGTGTCGAGCAGGGCCTGGAATTCGTGGAAACGCAGCACCCGTTCACCGCGCGGGTCGTCCACCACCAGGGCGCTGGCGCAGGCGCCGAGCGAATCGGTGTAGGCGTGCTGGGACTGGCGCGTCCAGTCGATGGCCGGATGATCGCCCAGCACCTCGTCGCCGCTGAGCATGCGCACGGCGGCCTTCTTGAAACGCAGGCAATCCATGGCCGTGCTGTCGACGGTGAAATCGAAGTAGGCGACCTCGCGTTCGATCAGCTCGGCCAGCGCCAGCGGCCGCAGCAGCCGGTACAGCGTGCTGCGGCCGTAGTAGCCGCCCAGGTTCATGCGGTAGCTCTCTCGCTCGCCATGGCTTTGCACCCGGCCCGCCCATTCGCGGCAGGCCAGCAGCAGCTGAAAGCGCAGCGGCCCGATCGCGGTATAGAGCCGTTTGCGGGCGTCGTATTCGTACTGGCGCTGGGCCGCACGTTCACCGAGCTGCAGGTCGGCGTCGCGCTTGAGCTCGGTCTTGTACTCTTCCATCGCGCGCGTCAGCCGGTGCTGCACCAGCGTCTGCGACAACCACCAGGCGCCGGCCAGCGAAACACCGAGCGACGAGGTCGTGGCGAGCAACACGGTCTGCAGATCCATCAGGTGTCTCCGTCGGTTTTGAGCTCTCCACCGAGGTGGGCGATCAGCCGCGTCGCCGGCCGCTCGGGCGCTGCCGGGTCGGCCAGCCGCAGGCCGATGCAGCGCGCCAGCGCGGCGCCGTTGATGGCGTCGAGCAGGGCTTGTGCGTCGGCGTCGACCGCGGCGGCGCGGCCGTGCGCGACAGCGTTGCGTGTACTGCGGCCCTGCGCCGCGAACCACGCCGCAGCGGCGTCGCCCGGGCCGCGCAGCCGCTGCACCAGGTCTTCGAGCTGCGGCACATCACCCGGCGCACGAAAACGGCCGAGCAGGGTTTCGAGCAGGCTGAACTGCAGCGCCGCGATCGCCTCGGCGGGCGCGAAGCGGCGGTCGAAGCTGCGCCGGTACAGCGACAGCGCCCGTTCGATGTCGGCATGGCCACCGCCGGCGTCGTAGGCGCGCAGCAAGCGCCAGCAAGGTGCGATACGGGCCACATCATGGGCTGCGAGCACGGGGTGTTCGTCGATGTTCAACAGCATCTGCCACAACGACTGCCGCAGCACGCTGGCGCGGCGAAAACGTTGGGCGCCGCGCACCATCACCGATCCCGACAACGCCGGGTCGTGGAAGCTGTGGAAACCCGCCAGGCGCAACGCGACAACGGCCAGGTCGCGCTGGCGTTCCAGCAGGCGCAAGCCTTCGGTTTCGTCGGCGGCCTGGGCCGCGGGCAGCAGCAAGGCGATGGCGGCGATGCGCTCTTCGAGCAGGCGCACACGGCCGTCGGTGTCGCGCGCAACATCGCGGTCTTCCAGCTGCAGCAGTTCGTGGCCCGTCAGCGGCGTGGCCACCGGCGCCGGTGCGTCGGCAAAAGCGAACTGCTCGTGGCATTGCAAGCCGACCAGCGGCGCCCACATCAGCACCTGCCCGGCCGGCGCCTCGAGGTTGCTGCCGACCATCGACACGCTGGTCAGGCGTGTGTCGTGCAAGGCCTGGCGCGTGGCGGCGATCTCGGCCCGGGGTGGCGTTGACCACGGCGTGGCGCCCGGTGCGACGCCGGCGTCCAGCGCCGCGAGCACGGCGTCGAGGCTCTCGCCGCTGGCTTCGATGCGCAGTTGCAGTGCCTGGATCGCCTGCGCCAGCAGCCGTGCGCCCAGGCGCGAGGCCACCGCCGCCTCGGCCTGCGCCGGCAGTTCGGCGCCGTGCAAAGACGCACTGCGTGTGTCGTACAGCGTCCGCGCCGTGCGCCGCAGGGCCTGGCGCTGCGGCTCGGCGTCACCCAGCAGCGCCGCCAGGCGGTCGGCCAGCCGCCGCGCGAGGCCGCTGCGCACTTCGGGCAGCAGCAGGCTTTCCAGCGCCACGGTGGCCAGCGTCAACTGGTCGGCCGGCGTCAGCAGTGGCGAACTGGCCTGCGCCAGCGCCTGCACCGCAGCCATCAAGGGCGGCGCAAGTGTCTCGTCGTCCAGGCGGTTGATCCAGGCCGTGGCTCGCGCCAGCGCGTCGCGCTCCAGGCGCACGGCGCGGAACGACGGCGTCAGCAGGTATTCGGCATCGGCGTCGCCGCGCACGCTGGCAACGCGGCTGGCGCCCTCGGCCAGCGCAAAGCCCCAGCCCGGGTCGGCGATGGCAAAACTGGTCGACCAGCGCGGCTGCGGGAACGCCGCGGCCGGCGCTTCGAGCAGCAGCGCCTGCCACGCGGGGTCGGCCGCCAGCGCATGGAAACGATGCATGAATCCCAGGCCGAGCTGCGGCAGCAGCGACCAGCGGTTGTTCGGCAGCTTGATCTGCAGGAAGCTGCTCTCGTCCGCGTCCGCAGGCAGCGGCACCGTTGCCACCAGGCCGGCACGTGCGACGAAGCGGTAGAACACGGGCGCTACCGCTTCGTAGCGCGCACGGTGGTCTTCGAAGGCGCGTGCGGTGAGCACGTTGAAGGTCTCGAACGGCATGCGCCAGAGGTCGCCGCCGCCGAAGGCCAGGCTGTCGGCGTCGATCTGCAGCAGCGGCAGGTGTGCCGCAAACACCACCTCGCTGCCGGTGGGCGTGTCCATGGACTCGCCGCGCTCCAGGCCGCTTCAGGCCAGGTGGCGCTTGAAGAAGGCGGTTGTGCGTTCCCACGCCAGGCGCGCCGCGGCGGCGTCGTAGCGGGGTGTGGTGTCGTTGTTGAAGCCGTGTTGGGTGCCCGGGTACTGGTGCATCTCGTAGCGCACGCCGGCCGCTTTCAACGCCGCTTCATAAGCCGGCCACGCCGCGTTGATGCGCTCATCGACCGCCGCCAATTGCACCAGCAGCGGCGCCTTCACCAGCGCGGCCTGCTCCGGCGCCGGGCTGTTGCCGTAGAACGGGACAGCGGCGTTCAGTTCGGGCAGCCGGGTGGCAAGCCAGTGCACGACACCACCGCCATAGCAGAAGCCGACCGCGCCGAGTTTGCCGTTGCCGTCGGCGCGGGCGCGCAACCAGCTGATGCCCGCCAGGAAGTCCTCGCGTGTCTTCGCCTGGTCGAGCGTGGCGAAGGCCGCGCGGGCCTTGTCTTCATCGCCCGGGTAGCCGCCCAGCGGTGTCAGCGCGTCGGGCGCAAACGCCATGAAGCCGTCCAGCGCCAGGCGCCGCGTGATGTCTTCGATGTGCGGGTTGAGCCCGCGGTTTTCATGGATCACCAGCACCACCGGCAACCGCGCCGTGCCGGCCGACGCCGGCCGCACGAGGTAGCCGCGCACGCTGCCCGAGCCCGCGGCCGACGGCACGGTGATCCACTCGGCCTTCAGCCGTGTGTCGTCGGGGCGGACCTGCTGGCCGAGGGCGAAATCGGGGCTCAACGCCGCCAGCAGCCCGGCAGCCGTGACGCCGGCCTTGGCGAAGCGCTGCGCCTTGTCGAGAAACCCGCGCCGGTCCAGGCTGCCGTGCACGTACGCGTCGAAGAGGATCAGCAGTTCCTGGTCGAAGTCCTGCGAGGTAAGGCGAGGTGGCATGCGCAGCTCCCGTGAGTCGAGGCCGCAAGCCTACTCCTGCTTCCCGATGGCGGTGGCCTCTCAATCTCAGGGCGTGTCCGCAACCTTGAGCGCACCGTCGCGCGTGTCGGACGATTGCTTTCGGCTTGCGGCCCATTGCGGTCGTTCGTGGAAGCGTTGCCACATGCGTCGGCCGGCGCGAGCGGAGGCTGCCGGGTGACCGGCTCCGCTGGGCAGCACTACTGCATGCCACGGCGGGGGCCCGCCTCCATGGTGCCCAGAGCGCTGTGGTGGGGTGCCCTGTGGAGTGAAGTAAAGGAGGAGGGCCGGTTCGGCTCAACCCGAAGCGAACAAGCAGTGAACCGGCCCGGGGGACATGAACGGAACAGGGCGCCCCGCCGCAGCGCTCTCGCCACCGATCCCTGTTGCTTTCAGCCGTCCGCAACGGGCCGACAGCGGACGGCATCCAAAGCTCTGGCGTGGCAGGGAGTCGGTACAGTCTTCGATCATCGCCGCATCAGATTGGAGACCGCTGCATGACCGATCCGTCCCCCTACACGCCGCCGAACGTCTGGTCCTGGAAACAGGGCGGCGGCGGCCGCTTCGCCAACATCAACCGGCCGATCGCGGGGGCCACGCACGAAAAGGACTTGCCGGTCGGCCGCCATCCGCTGCAGCTGTATTCGCTGGCCACACCGAACGGCGCCAAGGTGACGGTGCTGCTGGAAGAACTGCTGGCGCTGGGCCACAGCGGCGCCGAGTACGACGCCTGGCTGGTGCGCATCAACGAAGGCGAGCAGTTCGGCAGCGGGTTTGTTGCGGTCAACCCGAACTCGAAGATCCCGGCGCTGTGGGACCGCAGCGGGCCGGCGCCGGTGCGGGTGTTCGAGTCCGGCGCGATCCTGCTGTATCTGGCCGAAAAGTTCGGCGCCTTCGTGCCGGCGGCCGGCGCGGCACGCGCCGAATGCCTGTCGTGGCTGTTCTGGCAGATGGGCAGCGCGCCCTTCCTCGGTGGCGGCTTCGGCCACTTCTACGCCTACGCGCCGAGCAAAATCGAATACGCGATCGACCGCTATGCGATGGAGGTCAAGCGCCAGCTCGATGTGCTCGACCGCCACCTCGCCGAGCACCCATTCCTGGCTGGCGACGAGTACACGATCGCCGACATGGCCGTCTGGCCCTGGTACGGCACGCTCGTAAAGGGCCAGCTCTACGAAGCCGGCGAATTCCTCGACGTGAAGACCTACGGCAACGTGCTGCGCTGGACCGACCAGATCGCCCAGCGGCCGGCCGTGCAGCGCGGCCGCATGGTCAACCGCACCTGGGGCCAGCCGGCCAGCCAGCTGCACGAACGCCACGACGCCGGCGACTTCGAGACGCAGACCCAGGACAAACTGGCGCCGCAACCATGATCACGCTCTACGACTGCGCCACCGCGCCGAGCCCGCGCCGCGCGCGCATCCTGCTTGCGGAGAAGGGCATCGTGCATGAGACGGTGCAGGTCGACCTGCGCAACGGCGAACAGCTCAGCGACGCATACCGAGCCATCAACCCGCAATGCACCGTGCCGGCACTGCGCACCGACGACGGCCCGCTGCTGACCGACAACGCGGCGATCACGGCGTACATCGAAGCACGTTACCCGCAGCCGCCGCTGCTGGGCGCCACACCGCACGAGAAGGCCGAGATCGCCAGCTGGAACTGGCGCATCGAATTCGAAGGCCTGCTGGCCATTGCCGAAGCGCTGCGCAACAGCGCGCCGGCGATGGCCAACCGGGCGCTGCCCGGGCCGGTGGACTACACGCAGATTCCCGAACTGGCGCAGCGCGGCCTGGCGCGTGTGCAGCAGTTTTTCGTGGTGCTGGACCAGCGCCTGGCCGGGCGAGACTTCATCGCCAGCGACCGTTTCAGCATCGCCGACATCACCGCGGTGGTGGCGGTGGACTTTGCGCGCGTCGTGAAGGTCAAACCCGGCGAGCAGCACCCGCAGCTGCTGCGCTGGCGCGCGGCGATGGCGTTGCGGCCGTCGATGGCGCTCTGAGGCAGTCACAACACCGCATACCGCCCCGGTTTGTGGTTGACGGCCATGAACAGGTTCATCACCACCGCCGCCAGCACCGACCAGGCAACGCGGTGGGGTTCCACCACCGTCAGCGCCAGCAGCACGATGCTGCAGTCGATGCCCATCTGCACCTTGCCGGCGCGCCAGCCGTGGGCTTGCTGCAGGTACAGCGAGACGATGGTGGCGCCGCCCAGGCTGGCGCGGTGGCGCGCCAGGAACAGGCAGCCCGAACCGAGCAGCAGCCCGCCCAGCACCGCGGCATAACCCGGGTGCAGGCGTTCGATGGCGAACAGGCGCGGCGACCATTCGGTCATCAACGACAGCAGCGTGATCGCGATGAACGTCTTCAGCGTGAACTCGCGCCCCATGCGCTTCCACGCGAACCAGTAGAACGGCAGGTTGATCGCGAAGAAGAGTTTGCCCAGGCCGATGCCGGTGGCGTAGTGCAGCACAAACGCCGCGCCGGCGGTGCCGCCGGTGAGCAGGCCGACCTGGCCGAACAAGACCAGCGCCAGCGAAACGAACAGCGTGCCGGTGAAGATGGCCTGCGCGTCTTCGAACAGCGTGTGGCTTGGTGCGGCAGTGGCGGTGGGCGTGGCGCTCATCGCCGCGCCAGTTGCAACTACCGTGCCGTCACTGCTGTCACTGCCGGATGGCGCCGCGCACGTTGACGTGCATCGCGTACAGCGAATGGCTGCTCGCCATGAACAGGCGGTTGTGGTTGGCGCCGCCGAAACAGAGGTTAGCGCAGCGCTCGGGCAGGTGGATGTGGGCCAGTGCGCGACCGGTCGCGTCGTAGACCCGTACACCGTCGAGTTCTTCGACCTTGGCGCCTGCCGAACCGTTGCTGCCGAAGCCGCACCAGACGTTGCCAAGTTCATCGACCGCGATGCCGTCGTAGGCACCGGGGCCGTCAGCGTCGACGAAGAGGCGCTTGTTCGACAGCACGGCACCGGCGACGTCGTAGGCCCAGATCTTCCGGTTTGGCGTGGCGCGGCTTTCGACGACGTAGAGAACACTTTCGTCGGGGCTGAACGCGAGGCCGTTGCTGCCTTGCAGGTCGGCCAGCACCATCACGGGTTCGCCGCCGGCGGGGGCTATGCGGTAGACACCGTGCGGCAGTTCGGGCGTGGCCGGTGTGCCTTCCCACCAGCCCGAGATGCCGAACACCGGGTCAGTGAACCAGACGCCGCCGTCGGACGCGCAGACGATGTCGTTCGGCGAGTTCAGGCGCTTGCCCTCGAACCTGTCGACCAGCACCGTGATGCTGCCGTCGTATTCGGTGCGTGTGACACGGCGTGTACCGTGTTCACAGGCCAGCAACCGACCCTGGCGGTCGCGCGCCAGACCGTTGGCGTGGTTCGACGGGTTGCGGAACGTGCTCACTGAGCCGGAACAATCGTCCCAGCGCAGGATGCGGTTGTTCGGGATGTCGCTCCAGAGCAGGAAACGCGCGTCGCCGAACCACACCGGCCCTTCGGCCCAGTAGCAGCCGGTGGCCAGCCGCTCCAGCGTGGCAGAGAACAGCCGCAGCGGCAGGAAACGTTCGTCGAGCACCTCGACACAAGGATCGGGCAGGCGCAGGGAAGGCGTGAAGGCAGCAGTCACTTGAACATTCCGGGCAGCCAGAGAGAAAACGCCGGCACATAGGTCACGAGCAGCAGGCACAGGCCGAGCGCCCCGTAGAACGGCGCGATCGACCGCATCACCTGGCCGACAGTGACACCGCCGATCGCACAGCCGACAAACTGCACCGTGCCCACCGGCGGCGTGTTCAGGCCCAAGGCGCAGTTGATCAGCATCACGATGCCGAACTGCAGCGGGTCCATGCCGAACTGCATTGCGATCGGCAGGAAGATCGGCGTGCAGATCAAGATGGTCGCCGCCATGTCGAGAAAGGTGCCCAGCACGAACAGCAGCACGTTGATCATCAGGAAGATGACCCAGGGTTCGCTGCTGATGGACTTCATCAACTCGCCGGTCTTCTGCGGCACTTCGTACAGCGCCATGAAGTAGCCGAACGCGGCCGAGATGCCGATCAGCAGCAGCACCACGCCGGTGGTCTTGCAGGCTTTGGCGCAGGCCTTGACGAAGTTGTGCCAGCTCAAGGAACGGTAGACGAACACCGTGATCAGCAGCGCCCACGCAACCGCGATCGACGCCGATTCTGTGGCGGTGAAGGCCCCCGACAAGATGCCGGCGAGGATGATGAACACCACCAGCAGCCCGGGCAGCGACGCCGCAAATGCACGCCCCACTTCGCCCCAGCCAGGGAACTTGCCGTGGGTCGGATAACCGCGTTTCACAGCGACGTAGTAGGCCGCGCCCAGATTGCACAGCGTCAGGATCAGCGCCGGCACCAGCCCGGCGAGGATCAGCCCGATCACGCTCACTGACGCGATGCCCGAAGTGGCGAGCGTGAAGATGATGAGGTTGTGCGAGGTCGGCATCAGCGCGCCGACCAGCGCCGCGTGCGTGGTGACGTTCACCGCATAGTCGGCGTCGTAACCTTCCTTCTTCATCAGCGGAATCATCACGCTGCCCATCGCAGACACGTCCGCCACCGGCGAGCCGACGACGCCGCCGAACAGCGTGCAGCCGAGCACGTTGCTCATGCCCAAGCCGCCGCGCACATGGCCGACCAGGCTGTTGGCAAAACGCACGATGCGCTCGGCGATGCCGCCGTACAGCATCAGTTCACCGGCGAAGACAAAAAACGGAATCGCCAGGAAGCTGAAGACCTGCATGCCACCGACCATCTTCTGGAAGACAACCGCCATCGGCAGCCCGGCGACGAGGATGGTGGCGATCGACGACAGCCCGATCGCAAACGCCACCGGCACGCCGATCAGCAACAACAAGGTGAAGCTGATCGCCAGGACAGTCAATTCCATGAAGGCTCCACGACCTTGCCCTGCACGAGCGCAATCACGTGTTCGATCGAGAACAGCAGCATCAGCACGCCGGCGATGACCAGCGGCACGTAGTCGATGCCGTCGGGCACCGGCAGCATCGGCTTTTTCTCACCCCACTTGGCGCTGGCCCAGAGCCAGCCGCCGTGGGCCATCAGGCCGCCGAAGAGGCCGACGAGCAGATGGATCAGGATCTCGATGCGGTGCCGCCAGCGTTCTGGCAGCAGCGCCACCATCGATTCGAGGCCGATGTGGCCGGCGTCGCGCACACCCACCGCCAGGCCGAAGGCGGTGACGAACAGCACCAGCAGCAGCGCCAGCGCCTCGGCCCAGGTGGGCGTGTCGTTCAGCACGTAGCGGCCGATGACCTGCCACTGCACACACAGGATCACCGTGATGAGCAGCACCACGGCCAGCACGAGGCTGGCCTTGGACAGTGCGGCGCAGAGCCTCGTGTACAGCAGGGTCACTGGTGATCTTGGATCGACTTGACGAGCCGCTTCATGTCCGGCGTGACCATGAACTTGTCGTACACCGGGCCCATCACGGCCTGGAACGACTTCTTGTCGACTTCGACGATCTCGGCGCCGGCCGCTTTCACGTTGGCCAGCGACTTGGCTTCCTGCTCGTCCCACTTCTGGCGCTCGAACGGCACCGACTCCTTGGCCGCGGCGCGGATCATGTCCTGCTCGGCCTTCGGCAGCTTGTCCCAGATGATCTTGGACATCACCAGGATCTCGGGTGCCATCGAGTGTTCGGTCTTCGAGTAGATCTTCACCGCCTCGACATGCTTGGCGGTGTCGAACGACGGGATGTTGTTCTCGGCGGCGTCGATCAGACCGGTCTTCAGGCCGGTGTAGACCTCACCGTACGGCATCGGCGTCGGGTTCGCGCCCATCGCGCCGACCAGCGCCACCCACAGATCGGACTGCTGGACACGGATCTTCAGGCCCTTGGCGTCGGCCACGGTCCGAACAGGCTTCTTGGCGTAGATCGAACGGGCGCCGCTGTCATAGAACGCCAGGCCGATGAAGCCGGCGGATTCGCAGCTCTTCAGGATCTCTTCGCCGACCGGGCCGTCGAGCGACTTGCGCATGTGCGCGATCGACGTGAACAGGAACGGCATCGTCGGCACCTGCGTCAGCGGGCAGATGGCGTTCATCGGCCCGACGTTGACACGCGTGAAGTCGAGCGCACCGATCTTCACCTGGTCGATCGTCTCCTTCTCGCTGCCCAGCGCCTGCTTGTTGAAGACCTTGATCTTGTGTTTGCCGCCGCTCTTCTTTTCCAACAGCTCGCCCATGTACTTCACGGCAGCCACCGTCGGGTAGTCGTCGGCGTTGTGGGTGTCGGCCGAGCGGAACTCGGTGGCGCCGGCTTGCAGCGCAAAAGCGGCGGCCGCAGCGGCCAGCAGGGAGGGCAGGAATTTCATGGTCGTCATCTCCAGGCTCGTTCAGTGAGCGGTCAGTGATCGGGGTCGAAAGGGCCGATGCCCAGGAACAGGCCGCCTTGCAGCTCGGTCATCGGCCCGGGCGGTTGCAGCAGGTGCTGCACCTGCGGGGCGAAGGGTTCGGAAGCGTCTTGCGGCACATAACCCAGGCGTTCCCAGGCAGCGGCGGTGTCCCACCAGCTGCGCGCGTTGTCGGATGTGCCGTAGGCCACGAGGAAGCCGACATCGGGTGCGCTCAAGGCCGCGATCACCAGCCGGGCCAGGTCGCCCAGGCTGAGCCAGGTCGACAGGCCGCGGCGGTCGATCGGCGCCGGCGTTCCCGAGCCGATGCGCAGGCAGACGCTTTCGATGCCGTAGCGGTCGAAGTACATGCTGGCCAGGCCTTCGCCATAGAGCTTGCTCAGGCCGTAGTAGCCGTCGGGGCGTGCCGGGTCGGTGGTGGCCACACGTTCGTCCTGGCGGTAGCAGCCGGTGACGTGGTTCGAGCTGGCGAAGACGATGCGCTTGACGCCCTGGCGGCGCGCCGCTTCATAGAGGTTGTAGGCACCGACGATGTTGGCCGGCAGCACCACATCGAAGGGCTTCTCCACCGAGACGCCGCCGAGATGCACGATGGCATCGACGCCGGCCAGCAGGTTGTGCACGGCTTCGGCATCGGCCAGGTCGCAGGGCACGGCGCGTGGGTCGCCCAGCGCGGCCAGCGGCTCGGCCAGGTCCGACGGGACCAGCCGCTCGCACACAGTGCGCAACGGCGGCGCCAGCGCGCGGCCCAGCGTGCCGGCAGCGCCGGTCAGCAGCACGGTTTTCAGTGCAGGTTTCGATGCTGAGGCAGTGGAAATCATGATGTCTTTGGTACGACCTTCGTAGAATATCGAAACACCGTTCCAAAACATCTAGGGGAATCCATGGCAGGCCCGTTCCGGGTGGTTTGTTTTGGCGAATGCATGATCGAACTGCAAGGCGAAGCCTTCGGTGCGATGCGTCAGACCTACGGCGGCGACACCTTCAACACCGCTGTGTATCTGGCGCGCTGCGGCCGCCGCGATGGGCTGCAGGTCGGCTATGCCACCGCGGTCGGCGACGACCCGCTGAGCGCCGGCCTGTTGCAGCGCTGGGGGGCCGAAGGTGTGGACGTCGACCTCGTGCGCCGCATTCCGGGCAAGCTGCCAGGGCTGTACCAGATTGCCGTGGACGCACGCGGTGAACGCCACTTCAGCTACTGGCGCGAACAAAGCGCGGCGCGGGCGTATTTCGACGCCGACAGCACGCCGCTGGAAGCGCAGGCCGACCAGATCGATGCGCTCTACCTCAGCGGCATCAGCCTGGCGATCTTGTCGCCCGCGGCGCGCGAACGGCTGCTGGCGCTGGCGCAGCGGCTGCGCGCGCGTGGCGCCCATGTCGTGTTCGACAACAACTACCGGCCGCGGCTGTGGGCCAGTGTCGAAGACGCGCGGCAGAACTACCAGCGCATCTGCGCCATCGCCAGCCTGGCGCTGGTGACGCTGGACGACGAGGTGGCGTTGTGGGGCGATGGCGACCGCCTCGCCGCGAGCCTGGGTCTGCCCTGCCCCGAGGTGGTGGTCAAACGCGGCGCTGCGAGCACGCTGGTACGGGCCGGCGGCGGTGTCATCGAAGTGCCGACCGAACGTGTCGAACAGGTGGTCGACACCACCGCGGCCGGTGATTCGTTTGCCGGTGCCTATCTGGCGGCGCGGCTGGCCGGAGCGGCGCCGGAAGTGGCGGCTCAAGCCGGCAACCGGCTCGCAGCGCGTGTCGTGCAGCACCGCGGCGCGGTGATCGCGTCCGCAGCGATGCAGGACCTGCTGAACAGCGGCTCACAGATCGACCACCGCCGCACTTGACTGCTATCGCAGCGCGTTGCGAAAGTACTGGTTGTCAAAGACCGTGACGACCCGGCCGTCGTCAAGTCGGAACTCGCCGTAGATAGACGAACTGCTGGTGAGCGAGGGCTCCGCGGCAACCCCTGAGGCTGTTGCGAGGAGTTGCGCCACCACGAGCGGCTCTACCGCATCGAAGCAGGCATAGCGACTGGCAATCCCGCGCTGGAAGAACGGCGGGTACCAGGATGCCCGCAGCATGCGATCAACGACGCATTCAGCCAGCCGCAGATAGACATCCTGACCAGTGAGCGAGTACGCCTCTATCAGAAACAACGCTACGGACGGTTCGGCGCAGCGTGTGAAGTAGTTCGGAACGGGAGCGTGGATGGGATCGGAAGTTGTGGTGCCTAGCCCCAATCCGGCGAACAAGCGGTTTGCCGCGCTCCGCAGCGTGGGACTGTTGAAGTGCAAAGCTGCAAGCAGCACAGCCGCGATGACCTTAGGAGGCGTCGCGTAGTGTGTGAGACGCTCACCGGATGGGCCGTAGTAACCGTCCCGTGCCAGCACAAAGCCCGTCAGGTCGACTCCGGTCGCCAACATCGGCCTGCAACGCGCCCCATCCCCGACAAGTACACCTTTGCAAAATGCCTCAAGCCCGGTGACCGCCCCGTGGCACAGAACGTCGAGCGCCGCACCGGCCTGTCGGCGAAGACACATCAGCATCCAAGGCAGTTCGCCGTAGATCGATTGAACCTGACGATCGAGCAACACATTCAGTTCAAGTGCGTCGGCTCCCAACTCTGGGCCAAGTTGGCGCGAAGCTCGATCACCGAACCAGGACATTGTGTTTGTGTCCTCCTCGGGAGACATGCGCTGCAAGGGAACGGTGTACATGTAGACGCCCAAACCAGTCCGTTCGCTCCGCTGGACGATGTATCGCTGATACAAGGACTCTGCTGCTCGCAACGCGTGGATGTCCCCCGTGAACTCGTAATACTTCAGTGCGGCAAAAATCAAGTCGTTTGACGCATTCATGAATGTCAGACGCTCAGATGCTGCCGGGGGACCAGGCCGTGCAGCGGCCAACGCCGAAATCTGCTCAAACTGGAAGTCTCCGATGTCCTGTGCACTTGCATGGCGGGAAACGATCAGATCACCACCATCGTCGGCATGCGCCGCCCACATGGCTCGGATCATGCGCAGCGTCTTTGGCGGATCGATCCGGTACAACGCGTCGTAATCGGGGAAGGAGTCCTTGAGTTCATGCTGCATACCCTTGTTCGGCGGGCCGTCGGGACGAAGCGTGTTGGGGTTGAGGAATACGTGCCCTCCCCAAGGCAACAAATTCGAACGCGAGAGGAACACGGACGTGTGCAGGCGGAAGATTTCATCACTGCGGCAACCATAGGTGCCATCGCCGGTCACCAATGCAAAGAGCCTGAATGCCTTGAGCAAGTGAATCTGCCGGGTGAGCGACGACATGGGAACCGAGCGTCCATCGGCCATGCTCCACCGCAGGGGAGAAGCGTCACTGCGATCTATGCCGTTGATCAAGAGACAGCCGGCGACATGTCGTCGACTGACTTTCAAGACAGCATCAAAGTATGTGCGCAGAATGCCGGCGAGTTCGCTGGCGATCAGGAACTTCAGGCGAGGTAAAAGGTTGCGGCCTTCGTGCGCAAAAGCATCAATAGCAAACTCTCCAGTAGTCTTCCAACCCATAAGAGTCGTAGCCCCAATCCAGGAACTCACCGATTTGCGGCTCCAACTCCAAAGGCAACAGATCCGTGTCGCCGATGTAGATCGTCGACCCGGGGTTCTCAATCACCGTGACTGAACCGACCCGCTCGGGCGTCGGCATCTCGAAAGGAAGCTCAATCGTGTACTGACCGTGGTAGTCGTCCTCGTCGGGACCAACCGGAGATACGGAGACCTTCTCGGGGAACGAGCCTGCCGGCTGTGGCGTCTTGACCGTACGGCTGCCGCGCGCCGTGGTCCCCGCAGTGGGAAACCAACCGATCGAGCCACGCCCGGGTGTGTACATGACCTGCAAACAACTATCGCTGTCGCAGACCGTGATAGTTGACTTGTTGACCCAACGATCGACCGACTCATTCTTGCTGTTGTGTATCTCCGGATTGTTGGCGTAGATGAATGCAGCAATTTCCGCCAAGTCAGCGTTGTCTCCCGGCTGGCCTTGAGCGGGGATGTTGCAAGCGGTGCACTCCCACGCCCCATAGTCGACCGACTGCGCTCCGAAGAGGTTTGCCATCCAGTCGAATAGCGCGGCGTTCGCCCCTCCGGGCAAGCACATAGCACCAAAAGCGAGCGGACCAATGACCTGTGATCTCATGACTCTTGCTCCTCTACAACGATGAAGCCGCCAGCACCTTGCCGGCCGCTACCGCATCTTCGATGTCCTGTGGGGCCAGTCGCGCCTTGATACGAGACACGGCCTTCGTCTTGTCCTGAAGCTCCTTTCCGTTTTTCCGTTCATAAACCATGTCGAGCGCGGTTCGGTATGTCAGCGCTGCTTTGGCATCGATGCTGAGTACGATGCCAGTACCCGTGAGGTACTGGTCTGCAAGGCTCGCAAGCGCGCCCGTGTCGCCTTTCTTGGCAGCCACGTGCAGCAGTTGCACTGTGTTCTGCCGCCACTCAAGAACCAGCGGATCTTTCGGACGGGTAATCAGCGCGCTGGGATCCCCGAAAGGGCCTTCATTGATCATCCAAAGTGCCGCATTGCGAATGCCGGCAGCAGCCGCGCGCTGCAAGAGTTCCGTTCGCTGATGGAAGTCCTCCGGCTGCAGGTCACTGCAATTGCGCTCAACTTCGCGCTGCAGTTCGCCACTTGCGAAGCGCTTTACATCGTAGTCATCCAGTTGGCCCGCCTTGGCCAGCCGTGCGCGTTGTTCCATTGCTGTCGCATTGCGGCAATCGCGCAACAAGGTATATGCAGCAAAGGCGTCCTTCGGATCGCTGGAAGCCGACAATTGCCGAAAAATCTGTCGACGGCCTGCCAAACTCGCAGGCGCAGTCGCTGGCACAGATGCCGCAACTTCGCCCTGCTGCGTCAGAGGCGATGCTTCCTGCGGATGCTTGTTGATCGGAATGCCACTGATTGCGAGGGGAGCTGGCACCTCACGATCAAACGTCACGCCAATCGCCACGGCTGTGATCGCGGCCACTATCACCACCAACAAGACAACTCTCTTCACAGCGCCCTCCGCTCAATCTCGTTGACCAGCGATCGATTCCGATCTCAATTGATATCCAACGCTAACATGTTATGCGTTGACTCAATGCCTCTATTCAATATTACGACTCAGCGATCCATCAACGGCATCGGCAACAACGCGCCCGCGACCGGAGGCAGCATTCGAATGAAACCACAATTCGCCGCCACCAATAACGGCGCGGATGTGCAAGTGTCCGACGTGCGAGAGGGCCAGAGGACCCGATCTGTCAGCATGCCGCACAGCAGGTGTGGCATTGGGCTGCATCAAGCTAGCTGACGCAACGTTGTGCGCTGGGCCGCTTGAATCTCTATCGCCCTCTATCCCAACTGTGGCGATGACAGCACCTTGAGGCTATCGAAACACCATTCCATCCGCCTCAGGGGAAACCATGTGTCTCGCCACACTGCGTGTTAACTGTCATGAACGCGCGGTGCCGGCGCCGGCACGCACCTTCGCGGCGACGGCCTCGGCCGGGTCCAGCGGCCCGGCAAACGGCGGCCGCCAGCCGACATCGTCAGCCAGGCCGGGTACGTTCAATGCCGCCGGCCGGCCGTTGACGAGCGAGCCGCGGTCGCTGAAGGCATCGCCCTTCAGTACACGCAGCACAGGCCCGTCAGGCACCTCGAAGACGTTGTGTTCGCTGACGATGCGCGACGCGAAGCCCACGCCCAGCGCGTAGCCGAACCTGTACGCACCGTCGGCCTGGCCGGCGTAGAGGTTGTTGTAGAGGTGCACCTGGCCGTAGCGCACACGCGGCATGCGTTCCTTCAGGTCTTCCCAGAGGTTGTGGTGGAACGTGACCTTCAGCTTGCCGGCGTCGGCCTTCTGGCCGTCGCTGCTGCCGACCAGCGAGGTCTTGTCGTGGCGGCGGAAGTGGTTCCACGAGACGGTGATGTAGTTGCTCTGCCGCGTGATGTCGAGCAGGCCGTCGTGGCGCATCAGCGGCCGGCCCAGCAGCAGCGGCTCTGCAGCGTCGGGCCGCTCCCCGTCGTCGAAGCTGCAGTGGTCGACCCAGACATGCGTGGCACCGCGCAGCGAGAGGTTGTCGTAGTCGGCGTTCCATTCGCCGCTGGCGTTGTCGTTCGGATCCCAGGCCGGGAAGTGGTCGTAGGCATCGGCGAAGTGGATGTTGCGCACGATGACGTTGTCGACACTGTCGAGCAGCAGCATGCCGTTCACCACCGCTGCGCCGGGGCCGATGCCGACCAGCGTGCTGCGCGACGGCACACGCAGCACCACCTGCGCTGCTTGCGCGCGCGCCGAACGCCGGCGCGCTTCTTCGAGCGGGCCTTCGGGTGGGCGCTTGCCCCAGTTGGCTGGGTCGTAGGCGCGGGCATACGTGGCCCAGTCGAAGGCGGGGTCGCGAAAGGCCTCGGCACCGAGCGGCCGGCCCTGGTCGTCGCTGCTGAGGTCGATGCGGCCGTGAACTTTCACGATGCGCGGCCGGCCATGCGGTGCGAGTGCGGCTGCGAGTTCACGGCGGTTGTGCACGTCGACCACATCCATCAGCGCCGCATCGGCGCCACCGCGGGTGCCGCCTTCGGCCGCGGCCCAGCCGTCGTCGGCGGCCAGCGCCTGGCGCGAGACATCGGCGTGGTTGTTGTGCGTTGCGAAGCGGTGGTTCGCGGGGTCGTAGACACGGCGTGATGTCGAGTTGCCCCAGGGCCCGATGTGCGTGCCGACGACGCTGTCGCGGACCAGCACTTGACCGTTCGGCGAGACGCCGGCCTGCCAGGTGCCGTGCGCCACGCCGTGGTCCCAGGCGCGGGCCAGCGAGATGCTGCCGTCGCGCAGCCCGGCTTCGGCGACGAAGCGGCTGCGTGTCACCAGAAAGCCGAAGCGCTGCGCTGCCGCCGTGCTGGGCGCCAGCACATGGCCGCCGTTGCCGGGTTTGCGCCGGCCGGCGCGGCTGACGATGCTGCTGTCGGCGATGACCAGGGTGGCGTTGCCGAAGATGAAGTCGACATCGCCGCTGATGACGCTGCGCTGCACCAGCACACGGCCATCGCGCACGTAGAGCGTGTCCTGGTGGCCGACGAGCTGCATGCCGTCGAGCTGGATGCGGTCGCCGCGCAGCATCAGCGCCACCGCCTGCGCGCCGCCGCTTTCGCCGGCGCCGGGCGGGTAGCCGATGCCGTCGCGCACGGCGTCCATCGCATCGTTGGCGATGGTGAATCCTGCGAGCTGCAAGTCGTCGCTGAACAGCATCACGCTGGCGCTGCCGGCCGTGCCGTAGGTCCCGTCTGCGAGTGTCGGTTCGCAGGCGTTGCCGGCGCGCCGCGGCTCGGCGTTGTAGTGGCCGGCAACAACAACCGCATCACGGCTGCCGTGCAATGTGAGCGGCGCCTTGTCGAGCGCGCAGATCTGCCCGCGGTAGGTGCCTGGCCTCAGTTCGATGACGAAGCGGCGGCTGCTCTGCGTGCGCGCCGGCACGGCATCCAGCGCCGCCTGCAGCGTGCGGTGTGTGCCGCTGCCGTCGGCCGCGACAACGAAGTCGGCAACGGCCGTGGCCAGCGGCGGCGGTGTCCAAGGCCTGGCGCCTTGCGCCAGGTAGTCGGCAACGTCGGGCTGCGCCTGCACCAGCGTGCACACCAGCAACAGCGCCCAGCAGAGCTTCATGCGGGCAGGTCGGCGAGAAACAGCGCCGGTTCGCCGTCGCAGTCGCTGCTGTAAAGCACCTGTTTCTGGTCGGGCGTGAACGACGGGTGCGGGTGTGTGACCTGGCGGTTGCCTTTGTAGACCTTCCAGGAACTGTCGTGCCGCGCAATCGCGCGTTCGCTGCCGGCTTGCAGGTCGAACAGATGCAGGTAGGGATCGGTGCCGATCTGGTGGCCGCTGGTGTCGGCCACGTCGGCCGGTGAGTCGCAGCCGTCGCCGACCAGCAGCGTGCCGTCGTGATTGCTCATCAGGTGCGAACAAGGCGGCATCGCGGTCAAGCGCTTGTTCTGCAGCGTCACCGGGTCGAGCGACCAGATCCAGCGTTCGCGCTGGCCCTTCAGGTACGAGACGTAAATCATCGCCGAGCCATCGGGCACCCAGAACTCGTGCGTGCAGCTCTCGCCCTCGGCGTGTTCCTTGGCGCAGCGTTGGTTGCTGCCGTCCTCATTGATGAACCACATGCGCGCGTCGATCAGGTCGTGCGGGCCTTCGTGGCAGTAGGCGACGGTGTTGTCGTCGAACGGCCGGTACTGCGGGTGGCCGAGCCAGCCGTGTTTCTCCAGGATCACTTCGCGTTCGCCGGTCGCGAGGTCGATGCGGATCAAGCGGCAGCGCGGCTTGGCATGGAACATCTGGTGGAACTTCTGCCAGTCGCTCAGCGGGAACCAGTCGTCGGCATGGATCTCGATGCCGACCATCTTCGTGCAGGCGCTGTTGGCGACCCACGTGCCGTAACCCACCTGGCCGGCGGGCACCGTGTAGACGACTTCTTCACTGAGATCGGCCAATGACAAGCGGATCAGCTGCCGTTCGGCGCGCACAAAGTAGAGGAAACGGTCGTCGGGGCTGAGGAAACCGCCGAAGGTGTTTTCGCCGGCACCCGCAGTGAGCTGCGTCGCGACGCCGCTCTTCAGGTCGAGCAGGTGGTAGTTCCAGTCGCTGCCGGGGCCGAACTCGGCGCCGAAGACCAGGCGCTCACCATCGTTGGTGAAGCACTTTTGATAGAAGTAGTTGCGGTGGCAGGTCACGTCGCGCGGCGTCAAGCGGGTCACGCGGGCGCCGGTGTCACGGTCGGTGCGGGTCTCGAAATGCAGTTGTCGGGTCGTGCCTTGGGCCATCGTGGCCTCCTACCTATTTGATACGTTGCAGCAGCGCGTTGCCTTCGCCCACCAGCCGCGTCGCTGCGTCGGCGGCGTTGCTCTTGCCGTAGGCCACGGTCTCGAAGACCTCGCGCATGAAACGGTGCAGCCGCGCGTGTTCGAACAGTGGCGCCGGCAGGTCGATCAGGCCGGCCTGTTTCTGCGCGTTGATCTGCGCATGGGCCTGCAGCTCCAGCGCCGGCAGTTTGCCGGCGGCGGTGAGCGCCTGGAACTGCCGCTGCACGGCAGGCACACCGCGGGTGCGGCCGAGCAGCAACGCGGCTTCGGGGTCGGTGAGCAGGAAGTTCACCAGCTGCGATGCGAGTTCGGGCTGTTTGCAGTTGCGGCCCACGGCGAACATCAGCGCCGGACGGCCGAACATGCCGCTGTTGCGTGCGCCGGGCAGCGTGGGGAAGTCGCCGAGCGCGAGTTTTTGTTCGCTGTTCAGCGTGCTCTGGCGCAGGCCGATCGCCGAGTCCCAGGTGTAGTTGCCGGCCCAGCGGCCCACCACCCAGTCGGGCTGCTGTTCGGTGGGTTTGTCGGCGCCACCAAGGCTGGCGCGCAGCGGCAACGGTGTCGCCACATGCTGGCCGACCAGGCGCTGGTAGATCTGCACCCAGGCGGTGGCTGCCGCGTGGTCCATCGCCACGCGCGGCGTCTTCGGGTCGACATACGGCATGCCGTGCTGCTGGTGCACCCAGGCCTGGGACAGCAGCATCATGTCGTAGAGCTCGCCGTCGAGCGGGTACGCACGGTCGCCGAGCTTCTGTTTGAACACCGGGCCGGCGGCGAAGAGTTCGTCCCAGGTCTTGGGCAGCGCGACGCCGGCCCGGTCGAAGGCGGCGCGGTTCCACAGCAGCACACGCGCGGTGTACGACACCGGCAAGGCATTGAGCTTGCCGGCAACGACGCCGGTGCCACGGTCGGCGTCGCTGAACTGGTCGAGCGCGATGTGCTGCTGGAAGCGGTTCAGATCGGTGAAGCCGTTGCCGCGTTTGCTGAACATCGCGAGCCAGGCCCAGTTGATCTGCATCACGTCGGGCTCGGAGCCGCCGGCGATCTGTGTCGTCAGCCGTTCGAGGTAGCCGTTGAAGCCCATGTACTCGGCCTTCACACGCAGCCCCGGGTAACGCTGCTGGAATGCGGCGACGGCCTTCAGCGTGGCTTCGTGGCGCGCACCGCCGCCCCACCAGGCGAAGCGCAACACACTTTCGGCGGCATGCACCTGCGGCAGCCCGAGGGCCGCGGCCGGCAACACGAGCAGTGAACGACGGCCCAGGTTCACGGCCGCAGGCTCGCGCCGGACTCGGCATCGAACAAATGGACCTGGCCCATCTGCAGGTGGAAGGTGTGGGTATCGCCGCGCTGGCGCGTTGCCAGGCCGTGCAGTTCGTCGGCGGGCACACGCGCTGTCATCGGCAGCGTGCCCAGCGTGAAGTGCACGAAGACCTCGTTGCCCATGTGTTCGAGCGAGCGCAGGCTGCCCTGCACAGGCACCGTGTCGGCACGCGCGGCGGCGCTGATGTGTTCAGGCCGCAGCCCGAACTGCACCGCACCTGTGCGCTGCGGCGGCGTGCGCGCCGCCAGCAGCGGCAGGCTGGCACCGCCCAGCAGCACGTCGGTTCCCTGCAGCACGGCAGGGTGGATGTTCATCTCGGGCGAGCCGATGAAGCCTGCCACAAAGGCATTCGCCGGCCGCTCGTACAAGGCCGTCGGTGTGTCGACCTGCTGGATCACGCCGTCCTTCAGCACGCAGATGCGTTCGCCCATCGTCATCGCCTCGACCTGGTCGTGCGTGACATAGACCACCGTTGCCGGCTGGCCGGCTTCACGCAGCGTGCGGTGCAGGTCGGTCAGCCGCACCCGCATCGCAGCGCGCAGCTTGGCGTCCAGGTTCGACAGCGGTTCGTCGAACAGAAAGACCTCGGGCTTCTTGACGATGGCGCGGCCGACCGCAACGCGCTGCGCCTGGCCGCCCGAGAGCTGCTTGGGGTGGCGGTCGAGCAGGTGCGTCATCTCCAAGAGCTCCGCGGCATGGCGCACCCGCTGGTTGACCTCGGCCTTCGGCGTGCCGGCCAGTCGCAGCCCGAACGCGAGGTTGTCGAACACCGTCATGTGCGGATACAGCGCGTAGTTCTGGAACACCATCGCAATGCCGCGCTGCTTAGGTGCCAGGTCGTTGACGACACGGTCGCCGATGCGCAGTTCGCCGGCGCTGATGCTTTCCAACCCCGCGATCATGCGCAGCAAGGTGCTCTTGGCGCAGCCACTCGGCCCCACGAAGACCATGAACTCGCCGTCGTTGACGGTGAGGTCGACACCGTGCACGGCCTTGAAGCCGTTGCCGTAGATCTTCTCGATCTTGCTGAGGGTGAGTTGCGCCACGGAGATCTATCCCTTGATGCCGCTGCTGGCGGCACCTTCGATGAAATGGCGCTGGGCCAGGAAAAACACGACGACCGAAGGCAGCAAGGCCACCACCGAAATCGCGATCACGCTCGCCCACTCGACTTCTTCGGTGGCGCCGATGCTCATCTTCAGGGCCAGCGCGACCGGGTACTTCTCCACCGACGCCAGATAGATCAGCGGCCCCATGAAGTCGTTCATCGTCCAGATGAACTGGAACACCACCACCGAGATGATGGCCGGCTTGAGCAGCGGCACGATGATGTGCCAGAGCAGCTGCAGCGCGTTGCAGCCGTCGATCATCGCCGCCTCTTCCATGTCGCGCGGAATGCCGCGCAGGAACTGCACCAGCATGAAGACGAAGAAGGTGTCGGTGGCAAAGGCCGAAGGCAGGATCAGCGGCAGGTAGCTGTCGAGCCAGCCAAACTGGCGGAACATCAGGTACTGCGGCAGGCGCAGTACGATCAGCGGCAGCATCATCGTCGCGACCATGATGCCGAACAGCAGCTTCTTGCCGAAGAACTCGAAACGCGCGAAGGCGTAGGCCACCAGCACACACGAGATCACCGTGACGACGATGCGTGGCACGACGATGGCAAACGAGTTCAGGAAGTAGGTGGCGAAGGTGTATTCGGTGCTGGTCTTCCAGCCCTTCACGTAGGCGCCGAAGTCGAAGCGGCTGGGCCAGAAACCGGCTTCGGTGAAGATCTCGGCGTTGCTCTTGAACGACGCGCCGGTCAGCCACAGCAGCGGGTACAGCATCACCAGCGCAACGCTGAACAGCGCGAGGTAACGCGCCAGCGGAAACGGTTCGGCTTTCACTTCTTCTGGTCCTTCTCACCGGCGTAGAAGACCCAGTACTTCGAACTCCAGAACGAGATCGCGCTCAAGCCCGCCACCAACGCAAACAGCACCCACGACAGCGCTGCGCCGTAGCCCAGGTTGAAGAAGCGGAAGCTTTGTTCGTAGATGTACAGCGCCAGCACGTAGGTGGAATTCAACGGCCCGCCTTCGGTGATGGCATACGGCGCGTTGAACTCCTGGAACGCCTGCACCATCTGCATCACCATGTTGAAGAAGATCACCGGCGTGATCAGCGGCACGGTGATGCGGAAAAACTGCTGGCGTTTGTTGGCACCGTCGCATTCAGCGGCTTCGTAGAGCGAGATGGGCACGTTCTGCAAAGCGGCCAGGAAGATCACCATCGCCGAGCCGAACTGCCAGGTGAACAGCAGCACGATGGTCCACATCGAATAGTGTTCGTCGGCGAGCCAGGCGATCGGCTCGAAGCCGAGCTTGGCCAGCAGCAGGTTGACGAGGCCGTACTTGGCGAAGATGAAACGCCACAGCACCGCGACCGCGATCGAGCCACCCAGGATCGACGGCAGGTAGAACGCCGAGCGGAAGAAGTTGATGCCGCGCAGCTTGAAGTTCAGCACATGCGCGATGAAGAGCGCGAAGCCGACGCGCAAAGGCACGGCCAGCGCCGCGAACAGCAAGGTGACGCCCAGCGATTTGCGGAACAGCGGGTCGTCGCCGAAGAGTTCCTTGTAGTTCTGCAGCCCGATGAACACCGGCGGGTCGATCAGGTCGTACTGGGTGAAACCCAGCGCGAAGCTCATCACAAACGGGAAGAGCTTGAAGCCGAGCACGCCCAGCACAAACGGCAGGACGAACAAAAACCCCAGGCGTTTGTTCTCGTACACCGGCGCGCCCCCGCTTCAGCGGGCGAGCCAGCCGCCGTCTACCGCAACGGTGTAGCCGTTGACGTAGTCCGATGCCTTCGAAGCGAGAAACACCACCGGACCACCCAGGTCGTCGGGCACACCCCAGCGTCCGGCCGGAATGCGCTCCAGGATCGCCGCATTGCGCCCTTCGTCCTTGCGCAAGGCCGCGGTGTTGTTGGTGGCCATGTAGCCAGGGGCGATGGCATTCACGTTGATGCCATGGGAGGCCCATTCGTTGGCCATCAGCCGGGTGATCCCCATCACGCCGCTCTTGGAGGCGGTGTAGGAAGGCACTCGTACACCGCCCTGATAGGACAGCATCGAGGCCACGTTGATGATCTTGCCGCCGCTGCCCTGGGCCATGAACTGGCGCGCGACGGCCTGCGAGAAGAAGAACACCGTCTTCAGGTTCAGGTTGACGACATCGTCCCAATCCTTCTCGCTGAACTTGATGGCGTCTTCGCGGCGGATGATGCCGGCGTTGTTGACAAGGATGTCGACGCGCCCGGTCAGCGTCTTGGCCTGCACCATCAGGCCTTCGAGGCAGCCGATGTCGGCGAGGTTGGCGCGCAGGTCGAGGAAACGGCGGCCGAGTTTTTCGACCTCGGCCTGTGTCTCCTTCGGTTCCGTGACGTTGACGCCGACGATGTCGGCGCCGGCCTGCGCCAGTGCACGGGCCATGCCCTGGCCGAGGCCGGTGTCGCAGCCGGTGACGATGGCCACCTTGCCGGCGAGCTGGAAGTTGTCGAGCACCATGGTCATGTCAGCGCAGCGTGGTCATGGCCACGTGGTCCATGTCCTTGAAGACCTGGTTCTCGCCGACCATGCCCCAGATGAAGGTGTAGGCCTGGGTGCCGACGCCGCTGTGGATGCTCCAGCTCGGGCTGATCACGGCCTGTTCGTTGCGCACGACGATGTGGCGCGTCTGCGTCGGCTCGCCCAGCATGTGGAAGATGGCGGCGTTGTCGTTCATGTCGAAGTAGAAATACACCTCCATGCGCCGGTCGTGCGTGTGGCAGGGCATGGTGTTCCACAGGCTGCCGGGTTCGAGCTGGGTCATGCCCATCAGCAACTGGCAGGTGGGCAGCACGTCGGGCACGATGAACTTGTGGATGGTGCGGCGGTTGCTCGTCTCGGCCGAGCCCAGCGTCTCGGGCGAGGCTTCGGCCAGCGTGATCTTGCGGTGCGGGTAGGCGGTGTGCGCCGGTGCGCTGTTGAAGTACAGCTTGGCCGGGTGCGCCGGGTCGCTGCTTGCAAATTCAAGCCGCTGCGCGCCCTGGCCGACATAGAGCGCTTCGCGCGCGCCGACATCGAAGGTCTGTTCATCGACCTTCACACGCGCCGCGCCGCCGATGTTGATGAGGCCGAGTTCGCGCCGCTGCAGGAAAAAGTCGGTGCCGGTGTGGCGGCCGAGTTCGGGCGCGAAGCTCACCGTCTTCGTCACCGGCTGGATGCCGCCGACGATGATGCGGTCGATCTGGCTGTAGGTGAGCGTGGCCTCGTCGGGCTGGAACAGGCGCTCCACCAGGAAGTGGCGGCGCAGGCCTTCGGTGTCCAGCGTGCGGGCGTGTTCGCTGTGGATCGGCTGGCGGATGTCCATCGTGATGTCCTTGTTGCGTGGGTGCGGTCGACCCTGGCTTGGCTGCAAGGTTAGTGCAGTTCACCGGGTTGCTGGAATCATGGTTTCTAATTAGTGAACTGCTGTTTCATTTTTTCATGCGGCCGCTATAGTACGTCCGAAACAACGTGTCGACGCGTAACGGCGGCACGGTTAGGAGACACCGCATGGACCCGTTCTACAACGACAGCCAGACGCCCTGGACCGAGCTGGGCGATGGCATCCGGCGCAAGATCGTCGGCCACACGCCGCAGCTGATGAGCGTGTTGGTGCAGTTCGACCGCGGCGCCATCGGCACGCCGCACGCCCACGACGTGCACGACCAGATCGCCTACGTCGTGGCCGGTTCGTTCGAAGCCACGATCGACGGCGTCAAGCGTGTGCTGCGCGCTGGCGACGCCTTTGTTGCAGCCCACGGCGCCACCCATGGCGTCGTGGCGCTCGAAGCCGGCAGCACGCTGCTGGACCAGTTTTCACCGCGCCGCGAGGACTACCTCTAGGCCAGCGATCCCGTGGCCGGCGCACTGCAGCGCCTGCCACCGCCCTTGCTCAGACCGGCGCCCCACGCGCGCCCTCCCGTCGACGACCCGTGCGGCCGCCTGGCCGTGCACTCTCAAAAACGTTAGGAGACCGTGCCATGAATTCACGCCAGCGGCCGCACCAGCCCCGGCTTTGCCCGACCGCCATCACCCTGGCCGTGTTATCCGTGATCGGCGCTGCCCAGGCCCAAACGGCAGCACCCGCGGCCGAAACCATCGTCATCCAGGGCCTGCGCGGTTCGCTCGAGAGTGCGCTCAACGCCAAGCGAATGGACTCGGGCATCGTCGACGTCATCAAGGCCGAAGACATCGCCAAGTTCCCCGACACCAACCTGGCCGAGTCGCTGCAGCGCGTTCCGGGCGTCGTGATCGACCGTGACGCCGGCGAGGGCCGCAACATCACCGTGCGCGGCCTCGGGCTGGACTTCACCCGCGTGCGCATCAATGGCGTCGAAGCGCTGGCCACCACCGGCGGCACCGACAGCTCGGGCGGCAACAACCGTTCACGCGGCTTCGACTTCAACGTCTTCGCGTCCGAGCTGTTCAACAGCATCACCGTGCGCAAGAGTTCGTCGGCCGATGTCGACGAAGGCTCGCTCGGCGCCACCGTCGACCTGCAGACCTCGCGTCCGTTCGACTTCAAGAGCTTCACCGCCACCGCCTCGGTGCAGGGCCGCTACAACGACCTGGCCAAGGGCACCGACCCGCGCATGGCCTTCCTGGTCTCGAACACCTTTGCCGACCGCAAGTTCGGTGTGCTGCTCTCGGGTGCGTATTCGAAGCGCCAGGTGCTCGAAGAAGGTTTCAGCACCGTGCGCTGGGACAACGGCCCGTCGTCGGGCGGCTGGTGCGCACCCACCGGCGTGACGCCGGCGAACCCGACCACGTCCACCGCCACCACCTGCGGCCCGGCGGCGCAAGGCGTGCCGCGCTTGACCGGCACGCCGGAGAACATTGCGGCCTACACCGCTGCCAACAGTGCCGCGAACTACCACCCGCGGCTGCCGCGTTACGGCCGGCTCACACACGACCAGGACCGGCTGGGCATGACCGGTGCGGTGCAGTTCCGGCCGAACGAAGGCACGCTACTGACGCTGGACCTGCTCTACGCCAAGCTGAAGGCCACGCGCCAGGAAGACTTCCTGGAGGCGATCTCGTTCAGCCGCAGCGCCAGCCAGGGCGGCAAGCCGCAGACGAGTGTCGTCGACACCGCGTACGACCCCAGCGGCAGGCTGCTGTACGGCGTCTACAACGGCGTCGACGTGCGCGCCGAGTCGCGTTTCGACAAGCTCAGCACCACCTTCACGCAACCCAGCCTGACCTGGGAGCAGGACCTGGGCGAGACGCTGAAGCTGAACGCCCGCATCGGCCGCGCCGAGTCGAAATTTCGCAACCCGGTGCAGACGACGACAACGCTGGACGCGCTGAACGTCAACGGCTACGGCATCGACTTCCGCGGCAACGACCGCCTGCCGGCCATCACCTACCCGTTCGACCCGACGCAGCCCGGCGGTGCGCTGAGCATCGTCGGCGTGCCGCAGGTGACGACAGGCACGCAGCCGACGACCATCCCGAACACCACCTCGAGCGAAATCCGCATCCGGCCGCAGGGCTCGGACAACGTCAACGACCTCGCCCACGTCGACCTCACCTGGGACGTGCTGCCGGGCAAGCTGTCGCTGCGCGCCGGTGGCGACTACAAGAAGTACAGCTTCTCGACCTACGAGTTCCGCCGCGTCAACCAGAACGACACCATCTTCGCGCCCGGCGTGCCGGTGACGAGCCTGACGACATCGCTCAGCGGCTTCGGCAACGGCCAGAGCCTGCCGGCGGGCACCGCGACGTCCTGGGTCATCCCCGACCTCAACGCCATCGCCTCGGCCTACGACATCTACTGCAACTGCATCAAGAGCGGCCCGGCCGGCGGCCCCGGCGACTTCACGCTCACGTCCACCACCAACGGCAACGCACGCGGCAACAACCGTTCGGTGACCGAGAAGGACACCGGCGCCTTCTTCATGGCCGACTTCGACACCAAACTCGACGGCATGCCGGTGCGCGGCAACATCGGCGCGCGCTACGTCAAGACCAAGCTGTCGGCCACCGGCTACCTGGCCACCGGTGGCGCTACCGAAGTGACGGTGGACAACAGCTACACCGACCTGCTGCCGTCGCTGAACGTTGCCGCCAACGTCACACGCGACTTCATCGTGCGCCTGGGGCTGGCCAAGGTGATGGCCCGGCCGCAGCTCGGCAACATGAACCCGGGCGGCAGCATCAGCACGACGGGCACGCTGACGGTGACCAACGGCAACCCGCTGCTCAAGCCCTTCCGCGCCAAGACGATCGACCTCAGCTTCGAGTGGTACCACGACAAGAGCGGCTTCGTCGGTGTCGGCCTGTTCCAGAAGAAGATCGACAGCTACGTGCAGACGCTGCGCACCAACATGCCGTTCAGCGCCACCGGCCTGCCGCTGAGCCTGCTGCCGAGCAGCTTCACGGGTGAAGAGGTCTTCCAGGTGACGTCGCCGGTCAACACCACCGGCGGCAGGCTGTTCGGCTTCGAGATCAACTACCAGCAGCCATTCAACTTCCTGCCCGGCATCGGCAAGAACTTCGGCACCCTGCTGAACTACACGAACGTGCGCTCGCGCATGAACTACATCGTCTCGCCGACGAGCAGCACCACCGTCACCGACGACCTGACGAACCTGTCTCCCGAATCGGCCAACGCGACGCTGTACTACGACGACGGGACCTTGAGCGCGCGCGTCTCGGCGAGCCGGCGCTCGGCCTTCCTGACGCGTGTGCCGGGGCAGAACAACAACGACGTCGAAGGCAAAAACGGCTCGACCAACGTCGACATGTCGGTTTCGTACCAGGTCGACAAGTCGCTGAGCGTCTCGCTGGAAGGCGTGAACCTGACGAACCAGGCCAACGACCAGTTCATCAGCCGCGCCCGCAACAGCGTGGTGGTGAACAACGTCACCGGGCGCGAGTTCATGGCCGGCGTTCGCTACAAGTTCTGAAGCCCAGGAGGCCCACGATGAAACGCACGATTGTTTCGATGGCCCTGGCGGCTGCGCTGTCGGCAGCCGCCGGCACGCTGCCGGCCGGCAGCACCATCACCGGCACGACCAGCAGTTCCACAGGCCTGCTCGGGCTGGACAGCGCTTTTGCCGATGTGCCGGGCAGCCATGTCACAGCCCTGGCCGCGGCCGACCTCGAGTACCTGACCGGCGACTACCAGCTGGCCATCGACTTCTTCACCGACGGCCTGGTGCAGTTCTGGGACAACGGCGGCCTCGGCAGCCTGGCCGGCAGCACCACCCTGGTGTTCAGCTTCGCCGGCCTCAGCGAAGACATCACCGGCTTCACGCTGGCCGACATGTCAGCGCTGACCGCGGGCTCGGTGACGACCTCGGTGCTCGGGCCGCATGGCGTGAGCATCACCTTGAACGACGTTGCCTTCAGCACCGCGTTCGCCAGCTTCACGGTACAGATCGACACGGCCTCTGCCGTGCCCGAACCGGGCTCGCTGGCCTTGCTGAGCAGCGGTCTGGCATTGCTGCTTGCAGCACGCCGCCGCGGCCCTTCCAACCGCTGAGTCAACGCCCGCCAAGCGCGGGCCGGAGTTCCTGCCATGAACCCTCTGCACTTCAGGGGCGCCGTGTCGGCGCTCGTCCTTGCCACGGCCGCGCTGGCCGTGGCCGCGCCGCTGGACATCGCCTTGCAACCCGCGCCCGCCGACGGCTGGGCGGCGCAGACCGGCGGCACACGCGGCGGCGCCAACGCGACACCGGAGCACATCTACACGGTGGCCAGCCGCGGCCAGCTGCTGGCGGCACTGGCCGACGGCGGCACGCTGGCGAAGATCGTCAAGGTGGTCGGCCGCATCGACATGAGCGAAGGCGTGCCGTTCACCGGCGCGGGTGACCAGGCCGCACGCTCGGCGATCAACCTGCCGAGCAACACCACGCTGGTGGGCGCCGGTCCGGGCGCGGGCTTCGTCAACGGCACGATCAAGATCGCGGGCGCGACGCAGGTGATCGTGCGCAACCTGAAGATCGTCGCACCCTGCGATGTGGCGCCCATCTGGGACCCCACCGACACCGCCACCGGCGCCTGGAACGCCGCCTACGACGCGATCTCGGTGGCCGGCTCCGACCACGTCTGGATCGACCACAACACCATCACCGACGTGCCGGTCACCGACGACACGCTGCCGGTGGAAAACGGCAAGACCAAGCAGTGCCACGACGGCGCGCTCGACATCACCCAGGGTTCGGACTACGTCACCGTCTCGTACAACGTGTTCGAGAAACACGACAAGGCGTTGCTGGTCGGCAGCTCCGACAGTGCCACAGGCGACATCGGCCGGCTCAAGATCAGCTTCAGCAACAACGTCTTCAGCGACCTGACGCAACGTGCACCGCGGGTGCGCTACGGCCAGGTGCATCTGTTCAACAACTACCACGTCGGCAGCAAGTCGGCGCCGGTCTACGCACATTCGTACGCCATCGGTGTCGGCAAGAGCGCGCAGATCCTCTCGCACAACAACGTGCATGCCATCGCCGGCGCCGTGAACTGCGCCAGCGTGCTGACGACGCTGAGCGCCGACGCGGTGAGCAGCTTCAAGGACAGCGGCTCGACGCTGAACGGCGCGGCGCTCGGTGCTTGCGCGGTGTCGGACGCCGTGCCCTGGAGCGTGCCGTATGCCTTCACTCCACGGCCGGTGGCGCTGGTGAAGGCCAATGCACTGGCGCAGGCCGGGGCCGGCAAGCTGAGTTCGGCCATCAGCGGCAGCGGCAACGTCGGCAGCCCGGCAGGCACGTTGCTGCCGGCCAAGGGTGATGCTGCAGCCTACGTCGACACATCGCTCGCGATCTCGTTCGACGCCGCGCCGCTGCTCGGCAGCAGCGGCAAGATCACGGTGCGCCGCGCCAGCGACGGGCTTGTCGTCGACAGCATCGACATCAGCACAGCGCCCTCGGCCAGCGACACGCAGACCGTGCTGCCGCGAAACAACCTCGAGATCGACGCCATCGGCATCGGCGTCATGCCCGAGAACCCCAGCTTCGCGCGTTATGTCTGGTACCGGCCGGTGACGATCACCGGCAACACCGCCACCATCAAGCTGCACAACAACCGCCTCGCCTTCGGCACCGCGTACACGGTGACGGTGGATGCGTCGGTGTTCAGCGGCAGCATCAACGGCGGCGCCTTTGCCGGCATCGCCGCCGGCGACGGCTGGCAGTTCACCACCCGCCCGGCCCCGGCCAGCACCACGGCGCTGAAGGTCGCCGGCAGTGGCAGCACGGCCGACTTCCGCACGCTGCAAGGCGCGCTGAACTGGGTGATGGCGTATTGCTCGACCACCAGTTCGCCGGCCTTCGGCTGCAACACGGTGGCGACGCCGAAGACCATCACCGTCGCCAACGGCAACTACCCCGAACTCAACGTGCTGCGCAAGGTGGCGAACCTGACGATCACCGGCGAAAGCCGCGACGGTGTGATCGTCGGCAACGTCAACTTCGAATCGCTGAACTCGGGCAGCGGCGCCAGCAGCGCCACGCCCGGCACGGCACTCACCACTTCGGGCCGTGTCGTCGGCCACCGCATCCTGGGTGGTGGACGCTCGTCGTTCCTGGTCGAAACCTCGGACCTGCTGACGCTGGACAACTTCACGCTGCAGAACCCGCACCCGCGCAGCAGTGCCTACGACAACCAGGCCGAAGCGATCTACTACAACACCAGCACCACGGCAGCGGCCGGGCGGCTGGTGGGCAAGCAGATGAACTTCCTCAGCCAGCAGGACACGCTGCAGCTGAAGGGTTATGTCTGGATGTACCGCTCGCTGGTGGCCGGCAACGTCGACTTCATCTGGGGCGGCGTGATGGCAGCGCTGTTCGAAGAGTGCGAAATCCGCTCGGTGTTCGACCCGGCGAGCAGTTCACCGGGCTACATCCTGCAGGCGCGTGCGACCGCCGGCGACAAGGGTTTTGTCTTCCTCAACAGCACACTCACCGCCGGCAGCGGCGTCACGCAGGCTTACCTGGCGCGCAGCGGCGGCACCACGTCCACAACCTACATCGACAACATCGCCTTCATCGGCAACCGGATCGGGCCGCACATCCTGCCGGTGGGCTGGTGTGTCGGCACCGGCACCAGCAAGACAGGGGTCGGCACCGGCAGCTGCAGCAGCAACCCGCCTTCCTGGGCTGGCACCGCCAGCGGCGCCAGCACCGACGCCGCAGGCTGGCGCGAAGCCGGCAGCATGGACCTGCTGGGTGCGCCGCTGGATGTGAGCGCCCGGTTGGGCCTGGCGGTGGTGAACGTCGCCGGCGTACCGACCAGCGTGGTGCTGGCCAAGCCGCTGGACAGCACGGCCGGGCTGACGACACGCGCCGAGGTCTTCTTCAACTCGACCATCGCCACCGGCGCCCCCGGCGGCTGGGTACCGGCGCCGTGAAGAGCGGGGCCGCGGCCCTGCTGCTGGCGGCCGCGGCCGGCGCAGCGCCGGCACAGGAGCTGCCGGTGGTGTTGCTGGTCGGCGACTCGACGATGGCGCCGCAGACCGGCTACGGCGACACGCTGTGTGAACGCCTGCAGCCGGCGCTGGCCTGCCTGAACCTGGGCCGCGGCGGCCGCAGCACACGGAGCTACCGCGCCGAAGGCCTGTGGCAACGTGCGCTGGCGCGTGTGAAGGCGCGGCCGGCGGGCACGGCCGCCCACGTGCTGATCCAGTTCGGCCACAACGACCAGCCCGGCAAACCCGGCCGCAGCACCGAGCTCGCCACCGAGTACCCGGCCAACCTGGCGCGTTATGTCGCCGAGACACGCGCTGCCGGCGCCGAGCCGGTGCTGGTGACGCCGCTGACACGCCGCAGCTTCCGCGACGAGCAGCTGCAAGACGACCTGCAACCCTGGGCCGAGGCGATGCGCCGCGTCGCCCGTGAACAGCAGGTGCCGCTGCTGGACCTGCACGGGCTGAGCGCTGCGCTCGTGCGTGGCATGGGCAGCGCCGGCGCCGACACGCTGGCGCAGGCCGCGCCCGGACAGCCGGCGTTCGACCGCACGCACCTGGGCCCACGTGGCGCCTGTTTCTTTGCCGAGATCGTCTCGCGTGAACTGGCGCGTGGGGTGCCCGCGCTGGCGCTGCCACGCAGCACCGCGCCCGACTGCGCAACCGTGCCGCCGCCTTCCGCTGCAGCCGAAGCACCACGGCTGAACCGCGCCACCTACGAACACAGCGGCTGGGCCGTCGGCACGATGGGCGGACGCGGCGGGCGCTTGCTGCGTGTGACGACGCTGCGCGCCAGCGGCAGCGGCTCGCTGCGTGCGGCGCTGGAGACACCGGGCGCACGCACCATCGTCTTCGAAGTCGGCGGCGTCATCGACCTCGACGGCGCTGCGCTCGATCTGCGTGAGCCGTTTGTCACCATCGCCGGCCAGACCGCGCCGCACCCCGGCATCACGCTGGTCAAGGGCGAGCTGAACATCCGCACGCACGACGTTGTCGTGCAGCACCTCAGCCTGCGCCCCGGTGGCTACGGTCGGGCACAGCGCAGCGGCGGCGACCACGACGGCCTGTCGACGCAGGGCGGCGCGCACCACGTCATCGTCGACCACTGCAGCTTCTCGTGGGCCAGCGACGAAAACCTCTCGATCGGCGGCCCGCGCTTCGACGGCCCCGACGCCAGCGCCTGGCGCCGCGCCACGTCGCACAACATCACCTACAGCAACAACCTGGTCTTCGAAGGCCTGGGCGAGAGCGTGCACAGCAAGGGCGAACACAGCAAGGGCACGCTGGTGCACGACAACGCCAGCGGCGTGCTGCTGCTCGGCAACGTCTACGCCAGCAACCGCGAGCGCAACGCGCTGTTCAAGGGCGGTGTGCACGCGGCCATGGTCAACAACCTGCTCTACAACCCCGGCGCCAAGGCCGTGCACTACAACCTGGTGGCGCATGAATGGGACGGCCACGCGGCTGAGACGGGCCAAGTGGCGCTGGTCGGCAACGTGCTGCGCCACGGCCCCGACACGGTGGCAGGCACACCGCTGTTCAGCCTGGGCGGGCATGGCGACGTGGCACTGCACCTGCACGACAACCTCGCCGTCGACACCCAGGGCCGGCCGGTGGCGATGACCGGTCGCTACACCACGGGCCAGGCGCGTCTGCTGCCAGCCGACGCAGACGGCCGCACGCCCTATCTGCCACCGCGCACGCCGGCACTGCCCGCGGCACAGCTGGAAGACCAGATCCTGCTCAGCGCCGGCGCCCGGCCCTGGGACCGTGACCCGATCGACTTCAAGCTGCTGTCCGACGTCGCCGAAGGCCGCGGCCGCATCCCCGACAGCGAAACCGAATCCAGCGGCCACCCACGGCACGCAGCGAGCCGCCGGCCTTTCGACGCAGCGCTGTGGAACCTGGCGGACATGAGCCCGCGCGCCGGCTGGCCGAGCCTGTCGCCGGCCGTCGCCGGTGGCGGCGCCTTTGCACATTGACGCGGAAGAATTTCACCTGCATGCAGGAATAGAATTTGAAACGTCATACCATGCCACTCGAAACAACACACCCCGCCATGGACGACGACAGCCTCGACAGCAAACAGCCCGAATCCGTCGCCGCGGTGCTGAAGGTCTTTGCGATCTTGCAGGCCTTGGGCGAACGCAACGAAACCGGCATCTCCGAGCTGTCGATGCGGCTGGCCATGCCCAAGGCCACGATCTACCGCTTCCTGCAGACGATGAAGACCCTGGGCTACGTGCGCCAGGAAGCCGACAGCGAACGCTACGGCCTGACGATGCGCATGTTCGAGCTGGGCACCAAGGCGCTGCAGTATCCCGACCTGGTCGAGATCGCCAAGGCGCACATGCAGCAGCTCTCGGACAGCACCGGCGAAACCGTGCACCTGGGCATGCTGATCGACAGCGAAATCATCTACGTGCACAAGGTCGACTCGCGCCACATGCTGGGCATGTATTCACGGGTCGGCCGCCGCGCGCCGCTGCACTGCACGGCCATCGGCAAGGTGCTGCTGGCCTGGGAACCAACGCGCCGCGACCACCTGCTGCAAGGCTGCGACTTCAAGCGCTTTCGCGACAAGACCATCACCAACCGCGCCGACTTCGAGGTCGAACTCGAACGCACGCTGGCGCAAGGGTTCGGCCAGGACCGCGAAGAGTTCGATGAACACATCCGCTGCGTCGCGATCCCGATCTTCGACCGGTTGAACCAGGTCATCGCCGGCTTGAGCGTCTCGTTCCCGACCTTCCGCTTCGACATCGCGCGCGAGCCGGCGCTGGTGGAGATGCTGCGCGACGCCAGCCGCGACATCTCGCGCCAGCTCGGCTGCACGAACTTCCCGCTCGACCCGCCAGCCACCGCCACGCGGCGCTGACACCTCCGGGTTGCCGGGGTTGCCGCTCTTGCCGCCGCCGGCCAGTTGTCGTACAACTGGCGGCAAACATGGACATCACCGCCCCGCCCCGACGGCCCCGCACACTGACGCTGGATGTCGTCGACACGCTGAACCACCGCATCGTGCGCGGCCACCTGCCGCCGGGCAGCAAGCTGCCGACCGAAGCCCAGTTCATGGCCGAGTTCGGCGTCAGCCGCACCGTCGTGCGCGAAGCGCTGTCGAAGCTGCAGGCCGCGGGCCTGGTGCACACGCGCCATGGCATCGGCACCTTCGTCGTCGCGCCCGGTGCCGGCGCACGCGGGTTCCGCATCGACGCCGAACAGCTGGCGACGCTGGGTGACGTGATCGCGGTGCTGGAGCTGCGCATCGGCGTCGAGACCGAAGCCGCAGCGCTGGCCGCACAACGCCGCACCGACGCCCACCTGAGCGAGATGCGCACCGCGCTCGACACCTTCAGCGCCGCGGTGGCGGCGGGCCGCGACGCGGTGGCTGCCGACTTCCGTTTCCACAGCGAGATCGCCCGCGCGACGCAGAACGAACACTTCGCCGGCCTGCTGGCGACACTCGGGCCGAAGATCATCCCGCGCTCGCGGCTGGACCCGCCCGATGCGCTGGATGCCGAGCGCCAGGCCTACCTGCTGCGGGTCAACGCCGAACACGAAAGCATCTTCGAAGCCATCGCCAACCAGGACACCGAAGCCGCACGCGCGGCGATGCGCACGCATCTGGCGAACAGCCGCGAACGGCGGCGCCGCAGCGGCGCGAGCGGCTGACCAGCCGCCCGCGGACCGGGGCGGAAAGCCCCGCCGCCAACCGGGCCAGGCAGACAGGCTCAGCCTTCAGTTGTACGATGACTGACAAATAGGAGACGATGATGCGACGCACCACCCTGCTTCTTGCGGCGCTTGCCGCGCTGGCGCTGCTACCCGCGGCGCAGGCGCAGACCGCCTTCCCGAACAAACCCATCACCATCGTGGTGCCGGCCACACCCGGCGGCGCCATCGACCTGGCAGCGCGCCTGGTCGGCGCCAGGCTCAGCGCGGCCTGGGGCCAGCCGGTGAACATCGACAACAAGGGCGGCGCCGCCGGCATGCTGGGCAGCGACGCGGTGGCCAAGGCCGCGCCCGACGGCCACACGCTGGCGCTGGTGGCCAGCAGCCATGCCATCAACCCCAGCATGTACAAGAAGCTGCCGTTCGACACGCTGAAGAGCTTCGAACCCGTGGTGCAGACCCACGTGGTGCCGCTGGTGCTGGTGGTCAGCAACAGCCTGCCGGCGAAGACGCTGCCCGAGTTGATCGCGCATCTGAAGGCCAATCCGGGCAAATACAGCTACGCGTCCAGCGGCAACGGCGGTGCGCCGCACATGTCGGCCGAGCTGTTCAAGACGATGGCCGGCGTCGACCTGACGCATGTGCCGTACAAGGGCAGCACGGCTGCGCATGGCGACCTGATCGCCGGCCGCACGGTGCTGATGTTCGACACCGTCGCCGCCATCGCCGGCCAGGTGAAAGGCGGCAACGTGCGTGCGCTGGCCGTCACCACCACCGCCCGCTCGGCCGTGCTGCCCGAGGTGCCGACGATGGCCGAGGCCGGCCTGAAGGGCTACGAAACCAGCACCTGGGGCGGCCTGCTGGCACCGGCCGGCACACCGACGGACGTGATCGCCAAGCTCAACGCCGAGGTCAACAAGGCGCTGGCCGCCCCCGAGGTGAAAGACAAGCTCGCCGCTGCCGGCGTCGAACCCGTCGGCGGCAGCGCCGCGCAGTTCAACGCCTTCATCCAGAGCGAAATGCAACGCTGGGCCAAGGTGGCCCAGGCCGCCGGCGTGCAGCCGGAATGACCCTTCTCAAGGAGATGTACGACATGAACCATCCCACCCGACGCACGGCCTTGCTGGCCGCCTTGACGCTGGCCGGCACCGGTACCAGCGCCTTCGCCGCCGACGCCTGGCCGAGCAAGCCGCTGCGCATCATCGTGCCGTATTCGCCCGGCGGCTCGTCGGACATCATCGCGCGCGCCATCAGCGGCCCGCTGGGCGAGGCGCTGAAGACCACCGTCGTCGTCGAGAACAAACCCGGCGCCAACGGCAACACCGGCACCGACCTGGTGGCGAAAGCCACCGACGGCCACACGCTGCTGTTGTGCGACGTGGGGGCGCTGGCGATCTCGCCCTCGGTCTACACCCAGCTCGCCTTCAACCCGAGCAAGGACCTGCGCGGCGTCACGATGCTGGCCTATTCGCCGCACCTGCTGGTGGTGCACCCGTCGGTGCCGGCGAACAACCTGAACGAACTGGTGGCGTTGTCGAAGACGCAGAAGCTGAACTTCGCCGTCACCGCCATCGGCAGCGCGCCGCACCTGGCCGGCGTGGCGGTGGAAAAGGCCACCGGCGCCAAGTGGGAGTACATCCCGTACAAGGGCGGCGCGCAGGCCATCGGCGACACCGTCGCCGGCCAGACCCAGGTGCTGATGAACGGCATGCTGGCAACGCTGCCGCAGGTGCAGGCCGGCAAGCTGAAGGTGCTGGGCGTCAGCAAGGCCACCCGCGTGCCGCTGCTGGGCAACGTGCCGACACTGGCCGAACAAGGCATCAAGGGCTTCGAGTCGGGCACCTGGCAAGGCCTGCTGGTGTCGTCCAGCCTGCCCGACGCCGCCGTGGCCCGGCTCGCCACCGAACTGACCCGCATCATCCGCAGCCCCGAAGTGCGCGAACGCCTGGTGTCGCAAGGCGCCGAGGTCTACACGATGAGCCAGGCCGAGTTCTCGAGCTTCTTCGAACGTGAACGCAAGAAGTGGGCGGCCGTGGTGGCACAAGGCGGCGTGAAGCTGGATTGAGCGCGTGCCGCACATCGCCGGCGCCACCCGGGAAACCCGGCAGGCGATGGCCGACCGCGTGTTCGACAATCTGCAGCGCTTCTTCGCCAACGGCCACGTGAACCCAAGGACTGCCCCATGAGAGAAAACCGCCTCCGCACGCTCTGGCAAGCCGGCCAGGCCGTCGCCAACGGCTGGCTGGCCGTGCCCAGCAGCTTCAGCGCCGAGGTCATGGCGCACCAGGGCTGGGACTCGCTGACCATCGACCTGCAGCATGGTGTCATCGACTACCCCGCGATGCTGACGATGCTGCAGGCGATCTCCACCACCCCCACCGTGCCCATCGTGCGGGTGCCCTGGCTCGAACCCGGCATCCTGATGAAGGCGCTGGACGCGGGTGCCTACGGCGTGATCTGCCCGATGGTCAACACCCGCGAAGACGCGCAGCGCCTGGTGGCCTACACCCACTACGCGCCGCGGGGCACCCGCAGCTTCGGGCCGGTGCGCGCCACGCTCTACGGCGGCGCCGACTACCCGAGCGCCGCCAACGACACCATCGTCACCTTCGCGATGATAGAAACCGCGCAGGCGCTGGACAACCTGGACGACATCCTCTCGGTCGAAGGCCTCGACGCCATCTACATCGGCCCTTCGGACCTGTCGCTGGCGCTGGGTTGCCGGCCGGTGTTCGACGATGTCGACCCGCCGGTGGCCGAGGCCATCGCCCACATCCTGGCGCGCGCCAAGGCCCACGGTCTGCGCGCCGGCATCCACAACGGCGCGCACGAGGTCGCCAGGGCCCGCATCACGATGGGCTTCGACTTCGTCACGATGGGTTCCGACGCCCGGCTGCTGGCGGCCGGGTCACAAAGCCTGCTGAAGGGCCTGCGCGGCGGTTGATCTGGCGCAAGCGGCACCCGCCGCGGCTGCGCGACAGTTGTCTCTGGCCCATGTCGCCGACCGGCGGCGGGCCACCGAGATGCAAACCATCCCCCTCACGACTGGCGCGGCCCCGCGCCGCACACGCACCTGGATCGACCTGCTGGGCGGCCCGGCGCTGAGCGGCACCGAACACGAGACGCTGGCCGCGCTGGCGCGCACACACACGGTGGCGGCCGGCGCGACGGTGTTCGAGCGCGGCGACATCGCAACCGCGCTGGTGCTGGTGCAGAGCGGCGAAGTCGCTCTCGGCTACCGCGGCGCCGACGGCGTGTTCCGCGTCGAGCGCCCGGCGCGCGGCCCGGCCTGGCTCGACCAGAGTTCGGCCTGGCTGGGTGAACACCATGCGATGGACGCACGCGCCAGCAGCGACGCCGTCATCGTCGAACTGCCTTGCGCCGCCGTGCAGGCGCAGCTGGAACGGCACACGGGGCTGGCCAGCCGCCTTGTCGCCAACCTGGCGCGCGAGGTGCAGAACCTGGCGCTGAACACCCACACCCTGATGCACAAGGACGCGCCGGCGCGGTTTGCCGCGTGGCTGGTGCGGCGGCTGGACGGCGCGGGCGATAGCCTGGTGCAGCTGGACGAACGCAAACGCGACATCGCATCGCAGCTGGCGATCACACCCGAGACGCTGTCGCGGCTGATGCGCGGACTGGCGCGCCAGGGCGTGATCTCGGTCGCAGGCTACTCGGTGCAGGTGCTCGATGCAGCGGCGCTGCGGCGTGCCGCGGCGGGCTCGTAGCCCAGCGCCAGCAACTGCGCCACCACGGCCACCGCCAGCACCTCGGGTTCCTTGCCGCTGATGCCGGGAACGCCGATCGGGCAGGTCAGCCGCGCCAGCGCCTCGGGCGCGATGCCGCGGGCTTCGAAGCGGTGCAGGAAACGCGCGCGTTTGGTCTGTGAACCGATCAGACCCAGGTAGGCGAAGTCGCCGCGCCGCAGCACGGCTTCGGTGATGCGCAGGTCGAGATCGTGGCTGTGCGTCAGCACCAGGAAACAGCTGTTCGGCGCGGCCTGCGCGACCTCGGCCTCGACCGCGTCGACGCAGATGCGTTCGATGTGGGTGGCCGAGGCCTGCAGCGGAAATTCGCTCTCGCGTTCGTCGATCCACTGCACCTGGCAGGCGATGCCTTCGAGCAGACCCACGATGGCGCGGCCGACATGCCCGGCCCCGTACAACTGCAGCGCAAAACGCGGCTGCGGTGTGTTCCAGCGTGCCGGCCGGCTCTCGGCCAGCGGCGTGAAACGCAGCGTCAGCGCACCGCCACAGCACTGGCCCAGCGTCGGGCCGAGTGCGATGGCCTGCTCGGTGGCCACGTTTTCGCCGCGCAGCAAGGCACGGGCATCGGCGATCGCTTTCAGCTCCAGATGGCCACCGCCGATGCTGCCCAGCACCTGCCCGGCCGCCACCAGCATGCGTGTGCCGGTTTCGCGCGGCACCGAGCCGCGGTGCGCCGCCACTTCCACCACCACGGCCGGCCGGCCTTCGGCCAACCACAGCAGCGCAGCGGCCTGCAGGTTCATGCGGCGCTCCGCACAGCGGTGACGGCCCGCAGGATGGCTTCGCTGGTGGCCGGCGCCTGCAGTGGCGGGTCGACCCGGTGGCCGCCGAGCGCCGAGACCGCATCGCGGATGGCGAAGAACACGGAAAAAGGCAGCAGCAGCGGCGGTTCGCCGACAGCCTTGCTGCGGTGGATGCTGTCCTTCGGATTCGGCCGGTCGAAGAGCTTGACGTTGAACACCGGCGGGCAGTCGTTCGCCGTCGGAATCTTGTAGGTGCTGGGCGCGTGTGTCAGCAGCATGCCGCTGGTGTGGTGCCACACGAGCTCTTCCATGGTCAACCAGCCCATGCCCTGGATGAAGGCGCCTTCGACCTGGCCGATGTCCACCGCAGGGTTCAGCGAGGTGCCGACATCGTGCAGCACATCGGCACGCAGCAGCTTCCATTCGCCGGTGAGCGTGTCGACGATGACTTCGCTCACCGCCGCGCCGTAAGCGAAGTAGTAGAACGGATGGCCCTGCATCGTCTGCCGGTCCCATTTCAGGCCCGGCGTGGCGTAGAAACCGTCGCTCCACAACTGCACCCGCGCCAGGTAGGCCTGGTTCACGAGTTCGGCGAAGTCCAGCGTGCGGCCAGCGGCCTGCACCTGGCCGTGTGCGAACACCACATCGGCCGCTGCGCCGCCATGGGCTTGTGCGGCAAAGGCCGCCAGGCGTTCGCGGATCTGCCGTGCTGCATCCTGCGCCGCCTTGCCGTTGAGGTCGCTGCCGGTGCTGGCGGCGGTGGCGGAGGTGTTGGCGATCTTCTGCGTGTCGGTGGCCGTCACGCGCACGGCCTGCAGCGGCAGGCCGAGTTCCTGCGCCACGACCTGGGCCACCTTGGTGTTCAGGCCCTGGCCCATTTCGGTGCCGCCATGGTTCACGAGCACGCTGCCGTCGGTGTAGACATGCACCAGCGCGCCGGCCTGGTTCAGGTGCACGACGTTGAACGAGATGCCGAACTTCAGCGGTGTCAGCGCCAGGCCCTTCTTCAGCACCGGGCTGGTGGTGTTGAACGAGGCAACGGCGTTGCGGCGTGCCGCGTAGTCGCTGCTCTCTTCGAGTTCAGCGACCAGCGGTTCGAGGATGTTGTCGTCGACCGTCTGGCCGTAGGGTGTGACGTTGTGGTTCTCGATGCCGTAGAAGTTGGCGCGCCGCACCGCCAGCGGGTCGCGGCCGAGGCGGCGCGCCACGCTGTCCAGCACCGATTCGATCGCTATCGCACCCTGCGGCCCGCCGAAGCCGCGGAAAGCGGTGTTGCTCTGCGTGTTGGTCTTGCCCGAGAAGCCGTGCATCGCCACGTGCGGCAGCCAGTAGGCGTTGTCGAAGTGGCACAGCGCACGTGTCATCACCGGGCCCGACAGATCGGCCGAGTGGCCGGCGCGCGAGACCATCGTGACCTCGGCGCCGAGGATGCGGCCTTCTTCGTCGTGGCCGACCTCGACCTCGTAGTGGAAACAGTGGCGGCGGCCGGTGATGAGGAAGTCATCGTCGCGGTCGACACGCAGTTTCACCGGCCGCTGGCAACGTGCCGCAGCCACCGCCGCGACGCAGGCGAACAGCGCCGACTGCGATTCCTTGCCGCCGAAACCACCGCCCATGCGCCTGCATTCCACCTGCACCGCATGCGCAGGCCGGTGCAGCGCATGCGCCACCAGGTGCTGCATTTCGCTGGGGTGCTGGGTCGAGCAGAAAACCTGCATGCCGCCGGCTTCGCGCGGCACGGCGTAGGAGATCTGGCCTTCCAGGTAGAACTGCTCCTGGCCGCCGACATCGAAGCTGGTCTTGAAACGCTGCGGTGCGGCGTCGATGGCGCTGCGTGCGTCACCGCGGTTCAGGTGCATCGGCGGCACGACATACGCCCCGGCGGCATGGGCCTGCTGCGGCGTCAGGATCGGCGGCAGCGCGTCGGCCTGGATCACTTCCTTCGCCTTCGCCGCAGCGCGGCGTGCGGCGTCGCGAGTGGTCGCAATCACTGCATAGACAGGCTGGCCCAGGTAACGCAGCGTCGCGCCGGCTTCACCGGCCAGGATCGGATCGTCCTTCACCAGCGCGCCGCAGTCGTTGCTGCCGGGCAGGTCTTTGGCCGTGAACACGTCCACCACGCCCGGCATCGCGCGCAGCCGCTCGACATCGATGCTGCGCAGCACACCATGCGCCAGCGGCGACAGGCCGAGGGCGGCGTGCAGCGTGCCCGCCAGTTCGGGCAGGTCGTCGGTGTAGGGTGCGGCGCCGGCCACATGCAGCAGCGCCGACTCATGCGGAAACGACCCGCCCGCCACGGCGTGCGGTGAACTCACCATGGGCAGTTCGGAGGGTTTGTTCATGCGCTGACCTCCCGGCTCCAGACGCTGACGGCGCTTTCCGCCAGCGGCGCCTCTGGTCGTGTTTCCAGCCACAGGCGCTGCAACAGATTCTGCGCCACCTGCAGTCGGTAGCCGGCGCTGGCACGCATGTCGGTGAGCGGTTTGAAGTCCTGCGCCAGCGCGGCCATTGCGGCGTCGACCGTGGCCTGAGTCCAGGGCTGGCCCAGCACCGCAGCTTCGGCCAACGCCGCGCGGCGCACGGTGGCGGCCATGCCGCCGAACGCGAAGCGCGCCGTCTTCACGGCACCGCCATCGAGCTGCAGCGCCAGCCCGGCGCAGACCGCCGAGATGTCGCAATCGAAGCGTTTGCTGATCTTGTAGGCACGCACCTGCGCGCCCTGGCCAAGCGGCACGGCCAGGCCTTGCACGAACTCACCCGGCTCGAGCCGGTTCAACATGTAGTCGACGTAGAAGTCGGCCAGCGGCAGCTGGCGCACGCGCTCGCCCAGGCGCAGCACGATGGCCGCGTCCAGCGCCATCAGCACCGGCGCCGAGTCGCCGATGGGCGAGCCGTTGGCGACGTTGCCGCCCATCGTGCCGGCCTGGCGGATGGGCAGCGAAGCAAAACGCAGCCAGACATCGCGCAGCGTCGGCCACTGCGCTGCCAGCGCCTGCCAGGCGGCTTCCAGCGACGCCGCGGCGCCGATGTGCAAGGCGCCGCCAGCGACCGCGACCGACTTCAGTTCATCGACCTCGCCGATGAAGAGCAACTCGCCGAGATCGCGGAACTGCTTGGTCACCCACAAACCCATGTCGGTGCTGCCGGCGAGAATTTTCGCGTCGGGTTTGTCGGCCCGCAGCGCAGCGAATTCGGCCAGTGTGCGCGGAGCGTGGAAGCCGCGGCTGGTGTGCAGCGGCGCGTCGGCCTGCAGCGATTGCAGCGCCGCCACCACCGGCGCTGCATCCAGCGGTGCGGCGGGCGCCGTCGAGAACATCTGCTGTCCGGCGTCGAGGATCGGCCGGTAGCCGGTGCAGCGGCACAGGTTACCCGACAAGTCGTCGGCGAGCTGCTGCCGTGTCGGCACCGTCCCCGCAGCCTGGTGGCGCTGGTAGCAGGCCCACAGCGACATCACGAAACCAGGGGTGCAGAAGCCGCATTGCGAACCATGGCAGTCGACCATGCTTTGCTGCACCGGGTGCAGCGCCTCGCCTTGCTGAAGGTCTTCCACCGTGAACAGCGCCTTGCCGTCCAGTGTCGGCAGGAACTGGATGCAGGCGTTCACCGGTTTCAGCGTCAGCGCACCCTCCGCCAGTTCGCCCAGCACCACCGTGCAGGCACCGCAGTCGCCTTCGGCGCAGCCTTCCTTGGTGCCGCTGCAGTGCTGGTCTTCACGCAGCCATTCGAGCACCGTGCGTGTGCTCGGCGGGTCGGCCAGCTCGACCACCGCGCCGCGGTGGAAAAAACGGAGGGGTCGCGTTGTCATCGTGGTTCAAAACCTGCTTGGGACTTACCCGAAAGGTACCGCGTTGCGCCGCCGTGTGTATACGATCCATAGAATAGCGCCTATGCGGAGAAGCGTATGGTGAGGCGGGCCGATTTCGACACGATAGACCTCTACCTCATCCGGGTTCTGCACACCGTGATCACCGAACGCAGTGTCTCCCGCGCCGCCATGCGCCTGGCCAGCACCCAGCCCGCCGTCAGCGCCCAACTCAAGCGGCTGCGCACGCTCACCGGCGACCCCTTGCTGGTGCGTGCCGGCCAGCAGATGCAGCCCACCGAAACGGCTTTGCAACTCCTGGACCCGGCTTCGCGCATGCTGCACGACGCAGAACGGCTGTTCAGCCCCAGAGCCCGGTCTTCGCGCTCGGCGGCCTTCGACGCCGCGGCCAGCGACATCAGCTTCCGCGTTGCCGCCAGCGACTATCTCGACCCGCTGTTCCTGCCGGCGCTGGTGGCGCAGATCAAACAGGCCGCACCTGCCGTGAAGCTGGAGCTGATGCCGCTGAACCAGGACTACGACTACCGCCGCCATCTCGCTGCCGGCGATGTCGACCTCGTCATCGGCAACTGGCTGCAGCCGCCCGCTGAACTGCACCTGGGCCGACTCGTCAGCGATGAAGTGGTCTGCCTGGTGGCCGACAAACACCCGGCGGTGGGCCGCAACTGGACCATCGCGCGCTACCTGGACTGCGAGCACGTGGCGCCGATGCCGATGCACCCCGGCGCCTTGGGTGTCATCGACGAACACCTGGCTGGCCAAGGTGCGCAGCGCAACATCGTGGTGCGCGCTTCGCACTTCAGCCTGATCCCGCTGATGGTCGGCAGCAGCCTCCTGGTGCTGACCACCGGCCGGCTGTTCTGCAGCCGTTATGTCGACACGCTGCCGGTGAAGATCGTGCGCTGCCCGGTGGCGTTTCCGCCGCTGAACTACTACCAGCTCTGGCACGACCTGACCCATGGCGCGCCGGCGATGCGCTGGTTCCGCGAACAGGTGCGCGACGTAGCGCGCCAGCTGGGCAGCCGCGTGCTGCCGAGGCGGGCGGCTTGACCATGAACACCAAGATCGCATTGCTGGGCGACCTGCTCGACTTCACGGCGGCGCCCACCTGGGGCAGCACGGCGATGGACGGCGTGCGCTGGCGGCCCGACCACTGGCTGCTCATCGACGGCGGTCGCATCGCCGGCGCCGTGCCCGGCGACCAGCCGCCCGGCGGAGACTGGCAGCGCATCGACCACAGCGGCAAGCTGCTGCTGCCGGGTTTCATCGACACCCACGTGCACTGCCCGCAACTCGACGTGATTGCGAGCTATGGCGCCGACCTGCTGGACTGGCTGAACACCTACACCTTCCCGGCAGAACGCCGCTTTGCCGACCCCGCCGTCGCCGCTGCCGGCGCCGCGCTGTTCCTCGACGCGCTGCTGGCCCACGGCACGACCGCAGCGGTGGTGTTCCCCACCGTGCACAAGGTGTCGGCCGATGCGCTCTTTGCCGCCGCTGCGCAGCGCGGCATGCGCCTCATCGCCGGCAAGGTGCTGATGGACCGCCATGCGCCCGATGGCCTGCGCGACGATGTGGCCAGTGCCGAAGCCGATTGCGAAGACCTCATCAGTCGCTGGCACGGCCAGGGCCGCAACAGCTTCGCCGTGACTGTGCGTTTTGCCGCCACCAGCACCGATGCGCAACTGGCGATGGCCGGTGCCTTGTTGCAGCGCCATGCCGGGGTCTACATGCAGACCCATGTCGCCGAGAACACGGCCGAGGTGGCATGGATCGCCGAGCTGTTCCCCACGGCGCGCAGCTACCTCGATGTCTACCACCGCCATGGCCTGTTGAACGAACGTGCGGTGTTGGCCCACGGCATCTGGCTCGACGCAAACGACCGCCAACTGCTCGCCGACACCGGTGCGCAGATCGCCTTCTGCCCCAGCAGCAACCTGTTCCTCGGCAGCGGCCTGTTTGACTGGCAGGCGGCTGTCGATGCCGGCCACCACGTCAGCTTCGGCAGCGACGTCGGCGGCGGCACCAGCCTGTCGATGACACGCACGCTCGCCGAAGGCTACAAGGTGCAGATGCTGCGTGGCACCCGCCTGTCGGCCTGGACCGCGCTGCACACCGCCACCCGCGGCGCCGCCGAAGGCTTAAGCCTGGGCCACGAGATCGGCCACTTCGATCCCGGTGCGATGGCCGACGTGGTGGCCTGGAACTGGGCCGCCGGCCCGGTGGCTGCGCACCGCGACGCGGTGGCCCGCGGCACGGTGCCGGGGCTGCCGACCCAGGACCTGCATGCCCGTGTGTTTGCCTGGCTGACCCAGGCCGACGACCGCAACGTGGCCGCCACCTACACCGCCGGTGTGCGGCGCTGAAGGAGAACACCGATGCTGCGTCTGGAACTGCAAGGCATCAGCAAGCAGTACCCCGCCGTGCGTGCCAACGACGGCGTTGGCCTGCGGGTGAAGCCCGGCGAGATCCACGCCGTGCTCGGCGAAAACGGCGCCGGCAAGAGCACGCTGATGAAGATCATCTACGGCGCCGTGCAGCCCGACGAAGGCCAGATCCTCTGGAACGGCCAGCCTGTCGCAGTGAAGAGCCCGGCCGAGGCACGCACGCTCGGCATCAGCATGGTCTACCAGCACTTCTCGCTGTTCGACACGCTGACGGCGGCCGAGAACGTCTGGCTCGGCCTCGACAAGCGCTTTGGCCTGCCCGAAGTGACTCGCCGCATCACCGAAGTGGCAGCGAGTTACGGCCTCGATGTCGACCCGCTGCGCCCGGTGCATTCACTCTCGGTCGGTGAACGGCAGCGGGTCGAGATCGTGCGTGCGCTGCTGACCAACCCGCAACTGCTGATCCTGGACGAACCCACGTCGGTGCTGACGCCGCAGGCGGTGGACAAGCTCTTCGTCACGCTGCGGAGCTTGAGCGCACGCGGCACCAGCATCCTCTACATCAGCCACAAGCTCGACGAGATCAGAGCCTTGTGCCACCACTGCACGGTGCTGCGCGGCGGCAAGGTCACCGGCGAGGTCGACCCGACGCAGGAAAGCAACGCCAGCCTGTCGAGGCTGATGATCGGCGCCGAACCGCCGCAGCTGCAGCACCAGGCAGCCAAGGCCGGCGCCGTGGTGCTGGCGGTGAACGGCTTGTCGCTGTCCCAGCGCGACCCCTTCGGCACGACGCTGAAGGAGTTGGCCTTCGAAGTGCGGGCCGGCGAGATCGTCGGTGTCGCCGGCGTTTCGGGCAACGGCCAGCAAGAATTGATGGCTGCGCTTTCGGGCGAAGACACACGCGCGCCGGCCGGCAGCATCACGCTGTTCGGCAAGGACATCGCAGCGCATTCACCACGACGGCGGCGCGCAGAAGGCCTGCACTTCGTGCCCGAAGAACGGCTGGGCCGCGGCGCCGTGCCGACACTGAGCCTGGCGCAGAACACCTTGCTCACACGCACTCACACGGTCTCGCGCAGCGGCTGGATCGCGCAGGGCCGCGTGCAGCGGCTGGCCGAGCACATCATCCAGCGTTTCAACGTCAAGGCCGGCGGCGCGGGCGCGGCGGCGAAGAGCCTGTCGGGCGGCAACCTGCAGAAGTTCATCGTCGGCCGCGAGATCGACGCCAACCCGAAGCTGCTGATCGTCAGCCAGCCGACCTGGGGCGTCGATGTCGGCGCTGCAGCGCTGATCCGCGGTGAACTGCTGCAACTGCGAGACGCCGGCTGCGCGCTGCTCGTGGTGAGCGAAGAACTCGACGAGCTGTTCGAGATCAGCGACCGGCTGATCGTCATTGCGCAGGGGCGGCTGTCGCCGTCGCTGCCGACTGCCGACGCGACGATAGAGAAGATCGGCGAATGGATGTCCGGCCTGTGGATGAAGAAGGAGGCCGAACATGCTGAAGCTTGAATCGCGGCCGCAGCCGTCGCAGTGGATGTCGTTCGCCAGCCCGTTGCTGGCGCTGGCGATCACGGTGCTCATCGGCATCGGCCTCTTCGTGCTGCTGGGCAAGGACCCGCTGCGTGGGCTGCAGGTGTTTTTCATCGAGCCGGTGAAGAGCCTGTATGCACTCTCGGAGCTGAGCGTGAAGGCGACGCCGCTGGTGCTGATCGCACTGGGCCTGGCGGTCTGCTACCGCAGCAACGTCTGGAACATCGGCGCCGAAGGGCAGTTCGTCGCCGGCGCCCTGGCTGCGGGCTACGTCGCGATGCAGGCCGGGCCCGAGACCGCGTGGATGGGCCGCGGAATCGTCGTCGCGATCTTGGTGGCCGGTGTGCTGGGCGGCATGTTGTGGGCCGCCATCGTGGCGCTGCTGCGCGACCGTTTCAACGCCAGCGAGATCCTGGTCAGCCTGATGCTGGTCTACGTCGCGGTGCTGGTGCTGGGCTACCTGGTCTACGGCCCCTGGAAAGACCCCAAGGGCTACAACTTTCCGCAGACCATCACCTTCAACGCGGTGACGAAGATTCCGCGCCTGTGGGACGGGCCTGGCGGGCTGCGCGCCAACATCGGCGTCGTCGTCGCGTTGTTCGCGGTGCTCGGCTTCTGGGCCTTCCTGTTCCGCACCTACAAGGGTTTCCAGCTGCAGGTGGGCGGGCTGGCGCCAGCGGCGGCGCTGTACGCCGGTTTTTCGGCGCGCAGCGCGCTGTGGACGGCACTGCTGCTGTCAGGCGGTATGGCCGGCCTGGCCGGTGGCCTGGAAGCCGCCGGGCCGCTGGGCCAGCTGACGCCGTACGTGCCAGCCGGCTACGGCTTCGCCGCCATCATCGTCGCCTATGTCGGCCGGCTGCACCCGGTGGGCATCGTGTTCTCGGGTGTACTGATGAGCATGTTCTACATCGGCGGTGAACTGGCGCAGTCGCGGCTGGGCCTGCCGAAGAGCCTGACCGGCGTATTCCAGGGCCTGCTGCTGTTCACGCTGCTGGCCTGCGACACGCTCATTCACTACCGCATCCGCTTCCAGCGGCCACCGCAGGCGAAGGTAGCTTGAGATGGTGGCGATACTGACCACTTGCGGCCCGTTGCGGTCGATGGGGCTGAGGCGATCGCGTGCGCTTGGGGTGCCCTGTTGCGCTCATGTCCCCCGCCCCAGCTTGCTGCGCAAGCTGGGGCTCCTCCTTTACTTCGCTCCACAGGGCACCCCAATCGCCCGCTCAGGCACCACGGG
>Ga0307515_10000183_pt1 | contig 154076 bp, 155 predicted proteins | sample 17_EM_MG_FD_194513 | JGI IMG/M metagenome (GOLD analysis project Ga0307515, IMG submission 194513) | Populus trichocarpa ectomycorrhiza microbial communities from riparian zone in the Pacific Northwest, United States - 17_EM | ecosystem: Host-associated > Plants > Roots > Unclassified... | reverse complement strand
ATGGCGGCGTTCTCGGCCGGCAGGCCGAAGGCGTCCCAGCCCATCGGCATCAGCACGTTCATGCCCTTCATGCGCAGGTGGCGCGCCATCATGTCGTTGATGGTGTAGTTGCGCACGTGCCCCATGTGCAGCTTGCCGCTGGGGTAGGGCAGCATCGAACAGGCGTAGAACTTGGGCCGGTTCGGGTCCTCGACGACGCGGTAGGCGTTGCCCGCCGTCCAGTGCGCCTGGGCGGCGGCTTCGACTTCGGCGGGGACGTACTTTTCGTTCATCCCGGCATTGTAGGGAGCTACTTCGGCCCCGCCTCCGTCACGAAGCCGATGCGCGACAGTCCGGCCTCCTGCACCAGGCCGATCAGCTCGGCCACCTTGCCGTAGGGCACGGCCTTGTCGGCGCGCAGCTGCACCTCGGTCTGCGCGTCGCGTGCGGCGGCGGCGCGCACGCGTTCGACGAGCTGCCGGGCTTCGACCTTCTCGTCGCCGACGAAGAGCTGGCCCTGTGCGTCCACCGCCAGCGCGATAAAGGCCGGCGCGTCGCTCGGCCGTGCCCCTTCGGCTTTCGGCAGGTCGAGCTTGAGGCTGCTCGTCATCAGCGGCGCGGTGATGATGAAGATCACCAGCAGCACCAGCATCACGTCGATCAGCGGCGTCATGTTGATGTCGCTCATCGGCTGCGACGCCGGGCTGCGTTCGAGGCGGCCGAAAGCCATGTCAGAGGCTCCGCCGTGTGTCGCGAGACGCGCGATGCACGAAACGCCCGAGGTGTTCGAACGACGGCTTGCGGCCCGCTGCAGAAGTTCGGTGTCCGGTATCCGCGTCCGAGGCATTCGCGCGCCACCTCCGTGGCGGCAGGTCGCTGGCGGTGCCTGCGTTCTCCGGCCCACGCTCGCGGAGATGAACCGCGGCGTGCCAAGAGCAACCCATCAACACCCGGGTTGGCGCAGCACCGCCTTGGCGACCGCGAATGGGGCCTGCGCCCGCAGGCACCACCACCGCCCTGCAAGCACCACGGGTGGCGTGCCTGCCCGGGCCGCCGGCCCCTGGGCACGGTGCAAGCACGCGCACGCCACGAACGAACGGCAGCAACGGGCCGCGAGAAGACGCAGGCACCAGACGCTTCATCTCAGCGCGCCCGGGTCGCGTCGAGCACCATCTCGCGCAGGTCGTGCGCGAAGCCTTCGAGTTCGGCTTCGCAGGCCGAAACCCACTTGCCGAAGACGTTGAACGCCAGCACGGCCGGAATGGCCACCGCGATGCCGGCGGCCGTCATGACCAGCGCCTCGCCCACCGGGCCGGCGATCTTCTCGATCGTGATGCTGCCGGCCGCGGCAATCGCGATCAGCGCGTGGTAGATGCCCCAGACGGTGCCGAACAGGCCGACGAAAGGCGCCGTGCTGCCGATCGACGCCAGCAGCACCTGGCCGAACTGCAGGTGCGCCAGCGCGCGGTGCAGCGCGTCGCGCAGCCGCCGCGTCAGCTGCGATTCGAGGTGGGCCGAGGTCTCCAGCGTGCCGGCGGCCGGGCGCGCGGCCGCCGCGTCGAGCAGCGGCAGCAGAACCTTCTCGCGGTCCATCGCCGCCAGCCGCGTGCGGCCGTCGTCCAGCGACGCGGCGTCCCAGAAGGCCGGCACGGCGCGTTCGATGTCGCCGCCGGCGCGCCGCAGCAGCCAGCCTTTCCACAGGATCAGCACCCAGGCTGCGACCGACATCGCCAGCAGCATCAGCGCCACCGCGCGGCCGACGCTGTCGCTGCGGGCCCAGAAGTCGGACAGGCCGTCCATGGGCTCAGGCTTTGCAGTCGAGCACGTCGTCCATGCCGTACAGCCCGCGCGCGCCCGGCGCCAGGCCGGCGAGGAAAAGCGCCGCCCGCAGGCTGCCGGCGGCGTAGTTCGCGCGGCTGGTGGCGCGGTGCGTGATCTCGATGCGCTCGCCGGTGCCGGCGAACATCACCGTGTGGTCGCCGACGATGTCGCCGCCGCGCAGCGCGGCAAAGCCGATCGTGCCGGGCTTGCGTTCGCCGGTGAGGCCTTCGCGCGCGAACACCGCGTGGTCTTTCAGGTTCTGGCCCAGCGCCTTGGCCACGACCTCGCCCATCGCCAGCGCAGTGCCGCTGGGGGCGTCGACCTTGTGGCGGTGGTGGGTTTCGACGATCTCGACTTCGTAGCCTTCGAGCGAGCGCGCGGCCAGGTCGAGCAGGCGCAGCATCACGTTCACGCCGACGCTCATGTTCGGCGCGAAGACGATCGCCACGTCTTGCGCGGCGGCGCCGATCTCGGCTTTCTGCTCCGGCGTGAAGCCGGTGGTGCCGATGACGGCACGCACGCCGAGTTCACGGCACACCGCCAGGTGCGCCAGCGTGCCTTCGGGCCGGGTGAAGTCGATCAGCACGTCGGCGCCGGCCAGGCCGGTGCGCAGGTCGGCCGTGATGGCCACGCCGGTGCTGCGGCCGAGAAAGGCGCCGGCGTCCTGGCCCAGCGCCGGGCTGCCGGCGACGTCGAGCGCTCCCGCCAGCTGGCAGCCACCGTCGGCCAGCACGGCTTCGATGAGCATGTGGCCCATGCGGCCCGAGGCGCCGGCCACGGCGACTCTCAACTTGTCTGCGCCGGCCACGGCGATGCCCGGCGTCATGACGCGGCTTCGAGCGGCGGGTACTCGCGCACCGCGCCCGTCGGCTCGGCGGGCGGCGCTTCGCGCTTGGGCGGCACCGGCAGCGCCTTGCGTTCTTCGTCGCTCAGCTCCAGCTTGGGCTGGTCGACCTTGATGGGGCGGCTGATCGAGGCCACGAACTCGCGCTCCGACGGCAGCTCGGGTGCCGTCACCGACAGCATGCCTTCGCCTTCGAACAGCACGACGACGCTGCGCCGTTGCGACTCGGTGCCGGGGCGGCGGATCGTGAAGATGTAGTCCCAGCGGCTGGCGTGGAACGCGTCGGTGACCAGCGGCGAGCCGAGCACGTCGCGCACCTGGTTGCGCGACATGCCGGGCTTCAGCAGCGCCAGCTGTTCCTTCGTGACGACGTTGCCCTGCACGATGTCGATGCGGTAGGGCGTGATGACGCCGAGGAAGTCGTCGGTCGACTGCAGCGCCGACGCGCAGCCGCCGAGCAGCAGTGCAGCGAGCAGCGGAACCGGGGTGCGGTACATGGGCGGGAGCATGGCTATGATCGCCGGATTCTAGCCGCGCGGTGCCGCTCCGGCCGCGCAAGGACCAGCCCATGACAAACGCCGACGAACTGAAGAGCAGCGGGCTCAAGGCCACGCTGCCGCGCATCAAGATCCTCGAGGTCTTCCAGCATGCCGAACGCCGCCACATGACGGCCGAAGACGTGTTCAAGGCGCTGCTGACCGACGGCGCCGACATCGGCCTGGCCACCGTCTACCGCGTGCTGATGCAGTTCGAGCAGGCCGGGCTGCTGACGCGCAGCAATTTCGAGTCGGGCAAGTCGGTGTTCGAGCTCAACGAAGGCCAGCACCACGACCACCTGGTGTGCCTGACCTGCGGCCGCGTCGAGGAGTTCTTCGACGCCGAGATCGAACAGCGCCAGCGCGCCATCGCCGAAAAGCGCGGCTTCGAGCTGCACGAACATTCGCTGGCGCTGTATGCGCGCTGTACGAAGCCGGATTGCGAGTACCGGCACAAATAGTCCTGGGTCATTCACCGCAGAGGCGCGGAGAGCGCAGAGGAACGCAGAGAAGATACTGACTTCCTCTGCGCCACCTCCGCGCCCTCTGCACCTCTGCGGTGAAGGCTGTTCCGGTTGTCGACCTACTGGTCCTTCTCCATCGCGCGCTGGTGGCGCTCGATGAACTCCTGGTAGGTGTCGATACCGCGCAGCTGCAACACGGTGTTGCGCACTGCGGCTTCCACCAGCACGGCCAGGTTGCGGCCGGCGTCGACGGCGATGACGACCTTGCGCACGGGGATGCCGAGGATCTCTTCGTACAGCGGCTCGTACGGCAGGCGCTCGAACTCGCGCTCCATCGTTTCCTTGCGCACCAGGTGCACGATCAGGCGCAGCCGCATCTTCCGGCGCACGGCCGTTTCGCCGAAGATGGCCTTGATGTCGAGCAGGCCGATGCCGCGCACTTCGAGCAGGTTCAGCAGCAGTTCCGGGCAGCGGCCTTCCAGCGCCGTCTGGCTGATGCGGTACAGGTCGACCGCATCGTCGGCCACCAGGCCGTGGCCGCGCGAGATGAGTTCGAGGCCGAGTTCGCTCTTGCCGAGGCCCGACTCGCCGGTCAGCAGCACGCCCAGGCCCAGGATGTCCATGAACACGCCGTGCCGCGTGGTGCGTTCGGCGAACAGGTGCGCCAGGTAGGCGCGCACGACGTCGATGACGTGGCCGGCCGATTCGCGCGTGACGAACAGCGGGATCTCGGCGCGGTCGCACATCGCGACCAGGCGGTCCGGCGGCGTCTGCTCGTCGGCGATGATCAGCACCGGCGGCTCCAGCGTCACGATGCGCGAGATGCGGCGTTCCTGGTCTTCGGGCGAACTGGCCAGCAGGTAGGCCACTTCGCGCCGGCCGACGATCTGCACCCGGTATGGGTGGATGTAGTTCAGGTAGCCGACCAGGTCGGCGGCCGAGCGCGCGTCGCGCACGGCGCTGTCGTCGAAGCGGCGTTCGGGGTGGGCGTGGCCGGCGATCCACTCCCAGCGCATCGCCTCGCGGTGCGCTTCGAACAGCGCCTCGGCGCTGATCGAGGTGGGCTTCATGTGCGTGAAGCCTTCAAGCGACCGACTTCAAGGGTTCCCAGTCGTGGATCAGCTTGTGCACCGCGGCGGCGTCGGGCTCGCTCTTCAGCCGTTCTCGCAGTTCGCGGTCGGACAGCATTTCGGCGATCTCGGACAGGATCTCCAGGTGCCGCTGCGTCGCCGCCTCGGGCACGAGCAGGAAGATCAGCAGCGACACGGCTTCGTCGTCGGGTGCGTCGAACGGAATCGCCTGCTGCACGCGCACGACGGCGGCGAGCGGGTTCTTCAAGCCCTTGATGCGGCCGTGCGGGATGGCCACCGCATGGCCCAGGCCGGTGGAGCCCAGGCGCTCGCGCGCAAACAGGTTGTCCGTAACGATACCGCGGGCGATCGCGTGCTGGTTTTCGAACAGCAACCCGGCCTGTTCGAAGACGCGCTTCTTGCTGGTGGCATCCACGTTCACCAGTACATTGCTGGCGGGCAGGATGGCGGCGAGACGATTCATGGGGTAATTCCCCTCGCGGGCGGCGTTTCTGCGGCGCAGCCACTGCGGTGTGTTACAGAGCCGTGAATCATAGCAACCGGTTGCCCCATGCCGAAGGGCTCAGAACACCCCGATCGAGGGGAAACGCCAACTCCTGCGGCATTGCAGCAACAGCCGCTTCCGCAGAATGAAAAACGGCCCCGCGGGGCCGTTTTCGTTACAGATGTAGTGGTCACGTCGCACTGGCGTCGATGCGTTTGGGCGACTGGTGGTGGTGGTCTTGCAGCCGGTCCTTGTGGCGGCAGACCTGACGGTCGAGCTTGTCCATCAGCTGGTCGATCGCGGCGTACAGGTCTTCGTGGCTCTGCTCGACGAAGATGTCGCGGCCCTTCACGTGCAGCGTCACCTCGGCCTTCTGCCTTCGTTCCTTTTCCTTTAGCTTCTCGACGGTCAGCAGAACGTTCACATCCACGACTTGATCAAAATGGCGCGTCACGCGGTCTAGTTTAGTGAGTACATACTCTCGCAGAGCGGGCGTAACTTCGAGGTGGTGTCCGCTGATCGTCAAGTTCATCGAAAGCCTCCTTTGCAGGGGAGTGGGGAACAGGCCGCGCCCGGCTGAGCGGGCATCGGGGGGAAGGCGTGGGGGTGGGGAGCAGGGGATTGAGGGGTGGGTCGGCGCGGGGCCGTTCGGGCCAGTGTGCACCCGATGCCAGGTGCTGACAAGGCGGAATCCGGGCCGCGTTCAGGGCCGAAACGTGACGCTTTGCATCCGCGGCGGTTCGGCGTCAAATGCGCAGGCTGGGGGTTTCGCGGCCGGTCATCGCCATCGCCGTCACCGCCGTCACCGTGACAAGGGCAGGGCCTCGATGCGCCGCTCGATGTCGGCCAGCATGCGCCGGTAGCCCGGCGCGCCGACGCCCCCGAAGCGCGCAACGAACTCGGCTTCGGCCATCGCCTCGGGCAGGTCGGCCACCGCCGGCATGAAGTCGCCTTCGCCGACACCGGCGGCCAGCCGGGCCTGCAGCCGCGCCGCGTCGCCGACCGCGAGTTCGCCGAAGCGTGTGCCGGCGCGGTCGGCCGCCAGGTCGTTGAAGCTGAAGCCGCTGCCGCCGCGGGAATCGGCCAGCTCCTTCCACAGGCCGACGGCGTCGGCCAGCGGCGTGCCGGCTTCGGCGGCGATGACGGCCGAGATCAGGAAGTGCAGCGGCGTGTCCTCGCGCTGGCGCAGCAGCACGCGCAGCGGCCGCGGCTGCGGCCAGCCGTCGGCAGCCGGCACCAGCAGCCCGAGCGGGCGGTGGTTGGCGAACAGGGTCAGCACCCGCAGCGCGGCGCGGTTCTCGGCGACGGCGTCGCCGCCGGCGGCGCTGCGCTCGGCCGCCAGCGCGAACAGCGGCGGCAGCAGCGCTGCCAGCGAGACCGGCTCCGGCGCGTGCTGCGCGATGTCGGCCAGCCGGGCGTTGTAGGCCTGCAGCCGCTGCAGGTCGGCCGGCGCCAGCAGCGCTGCGCGCAGTTGGTTCGCGGTGCCGAGGTCGAAGTGGTAGCTGACCAGCATGTGGCCGCGAAGCAGCCGCACCTGGCGGATCCAGTCGCTGGCCGGCAAGGCGTCCGGCTGCAGCCCGTGGCGCGCCGCCACCGCGCGCAGCAGCGGCAAGGCCAGCGCGCGCGGCAGCGGCAGCCGGCCGACGCGCAACTGCTCGATTTCGGGCAGGCCGGCCGGCGTCTGGCGCAGGCTCAGTTCGATGTTGCACCAGCGGCCGAACGGCGCCGCCACGCTGGCCTGCAGCAGTGCGCGCCCTTGCTGCAGCTGCACGCGCGTGGCCACCGCCAGCCAGCGCCGCGCGGCGTGGTGCAGCAGCAGGTCGGCGTCGCGTTCGCTGATGACGGCGAAGCGCACGCGCCCGGGCAGCCCGCGCCGCGGGTCTTGTGCGCGCGCCAGCGCGACCGCGCGCTCGACATCGGCGGGCGAGATGTCGGCCCGCTGCGGCACGCGCGGCGCGCCGTCCACGGCCAGCCACAGCGCCAGCACGAGCAGCAGCGCCAGCAGCGCGGCGCCGGCGGCCAGCCACTTCGACACGGTTCGCATGGGCGCAGCCTACGGCATGCGGGCTTCGTAGATCGTCATCGCCGTCGTGCGGCCGCGCACCGTGACGCGGTCGATCTCGCGGCAAGGCCAGTCGGCCGGCAAGGCGCTGCGCGTGGTCTCGCCGATGACGACCGGCGCTTCGAGCTTGCCCGACAGCTCCTGCAGCCGCGCCGCGACGTTCACTGCGTCGCCGAGTACGGTGTAGGCGCGGCGGTGCTTCGAACCCATGTCGCCGACCACCATGGCACCGGTGTTGATGCCGATCGTGACGCGGATCGGCGGCCAGCCGCGCACCGCGAACTCGGCGTTGATCGCCGGCAGCGCGGCCTGCATCGCCAGCGCCGCCTGCACCGCATGCTGCGCATGCTCGGCGTCGTCGAGCGGTGCGCCCCAGAAGGCCATCAGACAGTCGCCGATGAACTTGTCCAGCGTGCCGCGGTGCTGGCGCACGATGTCGGTCATCACCGAGAAGTAGCGGTTCATCAGCGCCGCCAGCTCCGGCGGCGTGAGCTGTTCGGAGAAGGTCGTGAAGCCGCGCACGTCGGCGAACAGCACGGTCAGTTCGGCGCTGCGCCCGGCCATCGTGTAGCGCTCGGGGTCGCGGCTCATCAGCGTGACCAGCTCCGGCGGCACGTACTGGCCGAACAGCGCCGCCAGCCGCCGGCGCGCCAGCGCTTCGGCCAGCTGCCCGAAGAACAGCTGCAGCGCGTATAGCAGCGCCACCAGCAGCAGCGGAGCGGCCAGCGGCAGCGCAATACGCTGCAAGGCCCACGCGCCGAGGTTCAGTGCGACCAGCGCCACGGCGATGGCCGCACACAGCCCGCTGGCGGCCCACAGGCCCAGCCGCGGCAGCAGGACGATCAGCGACAGCCCGGCGGCCAGCAGCGTCAAGGCCGTGGCCGCCGGTGCGTAGGCCGGCGCCTGCGGCAGGCGGCCGTTCAGCAGGCCCGACAGCAGGTCGGCATGCAGCTCGACACCGGGCAGCAGGTCCCCGGTCGGCGTGCTGTGCTGGTCCATCAGCCCGGCGGCCGCGGTGCCGACGAGCACGACGCGGCCGCGCAAGCTGCCGTCTGCCAACCGGCCGGCCAATACGTCGGCGGCCGAGACATGCTGCACGCGGCCGCTCTCGGCCGGATACGGCAGCAGCACCTGGCCCGACGCGTCGGCCCAGTGCCGCGCGGCCAGCGCCCGTTCGCCCAGCAGCACTTGCGCCATCGCCAGCGACAGGCCGGGCTGCACGCGGCCGTCGTACGCGGCCAGCAGCGGTGCGCGGCGGGTGATGCCGTCGTCGTCGATCACGGCATTCAGGAAGCCGCCGCCCGCCGCGGCCTGCTGGAATGCGGGCAGGCTGCCGGCATGGCCGTGCCAGGGGGGCCAGACATCGCCGGCTGGCCCAGGCAGGCCCGCCGGCAGCGCGCCATTGCGTGCGGCCCCGGGTATCGCGTTGAGGTGGAAACCGAGCACCACCGGATGGCGCGCCACCACCTCGGCCAGGCGCTGGTCGGCGGCTGCACTTTCGGGCTCGGCCAGGATCATGTCCAGGCCGACGAGTTGCACGCCTTCGCGTTCGAACAGCCGCTCGACCAGCTCGGCCTGGCGCACGCGCGGCCACGGCCAGCGGCCCACCTCGGCGAGCGCCCGCTCGTCGATGTCGACGACGGCGATGCGCGGGTCGACGCGTTCGTGTGCGAAGGCGCGCAAGCGCGCGTCATAGACGGCGGCGTCGAGCGCGTCGACGCCGGGCAGGCGCAGATGGCCGCTGGCCTGCGCCAGCAGCAGCGCCAGCAGCGCCGCACCGAGCCAGACCCTAGCGGAGCTTGATCTCGACACGGCGGTTGCGCGGCTCCGCGACTTCGTCGTCGGTCGGCACCGCGGGCTCGCGCTCGCCGCGGCCGGCCACGCTGATGCGTTCGGGTGCCGCGCCGGCCGCGATCAGGCGTTCGCGCACGGTCTGCGCGCGCTGCAGCGACAGGCGGTCGTTGGACTCGACGCTGCCGACGCGGTCGGTGTGGCCGACGATGACCAGGTCGGCGCCGGCGTTGGCCGCCAGCGCCAGCCGCAGTTGTTCGAGCACCGGCTCCGAATCGGGCGTCAGCTTGTCGCCGCCGAGTTCGAAGTTGACGACGAAGCGCCGCGGCCGCGGCGGCTGCATCGCCAGCAGCGCGCCGTAGGCCGCCCGCACCGCTTCCGGGCTGCTCTTCAGCAGCCGCGGTTCGCCGCCGATGACGTCGGCCTGGGCATACGGCTCGGCCAGCAGCAATTCGCCGCGCGTGGCCTTCACCGACAAGGCGCCGGTGCGGCCGCCGCCGGCGCTGTCGGCCGCCGGCAGCAGGATCACGCGCTCGGTCAGCGGTGCGCAGCCGGCCAGCAGCACGGCAGCCAGGGCCAGCAGGCGCGGCATCATGGCTCGTCGCTCCGCGCGTCGACGATGAACTCGGTGCCGCGCACGCCCATCAGCGCGTTGCGCGTCTGCACGTTGACGTTCTGCGGCGTCTGCCGGGCGATCAGGCCGGTGACGACATGCAGCGTGCCCTTCAGCAGCGACGCGAGCAGCCCGCCTTCATTCGTGGTGCTGTCGAAGCGGAAGTCGTTGATCAGCAGCGTGCTGCCGGGGCCTGCGGTCAGCAGCGTGTCGTCGGCCAGCGTGATGCCGACCGTGCCATCGGCACCGGTGACGAGCCGGTCGCCAACCTGGACCGCCGTGCCCGGGGCCACCGGCAACGATTGGCCACCGCGCTGCAGCGTCACCGCGCCTTGCAGGCGCTTCACGATGCCGGCGGCATCGGCCGCCTGGGCGGACGCGGCAGCGCCCAGCAGCGCTGCGCAGAGCAGCGGTCGAAGGTCCATGCTCGCCTCCCCTTCATCATTCTTCTGGCCGGTGCATTATCCGCACCATGACACCGTTCACCTACCAGGCCAACCCGACGCGCGTGATCTTCGGCGCCGGTTCGCTGCAGCAGCTTGCAGCCGAGATCGACCGCCTCGGCGCCCGCCGTGCGCTGGTCCTGTGCACGCCTGGGCAGCGCGGCGCGGCCGAGCACGTGGCGGCGCTGCTCGGCGAGCGCGCCGCCGGCATCTTTGCCAAGGCCGTGATGCACGTGCCGATCGAATCGGCGCGCGAAGCGCGCGACGAAGCGCGGCGGCTCGGCGCCGACTGCGCGGTGGCCATCGGCGGCGGCTCGACCACCGGGCTGGGCAAGGCCATCGCGCTGGACTCGGGGCTGGCCATCGTCGCCATCCCGACCACCTATGCCGGCAGCGAGATGACATCGATCTACGGCCTGACCGAAGCCGGCGTGAAGAAGACCGGGCGCGACCCGCGCGTGCTGCCGAAGACGGTGATCTACGACCCCGAGCTGACGGTCCGTCTGCCGCTGGACCTGAGCGTGACCAGCGGCCTGAACGCCATCGCCCATGCCGCCGAAGGCCTGTATGCGCCCGACGGCAACCCGATCGTCGCGCTGATGGCCGAAGAAGGCATCCGCGCGACGGCCGCTGCGCTGCCGCGGCTGGCAGCCGCGCCGCAGGACCTGGCGGCGCGCAGCGATGCGCTGTATGGCGCCTGGCTGTGCGGCACGGTGCTCGGCAGCGTCGCGATGGGGTTGCACCACAAGCTCTGCCACACGCTGGGCGGCAGCTTCAACCTGCCGCACGCCGAGGTGCACACGGTGATCCTGCCGCACGCGCTGGCCTACAACGCCGCCGCGGCACCCGAGGCGATGGCGCGCATCGCGCGCGCCCTGGGCAGCGCCGACGCGCCGCGCGGCGTGTTCGAGCTGGCCGCGGCGCACGGCGCGCCGACTTCGCTGCAAGCCATCGGCATGCCGGCCGACGGGCTGGACCGCGCCGCCGATCTGGCCGCCGCAGCGCCGTACCCGAACCCGCGGCCCCTGCAGCGCGACGCCTTGCGCGCACTGCTGCAGCGCGCCTTCGACGGCCTGCCGCCGGTGCGATAATTTCCGCTGCCCCCACTCGGAGCCCATCCCTTGGACCCTAGTCACCCTCGGTGACCGTCCGCTCCGGCGCGTTGCTGGAGTGCGGCGGTTTCTCCATGCAACCCCCTTCAGACAGCGCATGCTCAACGTCTTCACGCTGGCCAACGGCCGCCTGTTCCAGGAAGAGATCGAAAGCCACGAGGCGCTGACCCATGTGCAGCCGGTGTGGGTCGACCTCGAATCGCCCAGCGCCGATGAAAAGGCCTGGATCACGGCGCGCTTCGGCCTCACGATTCCCGAGGACATCGTCGACGACGACCTCGAGGAATCGGCCCGCTTCTACGAAGAAGACAACGGCGAGCTGCACATCCGCTCCGACTTCTTGATCGACGGCGACGGTGCGCCCGAAGGCAAGCCGTCGCGCAACGTGCGCGTGGCCTTCATCCTGTTCGAAGGCGTGCTGTTCTCGGTGCACGACGAAGACCTGCCGGTGTTCCGGCTGCTGCGCCTGCGTGCGCGCCGCATCCCGGCGCTGATCGAAGACGCGAAGGACGTGCTGCTGAAGCTCTACGACGCCGACGCGGAGTATTCGGCCGACGCGCTGGAAGGCATCTACGACAACCTGGAGCAGGTCAGCGCGCGCGTGCTGAAGCAGGACGTCGACGACCGCGCCGCCGGCGAGGTGCTGAAGGCCATCGCCAAGGAAGAAGACCTGAACGGCCGCATCCGCCGCAACGTGATGGACACGCGCCGCGCCTTGAGCTTCCTGATGCGCAGCCGCAAGCTCGGCGCCGAGCAGTTCGAGGAAGCGCGGCAGATCCTGCGCGACATCGACTCGCTCGACTCACACACCGCGTTCCTGTTCGACAAGATCAACTTCCTGATGGACGCCACCGTCGGCTTCATCAACATCAACCAGAACAAGATCATCAAGATCTTCTCGGTGGCCAGCGTCGCGCTGCTGCCGCCGACGCTGATCGCCAGCATCTACGGCATGAACTTCCCCGGCATCCCCGAGGTGGGTTGGAAGTACGGCTACCCGTTTGCGCTGGGCCTGATGGTGGCTTCGGTTGCCGCTCCTTTCATTTACTTTCGGCGCAAGGGCTGGTTGCGTTAGTTTCTGCTCACACCGGGCTGGACCTCGGTTGAACTGCGGATGCCGCTGCCGATAACGGGCCGTATAGTCCCTTCGAACGCGGCGACCGGCCGCGCCTTGTTGCTGTCGGTTGCGCAGGATCATGAACAAAATCAACTCACCCGCGCTGGCCTCCTGGCTGCGTAGAAGCGTTTTGTCGGCCGGCCTGGTACTGGCGGCCGCTGCGGCGCAAGCCCAGTTCTCGATGGTCCCTGCGCCGCTGCTGCCCGGGGCGCCGCGGGCCTCTGAAGCCGAGATCGAAAAGGAATACCGCATCGACGCCGCGCGCCATCTGTACGCGGCCTACCCGATGCGCATCTACCGCGGCAAGATGCCGCCGCTGCTGTTCTCGGTGATGATCGTCGAGACCGAGATCGACGCCGCCGGCCAGGTGGTCAACGTCAACGTCGTGCGCAAGCCCGCCGCTGCCGAGGTCGCACCGTGGGTGGTGGCGATGATCCGCCGCGCTGGCCCCTTCCCGGCGCCGGCCAAGATCGCCGGCGGCGTGCGCTACACCGACATCTGGCTCGTCGACAAGAGCGGCCTGTTCCAGGTCGACACGCTGACCGAAGGGCAGAAGTAGCGTTTCGGCCTCTTCAGGCGTTGGCGCGCGCCTTCAGCCAGCGCATCAGGCCGCCGAGCAGCGGCAGCTTCTCGTACAGCTCTTCGGCCGCGTCCCAGTAATCGCGGTGCACGGCGATGCGGCCGTCGGCCGCCAGCTTCAGGTGCGAGCCGCCGCGGATGCACTGCTCGCCGCGGCGCAGGCGCTTCATGCGGAACAGGAAGTCCCAGCTCAGGAAACACTGGTCGCCTTGCACGACGACGTCGCGCACGATGAAACGCGGCCCGTCGAGCGCCGCGAACATGTGGCCGAAGATGCGCTGGATCTGGGCGCAGCCGCGCACGTCGTTGAACGGGTCCTTGAAGCGCGCGTCGGGCGTGTAGATGTCGCTCAGGCGCGCCACGTCGGCCGGGCCGAGGCGCTCGAAGCGTTCGACGATGCGGCGCACGCGCGGGTCGTCGGTCATCACAGGCCCGTCGAGCGTTTGACGGCGCCGAAGTAGGCACCGTAGCCGAGGTGGCGCAGCCCCTTCAGCCACAGCGTGAAGCGCTTCGGGAAGTGGATCTCGAAGTCGCCGCGCGCCCAGCCGCGCAGGATCTCGCGCGCCGCCTGTTCAGGCGTCAGCAGCGCCGGCATGCTGAACTCGTTGCCGGCGGTCAGCGGCGTGTCGACGAAGCCGGGGTTGACCAGCGAAACGCCCAGCCCCAGCGGGTGCAGGTCCAGGTACAGGCCTTCGGCCAGGTTGATCAGCGCCGCCTTCGTCGGCCCGTAGGCCAGCGCCTGCGGCAGGCCGCGGTAGCCGGCGACGCTGGCGATCACGCTGAGGTGGCCGCCCAGGCCTTCGGCGGCCTGCTCCTGCAGCTGCGGCAGCACGGCGTCCAGCAGGTGCAGGGCGCCGACATAGTTGACCTGCAGGTGGCGCAGCGCCACATCGAGGTCGAAGCCGGTGCCGCGCATGGCGGCATAGGTGCCGGCGCAATAGCAGGCCAGGTCGATGCGGCCGTGCACGCGCGCGATGTGCGCGGCTGCGTCCCGCAGCGCGTCGCGGTCGGTGGCGTCGAGCACGATCGCGTCGCTGCCCGGGTGCGCGGCGACGAAGCCGTCCAGCGCGTCGGCGCTGCGGGCCGAGACGATGACGTGCGCGCCGGCGCCATGCAGCAGGGCCGCCAGGGCCCGGCCGATGCCGGTCGACGCGCCGACGAGCCAGGCGGTGCGGCCGGTCCAGTCGCGGATGCGGGGGTTCAGCGCCATGCCGGCATCCTATGTCACGCCAAAAAGGGCCGTGTGCCCAGGGGGATGGGTGGAGCAGCAAGGCGTCGCGCGGCGCCGCATCAGGGCCGGCGCAGCGTGAACTGCATGACGTTGGTGTTGCCGGTGGCGAAGGCGGCTTCGCAATACGCCAGGTAGAACTCCCAGATGTGCATGAAGCGCGTGTCGAAGCCGAGCTGGCGCACCTGCGGGTCGCGCGCCAGGAACTGCAGCCGCCAGCGGCGCAGCGTCTCGGCGTAGTCGGCGCCAAAGGCCAGCTCGTTGACGATCTCGAGCCCGGCCTTGCCGGCTTCGCTGCGAAAGGCCTGCGGGCTGGGCAGCAGGCCGCCGGGGAAGATGTATTGCTGGATGAAGTCGGTGCCGCGCACGTAGCGCTCGAACAAGTCGTCGTGGATCACGATCGTCTGGATGCAGGCGCGGCCGCCGGGTTTCAGCCGCGCGTGCAGCGTCTGGAAGAAGCCGCTCCAGTATTCGCGGCCGACGGCTTCGAACATCTCGATCGACGCGATCGCGTCGTAGGGCTCGTCGGCGATGTCGCGGTAGTCCTGCAGCCGCAGCTCGGCCTGCTGCGCCACGCCGTGGCGTGCCAGCCTTTCCTGTGCGAAGGCGAGCTGCTCCTGCGACAGCGTGACGCCGGTGACGCGGGCGCCGAACTCGCGCGCCGCCGTCTCGGCCAGCGCGCCCCAGCCGCAGCCGATCTCGAGCAGGCGCTGGCCCGGCTGCAGCGCGCATTCGCGCAAGGCGCGGCGCACTTTCGCGGCCTGCGCTTCGGCGCTCGGGCGCGCCAGGTCGCCTTCGAACAGCGCGCTCGAATAGTTCATCGTCTCGTCGAGCCAGAGGCGGTAGAACGGGTTGCCGATGTCGTAGTGGGCGTGGATGTTCTTGGCCGCGCCGTGGCGCGAATTGCGGTTCAGCCGGTGCTTGATGCGGTACAGCAGCGAACCCCACCAGCTGCCGTAGACGACGGCTTCGACGGCATCGCGGTTGGCGATGAAGAGCTGCAGCAGCGCCACCAGGTCCGGCGTCGTCCAGTGGCCGCCGATGTAGCTTTCGGCGAAGCCGATGTCGCCGCTCTTCAGCGCCGCCGCGCACACCTGCCAGTCGAGCAGGCGGATCGAAGCGCGCGGCGTGCCGCTGCCGAAGTGCACCTGTTCGCCGTCGGGCAGCTGCACGTCGAGCGTGCCGATGCGCAAGCCCTTCATCAGGCGGAAGACGGCGCGTGCCGTGGCGGGCGCGGTGTCGGGCAGGGCGAAAGCGGGGGCGGTGGTCGTCGTCATCGGCGGCGGTGGAAGGTCGGGTCAGCGCGTGGTGAAGGTCGGCGGCGGCGCCGGCTTGCTGATGAACGGGATGCGCTTGGCCCACAGCCGCAGCGCCTGCCAGTGGATGCGCACGATGACCGACAGCGTCATCAGCGGCATGCCGAAGAACGCGGCGCGCCGGCTGTGCGGCGTCAGCGGCTGCAGCCGGCCCGAGACGCTGGTCTGCAGCAGCGGGCCGGCGTCGTCGTCGTGGTCGATGCGGGCCACCGTGCGGTCCGCCGTGCGCATGAAGCGGAAGCGGTAGCCGCCCTGCACGGCGCAGAAGGGCGAGACGTGGAAGACCTTGCGCGCGCGCAGCTCGCGGCCGAAGCCGACCCCGGGCCCGGCGAGCAGGTAGCAGTGGCGTTCGCCGAAGGTGTTGTTGACCTCGACGACGATGCAGCTCAAGCCACCGTCGGCACGCTCGCAGAACCAGAAGCTGACCGGCTTGAAGGCATAGCCGAGCACGCGCGGGTAGGCCTGCAGCCAGACCTCGCCATCGGCGTCGTGCACGCCTTCGGCGCGCAGCAGCTCGTCAAGCCAGGCCAGCGCGTCGGCGCGGCCGTCGCCGTGGTCGCGGTCGTGGAAGGCGAGCAGGCCGAAACGGTTGCGCACCAGCGCCGGGTCGGGCCGTTCGCGCAGGCGGCGCATCGGCAGCATCAGGAAGTAGCTGCGGTACGCGAAGGCATGCGCCGCCGGCCGCAGCCGGCGGTGGCGCACGACGCCGGTGCCGATGAGCGCGCCGCCGGCCATCGTCACGCCGCTTCGCGCGCCGGAGAACGGCGCCACTGTTCGCGCAGCTGCTGCACGACGGCCAGGGCCGACATCAGCCCGTCTTCGTGGAAGCCGTAGCGTGTCCAGGCGCCGCAGAACCAGGTGTGCGCCCGGCCTTGCAGCGCCGGCAGCTGGCGCTGGGCGGCGATGGCGTGTTGGTCGAATACCGGGTGGCTGTAGTCGTAGACGCCGATGACCTGCGCCGGGTCGGGCGGGCGGCTCGGGTTCAGCGACACCAGCACCGGCTGCTGCCACGGCAGCGGCTGCAGCCGGTTGATCAGGTAGTGCAGGCAGACCGCCGCCTGCTCGCGGCCGTGGTTCGCGGCGCGCTCGTAATTCCAGGCCGCCCAGGCGCGCCGCTGGCGCGGCAGCAGCGATGCGTCGGTGTGCAGCACCGCCCGGTTCGGCTGGTAGCGGATGGCGCCGAGCAGCGCGCGTTCGGCCGGCGTGGCGTCGCCGAGCAAGGCCAGGCTCTGCTCGCTGTGGCAGGCCAGCACGACCTCGTCGAAGCGTTCGCTGCCCGACGCCGTGGCCAGCATCACGCCGGCCGTGCCGTCGCCGGGCGGCAGGCGCCGCAGCGCCAGCACGGGGGTGTGCAGCCGCGCATCGGGAATGCCGGCCAGCATCTTCTCGACGTAGCGTCGCGATCCGCCGCGCACGGTGTGCCACTGCGGCCGGTCGGTGATCTGGATCAGGCCGTGGTTGTGGCAGAAACGGATCATCGTCGCCACCGGGAAGCGCAGCATCTGGTCGGTCGGGCACGACCAGATGCAGCCCAGCATCGGCAGCAGGTAGTCGTCGCGAAAGGCGGTGCCGAAGCCGTGCTGGGCAAGAAAGCCGGCGATCGGCTCGTCGAGTTCGGGGCTGCTGTCTGTCGGCTGGGTAGCCAGCCGCGTGGCCAGCCGGTTGAAGCGCAGGATGTCGGCCAGCATGCCGAGGAAGCGCGGGCTGAGCAGGTTGCGCCGCTGCGCGAAGACGCCGTTCAGGCTGGAGCCGCTCCAGGCCAGGCCGCGTTCCGGCACCTGCACCGAAAACGACATCTCGGCGGCGGCGGTCTCGACCTGCAACTCGCCGAACAGCCGCAGCAGCTGCGGGTAGGTGCGGTCGTTGAAGACCAGGAAGCCGGTGTCGACGCCGTGCGTGATGTCGCCTGTGGGGCCGCTCAGCGTGACATCCACCGTGTGCGCGTGGCCGCCGAAATGGCCGCCGGCTTCGAAGAGCGTGACGTGGGCGTCGCGCGCGAGTTCGCGCGCCGCAGCCAAGCCCGAGATGCCCGACCCGATGACGGCGACCCGGCGCATCGGGGTCAGCCGTTCAGGGGCTGGCGGGCGCCAATGCGCCCGGGTGTAAAGACTGCTGTGCAGCGCCTCGGAGCGAACGAGGGAGGGAGGAGGGAGGAGGAGAAGCGCTCGGAGGTTTCAGACGGGGAACCCGTCGGGCTGCACAACAGAAAAACCGGAGCGGCCGCGCTGGAAAGACCAGCATCAACCGCAGTGGTGATTCTGACCAAGCCTGCGTAGCGAAGTTCCGGCGCAGATGTTTCTGAGAGGTAAACGCGGTCGGGGCGGGGAACAGAACGCATGGCGGTCACGGGCAGAGTCAAGGCGTTCGCTCCTCATACGCAGATCGGGCCTGATCGGATGATTACTAATCAGTCTACTTGCGACTGGATGGTATCACTTGGCGTTGAGCAGCCTCTCGACGTCTTTCAGGAACAAGGGATCCAGCGGGTCTTGCGCGGAATCGTGGCTCAGCACCACCGTGCCGTCGCGGCCGACGATGTACTTGTGGAAGTTCCACTGCGGCGCCTTGCCGGTGCGCGCCGCGAGTGCCACGAACAGCGGATTCAGCGGCGAGCCGGCGCCGGGCTTGACGGTCGACTTGGCGAACATCGGGAAGCGCACCGCGAAGGTGTTCTCGCAGAAGTCGGCGATGGCTGCGTTGTCGCCCGGCTCCTGGCCGCCGAAGTCGTTCGACGGGAAGCCCAGCACCACCAAGCCGCGCTCGCGGTAGCGCGTGTTCAGCGCTTCGAGCGACTTGTACTGCGGCGTGTAGCCGCAGTAGCTGGCGGTGTTGACGACCACCACCACCTGGCCGGCGAAGTTGCACAGCGGGATCGGCTTCTCATCCTGCAAGCGCGGCTGCGTCAGCTGCAGCAGCGCCGGGCAGACGGGCTTGGCCGAGGCCGCCGTCGCCGCCAGCAGCAGTGCCATCACGCAGCCCGCGCGCACGGTCGACATGAGCCTCATGTTGAACCTCTGTCCTGTTCAAATTCAGATACCGAAACTATATTAGGGTAACCATCTCGCGGCTGTCCAGGACAGTGAGCGCATCGATGAATGAACGCAGCCGCGCCACGAGCTTGTCGATTGCCGCGGTCGAACGCGACACCGGCTTGAGCAAGGACACCCTGCGCGTCTGGGAACGGCGCTACGGGTTTCCGGCACCGGCGCGCGACGCCGCCGGCGAACGGGCCTACGCGCCGGCCGAGGTCGACAAGCTGCGCCTGCTGAAGCGGCTGCTCGATGCCGGCCACCGGCCGGGGCGCATCGTGACGCTGCCGCTCGAAGAACTGGCCGCGCTGCCGGTCGCGGCGCCTGACGCGCCATCGCCGCGCGAGCCCGGCCCACCGGGTGCCGACCTGCGCCCGCAGCTCGACCTGATCCGCGCCCACGACGCGCGCAGCCTGCGCAGCGAGCTGTCGCGTCTGCTGTCGCGGCTGGGCGTCGGCCGTTTCGTCGTCGACGTGCTCGCGCCGCTGAACACCGCGGTCGGCGATGCCTGGCTGCGCGGCCAGGTCGAGATCTTCCAGGAGCACGTGTACACCGAGGTCGTGCAAGGGCTGCTGCGCCAGGCCATCGCGGCGATCCCGCCGCCGCACGGCGACGGCCGGCCGAACGTGCTGCTCAGCACCTTTCCCGGCGAGCCGCACGGCCTGGGCCTGCTGATGGCCGAGGCGATGTTCACGCTCGAAGCCTGCGATTGCGTGTCGCTGGGCGTGCAGACGCCGCTGTGGGACATCGTGCTGGCTGCCGCGGCCCACGGCGCCGACATCGTTGCCCTGGGCTTCAGCGGCTGCATGAATCCGAACCCCGTCGTCGACGGCCTGACCGAGCTGCGCGCCAAGCTGCCGACCGCCGTGCAGCTGTGGGCCGGCGGCGCCACGCCGGTGCTGCACCGGCGGCGCGTCGGCGGCGTGCTGGCGCTGGCCTCGCTGGATGCCATCGCGCCGGAGCTGCGGCGCTGGCGCGAAGCCGCCGCGGCCAGCGCACAGAGCCTTGCGCAAGGCCCCGTCTAGAATCGCTGACCTACGCGAGACCCACACCATGCTGTATCCCGAACTCTTCAAACAGCTCGAAGCGGTGCGCTGGAACATGGACAGCGACATCCCCTGGGATCGCTTCGATGCCGGCAGCCTCAGCGAAGAGCAGGCGCAGACGGTGAAGATGAACGCCATCACCGAGTGGGCGGCACTGCCGGCCACCGAGATGTTCCTGCGCGACAACCGCAACGACAGCGACTTCTCGGCCTTCATGAGCGTCTGGTTCTTCGAAGAGCAGAAGCACTCGCTGGTGCTGATGGAATACCTGCGCCGCTTCCGCCCCGACCTCGTGCCGACCGAAGAAGAGCTGCACGCCGTGCGCTTCGAATTCGACCCCGCGCCGGCGCTGGAAACGCTGATGCTGCATTTCTGCGGCGAGATCCGCCTCAACCACTGGTACCGCCGGGCCGCCGAATGGCACACCGAGCCGGTCATCAAGGCAATCTACGAAACGCTGGCGCGCGACGAAGCACGCCATGGCGGCGCCTACCTGCGCTACATGAAGCGCGCCATGAACAAGTTCGGCGACGAGGCCAAGGCGGCATTTGCCAAGGTCGGCGTGCTGATGGCCAGCGCGCGCCGCACCGCGCAGGCGCTGCATCCGACCAACCTGCACGTCAACGTCAAGCTGTTCCCGCGCGACACCATCCAGAGCCGGCTGCCCAACCCCGAGTGGCTGGAGCAGTGGCTGGACAAGCAGATCCAGTTCGACAGCGTCTGGGAGAACAAGGTCGTCGAGCGCATCCTGCACAACCTGAGCCTGCTGATGGAGCGCAGCTTCGCCAGCGTGCAGGAGTTGAACCGCTACCGCAAGGAACTGGCGGCCGCGATCGCCAAGGCCGGCGGCCCGCGGCCGCAGCCGACCTGAGCCTGACCTAAGTCTTGCTGGCCATCGCCGCCTGCGCAGCCTTGCGCTCGGCGGCCAGTTGTGCGGCCGCGGGGCGCTGCTCGATCATCTTTGCGTAGCCCTTCCAGTCGATGCCGGCGGCGGCGACCAGGTCTTCGCCGAGCACCAGCCGGCTGGCCATCGCCACCAGCGGCAGGCTCGGCCAGGCGGCGCAGTCGGCCATGGTGAACTGCTCGCCGGCGACATAGGGCGCGAACTTGGCCAGCCGCTTGAAGCCGGCCAGCCCCTTTGTCAGCCGCTTGCGCACCGACGCCTGGGTTTCTTCGCTGACCTGGCCGCCGAAGAAGGCCTGCGTGTACAGCTCGCGCGCCACCAGCTCCAGGTGCAGGTCGACGAAGACGATCAGCTCGCGCACCTTGGCGGCGGCCAGCGGGTCGGCCGGCAGCAGCGCCGGCGTCGGGTGTATGGCTTCGAGGTAGTCCAGGATGACCTGGCTTTCGCACAGCGTGCCGTGCTCGGTGCGCACGAAGGGGATCTTGCCCAGCGGCGACGCCGACAGCACGGCTTCGTCTTTCGAGCCGGTGCCGACGCGCTCTTCGGCGAACGGGATGCCCTTTTCCAGCAGCGCGAACTTGACCTTGATGAAGTAGTTCGACAGCGCAAAGCCGCACAGCGTGATCATCGATCGTCTCCTCGTTTTGGACGCGACAGTTTAGGGTGCAGCAAGAAGGCCAGCAGCGCACCCACCGCAGCGCCGGTGGCGTGGGCCAGCGGCGCGATCGCAATGTCCCAGTCGGCCGGGTGGCGCAGCGGCGGACCCCACGGCGTTTCGAGCCCGATCTTGACCGCCAGGCCGGCGAGCAAGGCCGCCGCGATGGCACGCCGCCGCCCGCGTTCGGCCAGCAGCAGCTGCAGCGCCGCCACCGCCACGCCGGCATGCAGCACGCCGGACAAGCCGCCGTAGTGCAGCAGCGCCGGCTGCAGCAGTAGGCCCAGGTGCAGCAGCGGCCAGGCGATGAACCAGGCCAGCGCCATGCGCAGCGGCGCCTGCGCGACGACGCCCAGCGCCGCGACCAGCGCCAGCCCGAGCCCGTTCGCGCCCAGGTGCAGCGGGCTCCAGTGCACGAAGGCCGCGGTCCAGCTGCGCCACGGCTCAGTGAAGGCCAGCGCCGGCTGCCAGTCCCACACGGCAGCCGGCACGAACCAGCCGGCCAGCGCGCCGGCGCCCAGCAGCGCCGCCAGCGCAACCCAGGCGCGGCCGGGCTCGGCTAGCCGAAGACCGCCAACCACAAGGCCAGCACCGCGTCGCGCTGCACGGCCAGGGCCGCCGGGTCGAACTGCGTCGGCTGCTCGTCCAGGCGGGCCCGGTGCTGGGCGCGGCGCAGCTCGCGGTAGGCATCGGCGGCGGCGGTGCCGACGCCGGCCGGCAGCAGGCCAGCGCTTTCGGCGCGCTGCAGCAGCGCGATGTTGCCGGCGTTGTCCAGCAGTTCAGGGTGCGCGCCGGCCTGCGCCAGCACCAGGTACTGCACCGCGAACTCCACATCCATCATGCCGCCGGCGCTGTGCTTGACGTCGAAGCGCCCGGCCGGCACCGGCCGCGCCGCACGCACCTTCTCGCGCATGCTGCGCACCTCGTCGCGCAAGGCCTGCGCGTCGCGCTGCGCCGTCAGCACCGCGCGCCGCGTGGCTTCGAACGGTGCTGCCACGCTGCGCGCGCCGGCCGCGAAACGCGCGCGCGTGATCGCCTGGTGCTCCCAGGTCCACGCGGTGTTGCTGCCGCGGCCGACCTGGTAGCGGCCGAACGACGCCAGCGACGTGACGAGCAGGCCCGAGTTGCCGTTCGGCCGCAACGCGGTGTCGATGTCGAACAGCTCGCCGGCCGGCGTGCGCAAGGTCAGCCAGGTGATGAGCTTGCGCACGAAGGCGCCGTAGACCTCCTGCGCGCGGTTCGGGTCGCTTTCGTCGGCATCGTCGTAGAGGAAGACGACATCGAGATCGCTGCCGTAGCCCAGCTCCTTGCCGCCGAGCTTGCCGTAGGCGACGACGGCCAGCGCCGGCGCCTCGCGGTGGCGCTGCTTCAGCCGCGCCCAGGCCCACTGCAAGGTGACGTCGAGCGTCACGTCGGCCAGCGCCGACAGGTCGTCGGCCACCTGCTCGACGGTGAGCTTGCCTTCGACGTCGCGCACCAGCGTGCGGAAGACCTCGGCATGGTGGGCGCGGCGCAAGGTGTCGAGCAGCTTCTCTTCGTCGGCTTCGCCCGATCGTTCCCAGGCCGCATGCCGGTCTTCGAGCTCGGCAACGAAGGCTAGCGCGTCGAAGCGCTGGTGCAGCAGCCGCTCGTCGGCCAGTTCGTCGATGACGCCGGGGTGGCGCATCAGGTACTGCATCGGCCAGCGCGCCAGGCCCAGCAGCCGCAACAGGCGCTTGTGCACCTCCGGGCGTTCGACCAGCAGCGCCAGGTAGCTTTCGCGGCGCAGCAGCGGCTCGACCCAGTCGACGAAGCGCAGGGCCGCCTGCACCGTGCAGCTGCCGGCGGCGATGCCGGCCGCCGCCGCCTGCATCAGCCGGCCCAGGCGCAGCCGGCTCTCGTCGCGCAGCGCCAGCACGCGCGGGCTCGCCGCCCAGGGCCGCAGCCGCGCGGCCAGCTCGGGCGGCATCTTGTCGAGCAGGCTTTCGCTGTCGATCGGCTGCGGCCCGGTGCCGCAGGTGCGGCAGCCGTTGCGCGGCGCGCCGCCGTTGTAGGCGCCGTCGCGCAGCAGCGCGTCGAACTCGGCGGCCACCAGCTCGCGGATCTCGCCCAGCCGGTCGAGCAGGTCGCAGGCATCGGCGGTGCACGCCAGCCCCAGGCTGCAGGCCAGCCAGCCGAGGTCGTCGTCGCCGGTGGGCAGCAGGTGCGTCTGCTGGTCGTCGAGGTACTGGATGCGGTGTTCGACGCGGCGCAGGAAGGTGTAGCCGTCGGCCAGCCTGGCGGCGGTCTCGGCCTTCATCAGGCCGCGGCCGGCCAGCCGGTCCAGCCCGCGCAAGGTGCTGCGCGTGCGGATCTCGGGGAACTGGCCGCCGCGCACGACCAGCATCAGCTGCACGATGAACTCGATCTCGCGGATGCCGCCGCGCGACAGCTTCACGTCGTTGGCGCGTTCGGGCCGGCCGGCGGCGCGGCGCTGGGCTTCGTCGCGGATCTTGCGGTGCAGCTGGCGCAGGCCTTCGAAGACGCCGTAGTCGAGGTAGCGCCGGTAGACGAAGGGCGTGACCAGCGAGCGCAGCGCCAGCGCGCGGCCGCTCGTCACTGCCGCGCGTGGTGCGACGACACGGCTCTTCAGCCAAGCAAAGCGTTCCCACTCGCGGCCCTGGGCCTGGAAGTACTCTTCGAGCATCGCCAGGCTCACCACCGGCGGCCCCGAGTTGCCGTTCGGCCGCAGCGCCAGGTCGACGCGGAAGACGAAGCCGTCGTCGGTGCTCTCGCCGATCAGCGTGTACAGGCGCTTGGCGACGAGCGAGAAGTATTCGTGGAACGAGGTCGGGCGTTCGCCGGCGGTCTGGCCGCCGCCATCGCCGTCAGCTTCGTAGACGTAGATCAGGTCGATGTCGGACGACACGTTCAGCTCGCGCGCGCCGAGCTTGCCCATGCCGACGATCCAGAACTCGACGCGCTGGCCGGCCGCGCCCAGCGGCGGGCCATGGCGCTCGTCGGCGTCGAGCAGCGACTGTTCCAGCGCGAGTTCGAGCGTGGCTTCGGCCAGCGACGTCATCGTGCCGGTCACGGTGGCCAGCGGCGCGTCCTGCTCGATGTCCAGTACGGCCAGGCGTTCGACGACGAGCTGCCGCGCCACGCGCAAAGCCGCCGGCAGCGGCCGGCCGCCGGCCTGCAGTGCGCGGACCAGCGTGGTGATGGCTTCGACGCCCGGTGCACCGGGCGGCAGCAAGCCAAGCTCGGCGGCATAACGGCGCCGGATGCGCTGCACGAAGCGGCTGTGCTCCGCGGCAGCCGCTCCGTGCGGAACCGCTGGCATCTTCACGACCCTCCGGGGTTCATAGTTTTGTCGACCGGGGAATTCTGCCCCGAATGCCCGCCGTGCGCAGGCGGCGGCCCGGGCACAGAATCACGGCATGAAGATCGCTGCCGTGCAAATGGTCTCGACGCCCGACGTCGGGCGCAATCTCGAAGCCGCCGCGCGGCTGATCGCCGAGGCCGCCGCGGCCGGCGCCACGCTGGTGGCGCTGCCCGAATACTTCTGCCTGCTCGGCCAGCGCGACACCGACAAGCTGGCGCATGCCGAAACCCCGGGCGACGGGCCGATCCAGCGCGCGCTGTCCGACGCGGCGCGCCGGCACGGCCTGTGGCTGATCGGCGGCACCTTGCCGATGAAGGACGGGGCCGACGAGCGCGTGCTGAACAGCAACTGCGTCTTCGCCCCCGACGGCAGCCTGGCCGCCCGCTACGACAAGATCCACCTCTTCGCCTACGACAACGGCCGCGAACGCTACGACGAAGGCCGCACCTTGCGCGCCGGCAGCGTGCCGGTGGCGCTGCAGGCCGGGCCCGTCCGCGTGGGTTTGTCGATCTGCTACGACCTGCGCTTCCCCGAGCTGTACCGCGGCCTGATGAACCCGCCGTGCGACGTGCTTTCGGTGCCGGCGGCATTCACCTACACCACCGGCCAGGCGCACTGGGAGCTGCTGCTGCGCGCCCGCGCGGTCGAGAACCAGTGCTACGTGCTCGCCGCGGCGCAAGGCGGCACGCACGAGAACGGCCGCCGCACCTGGGGCCACAGCATGGTCGTCGACTCCTGGGGCGAGGTGCTGGCCGTGCGCGAAGAAGGCGAAGGCGTGGTCGTGGCCGAGCTCGACCCCGCGCGCATCGCGCAGGTGCGGCTGCAGCTGCCGGCGCTGGCGCACCGGCGCTTGTAGCGGCTGCCGCAGCTCAGCGCGAGCCGAACATCATCTGCCGCGCCAGCCAGCGCTTGACCGGCGGCGCGGCCTCCAGCGCCGCCAGCCCGAGCCCGCGCGCCAAACCCAGCCCGGGCAGCTGCCAGGTGAAGCTGCGGGCCAGGAAGTCGGTGGTGGCTATCATCGTCCAGCGGTCGGCGCCGCGCGCCCATTCGACGCGCTTCAGCGCCGCGTCCAGGTCGCGTGCGTGGCGCAGCACGGTGACCAGCTCGTAGGCGTCGCGCAGGCCCAGGTTCAGGCCCTGGCCGGCCACCGGGTGCAGCGTTTGCGCCGCGTTGCCGATGCGCACGTTGCGGCCGCTGACCAGCGTGCGTTCGGCATTCAGCCCGAGCGGAAAGGCCTTCAGCGGCGACAGCGCGACGAGCCGGCCCGCGGCTTCAGGGAAGAGGCTGGCCAGCACGGCCAGGCGCTGCGCGTCGTCGAGATCGCGCACCGGGTCGCCGTCGCTGGGCACACACCAGACCAGCGCCGAGCGACCCGGGCCCAGCGGCAGCAACGCCGCCGGCCCATTGCGCGTGAAGCGCTCGAAGGCCATGCCGGGCGTGCCGCCTTCGAGCGTGACCGTGCCGACCCAGGCCGTCTGGCGGTAGTCGTGCACGAAGGCCTTGCGCGCCTGTTCGGCGAAGACGCCGCCTTCGGCAACCACCGCCAGGTCGAAGCTGTCGGCGATGCCGGCATCGACCTCGACGCCGCCCGGCACGTCTTTCAGCTCGCCCACCGGCGTTCCGAAGCGTGAGCGCAGGCGTTCGGGCTCGGCGGCCACCGCGGCTTCCCAGGCGCGCTGCAGCGGCGCCACCAGCGTGCCGTAGGCGAGCACGGCGCCGAGCATGGCCACGCCCACGTCGGCGGCGCGGATGTGCACTTCGGCACTGCCGAAAGACGGCGGCTGCTGCGAGACATGCACTTCCAGGATCGGCTGCGCCGCCGGCCACGCGATCAACCGCTGCAGCAGTTGCACGCTGCCCAGCGACAGCGCCAGCGTGCGCGGGTCGGCCGACACGTCGCGCTCGGCCGGGCGTGCGTCGAAGACGGTGATGCGCGACCGCGGCAGCGCCTGCGCCGCGTGCAAGGCCAGCGCCAGCCCGACAGGCCCTGCGCCGACCACGGCGATGTGAAGGGCAGTAGGACCCATGCCGCTATTATTGGCCGCACCGCACTGGAGGCTGCTCATGGCGCTGATGGATTTCATCAAGAAACAGTTCATCGACATCCTGGAGTGGACCGAGTCCGGCGACGGCACGCTGGCCTTCCGCTACCCGATGGCCGGCAACGAGATCCAGTACGGCGGCTCGCTGACCGTGCGCGAAAGCCAGCTCGCGGTGTTCGTCAACGAAGGCAAGATCGCCGATGTCTTCGTCCCCGGCATGTACAAGCTGACGACGCAGACGCTGCCGGTGCTGACCTACCTGAAGAACTGGGACAAGCTGTTCCAGAGCCCGTTCAAGAGCGACGTGTACTTCTTCAGCACGCGCCAGCAGCTGGACCGGCGCTGGGGCACGAGCCAGCCGGTGACGATCCGCGACAAGGACTTCGGCGCCGTGCGCGTGCGTGCCTTCGGCAACTATGCCTACCGCATCGCCGACGCGAAGCTGTTCCACACCGAAGTCTCCGGCACGCGTGACCGCTACACCGTCGACGAACTCGACGGCCAGCTGCGCGGCCTGATGCTGCAGCACATCAGCGATGCCGTCGCGGCCAGCGGCGTGCCGTTCCTGGACCTCGCTGCGAACCAGGTCGAGTTCGCCAGCCAGCTGCGTGAAGCCACCGCGCCGTCGTTCGCCAAGCTCGGCCTGGCGCTCGAAGGCGTGACGCTGCAGAACGTCAGCCTGCCCGAAGAGCTGCAGAAGATCCTGGACCAGAAGATCGGCATGGGCATGGTCGGCGGCGACATGGGCAAGTTCATGCAGTACCAGACGGCGCAGGCGATCCCGAAGTTCGCCGAAGGCGCGGCCGGCGGCGGTGGTGTCGTCGGCGACGCGATGGGCCTGGGCGCCGGCGTCGCGCTCGGCCAGGTGATGGCGCAGCAGCTGAACCAGGGCTTGCAGGGCGCACCGGCCGGCATGAAGCCCGACGAGGTGATGGCGACGCTGGAAAAGCTCGGCGAACTGAAGGCCAAGGGCATCCTGACCGACGAGGAGTTCAGCGCCAAGAAGGCCGAACTGCTGAAGAAGCTGGTTTAAGACTTTGGCGACTTCGCCGCAGCGCGCCTACCGCGCGGCCTGCCCGAACTGCGGCGCGGCGGTCGAGTTCGTCTCCGCCGCGTCGGCCAGCGCCATCTGCAGCTTCTGCCGCAGCACGCTGCTGCGCGACGGCGACACGCTGCGCCGCATCGGCGTCGTTGCCGAGCTGTTCGACGACCATTCGCCGCTGCAGCTGGGTGCCGCCGGCCAGCTGCAAGGCCTGGCCTTCACGCTCGTCGGCCGGCTGCAGTACGGCTATGAAGGCGGCGTCTGGAACGAGTGGCATGCGTTGTTCGACAACCAGCGCAGCGGCTGGCTGAGCGAAGACAACGGCGCCTACGTCTTCGCCTTCGACACGCCGCTGGCCGAAGCGCCGCCGCTCGAAGCCTTCAGCGCCGGCCAGCGCGCGATGATCGGCGGCCAGGCCTGGGACGTGGCTTCGGTGGTGCGCGCCAAGCTGGTCTCGGCGCAAGGCGAGCTGCCATCGCCGCCGAAGCTGGACGGCGACTTCGGCGTCGTCGACCTGCGCAACACGCAAGGCGAAGTCGGCACGCTGGACTACTCGAACGCGCAGCGCCCGGCCTGGGCCATCGGCCGCTCGGTGGCCTTGAGCGAGCTGGGATTCAGCGGGCTGCGCGACGTGGCCGAGAAGACACTCGCCTCGCGCAGCATCGAATGCCCGAGCTGCGGCGCCGCGCTCGAACCCAAGCTCGCGACGACGCAGACGCTGACCTGCGGCTACTGCAAGGCCGTGGTCGACATCTCCCAAGGTGCCGGCGCCGAACTCGCCCACTACGCGCAGAACAACAGCGGCGCCGGCGGCCTGGAGCCGCAGATTGCGCTCGGCCGCACCGGCACGCTGGCGCTCGGCGGCGCGCCGCAGCCGTGGCAGGCGGTCGGCTACCAGGAACGCTGCGACGTGCCCGCGGGCGGCGAAGACAGCGAACAGACCTTCTGGCGCGAATACCTGCTCTACAACCAGACCCAGGGCTTTGCCTTCCTCGTCGACGCCGAAGACGGCTGGAGCTGGGTCAAGCCGATCACCGGCGTGCCCACGGTGCGCGGCGGCCGGGCCGACTGGCAGGGCGCCAGCTACCGGCGCAAGGAAGGCTACGCCGCCAAGGTGACCTGGGTGCAGGGCGAGTTCTACTGGCGCGTGCGCCGCGAAGAACGCGCGCTGGTCACCGACTACGTCGGCCTCGGCACGGCCGCGAAGAAGCGCCTGTCGCGCGAGCAGACCGGCAACGAAGTCACCTGGTCGGCCGGCGAGGTGCTGGACGCCGCCGACGTCGCCGCGGCCTTCGGCCTGCCGGCGCCGGCAGCGATCCGGCGCGACGTGCTGCCGGGTTCGTCAGGCGGCGCGCCGCTGAAGGCGGTGCTGATCTTCGTCGCCATCGTCGTCGTCGTGCTGCTGTTCGCGCGCTGCGACGGCGACGACTGCAGCGAGGTGCGCGCCGCCTTCGGCGAAGCCAGCACCGAGTACCAGCAATGCCGGCGCAGCGGCAGTTCCGGCACGCGCACCGGCGGCGGTTCTTACGGCGGCTGGTCCAGTGGCGGCGGCGGGCACAAGTAGGTCAACAACGAACTGGAGGTTCGCGATGATGGGAATCGAGTGGCTCAAGCCGGGCGTGTTCTTCGGCTCCTTGCTGTTCGCGCTGCTCGGCGTGGCGGTGTTCTGGATCTGCTTCGTGCTCGTCGACAAGCTCACGCCGTACAAGCTGTGGGAAGAGATCGTCGAGAAGCAGAACATTGCGCTGGCCATCGTGGTCGGCGCGATGTGCATCGCCATCGGTTTGATCGTGTCGGCCGCCGTACACGGCTGAGGGGATCAGGTGTGCGTGACCCAGGCCGCCCGATGCGGGTGGTCGAGATGCGGCGTGTGGTTGAAGGTCGTCAGCGCCAGCCGCGTCGGCGTGACGGCGAACTCGGTCAGCGCGCTGTTGCGGATGCGCAGGTTCAGCTCGATCGTCGTTTCGGGCGCCGTGCCCAGCACCCGGCCGACGGCGGTGGCGATCGGCCCGCCGCTGGAGACGATCAGCACGTTGCCTTCATGCTTCTGGCGCACATGGTCGAGCGCGCCCGCGATGCCGGCCACCCAGTCGGCGTAGGTCGGCATGCCCACCGGCGCAGTGCTGCCGGCCATCCAGGCCGTCAGCCCCTGACGCAGCAGGCGGAAGTGGTGGCGGTAGGCTTCGGGCGTGTCGGTCGGCCCCAGCGGCTCGGGGTGGATGGCCTGGACCAGCGCCACGCTGTCGTATTCATTCAGCCCGGGCCAGAGCAGCGCTTCGGGCACGCCGCCATGGCCCTCGGCCAGGGCCGCCAGAGACTGTTCGTGGCGGCGCAGCGTGCCGCGCAGCACGGCTTCGAACTGCACGCCGCGTTCGGCGAAGTAGCGGCCCAGCGCCTGGCACTGGCGCGCGCCAAGCTCGCTGAGCTGGTCGTAATCGGCAGCGCCGAACGAGGCCTGGCCGTGGCGCACGAGGTAGAGGGTTCCCATGCCGCCATTCTGGCGCCGCGGCGTGCGCGCGGCTGTCTCGCCGGCGACCGGCGGTGTTTCAGCTGCAGCGGCTGGGCAGGGCCGAACGGTTCGTTCGTTGACGGGCTGACGGCATGCCGTGGAGCACCGTGCGGCCGTGCTGCGCTGCGTCAGGCGGCAACGCTGAGCGTCGACGACTGTGCGTAGTTGGCCGCGGCCTGGCTGTACTCGTTGGCCACCAGGTCACGCAGCGCCGACAGGTTCAGCCGCCCGCTCTGTGCCGACGCCGTGTCGCCGCCGCTGGACGAGCCGCTGCCGCCGTTCTGCGACGTTGCCGTGCTGCCGAAAGCCGCTTCGAGCCGGCTCTTGAAGGCCTCGGCTTCGCTCTTGCTGACCTTGTCGTCGCCGTCGGTGTCCATCGCCGACTTCAGCGCTTCCATCAGGTCCTTCAGCTCGCCGGCGGCGCGCTCCTGGGCCGAGACGGTGCCGTCGCCGTTGGTGTCCAGCGGGTCGGTGCTGTCCGAACTGCTGGTGCTGCTGGTGCTGCTGCTCGAACTGCTGTCCGAACTCGAAGACGCCGCTTCGGGAGGCGGCGGCATGCCGCCCGGCGGGGGTGGGCCACCGGGGCCGCCCGGGCCGCCGCCTTCATCGGCGCTGCCACTGACGGCGCTCTTGAATTCGGTCCCGCTGATGCTGCCGTCGCCATCGGTGTCGAGCTGCTTGAACACGGCGGCGTCGGCCTCGCTGGCCACGGCGTCCGTCGTGCTGCTGTCGCTGGACGACGAGTTCGCCGCCATCTTGTCGATCAAGGTGCTCAGCTCGTCGACATTCAGCCCGCCGCTGCTGTCGCTGTCGAGCTTGGCGAACAGATCGTCGGCCGCATTGCTGCCCGAGCGCTGCTGCACGAAGTCCATCGTCGACGACGGCGGCGGCATCAGGCTCTTCATGCCTGTGTCCAGCTCGTCCTGGCTCAGGCTGCCGCTGCCGTCGCTGTCCATCTTCGTCAGCAGCTCGTCGGCGTCGCCGGCGCTGTTGCCGGTCTTGCTGGCGATGTGGTCCAGCATGCTCTGCAGCTCGGTCTTGTCGACGCTGCCGCTGCTGTCGCTGTCGACCTTTGCGAACATCTTCTGTTTCATCGCGGCGGCGCGCGAACTGTAGTCGGACCAGGCGCTGCTCGCGCCGCCGACCCCGCTGATCGTGCTCATCAATGCTTCCTTTCGAGGGTTGGAGAGAACAAGCCACGGCCGCACGGTCGAAGACGGCAGGTGGCGATGTGATTCTCGAAAGCGTCTGCCTCGCCGGGATGTCGGCTTTGTATCGACCCTGGTACGAAAGGCCCGGATAGCCGTCGAACAACCGGGCAAAGGCGGCGCTGTTCCTGCGCTTGGCTGCAGCAGCGGCTGTCTAAGCTCCGCAGCGGAGCCCAATCACCATGCCGCAACCCACCCCCAGCATCCTGGTCGTCGACGACGACGAAGGCATCACCGGCCTGCTTTGCGCCTACCTCGCGCGTTTCGGCTTCGAAACGCACACGGCAGGCAATGGCACCGAAATGCAGCAGCAGCTGGCCGCGCACGCCATCGACCTTGTCGTCCTCGACCTCATGCTGCCCGGCGTCGACGGCCTGGCGCTGGCGCAGGCCTTGCGCGCCAGTTCGCGCATTCCCATCATCATGCTGACCGCGCGTTGCAACCCGGCCGACCGCGTCGTCGGCCTCGAGATGGGTGCCGACGATTACATGAGCAAGCCCTTCGAGCCGCGCGAGCTCGTGGCCCGCATCAAGACCGTGCTGCGGCGCGCCGATGCACCGCGCGGCACGGTGCCGGCCCGTGCCGTCGACAGCGACGTGATCCGCTTCGACGGCTGGGCGCTGCAGCGCAGCGAACGCCGCCTGACTTCGCCCAAGGGCCTGGTCGTGCCGCTGTCGAACGCCGAATACCAGCTGCTGTCGACCTTCCTGAAAGCGCCGCGCCGCGTCGTCAGCCGCGACCATCTGATGGAGCAGGCGCGCGGCCGCACGATGGACACGCTGGACCGCAGCATCGACCTGCTGGTGTCGCGGCTGCGCCAGAAGCTGCTCGACGATACCGGCGCGGCGGCCTTCATCAAGACCGTGCGCGGTGCGGGTTATGTCTTCGAGGCGCAGTCGGTGCAGGGGGCGCCGCTGATGCAACAGGCATGGCAGCACTGACGCAGCGCTTGGTTCGGCATTGGCTGCGGCAGCTGGTGCCGGCAACGCTGTTCGGCCGGCTCACGCTGCTGCTGCTGGCCTTCGCGCTGGTCAGCCATGTGCTGGCGCTGACGGTGATGTTCGAACTGCGGCCGCCGCCGCCGGGCCCGATGCCGGGCGACTTCGACGGCCACCCCGGCCCGCCACCGATGATGCCGCTGGGCCTGCTGCTCGACATCGGCGTGCGCCTGGCCGCGCTGACGCTGGCGGCGTGGATCGCCGCCAGCTGGCTGTCGCGGCCGATCAAGCGCCTGGCCGCGGCGGCGCAGGAGATCGGCCGCCACATCGGCACCGACGCCGGCACGGCGCAGCGCACGGCGCTGCCCGAAGAAGGCCCGCGCGAAACCCGCGAAGCCACGCGCGTGTTCAACCGCATGCAGGCGCAGATCCGCCAGCAGCTGGACGAGCGCGACCGCTTCGTCGCCGCGGTCTCGCACGACCTGCGCACGCCGCTGACGCGTTTGCGCCTGCGCGCCGAAGGCCTGCTCGACGTGCGCCAGCAGGCGCAGTTTCGGCAGGACATCGGCGAGATGGACCAGATGATCAGCGCCACGCTCGACTACCTGCGCGGCGCCGCCGCGGCCGAGAGCCCGGTGCTGCTGGACGTGCAGGCGCTGGCCGACAGCATCGCCGAAGACCAGCAGGCCTGCGGCCACGACGTGCAGGCCAGCGGCCGCGCCGCGCCGCTGCAGGCCCAGGCCTCGGCACTGCGGCGCTGCCTGTGTAACCTGGTCGACAACGCCGTGCGTTACGGCGGCGCCGCGCGCATCCGGCTGGTCGACGACGCTGCCGCGCTGCGCATCGAAGTGCACGACCGCGGCCCCGGCATTCCGGCGGCCGAACTCGACAAGGTGCTGGCGCCGTTCTACCGCGTCGAAGGTTCGCGCAACCGCCAGCATGGCGGCGTCGGGCTGGGCTTGTCGATCGCCAACGACATCGTGCGCCAGCATGGCGGCACGCTGTCGCTGCGCAACGCCGACGAGGGTGGCTTGATCGCCGTGCTGGCCCTGCCGCGATAGCGCGTCCGCGGGGCCCGGGCGGCGGGCTGCGTTACGCTCGTCGCATGGCCGCCGCCACGCCCTCCGACGAACCCGCCTCGCGTATTGCGCCGGCCGAACTGGCGCTGCTCGCGTCGGTGTTCGTCGTCGCGGCTTGCGGCCTGGTCTACGAACTGGCGGCTGGTGCACTGGCCAGCTACCTGCTCGGCGACTCGGTGCTGCAGTTCTCCACCGTCATCGGCGTCTACCTGTTCGCGATGGGGCTGGGCTCGTTCTTCAGCCGCCATGTCGAACGCCAGCTCGTCGCGCAATTCCTGCGCATCGAGCTGCTGGTGGGGCTGGTCGGCGGCTTGATGCCGGCTTTGCTGTTCGCGGCCTACAGCAGCCTGCCGGCGGCAAGCGGCAACGCGTTCCGCGTGCTGCTGTATGCGCTGGTGGGCACCGTCGGCGTGCTCGTCGGGCTGGAGATCCCGCTCGTCATGCGGCTGCTCAAGCAGCACTTCCACGAACGCTATGCGCTGAAGGACCTGGTGTCGCAGGTGCTGACCTTCGACTACCTCGGCGCGCTGGTCGTGGCGCTGGCCTTCCCGCTGCTGTTCGTGCCGCACCTGGGCTTGATCCGCACGGGCCTGTTCTTCGGCCTGCTGAACGCCGCCGTCGCGGTGTGGGCGCTGTGGTTGTTCCGCGACGAGCTGCGGCGCTGGCGCGCGCATGCGCTGGCTTGCGCCGCGGTCGTCGCGGTGCTGGCCGCGGCGATGGCGATGGCCGAGCACCTGACGACCTGGGCCGAAGACCGCCTGTACGGCGACAGCGTCATCGTGCGCGAGAGCAGCGCCTACCAGCGTGTCGTCGTCACCGCCGGGCCGGCGGGCGTGCGGCTGTTCCTCAACGGCAACCTGCAGTTCCACTCGCGCGACGAGTACCGCTACCACGAGGCGCTGGTGCACCCGGCGATGGCCGCGCACGGTGCGCCCAAACGTGTGCTCGTGCTCGGCGGCGGCGACGGCATGGCCGTGCGCGAGGTGCTGAAGTACGCCAGCGTCGACAGCGTCACGCTGGTCGAGCTGGACCCGCAGATGACGCGGCTGTTCAGCGACAAGCCGCTGCTCGCGGCGCTGAACGGCGGTGCGCTGCGCAGCCCGAAGCTGACCATCGTCAACGCCGACGCCTTCGGCTGGCTGGAGCAGCAGGCCGGCACCTTCGACGTCATCGTCGTCGACTTCCCCGACCCGACCAACTTCGCCCTGGGCAAGCTCTACACGACCAGCTTCTACCAGCTCATCGATCAGCACCTGGCGGCCAGCGGCTACGCGGTGGTGCAGACGACATCGCCGCTGATCGCGCGCAAGAGCTTCTGGACCGTGGCCGCGACGATCGAAGCCGTGGGGCTGATGACGACGCCGTACCACGCCCATGTGCCGAGCTTCGGCGAATGGGGTTTCATCATCGCCAGCCGGCGGCCTTTCCGGCCGCCGACGGTGCTGCCGCCGGGCTTGCGCTTCCTCACGCCCGAAGGCCTGCCGGCGCTGCTGCAGTTCCCGCCCGACATGGCCCGCGTCGACGTGGAGCCGAACCGGCTGTCGAACCAGACGCTGGTGCACACCTTCGAAGAGGAATGGGGCCGGGTGCACCAGTGAAGCGGCGCACGGTGCTCGGTGCGTTGGCGCTGGCCGGATGCTCGAAGCCGCCGGCGGTCGAAGGCGGCTGGGTCGGCGCGGCGCATGAGCGGGGCCATCGGTTGCGTTCCGGCACGCTGCCGGTGGCGGCCGTGCAGCGCCGCGCGGCCGTGCTCATCGTCGGCGCCGGCGTCGCCGGCCTGGCGGCGGCGCGTGGCTTTGCGAAAGCCGGCGTCGACGATGTACAGCTGCTCGAACTCGAAGACCGCCCCGGCGGCAACAGCCGTGGCCATGTGCTGGCCGGGCAGCCGTGCCCGCTGGGCGCGCACTACCTGCCGGTGCCCGGCGCGGCGGCGCACGAAGTCAGCGAATGGCTGTTCGAGATCGGCCTGCTGCGCCATGAACTCGGCCGCACCGTGGCCGACGAGCGCCACCTGTGCCACAGCCCGCAGGAACGTCTGTTCATCGATGGCGCGTGGGCCGAAGGCCTGCTGCCGCCGGCCGAGCCGGGCTCGCTGACGCTGGCGCAGTACCGGCGCTTCGCCGAGCGCGTGGCCGCGGCGCAGCAGCTCGGCTTCGCGATCCCGACGACGCGCGCGCCGTGGACGGCGGCGCATGCCGCGCTGGACGCGTCGACCTTCGCCGACTGGCTGGCGCGTGAAGGCTTCGACGACGCCCGGCTGCGCTGGTACCTGGACTACTGCTGCCGCGACGACTACGGCGCCGGCGCGGCGACGGTCTCGGCCTGGGCCGGCTTGCACTACTTCGCCAGTCGCCACGGCTTCCACGCGCCGGGCGACGACGCAGCCGAACGCGAGCCGGTCTTCACCTGGCCCGAAGGCAACGCGTGGCTCGCGACGCGGCTGGCAGCGCCTTTCGCCGATCGGCTGCACACCGGCCGCACGGTGCTGCGCGTCACTGAAGGCCGGCATGGCGTGCAGGTGCTGGCCTGGGACGAAGCCGCCTCGCGTGCCGAAGCCTGGACGGCCGAACGCGTGGTGCTGGCGCTGCCGCTGTTCGTGGCCGCGCGGGTGCTTGAGAACCCGCCCGATGCGCTGCGCGCGGCCGCGGCGAGCCAGCCGCACGCGCCGTGGCTGGTCGCCAACCTGCACCTCGACCGAGCGCTGCTGGACCGCCCCGGCGCGCCGCCGTCGTGGGACAACGTGGCCCATGGCGCGGCGGGCCTCGGCTACGTCGACGCAGGCCACCAGCGCCTGAACCCTGCGCCGGGCGTGACGGTGCTGACCGCGTATCAAGCACTGCCGGAAACGCAGCGCGGCGCGCTGCTGTCCGACGACTGGGCGACATGGACCGGCCGCATCGTCGACGATCTGGCCACCCTGCACCCGGACCTGCGCGCGAAGCTGCGCCGCGCCGACCTGATGCGCTATGGCCACGCGATGGCGATCCCCGCACCCGGCCAACGCGGCAGCACGGCGCTGGCCGCCTTGCGCGCCCAGCGTGGCCGCGTGCGCTTCGCGCATGCCGACCTGGCGGGTTATTCGGTGTTCGAAGAGGCGTTCACGCTGGGCCTGGCTGCGGCCCAGGGTTGAGGGTTGCCGCTCAACCCAGCATCGCCGCCACCCGCAGCCAGGACCAGTAGGCCGCCAGCGAGCCGATGGCATACACCACCGGCAGCTTCAGCTGCGGCGCCCAGCGCGTACGCTGCACGAGCCGCACCAGGCCCCAAGCGGCGCCCACCGTCAGCAACTGGCCGAACTCCACGCCGAGGTTGAAGGTCAGCAGCGCCACCGCCAGGTGCTTCTGCGGCAGGCCGATGTCTTGCAGCGCGCCGGCGAAGCCCAGGCCGTGAACCAGGCCGAAGATGAAGGCCACCAGCGCCGGCAGCCGCCGTGCCAGCGTCTGCCGTTCGCGCAGCGCCTCGCTGGCCACCAGCACGATGGACAGCGCGATGCAGGCTTCCACCGGCGCCGAGCGCAGGGTCAGCCAGCCCAGGGCGGCGCTGGCCAGCGTCAGGCTGTGCGCGGCGGTGAAGGCGGTGATGGTCCAGACCAGCCGGCGCTGGAAGCCGACCAGGAACAGCAGCCCGACGACGAACATCAGGTGGTCGTAGCCGCTGAGGATGTGCTCGATGCCGAGGACGGTGTAGGCCGATGCGATCTCGCCGATGCCGCGCGCGTCGTCGGCCGAGCCGTACAGGTGCACCGACGGCTGGCCGCCGGTCAGCGTGTAGACGCGTGTCTGGCCGTCGAGCCAGAAGACCTTGACCAGCGCGGCCGAATAGCGTTTGCCGACGCCGTCGATCGCCAGCGTGCCACGCAGTCCGGCTTCGCCGCAGCGCAGCACGTTGGCTTCGGCCCGGCAGCCCTCGGGCCACACGGGGGTCAGCTCCTGGTTCGGCGAGCGTTCGTTGGTGGCCGTCCACAGCCACAGGAATTCGCCGCGCGAGGTTTCGCGCAGCGCCATTTCGGCCATGCTCATTTCGTGCGCCAGCGCTGCGTTGCCCGCCAGCGTGAGCATCACCAGCAGCCAGCCGCGCAGCCAGGCCTTCATGGCTTCACGCTCTCGAACTTGACGCTGTACTTCTTGGCCAGCGCACGCACCGCGGCGCTGCGCTGTTCGGCCAGCGCGGCGTCGGTCCAGTCCTGCAGCACGACACCGCGCAGCGTTTCGAACACCGCCGGCCTGGCCGGCGTCACCGCTTCGAGCCGCATCGCCCGCAGGCCTTCGCGGCTCGGCTGGGCGCGCCACTCGCCGGGCGGTGACTCTTCGAGCGCCTTGGCGAATTCGGGCCCGTAGCTCTGCACGAGATTGGCGTGCGGCCGGCCCTTGAACACGCGCAGGCCGGCCTTGGCATCGCCCGGTGCGCCGGCGTTCAAGGCGTCGACGAAGGCGCGCACGGCGGCTTCGGACGTGTCGCCGGACAACACTGCTTCCTGGAAGTCGTAGCGCGCCGGCTCGTCGTATTTCGCGCGATGGTTTTCGAACCACGTGCGCAGCAGCTTGTCGTCGAAGGGCGGCAGCTTGACGCCGGCGTCGATGACGCTGAGCGACTTGAAGATCACGCGTTCGCGGATGGCGGTGTCGCCGCGGTCGACCTGCAGCGCCAGGCCTTCGCGATACAGCACTTCGTTGTCGAGCCAGACGCGGCGCAGCGCGTTCAGTTCGTCGGAGCTGGGTTCGCGCCCGCGCGAGGCCTTGAACAGCTGCCGCGCTTCGGCATCGACTTCGGCGCCGACGACGATGGTGCGCGGGTCGTCGGCGCGGCCGGCAATGAAGTGGTCGGCGGCGAACAGCAGGCCGCCGAGCAGCACGAAGTGCAGCAGCGGCTCGCGCAGCCAGTTCGGGCCGACGGACCGGACGCGCGCAGGCGCCGGGCCGGCGATGGTGGTGGTCAGAGTCGGAATGGACATGGTGGATTTCAGCGCCAACGGAAAAAAGCGCCGCGCGAACCGCGCGGCGCTTGAGATGCGGTCATCCGCGGGGGTTTACTTGACCCCGGCGACCGCGGTCGAACCCGTCACCTCGACGTAGATCGGGTTGCTGTAGAACCAGAGGTCGGACCAGGCCGCCACGTCGAAGGCCACCATCTTCTGGCCGGCGACCGTCGGCAGGTGGTTCGGGCAGCCGTCGATCGCCGTGCCGGTGTAGGTGACGCCGTTGGCCGGCACGTTCGCGCCCACCGTCGTGCAGGCAATCTTCAGCTTCGTCGGGTCGTTCGCGTTCGTGTACAGGTCAGCCAGCGGGTTGCCACTGGCGTCGGTCTCGTACGGCACGCTGGGCGGCATGTTGCTGCCGCGCAGGCGCACGTACTGCGACGCGGCCACCGCCGGGATGCGGTAGCTCATCTTCACGAAGACGCTGTTGTCCACGCCCGACTGGAACGCGACCCACGGCGTGGCGCCGTTGCCGTTGAAGGTCTTGATCGCGGCCGCGCTGGTGTTCTTCGCGGCTGCCGGCACCGCCGACAGACCGGCGGTCGTGCCGTCGGTCTTCAGCCAGTTGGTGTTGCGCGGCCACTCGCCCGAATAGTCGGCCGTGCCCGGCGTCTTGTAGCCCGTGACCAGGCCGCGGATCAGGTCGATGTGGTCGAGCATCGGCATGTTCACCGGCTGGCTCACGCCGACCTGCAGCAGCGACGGGTTCGGGAAGGTGTACGGCGAGTTGTTCGCACCCGCCGGGTCGCGCACGACGACAGCCACGACGATCTCGGCACCCGGGCGCACGACGAGCTTCTCGCCCATCGTCGCGCAGCCGGAAGCCGTGATGTCGGTGTTGTTCGTCGCCGCGGCCGCGGCCAGCGCTTCGACCTGCGCGTTGCTGCGTGCGGCCGGGCCGGCATACGAGGCGCAGGCGATGAAGGCCAGACGGTCGATCAGCTGGCCGCTGGCCGCGAAGGCGTTGCCGCTGCGCAGGCCGTCGACGATGGTCTGCGGCCGCAGCTTGTCGCTGCCGTTGCGCACCAGCACGGACGTGCGCTGGTATTCGCCGGGCTGGAAGTCCTGCGTCGAACGGCGGTCGTCAGGGCCGAAGCTGCCGCGGTTGTGCCAGTCGGAGCTGGCGAAGAACCAGAAGCCGCGGCCTTCGCCGAGCAGCGCGTCCCAGACGCCGCCGATCTGCGCGCCGTAGACGCCGGTGCCGCCGTAGGTGGTGCCGCCGACCGAGTCGACCAACGTGCCGCCGAAGTTGTTGCGGTTGACCTGGTACTCGCCGCGGTTGGACGACGCGCCGTGGCCGGGCTGGGTCTCGAAGCCGAAGGCCACCTTCGGCGCCGCGTTGTTGAAGTCGCGCAGGTGCTCGATGTTGAAGCCCTGGTTGCCGTCGGCGTAGAACGGGCCGGCACGCTCCAGGTGGGCGGGGATGTAGTAGCTGCCGTTCGGATGGTTCTCGACCATCCACTTCACCGCTTCGACGGTCTTCGCATGGCCTCTCGTGCCGGTGCCGCTGCCGCCGGCCGGGATGAGCTTTTGGGCCGTGGCGTTCCAGCTCGGGTCGGCCGCGTTCAGGCTGCCGGTGACGGCGCAGTTCCAGTTGTTGCCGACGCCGCTGCCGACGGCGGTGTTGCCGCGGCTGGTGTCGGTGTCGCCGCGGTCGAAGCAGTATTCCCACTGCGCCAGCGCCGTCGCGCTGCCCAGCGGCGTGTAGCGGCTGCCGTTGGCGTTGTAGATCGGTGCGTTCGGCAGCGTGGCGCTGTCTAGCGCCGTCGGGATCTGGCCGGTGATGACCGACATCGACGTGTGTTCATGCCCGGCGACGACCGACTCCACGCCGATGAACAGCGGCACGTTCTTGTTCGCCGACAGGTACTCGATCAGCGGGTACTGGAACTCCTGGATCGACTGCCAGCGCCACATGTTCTGGTTCGGCGCGGAGCCGGAGACCAGGCCCTTCGGCGCGACCGCCGGGCTCGTGTTCTGCCAGGTCGTGGTCGGGCCCTGGCTCGTCAGCGGGTAGGCCGGCGTGGCCAGCGACTCGTCTTCCACCAGCGTGCAGTTGCGGTTGCCGTTGCCACCGTGGCCGGCTTGCACGAACCAGTCCAGGCTCCATTGGTCGGTGGCCTTGTGCACCAGCTTCTGCATCGAGATCGAACCGTCGGAGCAGGTGGTGTGGTTGTGGAAGTCGCCGGCGACGTACTTGCCCGGCGTCTTGCCGGCGGCGGTGGCCGCCGTCGGCGCGGTGGCCAGCGTGGCGCTGCCGATGGCTGCGATCGCCGCGAGCGCGAGTTGGCTCTTGGTGAATCCGAAGTTCATGAATACTGCTCCTGGGTGTGGGTTTGTTGGAATGCCGCGGCAAACTGCGGCGCGATGCTAGGCAGCGCCAATGACCGCGCCGTGACGGCTCACTTGAAGCGCGTGTAGTCGACGCTCAGCGTGGCGTTGACGACGCCGCCCTTCTCGAAGACGAGCGTCAGCGGGTACTCGCGCGCCACTTCGAGCGGGAACTTCAAGCCCGTCAGACGGACATGCGTGCCCGCTTCGCTGAGCACCGATTCGCGTCCTTCGGGGATGACGAAGTCGACGCCCGGGCCGGCGCCGGCGCCGCCCATTTCGGCACCGCTGGCCACCGGCGTTTCGACGCCGATCAGGCGGTCGGCCTGCGCCACGTCGTCGAACTTCATGCAGACCACGGCGAACGACGCATCGCGCGCCGTCGCCCGGGTCCACGGGTGGACGATGCGCAGGTTCGTCGTGAAGAACTCGCACGCGCGCGCCGCGGGCAGCGCGAGCGAAAGGCTCAGGGCCAGGCCCGTGTGCAGCACGCCGCGTCGATGGGGGACTCGATTCATGGCCGCGAGGCTACGCAGCGCGCATGACATCTCGACGAAACACGGCACAGCGGCACAGCAGCAACGGTCACGCGCCTGTCGTCAACGGCTGCGAGACTTTGGCCACAACCAACAGGAGTTCCTTGTGATGAAGCTGCTTTCCGCCGCCGGTCTGGCCTTGTTCGCCGCGACCTCGGCCTTCGCCAACAGCACGGTCACGCTCGATTTCGAAGGCGCGGCCGGCTATGTGAATTCGATCGGCGAGTTCTACAACGGCGGCACCGACAGCCTCGGCCAATCGGGCCCGAACGTCGGCGTTTCTTTCACCGAGTCGGCCGTGGCCTTGTCGAACGACGACTTCTTCCAGTACTACTCGAACGCGCCGACAGCCGGCACGGTGATGTTCGCCTTCGACTCGAGCGCGGTGATGAATGTCGCGCAAGGCTTCGTCGGCGGCCTGACGTTCTACTACTCGGCCAGCCAGGGCGTGCTCGACGCCGTGAACATATATTCGGGCCTGAACGGCACCGGCACGCTGCTGGCCAGCGCCAGCCTGTTCGGCAATTCGCAGGTCGGCTGCGACACGCCGTACTGCCGCTTCGACCTGACCAGCGTGAAGTTCGCCGGCCTCGCGAAGTCGGTCAGCTTCGGCGGCGACGCGCCGAACGTGGCCTTCGACAACATCACCATCACCGCCGTGCCCGAGCCGTCGAGCACCCTGCTGCTGGCCGCCGGCCTGGTGGCGGTGGTGGTGGCCAAGCGCCGCCGCGACGCCTGACGGGCGCGGCTGCCGTGGACGAGGTCATCGGCCTCTTTCCGACGCCGTTCCTGCGCGTGCCCGGTGCCCTGCATCCGGGCCTGGTGAATGCCTTGGTGGCGCACTTCGCGGCACAGGCGGTGCGCGACAACAACGCCTCGGCAAACCTGTCGCACACCGAGATGCTGAGGCCCGGCGACAGCCCGCTGTTCGTCGAAGCCGCGACGCTGATCACGCCGAAGCTGGCCGACTTCGGCGTGCTGCTGTTCGGCGAACGCATGGGCTGGTCGCTGAAGGAGATGTGGGTCAACGTGCTCGACCGCGGCGGCCGCCAGGCCATGCACAACCACGCCAACAGCTTCGTTTCCGGCGTGGTCTACCTGACGCCGACGCACCCGGACGCCTGCACCGTCTTCATGAAGTCGCCCGGCGGCACCGACTTCATCTTCAGGAACGACCACGCCAAGACCAGCCCCGGCCCGTACAGCGCCGACAAGTGGGTCAGCCCCCAGCCGCAACCGGGCGACCTGGTGCTGTTCCCCAGCTACCTGATGCACGCGGTGCCGCCGAACCCGGGCGAGCGCCGCATCACGATGGCCTTCAACGCCATCCCGTCGCGGCTGGACTCCTGGGGCTACACGGTCAGCTTCGGCGGCTGACGCGCCGCGGCGCCTTGATCGGTTGATTGCGCTACGCTCCCGGCACGACTTCGACCACCGGGATCACACCATGCAATACCGCCGCCTCGGCCGCTCCGGCCTGCGCATCAGCACCCTGTCCTTGGGCTCCTGGGTCACGTACCACAACCAGGTCGACACCGGCGCCGCCGTCGAGATGATGGCCGCCGCGTTCGACGCCGGCGTCAACTTCTTCGACAACGCCGAGGTCTATGCCGGCGGCCAGAGCGAGGTCGTGATGGGCGCGGCGCTGAAGAAGCTGGCCTGGCCGCGGCTGAACTACGTCGTCTCGACCAAGTTCTTCTGGGGCCTGGACCGCGAAGGCGACGCGGTGAACCGCCGCGACACGCTGAACCGCAAGTACCTGATGCAGGCCATCGACGGCTCGCTGCGCCGCTTCGGCCTCGAACACGTCGACCTGATCTACTGCCACCGCCCCGACCCGCACACGCCGGTGGAAGAGACCGCGCGCGCGATGAGCGACATCATCACGCAAGGCAAGGCGCTGTACTGGGGCACCAGCGAATGGAGCGCCGCCGACATCCGCGCCGCCTGGGACGCGGCCGACCGCCACGGCTGGCACAAGCCGGTGATGGAGCAGCCGCAGTACCACCTGTTCCACCGCCAACGCGTCGAGCAGGAATACGCGCGGCTCTACGAAGACACGGGCCTCGGCCTGACGACCTGGAGCCCGCTGGCTTCGGGCCTGCTGACCGGCAAGTACCGCAGCGGCGTGCCCGAAGGCAGCCGCGGCGCGCTGGAGAACATGGCCTTCCTGCGCGACGGGCTGACGAACCCGGCGAAGAACGCCGCGGTGGCGCAGCTGGAGCCGATCGCGGCCGAACTGGGCGGCACGCTGGCGCAGCTGGCGATCGCCTGGGTGGCGAAGAACCCGCGCGTCAGCAGCGTCATCACCGGCGCGTCGCGCACCGATCAGCTGCAGGCCAATCTGGGCGCGCTGGCGTTGTTGGACAAGCTGACGCCCGAGGTGCTGGCGCGCATCGATGCGATCACGCAGCCGCTGGCCGATTGATCGCCGCCAGCTGTTCGGGCGTGCCGACGTTGTGCCACTCGCCGCTGAAGACCAGGCCGCCGAGGCGGCCGGCCGCGGCGGCACCGAACAGCAGTGGGCCTAGAGCGGCGCGCGTGCCGGGCGCCACGCCGGCCAGCAGCGCCGGGCGCAGCAAGGCCAGGTTGGCGTAGGTCCAGGCGCGCTCGCCGTCGCGTGACAGCAGGCCGTCGGCGCCGAGCGCGAAATCGCCGCGGGCATTGAACGGCGGGTTCGGCACCAGCCACAGCTGGCCGAGCTGGCCGCCGGCTTCGAAGGCTTCGCGCTGCACATCGTCGAACGCGAAAGCGGGCGCGAAGATGTCGCCCGAGACGACCCAGAAGGCCTCGTCGCCGCGCGGCGCCAGCCCCTGCAGCGCGGTGGCGATGCCGCCGGCGGTTTCGAGCGCGCCGCCGTAGTCGCGCCCCTCCATCGAGTAGCGGATCGTCAGGCCCCAGCGCGAACCGTCGCCCAGCGCTGCCGGGAACCGGTCTTCGAGCCAGGCGGTGTTGATGACCACGTCGCGCACGCCGGCGCGCGCCAGCGCTTCGAGGTGCCATTCGATCAGCGGCTTGCCGCGCACCGCCAGCAGCGGCTTCGGGCAGCCGTCGGTCAGCGGACGCATGCGTTCGCCGCGCCCGGCGGCCAGGATCAGCGCGCGCGCCGTCACAGGCTGCGCTCGATGCGGTGGTGCACCGCTTCGCTCGGCGAGAACGCCGCTTTCAGCGCGGCCAGCAGCGCTTCGGCGCGGGCGCTGTTGTCGGTGTGCTGGTTGCAGACGAACACGTCCAGCGTCACCGCGCCCAGCTCGGGCCAGGTGTGCACCGCCAGGTGCGACTCGGCCAGCAGCACCACGCCGGTCACGCCGCCCGGCGCCGGGAAGCGGTGGAAGAGCTGGCCCACCGGCTGCAGCTGCGCCGCGGCCACGGCCTGCAGGCACAAGGCCTGAAGCCGTTCGGGGTGTGTCATCGCCGCGGGCTCGCCGGAGCAGCCGCGCAGGTCGGCGGTGAGGTGCAGGCCTTGCATGGCCGCGATGATACGGAGCCGATCGTTCAGTCCAGCGCCGCGGCGCTGACGGCGCGCCGGCGGCCGCTGCGCTTGGCCTGGTACAGCGCGGCGTCGGCGGCCGCCACCAGGCCGGCGGCGCTGTCGATGGCGGCGGCCGTGCCGGCGCTGGCGATGCCGACGCTGATCGTGACCACGGGTGCCGGCGACGACACGCCGTGCGCGATGGCCAGCGCCTCCACCGCATCCAGGCAGCGCTGCGCCTGGATCCGGGCTTCGTCTTCGCTGCAGTGCGGCAGCAGCAGCGCGAACTCTTCGCCGCCGTAGCGCGCCACCACGTCGGTGGGCCGGCGCGCGCAGGCCTGCAGGGCGGCGGCCACCGCGCGCAGGCAGGCGTCGCCGGCCGGGTGGCCGAAGCTGTCGTTGAAGCGCTTGAACTCGTCGATGTCGAGCAGCAGCAGCGCCAGCGGTATTTCGTGGCGCTGGCAACGCGACCATTCTTCGGCCAGACGGCGGTCGAACTGGCGCCGGTTGGCCAGCCCCGTCAGGCTGTCGGTCTCGGACAGGTGCGCCAGCTTGGCGTTCAGCCGGTCGAGCTTGGTGTTGGCGCGCTCCAGCTCCTGGCCCTTGGCGATGATCTCGGAGACGTCGATGCGCACGCCGACCAGGCCGCCGTCGCGCGTGCGCCGTTCGTAGGTGCGCACCCAGTGGCCGTCGGCGAGCTGGTGCAGGCGCGGCGGGCCCGGCCGGTGCCGCTGCGCGATGCGCGCGGCGAGCCAGCCGTCGAAGTCGTCGCTCATCGCCGGCAGGCCACCGGCCGCGAAGTTGCTGCGCACCAGCTGCTCGAAGGTCGGGTGCTGTCCGAGCAGGTGGGCCACGCGCGGGTACATGCCGCGCATCGTGGCGTTGCTGAGCAGCAGCCGGTCGTCGGCGTCGTAGAGCTCGAAGCCGGCCGGCAGCGCTTCGATCGCGTCTTCCAGCCGCGCCGTCGCCAGCTCGGCGCGAGCGCGCGCTTCATCGAGCGCCTGGCGCTGCGTTTCGAGTTCGGTCGCATCGACGCGGATCGCCACCACGCCGCCGTTGCGCAGCCGCGTCTCGTACAGGCGTTGCCAGCGGCCGTCGGCGCCGGGCAGCAGCACGGACTGCCCGGGCTGCGGCGCCCGCCGCTGGGCCTGGCGTTGGGCGATCCACGCTTCTTCATGCCCGACGGCCTGCGGCTGGCCGCCGCCGGCGATGTTCAGCCGCGCCAGTTCGTCGAAGCGCAGCCCGCGGCCGACATGCGGCGCCATGTGCGGGTACAGCTGTACGAGGGCCTGGTTGTGCATCACCAGCCGGTCGTCGGCGTCGTAGAGCTCGAAGGTCGCCGGCAGCGCTTCGATCGCGTCGCGCAGCTGTTCGCGTGCGGCGGGCTGGCTGCGCAGCTCGGCCTCCAGGCCTTGCACGCAGCGCCACAGCAGCACCGCCAGCACGGCGGCGGCCAGTGCCGCGGCCGCCGCCGGCCAGGCTTGCCCGCGGGCCGAAAGCAGTGCCGCGGCAGCGCCCGCCAGCAGCACGCCGGCCAGCAGCCAGCGCCAACGCAGCAGCCCGGCCAGGCGCTGGGCCAGCAGGCCACTGGGGCCGAAGACGCGCAGCATCGAAGTTCCCTCCGCGACGCTGATGTCGGGCGTCCGCTGCGCCCTGGCTCCCTGCGGCATTTTCGCTGCGACATCATGCGCGTCTTGCGCAACCGGCCGGCGCCCTAGAATCGCAGGCTGCCCCTGTTCCACGCGCGCTTCCACTCGCGCTTCACCCGCGATCTGCATGGCCACCGAACCAAACACTTCCTTGATGGCCAACGCCATCCGCGCGCTGGCGATGGACGCCGTGCAGCAGGCCAATTCCGGCCACCCCGGCGCCCCGATGGGCATGGCCGAGATTGCCGTCGCGCTATGGGGCCGCCACCTCAAGCACAACCCGGCGAACCCGCACTGGGCCGACCGCGACCGCTTCGTGCTGAGCAACGGCCACGGCTCGATGCTGCTGTACGCGCTGCTGCACCTGAGCGGCTACGACCTGGCGATGAGCGAGCTGCGCAACTTCCGCCAGCTGCACAGCCTGACGCCGGGCCACCCCGAGGTCGACCTGACGCCCGGCGTCGAAACCACCACCGGCCCGCTCGGCCAGGGCATCACGAATGCGGTCGGCATGGCGCTGGCCGAGAAGCTGCTGGCGGCTGAGTTCAACCGCCCCGGCCACACGGTGGTCGACCACCGCACCTATGCCTTCCTCGGCGACGGCTGCCTGATGGAAGGCATCAGCCACGAAGCCTGCGCGCTGGCCGGCGCGTGGAAGCTGAACAAGCTGGTCGCGCTGTACGACGACAACGGCATCAGCATCGACGGCGCCGTCAAGCCCTGGTTCATCGACGATGTCGGCCAGCGTTTCAGCGCCTACGGCTGGAACGTCATCGGCCCGCTCGACGGCCACGATGTCGACACGGTGGACGCGGCGCTGAAGCAGGCGCGCAACTCGGTGACGCGGCCGACGCTGATCATCTGCAAGACGACCATCGGCAAAGGCTCGCCGAACCGCGGCGGCACCGCCAAGGCGCACGGCGAGGCGCTCGGCGCCGACGAGATCAAGCTCACGCGCGAAGCGCTGGGCTGGACGCACGAACCCTTCGTCGTGCCCGAGGCCGCCTACAGCGCCTGGGACGCGAAAACCGCCGGCGACGCCGCCGAAGGCCGCTGGCTCGAAGCCTTCGCTGCCTACAAGGCCGAGCACCCGGCGCTGGCCGCGGCGTTCGTGCGCCGCATGAAGGGCGAGTTGCCGGCGTCTTTCGCGCAGACCGCGGCCGACACGGTGATCGCCATGCACGACAAGGCCGAGACCGTGGCCAGCCGCAAGGCCAGCCAGATCGTGCTGGAAGGCTTCACGAAGGCGCTGCCCGAGATGCTGGGCGGCTCGGCCGACCTGACCGGCTCGAACCTGACCAACACCAGCTCGACGCCGCCGCTGCGCTTTGCCGATGACGGCACGCCGAATGGCGGCCGCCACATCAACTACGGCGTGCGCGAATTCGGCATGGCCGCCATCATGAACGGCATCGGGCTGCACGGCGGCTACATCCCCTACGGCGGCACCTTCCTGACCTTCAGCGACTACAGCCGCAACGCCATCCGCATGGCCGCGCTGATGAAGCGCCGCGTGATCCATGTCTTCACGCACGACAGCATCGGCCTCGGCGAAGACGGGCCCACGCACCAGAGCGTGGAGCATGCGTCGGCGCTGCGGCTGATCCCGAACCTGGACGTCTGGCGCCCGGGCGACACCGCCGAGACCGCGGTCGCCTGGACCGTCGCCTTGGGCAACACGACGCGGCCGACCGCGCTGCTGCTGTCGCGGCAGAACCTGCCGTACGCGCCGAAAGCCAGCTTGAGCGACATCGGCAAGGGCGCCTACGTGCTCGCCGAGCCGAGCGAGGTCGGGCTGAAGAAGAAGGCCGTCGCGGTGATCATCGCCACTGGCAGCGAGGTGCAGCTGGCGCTGCACGCGCAGGCGCTGCTGGCCGAGCGCAAGATCGCGGTGCGCGTCGTCAGCATGCCCAGCACGACCACCTTCGACCGCCAGAGCGTGGCCTACAAGACCAGCGTGCTGCCGGCCAAGCTGCCGCGCATCGCGGTCGAAGCCGGTGTCACCGACTTCTGGTGGAAGTACGGCTGCGCGGCGGTCGTCGGGCTGGACCGCTACGGCGAAAGCGCGCCGGCACCGGCGCTGTTCAAGTTGTTCGGCTTCACGGCGCAGAACGTGGCCGATACGGTGCGCAAGGTTCTATTGTCAAAGTAGTCGAACAGGAGCTCTTCTCATGACCATCAAACTCGGCATCAATGGCTTCGGCCGCATCGGCCGCATGGTGTTCCGCGCCGCGGTGCAGAACTTCCCGAACATCGAGATCGTCGGCATCAACGACCTGCTCGAACCCGACTACCTGGCCTACATGCTGCAGTACGACAGCGTGCACGGCCGCTTCAAGGGCACGATCGCGGTCGACGGCAACACGCTCGTCGTCAACGGCAAGCGCATCCGCCTGACGGCGCTGAAGGACCCGGCCGAGCTGAAGTGGGGCGACATCGGCGCCGACGTGGTCGTCGAGTCGACCGGCCTGTTCCTGACGAAGGAAACCGCCGAGAAGCACCTCGCTGCCGGCGCCAAGAAGGTCATCATGTCGGCGCCCAGCAAGGACGAGACGCCGATGTTCGTCTACGGCGTCAACCACACCCAGTACGCCGGCGAAACGATCATCAGCAACGCCAGCTGCACGACCAACTGCCTGGCCCCGGTGGCCAAGGTGCTGAACGACAGTTTCGGCATCAAGCGCGGGCTGATGACGACGGTGCACGCCACCACCGCGACGCAGAAGACCGTCGACGGGCCCAGCAACAAGGACTGGCGCGGCGGCCGCGGCATCCTGGAGAACATCATCCCCAGCTCCACCGGCGCGGCCAAGGCGGTGGGCAAGGTCATCCCCGAGCTGAACAAGAAGCTCACCGGCATGGCCTTCCGCGTGCCGACCAGCGATGTTTCGGTCGTCGACCTGACGGTCGAGCTGGTCAAGGAAGCCAGCTACGAAGAGATCTGCGCCGCGATGAAGGCGGCCAGCCAGGGCGCGATGAAGGGCGTGCTCGGCTACACCGAGGACAAGGTCGTGTCGACCGACTTCCGCGGCGAAGCGCTGACCTCGATCTTCGACGCCGAAGCCGGCCTCGCGCTGGACAAGACCTTCGTCAAGGTCGTGTCCTGGTACGACAACGAATGGGGCTACTCGTGCAAGGTGCTGGAGATGGCGCAGGTCATCGCCGGCTGAACGCTTGACGCGTTTTCGTGCAGAACGCCCGCAACTGCGGGCGTTTTTCGTATGCGTGTGTCACAGCGGCGAGGTTTCAGAAACCTGCGCGCAACGCGTCTGGACTACGCTGTGGTTCTGAGCCCATTCACCGCTGGCCGCGCCGGCCGGCCTTGCCCATGAGATTGCGACTCGACAAGCTGCTGGCCCTGGTGGCTGCCATCGCCCTGCCGGCACTCGGCCTGCTGCCGACGCCGGCCTTCAGCGAACGCGGCCCGCTGCAGCCGGCCCCGCTGTCGGCGCCGTCCGAAGACCCGAGCGGCGCGCGCGTCATCGTCAAGTACAAGGCGCTGGGCGGCCTGATGCGCGCGCTGCGCGCCGCCGATGCCGGCGCCAAGGGCCCGCAGTACGCGTCGACGCTGGCGCGGCGCAGCGGCCTGGCGCTGTCCGACGGCCGCATCGTCGACCGCCACAGCCAGGTCGTGCGCGGCGACAAGAGCCTCAGCTCGGCGGCACTGGCCGCGCGGCTGGCGGCCGACAGCGACGTCGAATACGCCGTGCCCGACCTGCGCCGGCGCGCGCTGGCGGTGCCGAACGACCCGCTGTTCGCAGCCAGCTCCAGCATCTCGCCGACCGTCGGCCAGTGGTACCTGCGGGCCCCCGACAGCACCTTCCTGTCGGCGATCAACGCCGTCGGTGCGTGGGACCTGACCACCGGCGCCGGCAGCGTGGTCGTGGCCGACGTCGACACCGGCGTGCTGTTCAGCCACCCCGACCTGGCGAACAAGCTGTACGCGGGCTACGACTTCATCGCCGACACCAGCACCGCCGGCGACGGCGGCGCCCGCGACAGCGACGCCACCGACCCCGGCGACTCGGTCACCGCCGGCCAGTGCGGCAGCGGCGAGGCGGCCGAAAGCAGCAGCTGGCACGGCACGCAGACATCCAGCCTGATCGGCGCGCAGACCGGCAACGGCGTCGGCATGGCCTCGGTCGGCCACGACGTGATGGTGCTGCCGGTGCGCGTGCTGGGCAAGTGCGGCGGCTACGACTCGGACATCATCGCCGGCATGCTGTGGGCCGGCGGCGTGTCGACGGACCCGACCGTGAACGCGCACCCGGCGCGCGTCATCAACCTGAGCCTGGGCAGCAGCGGCAGCTGCAGCTCGGCCTACGCATCCGCGATCAACCAGCTCACGGCGGCCGGCGTGGTGGTCGTTGCCGCGGCCGGCAACGACGAAGGCCTGGCTGTCGGAACGCCGGCCAACTGCACTGGCGTCATTGCCGTGGCCGGGGTGCGCCATGCCGGCACCAAGGTCGGCTACTCGAACGTCGGGCCGCAGGTCGCCATCGCCGCGCCGGCGGGCAATTGCGTCAACACGAGCGGCGCCTGCCTGTACCCGATCATCACCGCGACGAATTCGGGCACCAGCTCGGCCGGCACCAACACCTATACCAACAGCAGCAATTACGCCGTCGGCACCAGCTTCGCGACGCCGCTGGTCGCCGGCACCGCGGCGCTGATGTTGACCGCCAACCCGGCGCTGACGCCAACCCAGGTGAAGTCGCTGCTGCAAAGCAGCGCGCGCAGCTTCCCCAGCGATTCAACCGTCGCGCAGTGCCATGCCCCGAACGGCGTAGCGCAGGACGAATGCAATTGCACCACGTCGACCTGCGGCGCCGGGCTGCTGGACGCCGCCGCCGCCGTCAGCGCGGCCGCGGCGATCGCCACACCGACGGCCAGCATCACGGCGTCGGCCACCAGCGTGCTGCGCGGCGCCACCGTCAGCCTGGACGGCAGCGCGTCGGTGGCACCGAGCGGCCGCACCATCACCGCCTACCAGTGGACGCTGACCAGCGGCAGCAGCATCGCCGCCTTCGTCGGCGCCACCAACGCCGCCATCGCGAGCGTGGCGACCAGCGCCGCCGGCAGCTTCACGGCCTTGTTGACGGTGACCGACAGCAACGGCCTGCAAGGCACCAGCGCCGTGACGGTGACGGTGAATGCGCCGGCGGCGCCGACGGTCAGCGTCACAGCCTCGGGCACGGTGGTGCCGGCCGGGACCCCCGTCACCTTCGACGGCAGCGCTTCCAGCGTGGCCAGCGGGCTGTCGCTGGCGTCGTACCAGTGGACGATCACCAGCGGCAGCTCGCTGGCCTCGTTCACGTCGGCCACCAACGCCGCCACGGCCACAGTAGCCACGCTGGGCAGCAGCAGCGGCAGCTTCACGGTGCGGCTGACGGTGACCGACAGCGACGGCCAGGCTTCCAGCCGCGACACTGTCGTCAGCGTCACCGCCGTCGTGCCGACGGCCACGATCAGCGCGTCGGCCACCAGCACCACGGTGGGCAGCAGCGTCAGCTTCGACGGCAGCGGCTCGACGGCAACGAGCGGCCGCACGATCGCCAGCTACCAGTGGGCCATCACTAGCGGCAGCTCGATCGCGGCGATCAGCGGCAGCAGCACGGGCACGACGGCCAGCGTCACGACCAGCGCCGCGGGCAGCTTCACGGTGCAGCTGACGGTGACCGACAGCGTCGGTGCGTCGAGCACGCGCAGCGCCACCGTCACGGTGACGACCGTCACCGCGGCCGGAGCCGGCGGCAGCAGCGACGGCGGTGGCGGCGGCGCGGTCTCCTTCGCGTGGCTGGCGTTGCTGGCGGCGGCCATCGTGGCGCTGGGGCACGGCTGGCGGCGCGAGCGCCGCTGACGTCGAGCCGCGCCCCTCGCGCGCAACGCCGCGGCATCGGCGGCCCGCAGGCGCAACGGACATGAGATGACTTGCAGGTGGCTGCACCGACCGCGTCGGTGCAGCCACTCGGCGCTGCGCCGCCGCGCCGCCTTGCGCCGCCGCGCCGCCGAGCGCCGCGCGCACCGCCACGGGCTTTGCGTTTTCCGCGTCATGAATGCGTCGGCGCCGACACATTCGAAAAATGTTCACGCAACTTTGCTTGACCAGAATGGATTGGCAGACGGTCATCACGTCACGGTTGGCGACAGCGTTGTCTTCCCTGGGTTTGGCCGCACGCGAACGACCGCGGCACCGACTGTTACGTTGGTCGCAGACTCCCAACTCGAATTGGAGGATTTCGGCATGAATGCTAGAAGGCTCACTTGCATGGTTATGGCTGCCTTGGCCCTGTTGTCCGCCTGCGGCGGCGGCAGCGACAGCAGCACGCAAAGCACGGCTCAGACGGCGGATAGCACGTCGCAAGCGCAGTCGGCCTCGATGTCCACCGCACTGGCCGTCAGCCGCGGCGCCTACACCAGCGCGCCCGTCATCGGCACGCAGCCCGCATCGACGTCCGTCAGCGTGGGCTCCAGCGCGAGCTTCAGCGTCGTCGCCTACGGCGCTGCGACGCTGACCTATCAGTGGCGCAAGGACGGCACGGCCATCTCCGGCGCCACCGCGTCGACGTACACCATCGCTTCCGTCGCGTCGTCGGACGCCGGCAGCTACGACGTCGTCGTCACCAACAGCAAGGGCAGCGCCACCAGCAGCGCGGCCACGCTGTCGGTGACCACGACCACCAGCAGCTCGTTGACCACCACCGTGGTCAACTCGGCGCAGACCTTCCTGAGCACGCTGAGCACGTCGCAGAAGTCGACCGTGCAGCTGTCGTGGAGCCTGGACACCGCGCGCAAGTGGTCCAACCTGCCGGCCTCGCTGGTGGCGCGCAACGGCATCAGCTGGGGCGCGCTGAGCACGGCGCAGCAGACGGCCGCGCGTGCGCTCATCGCCGCTGCGCTCAGCAGCAGCGGCAACACGCTGCACACCGGCATGCAGGCTGCCGACGACTACCTCGCCGCCAACGGCGGGGGCACCAGCAGCTACGGCAACGGCTACTACTACATCGCCTTCATCGGCACGCCGTCGACCAGTGACTTCTGGATGCTGCAGCTGACCGGCCACCACCTGACCTACAACATCGCCTTCAACGGGACCTACAAGTCGCCGACGCCGCTGTTCCTGGGGATCGAACCCAAGGGATCGTTCACGCAGAGCGGCACCACCTACGACCCGATGCAGGCGCAGCGCGTGGCTTTCGCCAACCTCGGCGCCGACCTGACCGCGTATTCCGGCGCCAAGCTGAGCGGCACCTACAGCGACCTGCTGTTCGGCGCCAACGGCACCGGCAACATCGACGGCACCTGCCCGCGCAGCTACTCCAGCGTCACCGACCACGGCCTGCTGTACAGCAGCCTGTCGTCGACCGACCAGGCGCTGGTGCAGACGGCGATCAAGGCCTACGTCAACACCCAGGCCAGCGAATACGCCGACGAGCTGCTGACCGCCTACCTCAGCGACACCGCGCTGGCGTCGACCTACGTGGCCTATTCCGGCAGCGGCACCGTCACCACCAACGGCGACTACTTCCGCATCGAAGGTCCGCGCGTGTGGATCGAGTTCTCGGTGCAGAAGGGCGTGATCTTCAGCAGCGACATCCACTACCACACGATCTGGCGCGACAAGACCGCCGACTACGGTGGCAAGTGCGTCTCCTGACCGGCACGCCGCCCCGCATTCAACACAGCCAGCCATGAACGGAACAACCATGCGAGTCCTCCTTCCCTTCCTCGTTGCCATCGCTGCGTCTTTCGGCGCGGCCCAGGCGCAAGCCCAAGGCGCTCCCGGCGGGACGCCGCCGTCCGGGTCGCCGCCGTCGGGCACGCCGCCGTCGGGCGGCACGTCGACCGCCGCGACCTTGATCGGTGATTCGGTCACCGTCACGCAGTACTACCCCGACCTCGTCACCGCAGGGCTCTCGTCGACCGTGACGGTGAGCAGCGCGGTCGAGATTGCGTGCCCGGACACGAGCATCGCGCTGTGCAACTCGGAAAGCGGCCTGCTCGACGGCGAAACCATCGACATCGGCACGACCAGCGTCTCGGGCCAGTTCCTCGGCTCGTTCAGTGCGGACTCGGGTGCCACCTTCAATGGCTTCGTGTTCACCGGCCTGAGCTTCGGCACCAGCTACTCCGGCATCAGCGGCATCACCTTGACGACCAACATCACGGGGTTGACGCTCGACCGCATCACGTACACGTCGGACAGCCTGTCGATCAACCTGCTCGGGCTGGACCCCAGCGTCACCAGCGACGGCAGCAGCATCGGCACGTACACCATCGACTTCACCGTGGCCAGCGTGCCGGAGCCGGGGCCACTGCCGTTGATGCTGGCCGGCCTGGCGATGCTGGGCTTCCTCGGCCGCCGCCACGCCGGCAGCACCCGGAGCTGACCCGTGCAGCCGGCCAGCCGGCTGCCCATAATGCAGGCTCCCTCTGGAGCCTGGCATGTGCTTTCCCTTTCGGCGCTGGCTGATCGCGCTGCTGTCGCTGGCGGCGTGCTGCGCCACTGCGGCACCAGCGTCGCACGGCCTCATCGTGCGCCTGAAGGACGCGCCGTCGCACGAGCGGCTGCAGGCGCTCGGCGGCGCCGAGGCCGGGCGGGACGGCGAGACCGAAAGCCGGCGCTGGCAGCAGACGCTGCGCGCGGCCGGCCTGGCCGGTGCCGCCGGCCAGGCTGAACCGCGGCTGCACCCGGTTGGCCGCGACCAGCAGTGGCTGGACTTCGGCCGTGTGCTGTCAGCCGAAGAGACCACGGCGCTGGTCGAGCGGCTGCAGCGCCGCCCCGAGGTCGACTGGGTCGAACCGAACACGCGCGAACGCCGGCTGGCGCTGCCCACCGACCCGCTGGCGCCGCAGCAATGGTGGCTGCAGGCGGTCAGTGGCAGCAACGCCAATGCGCTGGCCGATCGCCTGCGCGGCGTGCCCGGGTTGCTCAGTGCCTGGCAGTCGGGCCTGCCGGGGGCCAACGCCGGCGTCACGGTGGCGGTGCTCGACACCGGCATCACCAACCACCCCGACCTGGCCGGCCGCGTGCTGCCCGGCTACGACTTCGTCTCGGAGGCGGTCTACGGCAACGACGGCAACGGCCGCGACGCCGACCCCAGCGACCCTGGCGACTGGGTGTCGAGCAGCGACCTGGCGAAACCCGAATTCGCCGGTTGCACGGCGGCCAACAGCTCCTGGCACGGCACGCTGATCGCCGGGCTGCTGGCGGCGGTGGCCAACAACAACATCGGCGTGGCCGGCATCCAGGCCCAGGGTCAGGTTCTGCCGGTGCGCGTGGCCGGCAAATGCGGCGCCACCGTGGCCGATATCGTCGACGGCATGCGCTGGGCTGCCGGCCTGGCGGTGGCCGGCGTCCCGATCAATCCGAACCCGGCGCGCGTGCTGAACATCAGCTTCGGCGGCTCGTCGGCCTGCGGCTCGGCCTACCAGACGGCGATCGACGAGCTGCGCGAGCACGGCGCCATCGTCGTCGCCGCGGCCGGCAACGAATGGGGCGCGCCGACGCGGCCGGCCAGCTGCAGCGGCGTCGTCAGCGTCGCGGCGCTGAACCGCGACGGCTTCAAGACCAGCTACTCGAACTTCGGCCCGACGCTGACGATCGCCACCGTCGGCGGCGACGACGGCGAAGGCGCCTGGGGCGGCCTGCTGGCCGACGGCGGCCTGATCACGGTGTGGAATGACGGCCACACCAGCCCGGGCCGGGCCGACTACGCCGGCCTCTTCGGCACCAGTTTCGCTACGCCGCTGGTCAGCGGCAGCATCAGCCTGATGCTGAGCGTGAACCCGGCGCTGACGGTCGACCAGCTGGCCGCCGGGCTGCGTCTGTCGGCACGCCCGCATGTCACGTCGCCGAGCATCGGCCTGTGTTCGGCCGCCAATCCGGGGCGCTGCCTGTGCACCACGGCCACCTGCGGCGCCGGCATCCTGGACACCGAGCAGGCGCTGCGTTATGCCGCCGACCCGTCGAGCTACGTGGCGCCGGCGCGCAGCGCTGCGGTGATCGACAACCCCGAGGTCACGGCGGCCGCCGCGCTCGGGCCCGACCGCGTCGGCACGGCCCCCCCGGCGCCGGACGGCGGCGGTGGCGGCGCCATCAGCGCGTGGGCGCTGGCCGCGCTGGCCTCGAGCCTGCTGCTGCTCAGGGGCTCTTCGCGCACGGCACGAACGCGGCCGTGATCGTCGGCGGGCCGATCGCCGCCAGCCGGGCCTGCAGGTCGGCGTCGGCGCGCGCCGCGCGCAGCCAGTGCTGCAGCGGTGGCGGCGGCAGTGCCACGACCTTGGCCGTGTGCACGCCGCGCTGCCCGAACTGGGCCAGCGCGGCATCGGCTGCTTCGCGGCTGTCGTGGCGCGACAGCGCCAGGCCGGGCGCCAGCTCGGCCGGCGCGCGCAGTTCGTCGAAGCTGATCTTCAGCCGGCGCAGTTCGTCGGCCTTGGTGCGCTGCGCCGCGGCGTCGCCGAAGCGGCCCATGTAGACCAGCCAGCTGGCCGGCAGCTGCACCTCGCGTCGTGCCCAGGCCGCAGTGGGCACGCCGGCACCCAGCAGCGCGGCCTCGGCGACGCCGACATCGGCATCGCTGAACGGGCCGGCTTCGACGCAGGCCACGCTGGCTGCGGCCGCACTCGCCGCCTGCGGCGTGATGAGCTTGATCGACGCCGGCCGCAGCTGCGCGGCCAGGCGTTCGGGTTCCCGTTCGCCGTGGTGCGGCGGCGGCAGCGCCGGCGCGAGCCAGCCGTGTGCCCAGGCGAAGAACAGCAGGTTGGCGAGCAGCAGCAGGACGACCAGCGTCCTCAGCATGCGCTGCTGCCCTGCAGGCGCACGCTGACTTCACCGCTGACCAGCGTGTGCAGCGTGCCCGAGCGCACGCGCAGCGCGCCGCGCTCGTCCACGCCTTCGGCCACGCCCTCGAGCGGCTCGGGCGCGCTGGTCACGACGCGCTGGCCCTGCAACAGGTCGCGGCGTGCGTACGCCGCGGCGAAGGGCGCGAAGCCCTCGGCCTCGAAGCGGCGCAGCGCCAGGATCAGCGGCGCCGCCACCGCGGCCAGCGCCGCCGGCGCGCCGGCCGCGGCGTCGACCTCGTGCAGGCAGGCAAAACCGCTGCTGAGGCCTTCGGTGACTTGCGGCCGCACGTTCAGGCCGACGCCGACGACGCACATGCGGCGGCTGCCGACGGCCACCGTCTCGATCAGCACGCCGCCGAGCTTGCGCCCCTGGCCGGGCGCGTCGATCAGCCACAGGTCGTTGGGCCACTTCAGGCCGATGCGCGGCGGCGCTTCGGTGGGCGGCTCCAGCGCGTCGGCCAGGGCCACGCCGACGGCCAGCGACAGACCCGACCAGTCGCGCGGCGCCAGCGGCAGCGACAGCGAAAAGGTCAGCGACAGGCCGGCGCTGGACTGCCAGTCGCGCCCGAGGCGGCCGCGGCCGCGGGTCTGGTGTTCGGCCACCAGCAGGCAGGGCTGGGTGTCGCCGGCTCGGCGGCCGTAGGGCGACGGCGCGGCGTCGCCGGCGGCCGGGCCGTCGTCGATCTGGCCCGGGCGCGTGACCGGTGCGTCGCGCTGGCCGCTGAACTGGCGCGCCCGGTCGAGCAGCCGCGTGTTGGTGGATTCGAGCCGCGCCACGACCTCGACGCTGAGGCCCGGCAGCAGCGGTTCGAGCTGCTGCCAGAGCGCCTCGGCGCCCCAGTTCAGGTGGTGGCGGCCATCGCTCATGCGCTCATCGCTTCTTCGGCGCCAGCATGGTGCGCCGGCAGTTCGGGCTGCCGCAGCGGCACTCGTATTCTTTTTTCAGCTTGGCCGTGTAGCGCTCGTCGATGATCAGGCCGTAGTCGTAGAACAGCTCTTCTCCGGGCTGCAGGTCGCGCAGCGCCTCGATGAAGACGCGGCCGTCGTTTTCCTGGGCCTCGCAGTTCGGGTCGCAGGCGTGGTTGATCCAGCGCGCCGCGTTGCCGTCGACATTGGCGTCGATGACGTGCTTGTCGTCGAGGTGGAAGTAGAAGGTGTGGTTCGGGTCGTCCGGGTCGTGCGGGTGGCGGCGCAGCGCCTCGGGCCAGCCGATGATCTGGCCCTTGTATTCGATGATGCGGCTGCCGGCCGGAATGGCCTGCAGCGCGAACACGCCCTTGCCATGCACGCCGCTGCGTCGCACCTGGATGCGCCGGCGGTCATTTGGGGCAGCAGCTTGCACGGTCTTCTTCATTCGGTACATTGAAATCATGGGCGCGCGCGTGTGCATGCGTGCGCGCGAAGGGCGGATTGTAGGCACGGCATCGCCGCCGTGATCCAAAGGAACCATGAGCAAGACGATCATCATTGCAGAGAAGCCCAGCGTCGCGCAGGACATCGTGCGCGCGCTGACCCCGGTTTCAGGCAAGTTCGAGAAGCACGCCGAGCACTTCGAGAACGACCAGTACGTGGTGACCTCGGCGGTCGGCCACCTGGTGGAGATCAAGGCGCCGGAGGAATACGACGTCAAGCGCGGCAAGTGGAGCTTCGCGAACCTCCCGGTGGTGCCGCCGCATTTCGACCTGGCACCGATCGACAAGGCCAAGACGCGGCTCAACGCCGTCGTCAAGCTCGTCAAGCGCAAGGACGTGACGGCGCTGATCAACGCCTGCGACGCCGGGCGCGAAGGCGAGCTGATCTTCCGCCTGATCGTGCAGTACGCGCACGACAGCGAGAAGAAGCCGACGATCAAGCCGGTGCAGCGCCTGTGGCTGCAGAGCATGACGCCGCAGGCCATCCGCGACGGCTTCGCGCAGCTGCGCAGCGACGAGCAGATGCAGGGCCTGGCCGACGCCGCGCGCAGCCGCTCCGAGGCCGACTGGCTAGTGGGCATCAACGGCACGCGCGCGATGACGGCCTTCAACTCGCGCGACGGCGGCTTCTTCCTGACCACGGTCGGCCGCGTGCAGACGCCGACGCTGAGCATCGTCGTCGAGCGCGAGGAGAAGATCCGCCGCCACGTGGCGCGCGACTACTGGGAGATCAAGGCCACCTTCGACGCCCAGGCCGGCCAGTACGAAGGCAAGTGGTTCGACCCGAAGTGGAAGAAGAACCCGGACGACGCCGAAGCCCGTGCCGACCGGCTGTGGAATGCGCCGGACGCGAACAAGATCGCCGACGCGGTGCGCGGCCAGCCGGCCACCGTCACCGAAGAAGCCAAGCCCAGCAACCAGAGCAGCCCGCTGCTGTACGACCTGACGACGCTGCAGCGCGAGGCCAACTCGCGCTTCGGCTTCAGCGCCAAGACGACGCTGTCGATCGCCCAGGCGCTGTACGAAAAGCACAAGGTGCTGACCTACCCGCGGACCGACTCGCGTGCGCTGCCCGAGGACTACGTGCCGACGGTGAAGAACACGATGCAGATGCTGGCCGAAGAAGACCTGCCGGGGCCGCTGCGCACGCTGGCCCAGCATGCGCGCAAGGCCTTGAACGACGGCTACGTGAAGCCGATCAAGCGCGTCTTCGACAACACCAAGGTGTCGGACCACTTCGCCATCATCCCGACGCTGCAGCCGCCGAAGAGCCTGACCGAACTCGAAGCCAAGCTCTACGACCTGGTCGTGAAGCGCTTCCTGGCGGTGTTCTACCCGCCGGCCGAGTACATGGTCACGACGCGCATCAGCCAGGTCGCCGTTGGCGACGACGTGTACAAGTTCCAGACCAACGGCAAGGTGCTGAACAACCCCGGCTGGCTGGCCGTGTACGGCAAGGAAGCGCAAGACGAAGACGCGAACCTGGTCGCCGTGGCGCAGGGCGAGCAGGTGCGCACCGAGGACGTGGCCGTGAACGCGCTGAAGACCAAGCCGCCGGCGCGCTACACCGAAGCCACCTTGCTGAGCGCAATGGAAGGCGCCGGCAAGATGATCGACGACGACGAGCTGCGCGAGGCGATGGCCGAAAAAGGCCTCGGCACGCCGGCCACGCGCGCGCAGACCATCGAAGGCCTGATCTTCGAGAAGTACATGCTGCGCGAAGGCCGCGAGCTGGTGCCGACGGCCAAGGCCTTCCAGTTGATGACGCTGCTGCGCGGCCTGGCCATCGAAGACCTGACGCGGCCCGACCTGACCGGCAACTGGGAATACCAGCTCGCCGAGATGGAGCACGGCCGGCTGAAGCGCGAGGCCTTCATGGCCGAGATCGCGAAGATGGCCGAGCGCATCGTGCGCAAGGCCAAGGAATACGACCGCGACACGATCCCCGGCGACTACGCCACGCTGTCCAGCCCGTGCCCGAACTGCGGCGGCGTGGTGAAGGAGAACTACCGCCGCTTCGCCTGCGAAGCCTGCGACTTCAGCATCACCAAGATCCCCGCCGGCCGCGCCTTCGAAACCGCCGAGGCCGATGCCTTTCTGCGCGACAAGAAGATCGGCCCGCTTGAGGGTTTCCGTTCCAAGGCCGGCTGGCCTTTCAGCGCCGAGCTGCGGCTGGTGCGCGACGAAGAGATCAAGAACTGGAAGCTCGAGTTCGACTTCGGCGAAGACGCGAAGAACGGCGAAGGCGACGGCGAGCCGGTCGACTTCTCGGCCCAGGAAAGCCTGGGCAGCTGCCCGAAGTGCAAGGGCCATGTCTACGAACACGGCAGCAGCTACGTCTGCGAGCACTCGGTCGGCGCGCCGGTGACCTGCGACTTCAAGAGCGGCAAGATCATCCTGCAGCAGCCGGTGCCGCGCGAAGAGATGACGCGGCTGCTGGCCACCGGCAAGACGGCGCTGCTGGAGAACTTCGTCTCGAACAAGACGCGGCGCAAGTTCAAGGCCTTCCTGGCCTACGACGCGAAGGAAGGCAAGGTCAGCTTCGAGTTCGAGCCGCGCGCGGCCAAGGTGCCGGCGAAGAAGGCGGCGGTCAAGAAGGCCGCTGCCGCGTAATCCAGCACGGCGCCGGCACAGCGCCGGCGGCGGTGCGGGAATAAGATCGCCCACCGTTGGGATGGAGCTTGCCGATGAAAGCTTGGCCGTTGCGGGCTCTGCTCGCCGCTGCATTGCTGGCTGCCGCGCCCTGGGCGCAGGCGCTGGTGTTCGCCGTCAACGAAGGCGTGACCTACCGGGTGTCGAATGACGAGATCCGCGCGCGCTACTCGGCAATCGCCGGCGACCTGAGCAAGCTGCTCGGCCAGCCGGTCACGGTGGAGCCGGTGGGCGACTACCCGACCTTGCGCAAAGGCCTGGCCGAGAAGAGCTACGACCTGGCCATCGTGCACCCGGCGCACATCTCGATCGGCGCACTGAAGCACGGCTGGCACCTGGTGGCCGTGACCAAGGGCTACGAGGCCTACAGCGCCAGCTTCCTGGTGCGCGCCGATTCGCCGATGAAGGCCCTGGGCGAGCTGCGCGGGCGCAAGCTCGGCGCGCCCGACGAAGACTCGATCACCGCGTGGATGGTGCGCGCGACGATGCGCGACGCGCTGGGCGACCCCAAGCAGGTGGCCATCACCTACACGCGCTACCAGGATGCCGTGCCCTTCATGGTCGAGCACACCTTCACGCAGGCCGGCGCCACGGCGTCGGCGGCCGTCATCAAGAGCTGGCAGGCGCAGGGCGGCAAGGTGCTGGCCAAGTCCAAGCCGGTGCCGATCAAGCACGTCATCGCCGGCCCGGCCATCACGGCCGAGCAGGTGAACAAGCTGCGCGACTACCTGGTCGGGCTGGACGCCAGCGACGAAGGGCGCAAGAAGCTCGAGCCGATCAAGATCAAGGGCTACATGCCCTGGGACGCCACGGAGCTGATGGCCATCGGGACCTGGCTGGGGATCTGACGCCGCGCCGGCATACTCGCCGGCCATGACCCTCGCTGTTCTCTACAAGCTGCTGTCGATCGGGGTCGCGGTGGCGTTGGGCTGGATCGCCGGGCGCCAGCGCTGGCTGGGTGGTTCGGACCAGGATCCGGCGCGTGTGCTCGGCAGCGCCGCCTTCTACATCTTCGTGCCGGCGCTGCTGTTCCGCACCGCCGCGCGCATCGACTTCGTGGCCCTGCCGTGGCGCACGCTGGCGGCCTTCTTCGGCCCGGCGGTGCTGATGATGCTGGCCGTCTACGCCAGCCAGCGCCGCGGCGCCGGCCCGCACGGCGCCGCGCCCAGCGTGCGCGCGATCTCGGCGACCTTCGGCAACTCGGTGCAGATCGGCATCCCGATGGCGGCGGCGCTGTTCGGCGAAGCCGGCCTGGCGATCCACATCACCGTCGTCAGCTTGCACGCGCTGGTGATGCTGTCGGTGGTGACGACGCTGGTCGAGCTGGACCTGGCGCGTGAATCGGGCCGCACGTCGCTGCGCCAGACGCTGCTGCTGACCTTGCGCAACACCGTCATCCACCCGGTCGTGCTGCCGGTGCTGGCCGGCCTGCTGTTCAACGCCGCGGCTTTCAGCCTGCCGGCGGCGGTGGACGAAGCGCTGCAGCTGCTGGCCAGCGCCGTGGTGCCGCTGTGCCTGGTGCTGATCGGGCTGTCGCTGGCCTACTACGGCCTGGGCAAACGCTGGCGCGGTGCCGTCGGCGTGCTGCTGGTCAAGCTGCTGGTGCTGCCGGCGCTGGTGCTGGTGGTTGCGCACGGGCTGTTCGGCCTGGCCGGGCTGCCGCTGGCCGTGGTGGTGATGATGGCCGCCGTGCCGGTGGGCAGCAACGCGCTGATCTTCGCGCAGCGCTACGCCACGCTGGAAGCCGAAACCACCGGCAGCATCGTGCTGTCGACGCTGGCCTTCGGGCTGACGGCGCCGCTGTGGCTGGCGGTGCTGGCGCGCTTGTGAATCTGGAACAATCCCGGCCCATGAACCCGACCGACATCCCCGCGTACATGGCCCATGTCGGCGTCGCGGCACGCGCCGCCGCCACCACGATGGCCGCGGCGCCGACGGCGGCGAAGGACTGCGCGTTGCGCGCCCTGGCCACACGCCTGCGCGCCGGCTTGGCGCCGCTGCAGGCCGCCAACGCGCGCGACCTCGAAGCGGCAGCCGGCCTGGCCGCGCCGCTGGTCGACCGGCTGAAGCTGACGCCGAAGATCATCGAGACCGTCGCCGAAGGCTGCGAGCAGATCGCGGCCATGGCCGACCCGGTCGGCGAAATCACCGGCGTCAAGCGCCGCCCCAGCGGCATCAGCGTCGGCCACATGCGCGTGCCGCTGGGCGTGTTCGGCATGGTCTACGAAAGCCGGCCGAACGTGACCATCGAAGCCGCGTCGCTGGCCATCAAGAGCGGCAACGCCTGCATCCTGCGCGGCGGCTCGGAAGCGCTGCAGTCGAACCTGGCGCTGTGGCGGCTGGTGCAGGCGGCACTCGTCGAAGCCGGCTTGCCGGCCGATGCGGTGCAGCTGGTCGAGACCACCGACCGCGCCGCGGTGGGCCGGCTGATCACGATGCCCGAGTATGTGGACGTGATCATCCCGCGCGGCGGCAAGAGCCTGATCGAGCGCATCAGCGCCGAAGCCCGCGTGCCGGTCATCAAGCACCTGGACGGCAACTGCCATGTCTACGTCGACGCCGAGGTCGACCTCGAGCTGGCGGTGAAAGTCACCGACAACGCGAAGACGCAGAAGTACAGCCCCTGCAACGCCGCCGAATCGCTGCTCGTGCACGAGGCGCAGGCGGCCGCGTTCCTGCCGCGCATCGGCGCCATCTTTGCGGCCAAAGGCGTCGAGATGCGCTGTGACGGCCGCGCCGCGGCGCTGCTGGGCGGCTTGCCGAAGGTCGTGCGCGCGACCGAGGCCGACTGGAGCGAGGAATACCTGGCGCCGGTCATCAGCATCAAGGTCGTGCACAGCCTGGACGAAGCCATGGCGCACATCAACCGCTATGGCTCGCACCACACCGACGCGATCCTGACGCGCGACCACGCCAACGCGATGCGCTTCCTGCGCGAGGTCGACTCGGCCAGCGTGATGGTCAATGCCAGCACGCGCTTCGCCGACGGCTTCGAATACGGCCTCGGCGCCGAGATCGGCATCTCCACCGACAAGTTCCACGCCCGCGGGCCGGTCGGGCTGGAAGGCTTGACGTCGCTGAAGTGGGTGGTGCTGGGCCAGGGCGAAGTGCGCGGTTGAGGGCTCGCAGACGTCGTGCGCAGGCCTTCTTCCGCGTACCTCTGCGTTCTCAGCGCCTCTGCGGTGAGGGCAACTGTTTCATGGAACGGGAGAGCGCAGAGTTCGCAGAGCGCGGGTGGCGACGGGCGCCTGCCAGCGCAAGGGCGCCGCGCTGGGCTAGATTCGCGGCATGTCCGACGCGCAGATCGCCGTTCTCGTCGCCGCCGCCATCCTGGTGTTCTGGATGGTCGGTGCCTACAACCGCCTGGTTGCCATGCGCACGGCGATCGGCAGCGCCTGGCAGCTGGTCGGCGAGGTGCTGGCCAAGCGCGGCGACGCGGTGCTGGCGCTGGTGGCGGCGCTGCGCGAGCCGCTGGCCGGCGAGCAAGGCGCGCTCGACGCGCTGCTGGCGGCCGAGAAGCAGGTGCGCAACGCCGCCGTGGCGCTGGGTGCGCGGCCGGTGATGGCGCCGCTGGCCGGTGCTTTGATCGCCGGCGAAGCCGCCATGGCTTCGGCCGCCAGCCGCGTGCTGGCGCTGCTGGAGCAGCATGCCGAACTGCGCACCGACGCCGCGGTGGCGCCGCAGGTCGCGGTGCTGAACGACAGCGTGTCGCGGCTGGCCTTCGCGCGCCAGCTGTTCAACGACGCGGCCCAGGCCTACAACGACGCGGCGCACCAGTTCCCGACGCGTTTGCTGGTGCAGATGTTCGGCTTCGGCCCGGCGGGTCGCATCTGAGCAGCTGAGGCCGGTTCGGCCTATGCTTGGCGAAAAGAAGGAGGCACCCATGCGTCCAGGGCTTGGTCTGTTGCTGTTCGCCGCTGCCGCCACGGCCAGCGCGCAGGACGCACGCGCGCTGCAGGCGCGTTCGCTGGCGGCCAGTTGCGCCGCCTGCCATGGCACCTTGGGCCATGGCGTCGATGGCGCCACGGTGCCGCCGCTGGCCGGCCGGCCGGCGGCACAGATCGTCGAGCAGTTCAAGGCCTTGCGCAGCGGCGCGCGCAGCGCCACCGTGATGGCGCAGATCGCCAAGGGCTACAGCGACGCGCAGATCGAGGCCATTGCCACGCTGCTGGCAGCGGAGAAGCCATGATGCAGCGCCGGCAATGGATCTTCGGCGCCGCGGCGCTGGCCGCGGGCTGCGCCACGCCGCTGCCCACGCGGGCCCGCGTGCTGGTCGTCGGCGGCGGCTTCGGCGGCGCCACCGCGGCCAAGTACCTGCGGCTGTTCTCCGACCAGACGCTGGACGTGGTGCTGGTCGAGCCCGAAGAAGCCTTCGTCAGCTGCCCCTTGAGCAACCTGGTGCTCGGCGGCAGCCGCACGCTGGCCGACATCACCACGCCGTACACGGCGCTGGAACGCCGGCATGGCGTGCGCATCGTGCGCGACCGCGTCGCGCGCATCGACGCCGAGCGCAAGCAGGCCGTGCTGGCGTCGGGCCCGAGCATCGGCTACGACAAGCTGCTGCTGGCGCCCGGCGTCGACCTCATCTGGGACAGCATCGAAGGCCTGCGCGCCGCGCACGACGAAGGCCGCGTGCTGCAGGCCTGGAAGGCCGGGCCGGAGACGCTGGCCTTGCGCCGCCAGCTCGAGGCCATGCCCGATGGCGGCGTTTTCGCCATCAGCATCCCCGAGGTGCCGTACCGCTGCCCGCCCGGCCCCTACGAACGCGCCTGCCAGGTGGCGGCCTATTTCAAGCAGGCCAAGCCGCGCAGCAAGGTGCTGGTGTTCGACGCCAACCCCGACATCACGTCGAAGCCGGCGCTGTTCAAGAAGGTCTTCGCCGAAGACTACGCCGGCATCGTCGACTACCGGCCGCAGCACAAGACAGTGGCGGTGGACGCGCGCCGCGGCCTCATCAAGTTCGAGGTCCAGGAAGACGCACGCGCCGACGTGCTGAACCTGCTGCCGAGTCAGCGCGCAGGCGCCCTGGCCGTCGACAGCGGCCTGGCCAACGCCGGCGGCAACCGCTGGGTCGGCGTGAACTGGCTCGACTTCTCGGCCACCGCGGCAGTTGCCGGGAAGGACATCCACGTCGTCGGCGATTCGATCCTGGCCGCGTCGGCCATGCCCAAGAGCGGCCACATGGCCAACGCGCACGGCAAGGTCGCGGCGGCAGCCATCGTCGCCGAGCTGATGGGCTGGCCGGTGGACCCGGCGCCGATGCTCAGCAACACCTGCTACAGCTTCGTCGACGCCAAACGCGTGATGCACGTGGCCAGCGTGCATGCGTACGTCGAGGCCGAGAAGACCTTCCGCACCGTGGCCGGCTCGGGCGGCTTGTCGCCGGCGCCGAACGAGCTCGAAGCCACTTACGCCTGGAACTGGGCGCGCACGATCTGGGCCGACATGCTGGCCTGAGAGCGGCTAGAACTGGCAGACGATCGCGGCCGCCGCGACCAGTTCTTCGAACAAGGCCAGCGAGGCCGCACCCGACACCGCGTACGGGTCCAGCGTCGCCGTCTCCGAATACTTCAGCAGCAGCGCCGGGTTCAGCCGCGCCATGTTGACCTGGCCCATGGCCCAGCCGGCGAAGTGGCGCTCGCCGATCTCTTCATAGCCCAGCAGTTCGACCTGCGTGTGCCGCGGGTCGGTGATGATCCGGTTGTAGAGCCGGTTCACCGCGCTGCGCCCGCCTTCCAGCACCTGCACGAAGATGCCTTGCGACAGGCACAGCACCCCGGTGACGCCGAGTTCCGGGTTGTTGGCCTTGGACCGGCGCAGGATCGCGTGGAGCTCCTCCTGGTCCAGCGCGGGTACCGCGCGGCTGACGTACATGAGTCGGACGAGCATGATCTTCCCCTGGCTAGCTAGCCGTTCTTGCGCGCCAGCAGCGACAGGAACTCGCGCCGCAGGTTCGCGTCCTTCAGGAAGGCGCCGCGCATCACGCTGTTGACCATCGCGGTGTCGGTGTCCTTGACGCCGCGCCAGTGCATGCAGAAGTGGTCGGCCTCCATCACGATGGCCAGGCCGTCGGGGCGCACGCGCTCCTGCAGCTCGTTGGCGAGCATCGTCACCGCCTCTTCCTGGATCTGCGGCCGGCTCATGATCCAGTCGGTGATGCGGGCGTACTTCGACAGCCCGATCAGGTTCGAGTGTTCGTTCGGCAGCAGGCCGATCCAGACCTTGCCGAAGATCGGGCACAGGTGGTGCGAACAGGCGCTGCGCACGGTGATCGGGCCGACGATCATCAGCTCGTTCAGCCGTTCGGCGTTCGGGAACTCGGTCACCGTGGGCATCGCATGGAAGCGGCCGCGGAAGACCTCTTCGATGTACATCTTGGCCACGCGCTTGGCCGTCTCGTTGGTGTTGTGGTCGCTGTCGGTGTCGATGACCAGCGCGCGCAGCACCTCCTGCATCTTGGCCTGCACCTCGGCCTTCAGTTCGGTCAGCTCGCCGTCGCGCACGAAGGCCGAGATGTTGTCGTTGGCGTGGTAGCGCCGGTCGGCCGTGACCAGCCGGTAGCGGATGCGCTCGGACGCCGGCAGGCCGGCCAGTTCATCGTCGCTGCGGAGGAGCCGCGCCGGCTTGTCGACCGGCGGCGTGGCGGTTTTGCTCATGCGGACATCGTGGCAGGGCCTGAAGGGCGCGTATTGTGCGCTGCCAGGAATGACCGTGCTGGGCCTTAGACTGCCCTGCGTGAGCCACCCGACCCCATCCCTGCCGCTGGCGCAGCTGCTCGACCTGACCGCCGACGCCGTGCTGGCCGTGAAAAGCGGCCGTTCGCTGAACGACGTGCTGGCGCGCTGCCCGGCGCCGGCGCGGCCCGGCGTGCAGTCCTTGACCTTCCACGTGATGCGCTGGCTCGGCAGCGCCGGCGAAGTGCGAGCCGTGCTGGCACCGAAGACGCCGCCGCCGAATGTCGAGTCGCTGCTGATCACCGCGCTGGCGCTGCTGTGGCCGACGCCGGCGCCGCCGTACCCGGACCACACGCTGGTCGATCAGACCGTCGAAGCCGCCCGCCGGCGCTGCCCGGCCGGCAGCGGCTTCATCAACGCCGTGCTGCGCCGCTTCGTGCGCGAGCGCGATGCGCTCGTCGAAGCCGTGCGCCACAAGCCGATCGGCGCCTTCAACCACCCGCTGTGGTGGATCGAGCGCATCCGCCACGACTGGCCGCTGCAGTGGCAGGCGCTGCTGGCCGCCAACAACGAGCACCCGCCGCTGACCTTGCGCGTCAACGCCCGCCGCGGTACCGGCGCGGCCTATGTGCAGCGGCTGGCGGCGCAAGGCCGCGCCGCCAGCGTCATCGACGAGCCGGCCCTGGGCGGCCAGGCCGTGGTGCTGGCCGAGCCGGTGCCGGTGACCTTGCTGCCGGGCTTTGCCGAAGGCGAGGTCTCGGTGCAGGACGGCGCCGCGCAGCGCGCCGCGCGGCTGCTGCTGGGAGCCGGGCTGCCGCCGAATGCCCATGTGCTGGACGCCTGCGCCGCCCCCGGCGGCAAGACCGCGCACCTGCTGGAGCTGGCCGAACTGGACCTGCTGGCGCTGGACAGCGACCCGCTGCGGCTGGCGCGTGTCCAGGACACGCTGAACCGGCTGCAGCTCAAGGCGCGGCTGAAGGCCGGTGACGCACGCGAAACCGCCACCTGGTGGGACGGCCGGCTTTTCGACGCCATCCTGCTCGACGCGCCGTGCAGCGCGTCGGGCATCGTGCGCCGCCACCCCGACGTGCGCTGGCTGCGCCGGCCCGACGACATCACCGCGCTGGCCCGGCTGCAGTCGGAGATGCTGGAAGCGCTGTGGCCGCTGCTGGCCCCCGGCGGGCGGCTGCTGTATGTCACCTGTTCTGTGTTCAAGAGTGAAGGTTCGGAGCGGATCGACGCGTTTTTGCAACGCCATGGCCCTACGGCGGCCCGGCTGGACCCGCTGTCGCCCGGGCATCTGCTGCCGCTGGCCGACAATGCCAACGACGCTTCGTCCGGCCGGGGCCGGGCGCTGCAGGACGGCTTTTTCTACGCCTTGATCCACAAGACCTGACGCCCGATCCCACCACGGTCATGCGATTGCCACCGGTCCGCCGAAGTTTTTTGCAGGGCCTGGGGCTCCTGCTGGTGCTCGGCTGGGTTTTCATCGGTGCGGCGCGTGCGCAGCCGGTGGAGCTGGCGACGTTGCACGCGGTGCGCGACGAAGGCGCGCTGGCGCTCGAATTCGCCGTCCGCGTGACGCTGCCCAAGGCGGTGGAAGACGCGCTGCACCGCGGCGTGCCGGTCTACTTCGTTGCCGAAGCCACGCTGCTGCGCAACCGCTGGTACTGGCGCGACGAGCGCGTCGCCCGCGTCATGCGTTCGTGGCGCGTGGCCTACCAGCCGCTGACGTCGAGCTGGCGCGTCGGCCTGGGCGGGCTGAATCAGACCTACCCGACCCTGCCCGACGCAATGGCCGCGGTGTCGCGCAGCGCCGGCTGGCGCATCACCGATCTGAGCCAGATCGACCCCGACAGCCGCTACTACATCGAGTTCAACTACCGGCTCGACACCACCCAGCTGCCGAGCCCGATGCAGATCGGCCTGGGAGGCCAGGCCGACTGGGCGATCGGCGTCGAACGCGTGCTGCGGGTCGATCCATGAAGCCCCCAAGCTCACTTCGTTCGCGGCCCCCCGAGGGGGCGCTTGTTGCCCTTCGGGCGGCCGGGCGGGCAACGTGATTTCCAAATCAAGCCGCTGGGCCTGGATCGTCTCGCTGGTGGCCAGCACCGGCGCCGCGCTGGTGCTGGCCTTCGTGCTGTCGTTCAGCGACGCCGGCGGCGGCTTCTACGAGCGCCACTTCGTCTGGCTGTTCTGGATCAACGTCGCGGTGGCGGCGCTGCTGGTGCTGGTCATCGGGCTGGCGGCGGTGCGGCTGGCGGTGCGCGTGCGCCGCGGCAAGTTCGGCAGCCGGCTGCTGATCAAGCTGGCCGGCATCTTCGCCGTCGTCGGGCTGCTGCCGGGGCTGGTGATCTACACCGTGTCGTACCAGTTCGTCTCGCGCAGCATCGAGGCCTGGTTCGACGTCAAGGTGGCCGGCGCGCTGGACGCCGGCCTGTCGCTGGGCAAGACGACGCTCGACGCGCTGGTGGCCGACATCGGCGCCAAGACGCGCGTGGCGGCCGAACGGCTGGCCGAACAGCGCACGGTGATCACGCCGCTGACGCTGGAGCGCCTGCGCGAGCAGATCGGCGCGCGCGATGTTTCGCTGCTCGGCCACAACGGCCAGGTGCTGTTCACGGCCGGCGGCGGCGCGGCCGCGGTGCCGCCCGAGCGGCCCGGGCCGCTGCTGCTGCGCCAGGCGCGGCTGGCCGGGCTGGCGAGCCAGATCGAAGGCCTGGACGAAGAGTCCATCGCCGCCGGCGAAGGCACGGCCACGCGCGTGCGTGCGCTGGCGCGCGTGCCCAGCAGCGACATCCGGCTGGCGCCCGGCGACGACCGCTTCCTGATGGTGGTGCAGCCGATCCCGCGCGCGCTGGCGCTCGACGCCGTTGCCGTGCAGGCCGCGTACAGCGAATACCAGCAGCGTGCGCTGGCCCGCGACAGCCTGCGCCGCATGTACATCGGCACCTTGACGCTGGCGCTGATCCTGGCCGTGTTCGGCTCGGTGCTGCTGGCCATCGTGCTGGGCAACCAGCTGGTGCGGCCGCTGCTGCTGCTGGCCGACGGCGTGCGCCAGGTGGCCGCCGGCGACCTGCAGCCCAAGCCGGTGTTCGCGTCGGCCGACGAACTGGGCGGGCTGACGCGTTCGTTCGCCGACATGACGGCACAGCTGGCCGACGCGCGCGAGCAGGTCGAGCGCGGCGTGGCCTTGATCGAAGGCGCGAAGACGCGGCTGCAGACCATCCTGGACACGCTGACCGCCGGCGTCATCGTGTTCGACCGCGAAGGCCGCATCGACACCGTCAACCCCGGCGCCACGCGCATCCTGCGGCTGCCGCTGTCGGCCTGGCGCGGCCGGCACCTGAACGAACTGCCCGAGCTGGAGAACTTCGCCAACAGCGTCGACCAGCGCTACGAACTGCTCGCCACCAGCCCCGAAGCCGGCGAGCGCGACCACTGGCAGGACGCTTTCGAACTCGGCCGCGGCGACGGCAATACGCTGACGCTGCTGGTGCGCGGCGCGCCGCTGCCCGGCGAGCAGCGGCTGATGGTCTTCGACGACATCACCGAGGTTGTCTCGGCGCAGCGCAGCCAGGCCTGGGCCGAAGTGGCGCGGCGCCTGGCGCACGAGATCAAGAACCCGTTGACGCCGATCCAGCTGTCGGCCGAACGGCTGCAGCACCGGCTGGAAAGCAAGCTCGAAGGCAACGACCAGAGCCTGCTGATCCGCAGCGTGGCCACCATCGTCAACCAGGTGCAGGCGATGCAGACCCTGGTCAACGAGTTCCGCGACTACGCGCGGCTGCCGGCGGCGCAGATGAAACCGCTGGACCTGAACGCGCTGGCGTCCGAAGTGCTGGCGCTGTACGGCCAGGCGCACGACCGCGGCGTGCTGGGCGTGCGCCTGGCCGACAGCCTGCCGCGCATCCAGGGCGACGCGACCCAGCTGCGCCAGGTGATCCACAACCTGGTGCAGAACGCGCTGGACGCCGTGGGCGATCAGGACGACGGCCATGTCGAACTCAGCACCACGGTTGCGCGCGGCGAACACGGCGAGCTGCGCGCGGTGCGGCTGACGGTGCTGGACAACGGCCCCGGCTTCCCCGACAAGGTGCTCAAGCGCGCGTTCGAACCCTATGTCACGACCAAGGCCAAAGGCACCGGCCTGGGCCTGGCGGTGGTGAAGAAGATCGCCGACGAACACGGTGCCCGGCTGCGGGCCGCCAACGTGCACGCCGACGAACAACCCGACGCGCCGGTGACCGGGGCGCGAGTTTCGTTATCATTTTCGAACTTCGCGCCTGCGCCGGCCGACCTGGCCGCTCACGAAGCGGGCCCCGCACCGGCGACCGGTGATACAACGCAGGTGCATTGAGGATATGGATGACCCCCACGCTCGCTTCGCTGGCTGCCCCCTGTGGGTGCGGCCGGTGACCCGCGGGCGGCAGGGCGGTCACTGAGCGCATGGCAACGATTCTGGTAGTAGACGACGAGCTCGGCATCCGCGCGCTGCTGTCGGAGATCCTCACCGACGAGGGGCACACGGTCGAGCTGGCCGAAGACGCCGCGCAGGCGCGTTCGGTGCGCGAATCGCTGCGGCCCGACCTGGTGCTGCTGGACATCTGGATGCCCGACGTCGACGGCATCACCCTGCTCAAGGAGTGGGGCGCCAGCGCGCAGCTGACGATGCCGGTGATCATGATGAGCGGCCACGGCACCATCGACACCGCGGTCGAAGCCACCAAGTACGGCGCCACCGCCTTCCTGGAAAAGCCGATCACGCTGCAGAAGCTGCTGCGCGCGGTGGAGCAGGCGCTGGTGAAGCCGGGCCAGCGCAGCGTCACGCCGCTGCCCGGCCTGCGCGAGCCGCTGCTGGCCGGCGGCGAACCGGCGAGCAACGGCAACCTGGTGCCGAACCCGGTGCTGCCGCTGCCGACCGGCCCGCAGGCCGAACAGAGCTTCGACCTCGACCGTCCGCTGCGCGAAGCGCGCGACGCGTTCGAGAAGAGCTACTTCGAGTTCCACCTGGCCAAGGAAGGCGGCTCGATGACGCGCGTGGCCGAAAAGACCGGCCTGGAGCGCACGCACCTGTACCGCAAGCTCAAACAGCTGGGCGTGGACCTGACGCGCAACAAGCGCGGCGTACCCTGATCGCCGGCCGGGCTATAATCTTGGGCTCGGCCTGGTAGCTCAGTTGGTAGAGCAGCGGATTGAAAATCCGCGTGTCGGTGGTTCGATTCCGCCCCAGGCCACCAAGATCCGCCAAAGTGCGTCAAGGTCGAAGAGGCTCTAGAGAATCAAAGCTCTAGGGCCTTTTTTGTTGTCCCAGGACGTGCAGAACTTCGCCGTCCTCCGGGCCCAGCGATGCAGAACTCTTGAAGGAACCGCGGGTTTCTGTACGTCCAAAGTTTCTGCGTGGCATGTGACCTGATTTCCGGCGATGCGATGATCGACACGGGACGTGTTGTCCTTGCGCCATGCCTTCTGGCTGTCGATCCTCTTTACACAGTGCTTTGGACAGCCACCTAAGTCCTTGTTTTTGCAACTCGGCGCGCTTCGTGCATTCAACCCGTTGCGGGATGAAGCGAATCTTCATCTTCTGTCCGCAAGCTATTGATCTTCAACAGTTCTGTGGTGAATCGAAACACTCATTGCATTCGCTGCTGGTGCAGCGCACAGTGCGAAAATCGCAGCAAGCACCATAAGGAGACCAGATGGTGACGTTCCAAACGGAGCTGCAGACGTATGAAGCGGCGCTTCCGAAGATGCTCGAAGAGAACGACGGAAAGTTCGTCGTCATTCAAGGATCCGAAGTGTGCAAGGTTTTGCCCACCTATGAGGAAGCCCTTGACTGGGCCTATGACCGGTTTGGTTTGGATCGCTTCTTTGTGAAGCAGATCAACGCCGAGGAGGCCATTGCGCACTTCTCTCGTGACCTAGGCCCGTGCGGGGCCTGACCATACCGATTCTTGGCTCGGGTGCGCTGATTGAAGTGCACATCGGCCCTAGCGATGCACGCCGCCGTGTCTTGCAGCGCCAGCAGCGCCAAGTGCCTCCGCCCGTTCATGCGACCTTCCTGATCGATACCGGAGCATCGATGTCATTGGTGGATGAGGCTTGGATGCGCTCGTTGCAGCTCACGCCGACAGGTGCCACCAGCTATCACTCCACCTCCACAAATGGCGTCGCTCAGCCTTGCCATGTCTATGATGTCCAACTCACCCTGGGCGGCGTCGCGACGCCGAACACGCTTCGCATCGATCCAGTGGCCGTCATGGCAACCGCCTTTATCAATCATCCGTTCGATGGACTGTTGGGCCGCGATGTGCTGAGGCACCTGCATGTAGGGTGGAACGGGCCGGGGCAAACCATACGGATCGACTACCCATAGTTCTGGCTCGATGCGGGGGCGGTGCCGCCGCCATGCACCGAAATTCCTCCGATGCCGACATAGCCTGGCCTACAGGTACTCGCTCTTGATCTTGGCAGCATCGTTCGCCAGCGCGGTCAGCCTTGCCGCTTGCCCCACAACGAAGTCGCCGAGTTCTCCCGCAAAAGCCCTCTCATCACCCGCGTATTCGTCCACGAGCGCCTGCGACGATGCGTGCTCGGCTGCAAGCTTGCTCAGGCGCGTGGCCTCGCGTTTCAGCAGACGCCGGTCGATGTTGCATCGTCTTGCGAAGTCAGCCAGCTGAAACGCGCCGACCTCGTCGAGTGAGAATGCATCGCCATAGGCCATGGCCATTTCGGCGTCGATGCCCGGGTACTGCGCCACGCTGACCAGGTCGTACCACGGCGCAGGCTCCAGCCCTTGCCGACGAACGAAGAACGAGAAGTTCTTGCCGTGCGCGTCGCTATTGCCGATCAGGAACTGGAACAACGCCCACCGGAGCAAGGTCAGGCGCGCTGCGGCCTTGTTGACGGTCTGCTCCACACGGTCGAACAAGACTTCGAAGCTGACACCCTCGCGGATGTTGCGGACCAGTTCACCACTGCCGAAGTTGCGCTCGTACTTGTAGCTCACCGGCAGGTCCGCAGCCTGGCAGGCGTCGATGATGTGCAGGCGCTGCACGGCGGGCCCGGCCGCTCCCGCCAGCACCATGCGGTCGAAGCGGCTGACCACCAGCACCGGCCTGGGCGTTCGATAGATGCTGACGTCGGCGACCGGAAGGCCCATGCGCTTGGCGAGCGACATGCAGAAGTGCTCGTTGACCACGAGATGGGGTGTCATCGTCCGGCCGGGATCCGGCTTGAGGATGTGTGTCGATGCCAGCGGGGGCTCGACCAGGAACATGCGCCCGCCCGCTTCGAGCGCCTTCTGGCTGATGGCCGCCGCCGACGGCCATGCGAAGAACCATTCGATCTTCCTGCAACCCGGCGACAGCTATGTCATGACGCCGCTGTACGACATCCTGTCGATGTGGCCGTACTTCGGCGACGGCCCCAATCAGTTCAACCGCCGGCGGGCCGGGCTCGCGATGGCGCTGCGCGCCAAGAATGTCCACTACAGGCTGGAGACGATCCAGGCGCGCCACTGGCACCAGCTGGCGATGAAACACGGCGGACCGATGGTGTGGGATGCGATGCAGGCGCTGGTCGAGCGCGTCGAACCCGCGCTGGCAGCGGTCGAGTCGAAGCTGCCGCGGGGCTTCCCAGGCTCCCAGGCCGCACCTGGGACGCCATCTCGAAGGGGATGCGGACTGAAGCGAAGCGGTTGGGGAGAGTGCCGCGGGGCTCTGAACGCGAGCCCGTCCGCGGCGGAGCGTCGCGACACTACCGAATTCGAAAGCAAGACCCAGGGTGCTTTCGAACAAGCCTGCTCCTAGAGTGCCGTCATCGGTTCAGACACACTGGAGCAAGCGATGAACAGCAGCACCCGAGCCCAGACGCTGGCGATCAGCACTGCGGCCGACCCGCGATGGGCGGCAGTGCGCGCACGCGACGCGCAGGCGGACGGCACCTTCGTCTACTCGGTGCGCACCACGGGCGTCTACTGCCGGCCCAGCTGCGGCGCCCGCGCGGCGCGGCCGGAGAACGTCGCGTTCCATGACACGAGCGCCGACGCGCAGCGTGCCGGTTTCCGCCCCTGCCTGCGCTGCAAGCCCGACCAGCCGTCGCTCGCGGTGCAGCAGGCGGCCGTGGTGGCCCGGCTGTGCCGTCTGCTGGAAGCCGACGAACAGGCGCCCAGCCTGGAAGTGCTGGCCCGCGAAGCGCAGTGGAGCCCGTTCCACCTGCACCGCGTATTCAAGCGCATCACCGGGCTGACGCCGAAGGCCTACGCTGCCGCGCACCGCGGTCGCCGTGTGCAGGAGGCGCTGTCGCGCAGCGGCAGCGTGACGGAGGCGATCTACGACGCCGGCTACAACTCCGGCGGCCGCTTCTACGCCGATGCGCCGAAGGTGCTGGGCATGACGCCCACGCGCTACCGCGCCGGCGGTGCCGGCACCGATGTCCGCTTCGCCGTCGGGCAGTGCTCGCTGGGCGCCATCCTGGTGGCGCGCAGCGACGTGGGCGTCTGCGCCATCCTGATCGGCGACGACCCCGACGCACTGGCGCGCGACCTGCAGGACCGCTTTCCGCGCGCCCGTCTGCTGGGCGGCGACGCCGGGTTCGAGCAGTGGGTGGCACGGGTCGTCGGCTTCGTCGAGGCGCCGGCGCTCGGGCTGGACCTGCCGCTGGACGTGCGCGGCACCGCCTTCCAGCAGCGGGTGTGGCAGGCGCTGCAGGCCATTCCGCCCGGCCAGACCGCGAGCTACTCCGAGGTCGCCCGGCGCATCGGCGCGCCGGCAGCGACGCGCGCTGTCGCGCAGGCCTGCGGCGCCAATGCGCTGGCGGTCGCGATCCCGTGCCACCGCGTGGTGCGCAACGACGGCGCGTTGTCCGGCTACCGCTGGGGCGTCGAGCGCAAGCGCGCGTTGCTGGCACGCGAGGCGCAGCGATGAACCGGCTGAACCTGCTGGACTTGCCGGACCTGCATGACGCCGGCCCGGCTTTCGGCATGGCCCGCGAAGGCGTGGCAGCGCGCATCGCGGCGATCGACTGGGCGCCGGTGCACGCCGACCTGGACGCGCAGGGCGCCGCAGTCATCCCCGGGCTGCTGGTGCCGGACGCATGCCGCGAGCTCGCCGCGCTGTACCCACGCGACGACGTGTTCCGCAGCCGCGTGGTGATGGCGCGCCACGGTTTCGGACGCGGCGAGTACCGCTACTTCGGCTATCCGCTGCCGCCGCTCGTCGAGCACTTGCGCACGGCGCTGTACCCGTCGCTCGTGCCGGTCGCCAACCGATGGCACGAAGCCATGGATCTGCCGGTGCGCTTTCCGCAGCGGCATGCCGACTTCATCGCGCGCTGCCATGCAGCCGGGCAGCAGCGGCCGACGCCGTTGCTGCTGCAGTACGGCCCCGACGACTACAACTGCCTGCACCAGGACCTGTACGGTGAGCACGTCTTCCCGCTGCAGGTGGCCGTGCTGCTGTCGGAGCCGGGCCGCGACTTCGAAGGCGGCGAATTCGTGATGACCGAACAGCGGCCGCGCATGCAGTCCAGGCCGATGGTGCTGCCGCTGCGGCAGGGCGACGCGGCGGTGATCGCCGTGCACCACCGGCCGGTGCAGGGCACGCGGGGCGCGTACCGCGTGAACCTGCGGCATGGCGTCAGCCGCGTGCGCGCCGGGCAGCGCCACACGCTGGGCATCATCTTCCACGACGCGGCCTGAACGATGGCAACGGTGGGCGCGACGAAGGACCTGTTCGCAGACGATGCGGTGCCGGCCGGCGAAGGCCCAAGCGTCGAGCCGCTGGCCGCCGGCGCCGTGGTGCTGCGAGGCTTCGCGGCGCCGATGGCCGACGCCCTCTGGGCCGACACGGCGAACGTCCTTGCCGCGGCACCGCTGCGGCACCTGGTCACGCCGGGTGGACTGCGGATGTCGGTCGCGATGAGCAACTGCGGCGCGCTCGGATGGGTCAGCGACCGGCGTGGCTATCGCTACGACCCGGTCGATCCCGACAGCGGGCGCGCCTGGCCGGCGATGCCCGCGTCCTTCGCGAACCTGGCCGCGGCGGCCGCCGAACAGGCGGGATTTCCCGGCTTCGTTCCAGACGCCTGCCTGATCAACCGCTACGAGCCCGGAGCCCGGCTCAGCCTGCACCAGGATCGCGACGAGCGCGACTTCAGCCAGCCCATCGTCTCGGTATCGCTGGGCCTGCCGGCCGTGTTCCTGTTCGGTGGATTGAAGCGCAACGAGCCGACCGTGCGCGTGCCGCTGGCGCACGGCGATGTCGTCGTCTGGGGCGGGCCGTCCCGGCTGCGCTATCACGGGGTGCTGGCGCTGAAGGAGGGATGGCATGCGCTGACCGGCGCATGCCGTGTGAACCTGACCTTTCGGCGTGCGGCGGCTCCGGGCCGGCGGGGTTGGTGATGCCGAGCCGATCCAGCGCGGCCCACTGGGCGTGTGCCGTCAGCGCGGCCGGTTCGCCAGGCCTTCCGCCTCAGCCCGCAGCCGCTCCTCCTGCGCGCGCAGTTCCGGCGTGAACTCATCGCCGAAGTCGGCGGCCTCGAACAGCGGGCGGATCTCGATCTCGGAGTCGCTTTCCATCGGGTTCGGGCAGCGCCGGACCCATTCGACGGCTTCTTCCATCGACTTGACGTTCCACAGCCAGAACCCGGCGACGAGTTCCTTGGTCTCCGTGAACGGGCCGTCGACCACCGTGCGCCGGCTGCCCGAGAACTGCACCCGTTTGCCTTTCGCGCTCGGGTGCAGGCCTTCGCCGGCGACCATCACGCCGGCCTTGACGAGTTCTTCGTTGAAGTTGCCCATCGCCGCGAGCAACTCCGTGCCGGGCATCTTGCCGGCTTCCGACTCGCGGGTTGCTTTCACCATCACCATGACACGCATCGTCGTACTCCTTGAGGTTGGGTATCAGCACGACGATCCGGGCGGCCTGAAATCGACATGCCCGTTCAGCCGCGCCGCAACTCCCGCGGCGAGCAGCCGAAGCGGGCGCGGAAGGCGCGGCTGAAGTGGGCAGCGTCATTGAAGCCGCAGGCATAGGCGATCTCGCTGATGCTGCGCGCCTTCAGCGCCGGGTCGCACAGGTCGCGGCGGGCGCTGTCCAGCCGCTGCGCGTAGATCCAGTCCGACAGCGAACAGGCTTCGCCGCCCCAGACGCGGTGCACGGTGCTGGCCGACATGCGCAGCCGCGCCGCGATCTCGGCGACACCGAACTCGGAGTCGCGCAGGCGCTCGCGCACCAGGGCCTTGATCTGCTCGCGGTGGTAGGCCGTCAATTGCGAAACCGCCGGCCGGTGCGCCGCCGGCAGCGTCGACAAGCCGGCGACCAGGATCTGCGCCACGCTGTCGGCCACGGCCGCGGCCGATTCGGGCGCCAGCGTGCCGATGTCGGCGGCCAGCGTGCCGATCATGTTGATCAGCAGATGGCCGGCGCCGCGGCTGCCGCAAACGCGGCTGGCGGTCAGCCGCTCGGTGTCGCGCAGGGCGGTGCGCAAGGTCGGGCCCGGCAGCATCAGCACGATCTGCTGGAAGGGGTCGTCGAAGGTCAGCGTGTACGGGCGCGTGCTGTCGTACAGCGCAAAGTCGCCGGGGCCGAGCAGCGCGTCGCGCCCGTCCTGCGACACCCGGCCGTGGCCTTCGGTCTGGATGCTGACCAGGAAGTAGTCTTCGCTGGCGCGCGCGATCTTCGCCGGCGTGCGCCGCACCTGCTGCGCGCTGGCCGTCACGCGCGACAGCTCCAGCGTGGCCAGCCGGTCGGCGACGATCTCGCCGTCGATTGCCGCGGCGCCGGCGGGCGCATCGCATTCCAGCTGCACGTAGGTGTCGCACACCAGGTCGGTCCAGAACGCGACGCGCTGCGGCGCGTCGACGCTGGTGGTCGACAGAATGCGGGACATGTTGCGCAGCATAAGCACAAGGCGGCTGCGGCGCCATGCTGCCGTCCGGCGTGCGTGCGTCAGTCAAGTGCAGCGCCACGCTGAGGCAAGCCATCGGCGGCGGCGCTGCCTAGCATCGACGGACCAATCACCGCTGGAGCCCGCCATGCCCGTCTCGCACCCGAAGTTTCGCGCCGCCGCTATTCAGGCCGCGCCGGTGTTCCTGGATCTCGACGCGTCGATCGACAAGGCCATCGGGCTCATCGAGCAGGCGGCGCAGAACGGCGCCAAGCTGGTCGCCTTTCCCGAGACCTGGCTGCCCGGCTACCCGTGGTTCATCTGGCTCGACTCGCCGGCCTGGGGCATGCAGTTCATCCAGCGCTACCACGACAACTCGCTGGTCTACGGCAGCCCGCAGGCGGATCGTCTGGCCGCGGCCGCGAAGGCCAACGCCATCACCGTGGTCATGGGCCACAGCGAAAAACACGGCGGCAGCCTGTACATGGGGCAGTGGATCATCGGCGCCGACGGCGAGACGATCGCCCAGCGCCGCAAGCTCAAGCCGACGCACGTCGAACGCACGGTGTTCGGCGAAGGCGACGGCAGCGACCTGGCGGTGTGGGACACGCCGCTGGGCCGCATTGGCGCGCTGTGTTGCTGGGAGCACCTGCAGCCGCTGTCGAAGTACGCGATGTACGCGCAGAACGAGCAAGTGCACATCGCCGCGTGGCCGAGCTTTTCGCTGTACCGCGGCGGCGCCTACGCGCTCGGGGCCGAGGTGAACAACGCCGCCAGCCGGATCTACGCCGTCGAAGGCCAGTGCTTCGTGCTCGCGCCTTGCGCCACGGTCAGCAAGGAGATGGTGGCTATGCTCTGCGGCGACGATCCGGTGAAGAAGCAGCTGCTGCTCGAAGGCGGCGGCTTCACCGCCATCTACGCGCCCGACGGCCAGCTGATGAACGAGCCGCTGCCCGAAGGCAGCGAAGGTATCGTCTATGCCGATCTCGACCTCGGCATGATCTCGCTGGCCAAGGCTGCCGCCGATCCGGCCGGCCACTATGCGCGGCCCGATGTGACGCGGCTGCTGCTCGACCGCACGCCGGGCGACCGCGTCGTGACGCGCCAGCGCCAGGCCACCGAGGTGGCGCGCAGCACGGCCGACGAAGCGCCGCCGTTGCGCGCCGAAGTCACCGAGCTGCCGTTGGCGCGCCGCGCCGCCTGACGCCGGAGGCCGCGATGGAATCCGCCATCCCCGAACATCTGCGCTGCCCGCGCACCCGGCAGCGCCGCGTGGCTGACGACTACGTGCCGCCGTACCCGTCGTTCGTGGCGCGCCATGCGCCGAGCGTGAAGCGCGTCGTCATGGCCTACTTCGGCGTGCAGTCGCAAGGCGACGCCGCGGCCGTGGACGCGGCGCTGGCCGACATCAGCAGCCGCTTCGCCGCCGAGCAGGCCCCGGGCCACTGGGACCGCGCCCGCTACACCGACGAAGCCGGCCACGACACCGTGATCCTGGCCGCCTACTGGGACGACCCGGCGCGCTTCCAGGCCTGGTTCGAGCGCCACGGCAGCGATTGGACGCGTGCGCCGCGCGCCGGCGTCGGCACCTTCACCGAAGTGCTGCAGCCCGATGTCGAACGCTACGAAACGCTGTTCTCGGCGCCCGACCGCGCCGAAGGCATCGCGATGCTCAGCCAGGGCATGAGCGACACGGTGCTGGAGCATGCCTACTGGGGCGGCGCGCGCGACCGCGTCCCGGCTGCGCAGACCGACGCGCTGCTGCCGCACGGGCAGCCCACGTTCGAGCGCGCCGGCTCACGCGTCAGCGTGCGCGGCCAGCAGCACCTGTGCCTGATCCGCTCCGGGCAGGACTGGGGCGACACCGACGCCGAAGAACGGCGCATGTACCTGAACGACGTCGAGCCGGCGTTGCACGCCGGCATGGACTTCCTGCGCGACCACGGCTTGCCGGTGGGCTGCTTCGCCAACCGCTACGTGCGTGTCGAAACCGCCGATGGCCGGCCGACCGAGAAGAGCTACGGCATGAGCTGGTGGCAGAGCCTGGCGGCGCTGGAGCGCTGGGCCGAGTCGCACCCGACGCATCTGGCGATCTTCGGTGCGGCGATGCAGTACCTGTCCAAGCTCGGCCCGGCGGCCAAGCTGAAGCTCTATCACGAGGTGACGGTGGCGCGCGCTGAAGACCAGTTCTTCGAATACTTGAACTGCCACGGCGCGACCGGATTGCTGCGCGCCGGGTGACGCGCCTTAGCGCGTGTACAGGCCGAGCGCGATGCCGGCGGCGGCCGGGCTGCGGCCGCGCTCGTCGACTTCGCGCATGCGGCGCTCCAGGTCGTAGATGTCGACGGAGCCGGCCAGGTAGGCCTCGTCACGTTCGGTTTGGGATTCGATGCTGGGAAGCAGCGATTTCAGGGCTTGCAGAAGGATGGGCAGGATCATGATGGGGTCGGCCGACAGGCGGCTCAGGGACTTGTCTCAGGGTTTTTACTTAGTTGATGTTAAGACCTGAAGGTTCCATCGGTCGGCCGAAAAGTGGCGTGAATGTCACGGTTGGTTGGGCGTTCTTCGGAGAACATGTTGATGAATGGCGCTTCTCCAAATAGGTGTGCGCACACTTAGAGGCCGCCAGATCGACTCCAGCGGCGGATTTGCGGCCAGCACTTGCGGCGCCGTCCTACAGCCCGCCGTGAAAGCGGATGACGCGGCGTCGGCCAGTCGTCCCACCGCTGCAGGCCGGGCGGCCCCGTACCCTGATCACGCCCGCCAGTCGCCGGCCATCTGATCAGGAGCCCCACCATGAGCATTCAACGCACGGCCGCCAACGGCCAAGCCACCGCCACCATCGCGGCCGTCAAGTCGGCCGGCGAGGACTTGAAGAACACCGCCGTCGACGGCGCGCGAGAAATCAGCAGCGTCGCCGCCCGCGAAGCGGCGCACATCGGCGAAATGGCGCGCGACTGGTGGCTGCGCCACGCGCAGACCGCGATCGACGCGGCCCATGGCGCGAAGGAAGAAGCCGCCGTCCTCGGCGAGCGCACGCGCGGCTACGTGCGCGACGAGCCGGTGAAGGCCTTGCTCATCGCCGCCGCGACCGGTGCCCTGGTCTCGGGCCTGTTGCTCGTCGCGGCGCACCGCCGCGACTGAATGCGCCGGACGGCTGCCGCCACTGCACCGATGGTGCCGCGCCATGACAGCCCACCCGTGCGCCGCGTTGATCCTGTCGGGCGCCGTCTCGTGCGGCGTGCTCGCGAACGCCGACGCCGACTCCGCCTACTCAGATTACGCGTCCAAGCCGCCGCCGCGCACGAGCATCGAAGTCGAGTCGGTGGGCCCGGCGCTGAACGTGCGGGCCCCGCTGACGACGACCACGCTGCCCGGCGATCCGGCGACGCTGCGCAGCGACAGCAGCGGCGACTACCTGCGCACGCGCTGGTGGTGGCACCTGGGCGCTGTCGGCGTCGGCGGCGGTGGTGACTGGCTGCTCGGTAGCGGCGTGCGCCCCGTGCTGGGCCTGCGCGCCAACCTGACGCGGCAAGCCAGCCTGGTCTACGAGCGGCTGCCCGTTGGCGCGGCCGCGGCGCCGGCCGGGCTGGACTCGGTCCTGCCCGATGAGCAGCGCTGGGCGCTGGAGTTCAAGCCGGCCGGCAACAGCGCGTCGATGTACGCCGGGCTGGTGCGGATCCAGCTTTCGGGGTCGTCGACCCTGCTGCTGCGCCCGCGCAGCGGTGGCTTGATGCTCAGCTGGCGCTCGCGTTTTTGACGTTTCTGAGTTCCTGACGTTGGCGATTCAGGCGCCGCGTCGCGCCGCGGCGGTGGCCGGTTCGACCACCGAGCCGCCTTCGTCTTCCCAGCGCTGGACCTCCGCCTTCTGCTGCTCCTGGTGGCGCGTCTGGCGGCGCTGAGCCAGCTTCTTGGCTGCCGTGGCCGCGACGCCGCAGGCGAGGGCCAGCAAGATGAACTGCTTGATCATGGGCGTGCTCCTTCGCGGTAACGCGCGGCCCGTGCGGTGCCGCTGGCGTCGATGATGGACCGGCGCCGGGCACGCCGCTGTCGGCCCTGCATCGCTTGCGGCGTAGGAAGCTTCCGACGCGCGCGCTGTCGGAACCGTCCGACACGACGATGCTGCTGCGGCTGACTCGCGGCGCCGATGGGGCTGCCTATGGTTGGGGCGTCGGCTGCCGCAAGCGGCCTCCACTCGACCGAAGGAAACGCCATGACTCCCATCCGCTATCGACATCTCGCCACGCTGTCCGTGATCGCGGCAGCATCGCTGCTGGCCGCCTGCGACAAGTCCGAAGACAGCCGCACCGCCGGTCAGAAGCTCGACGACACGGTCGCCCAGGCCGAGCAGAAGGCGGCCCAGGCCAAGTCGGACGTGCGCGAAGCCGGGCAGGACGCCAAGCAAGCCACCGAACGCGCCGCCGACGTGGCCGTCGACAAGGTCAAGGACACGGCCATCACGAGCGCGGTGAACGCCGAACTGGCGCGCGACCCGAAGCTCAGCGCGCTGCGCATCAATGTCGACACCAGCAACGGCCGCGTCGCGCTGCGCGGTTCGGCACCCGATGCCGCTTCGCGCGAACGCGCCACGGCATTGGCCATGCGTGTCGACGGCGTCGTCGCCGTCGACAACGAACTGGTCGTCACGCCGAAGGGCTGACCCTCTTCAGAGCCGGCGCCGACGGGCGATGAAGCCCACGGCGCCCAGCCCGGCCAGCAGCAAGGCATAGCTCTGCGGCTCGGGCACCGGCGTGATCGTCGAGCTGAGCGTGTAGAAGCCGCCGGCGGTGCCGGTGCCGAGGCCGCTGACCAGGTAGTAGTAATCGCCGGTGGCCAGCGCGCCGAACGAGTACGAGATGTTGCCGGTGCTGCCGTTGAACGCGAAGCCGCCGACGGCCGTGTCGACGACGCCGGTTTCCCTGAACAGGGTCACGGTGCCGTCCTGGATGCCCAGCACCTGGGTCAGGTTGTTCGACACGGCGGTGCTGAAGACGCTGTTGTCGCTGGCCAGCGCAAACAGGTAGGTGTCGGCGAAGGAGCCGATCGGGGTGATCGCCGCCGCGACTTCGAGCGCATCGTGCGTTCCCCAGTCGGTGGTGGTGGCCTGGGCGCCGAAGGAGAGCGCGCTTGCCAAGGCAAGGCTTGCAAACTTGAAGTTCATGAGGAGATCCCGGTAGGGGTGGACGATGGGCGAGACGTAGCGCGCAGCCCTGGGGCAGGCCGCGGCTCTCGGGTCAGGATTGACCCCGATCGACGGCTCAGGCCGTTCTGGATCGGTCCATCGTCGCACCGCGACCGGTGGCGGTCCGTGCGTTAGCGAACGGTGGGTGACGCTTCTCTCGCGACGCTCAGACTCCCAGGCCGAGCAGGCGCTTCGCGTTCTCTTTCAGGATCAGCGGCTTGACCTTGTCCTTGAAGCCGGCTTCGTCGAAGTCCTTCATCCAGCGCTCGGGCGTGATCAGTGGGTAGTCGCTGCCGAACAGCATGCGGTCCTTCAGCAGCGTGTTCGCGTACTGCACGAGCTGGGCCGGAAAGTACTTCGGGCTCCAGCCCGACAGGTCGATCCAGACGTTGGGCTTGTGCAGCGCCAGCGACAGCGCTTCGTCCTGCCACGGCCAGCTCGGGTGCGCGACGACGATCTGGATGTCGGGGAAGTCGATCGCCACGTCTTCGAGCAGCATCGGGTTGCTGTTCTGCAGCCGCAGGCCGCCGCCGCAGCGCATGCCGCTGCCGATGCCCGAATGGCCGCTGTGGAAGATGGCCGGCATCTTGTACTCGGCGATCACCTCGTAGATCGGCCAGGCCATCTTGTCGTAGGGCAGGAAGCCCTGCACCGTGGGGTGGAACTTGAAGCCTTTGACGCCGTGCTCTTCGATCAGGCGGCGGGCTTCGCGGGCGCCCATCTTGCCTTTGTGCGGGTCGATGCTGGCGAAGGCGATCATCATGTCGCTGTTCTTCTGCGCGGCTTCGCAGATCTCTTCATTCGGGATGCGGCGGCGGCCGAGCTGGCTTTCGCTGTCCACCGTGAACATCACCAGGCCGATCTTCTTCTCGCGGTAGTGGGCCACCGTCTCGGCGATGGTCGGCCGGTTGTTCGAGCCGAAGTACTTGTCGGCGGCGCGGTCGTATTCCTCGCCGTAGTTGTCGAACGGGTTCCAGCACGACACCTCGGCGTGGGTGTGGACGTCGATGGCGATCAGATCGGCGGTGTTCATGGTCAGGCTCGTTTCATTGACAGTCGAAATTCTCGGCGCGGTCGATGTCGCCGCTGCCTTTGTACCGCGCCACGCGCGGGTGCGGGCACAGCGGCCGCGTGCGGTCGGCCGCCCAGGCAGCCGGCACTTCGGGGTTCGGCACGGCGTTGCCGGCGCCGCGGGCGCGCGCCACCACGCGCTCCGGCGCCTGGCCTTGTTCGACCCAGGCCACCAGCGGCTTCAGCAGGTCGAACTGGTCGGTGGCCGGGCCGCCGCGGCAGTGGTTCATGCCGGGCACCAGGAACAGCCGCGCGAAGCCGCCGGCGTCACCGCCATGTCGCGCGCGCAGCTGCTCGTACCAGGCGGCGGTGTCGGCGGCCGAGAACACGCCGTCGGCGACGCCGTGATAGACGATCAGCTTCGCGCCGCGGCGTTGCAGTGCCGATAGATCCGCGGCGTCGGGCGGCGTCATGAACTGCATCGCCGACTCGGTGTAGACGGCATTGCGCGCGTTGATCGTCGCCGGGCCGCCATCGATGTCGAAGCCCATCGCGAAGGCGCGCGGGTCGGCGGCGGCGGCCGCGTCGGCCGGCGGCGTCTGGAAGACATAGGCCACGGCGACCGGGTCGCGGTTGGTCACCGAGGACACGAACTTCCAGTTGGCCCAATCGGCGCCGGCCAGACCGGGGTCGAACGGAAACGGCGCGTAGACGCGTTCGCCACTGCGCGTGCTGGCGCCGGCAAAGATGCGCGCGAGCACGCCCTTCTGCGCTTCGCTGAGGCAGCTGCCGTTGCGTGCGCCGCTGCAGGCCGGCACGTCGCGCGCGACGTCGAAGGCCTTCTGGCACGCCGCCATGTCGCCGACGATGCCGTCGGCCGCACCGTCGAGCGCGTCGCAGCGCTCGAGCACGCGCGCGGCGACGAACTGGCGTTCGGCCGGCGTGAAAGCGCTCGCCAGGTCCGGCGTGCTCGCGATGGCGGCGAACTGCTGCGCGCCGTAGAGCTGGGCCACGGCCGCCTTCGGCAGGTTGAAGCCGGGGTTGCCGGCGAGGAAGCCGTCGTAGTCGGCGGCGTAGCGCGACGCGGCCACCATCGCATGCCGGCCGCCGTTCGAGCAGCCGCCGAAGTACGAGCGGTCAGGCCCCTTGCCGTAGGCCGCGGCGATCAGCGCCTTGGCCATCGGCGTCAGCGCGCCGACGGCGCGGTAGCCGTAGTCCAGCCGCGCCTCGGGGTCGCGGCCGAACAGCGGCAGCTGGCGCGTACTGTGCCCAGCGTCGGAGCTGAGCACGGCAAAGCCTTGCAGCAGCGCATTGCTCAGTTCGCCGCCGCCACCGACCAGGCCGACCGCCGGCGCCACGATGCCGTCGAGCCCGCCATTGCCCTGGTGGAAGAAGCGCCCGTTCCAGTCGCGCGGCAGCCGCATCTGGAAGCCGATGGCATAGCTCTGGCCGTCGACCGCACTGGTGCGCTCGTTCAGGCGCCCGCTGACGAGGCAGTGCTCGGCGATCGGCGTGCCCGCCACCTGCAGCGTGCCGGCTGGCACCAGCGCCGCCGACGCGATGACCAGCCGCGGGTGGCTGAAGCGCGTGGCCAGTTCGGCGCAGCTTTGCAGCGCCGCGGGTTGGGCGGCCGCCAGCTGCGGCGGCGGCGGGGTCGGCGTGGCGCAGCCGGCGAATACGGCGGCAGCCAGCGCTGCCCAGCGGCGCCGGGCGGGGTTCGAGGTCATCGGCAGTCTCCGTGTCAAAATAGTTATGCAATGAAACTAAACAAGCCGATCTTCCGTCCGATCAAGGTGCTGGGATCAGCGGGAAAACCCTCATTGAATGCCCAGGAATTGAAGCATGAAGCCCTAGGGTTTCCACCAGCATGAGAAAGTGCCATTTAGTTATTAAATCTAACTAGTTCACAGGAGCCCCGATGTCCCACGACTTTGTCCCCGCCAGCGGCTTGCTGGCCGACCTGCCGCTGCTGCGCATCGAAATCAGTGGCCCGCTGGTGCACCTGCGCATGATGCGTCCGGCCAAGCGCAACGCCATCAACGACGCGCTGATCACGCAGATCCACACCGCCATGGTCAACCTGCCGGCCGATGCGCGCGCGCTGGTGCTCAGCGGCGAAGGCGACCACTTCTGCGCCGGGCTGGACCTGTCGGAGATGAGCGAGCGCAGCACCTTCGAAGGCGTGGCCCACTCGCGCACGTGGCATGCCGCGATGGACGCCGTGCAGTTCGGCAGCGTGCCGGTGGTCGCGGTGCTGCACGGTGCCGTGGTCGGCGGCGGGCTCGAACTCGCCAGCAGCGCGCACCTGCGCGTGGCCGAGGCCAGCACCTTCTACGGCCTGCCCGAAGGCCAGCGTGGCCTGTTCGTCGGCGGCGGCGGCTCGGCGCGCGTGCCGCGGCTGGTCGGCTTCAGCCGCATGACCGACATGATGCTGACCGGCCGCGTGCTCGACGCCGAAGAAGGCCAGGCCGTCGGCCTGTCGCACTACCGCGTGGCCGAAGGCGCGGGGCTGGCCAAGGGCATCGAGCTGGCGCGCAAGATCGCCGGCAACGCGCCGCTGTCGAACTACGCCGTGATGCAGGCGCTGCCGCGCATCGCCGATCTGTCGCAGAGCGACGGCTTGTTCGTCGAATCGCTGATGGCCGCCATCGCCCAGGGCGACGACGCCGCCAAGCAGCGCATGCGCGACTTCCTCGAAGGCAAGGCCGGCAAGGTGCGCAAGTCATGAGGCCGCAGGCTCATTCCCACCTGGCGGGACCGGCCGCAGGCCGTAGGGGGCACCAATGAGCGCGCGCTATCGCCCGGTACGCGTCGGCGGCTGCGTCGACGCCCGCGCCGAGCAACGCGCCGACGGCGCGCTGGTGCTGCGCTCCACCGAAGCCCTGGCCGACTACCCGGCCCGGCTGACTGACCGGCTCGAGCACTTCGCCGCCACCGCGCCCGAGCGCACCTTCGCCGCGCAGCGCGGCGCCGATGGCGAGTGGGTCAGGATCAGCTACGCGCAGATGCTGGACCAGGCGCGCCGCCTCGGCCAGGCGCTGGCCACGCGCGGCCTGTCGCCCGAGCGGCCGATCGCCATCCTGTCCGACAACGACCTCGACCACCTGGTGCTGACCTTCGCCGCGCAGTGGGTCGGCGTGCCCTTCGCGCCGATCTCCGCCGCCTACAGCACCTTGTCGCAGGACTTCGCCAAGCTGCGCCACATCCTCGGCGTGCTGACGCCAGGCCTGGTGTTCGCCAGCCACGCGGCGACGTTCGCGCGCGCCATCGCGGCCTGCGTGCCGGACGACTGCGAAGTGGTGCTGGCGCACGGTGCGCTCGAAGGCCGCGCGCACACGCCGTTCGCGGCCTTGCTCGACACCGTGCCCGGCGCCGAAGAAGCCGCCGCGCACGCCGCGGTCGGCTCGGACACGATCGCCAAGTTCCTGTTCACGTCGGGCTCGACCAAGCAGCCCAAGGGCGTCGTGAACACGCAGCGCATGCTGTGCAGCAACCTGCAGATGATCCGCCAGTGTTTCGCCTTCCTCGCCGACGAGCCGCCGGTGCTGGTCGACTGGCTGCCGTGGAACCACACCTTCGGCGGCAACCACAACATCGGCATCGCGCTGTACAACGGCGGCACGCTGTACCTCGACGACGGCAAGCCGACGTCCAAGGGCATTGCCGCCACCTTGCGCAACCTGCGCGAGATCGCGCCGACCATCTACTTCAACGTGCCCAAGGGCTTCGAAGAGATCGCCCGTGCGATGGACCACGACACGGCCTTGCGCGACACGCTGTTCTCGCGCGTCAACGCCTTCATGTACGCCGGCGCCGGCCTGTCGCAGGCGGTGTGGGATCACCTCGACCGCCATGCCGAAGCGGCCACCGGCGAGCGGGTGTGCATGTTCACCGGCCTGGGCATGACCGAGACCGCGCCGTCGTGCACCTTTGCCGTCGGCAGCGACGTGCGCTCGGGCGACATCGGGCGGCCGGTGCCGGGCGTCGAGGTCAAGCTGGTGCCGGTGGACGGCAAGCTCGAGATCCGCTTCCGCGGCCCGAACGTGATGCCCGGCTACTGGCGCGCGCCGGCCGAGACCGCCGCCGCCTTCGACGCCGAAGGCTTCTACTGCACCGGCGACGCGGTGCTGCCGCGCGACCCGGCCGACGCCACGCGCGGGCTGGTCTTCGACGGCCGCATCGCCGAGGACTTCAAGCTCAGCACCGGCACCTTCGTCAGCGTCGGGCCGCTGCGCGCGAAGATCATCCTCGCCGGCGACCCGCTGGTGCAGGACGCGGTGGTCGCCGGCATCAACCGCGACGACATCGGCCTGCTGCTGTTCCCGCGCATCGAAGACGCGCGGCGGCGCTTCAAGCTACCCGCTGAAATGAGTGCCGCACAGGTGCTGGCCCACGGCGAGGTGCGCGCCTTCTTCCAGGCGCTGCTGGAACGGCTGTGGGCCGAAGGCACCGGCAGCGCCAACCGCCCGGCGCGCGCGCTGCTGCTGGCAGAGCCGCCGTCGATCGACCGCGGCGAGGTCACCGACAAGGGCTCGATCAACCAGCGCGCCGTGCTCACGCACCGCGCCGAGCTGGTCGAACGCCTGTACGCCGCGTCCCCCGACGCCGAAGTGCTCATTCCCAGGAGAGCGACATGAAACTCGAAGGACAAGCGGCCATCGTCACCGGCGGTGGCTCGGGCCTGGGCGCGGCAACCGCCCGTGCGCTGGCCGCGGCCGGCGCCAAGGTGGCGCTGCTCGACATCAACCTGGCCGCGGCGCAGGCTGTGGCGGCCGAGATCGGTGGCTTCGCCGTGGCCTGCGACATCGCCGACAGCGCGTCGGCCGAAGCGGCCATCGCGGCCGCGGCTGAAGTCCACGGCCCGGCGCGCATCGTCATGAACGTGGCCGGCATCGGCAGCGCCAAACGCATCGTCGGCAAGGACGGCGCACCGGCGCCGCTGGACGCCTTCGAACGCGTCGTGCGCGTCAACCTGATCGGCACCTACAACGTCTGCCGGCTCGCGGCGGCACGGATGGTCGCGCTGGCGCCGCTGGATGCTGACGGCGAGCGCGGCGTCATCGTCAACACCGCATCGGTGGCGGCCTTCGACGGCCAGATCGGCCAGGAAGCGTATTCGGCGTCGAAGGGCGGCGTGGCCGCGATGACGCTGCCGCTGGCCCGCGACCTGGCGCAGTTCGGCGTGCGCGTCTGCACCATCGCGCCGGGGCTGTTCGCGACGCCGCTGCTGAAGGAGCTGCCCGAGGCCGTGCAGCAGTCGCTGGCCGCGAGCATCCCGTTCCCCAAGCGCCTGGGCGACCCCGACGAATTCGCACGGCTGGCCGTGCACATCGTGAGCAACGCTTCGCTGAACGGCGAGGTCATCCGCCTCGACGGCGCCTTGCGCATGGCGCCCCGCTGAACCCACACCAGGAGACAAACATGATCGATCGCAGAACCTTCATCGCCGCCAGCGGCGCCCTCGTGCTGGCCCCGGCGCACGCCCAGACCATCGACACCGCGCGCGTGCTGTGCGGCTTTCCGGCCGGCGGCACGACCGACGCCGTGTCGCGCCGCATCGCCGACAAGCTGCGCGGCAGTTTCGCGAAGACCACGCTGGTCGAGAACAAGCCCGGCGCCGGCGGCCGCCTCGCGGTGGAAGAACTCAAGCGCTCGGCGCCCGACGGCACGTCGCTGCTGCTCACGCCGGCCGGCATGATCACGCTGTACCCGCACATCTACAAGTCGCTGAGCTACGGCATCGACGACGTCACGCCGGTCTGCACCGCGAGCATGGTGACCTTCGGCTTCGGCGTCGGCCCGGCGGTGCCCGAGACGGTGAAGAACATCGCCGACTTCCTGACCTGGGTGAAGGCCAATCCGACGCAAGGCAACTACGGCTCGCCCGGCGCCGGCTCGCCGCCGCACTTCATCGGCGCGCTGTTGTCCAAGGACAGCGGCGTGTCGCTGAACCACATCCCGTACCGCGGCTCGGCGCCCGGCATCCAGGACCTGATCGGCGGCCAGGTGGCGGCGTTCACATCGCCGATCGGCGACTACCTGCCGTACCTGAAGGGCGGCAAGCTGCGCCTGCTGGCCACGTCGGGCCCGACGCGTTCGCGCTTCGCGCCCGATGTCGCGACCTATGCCGAACAAGGCTTCAAGGACCTGACCATCACCGAGTGGTACGGCTTCTTCATGCCGCCCAAGACCGCGCCCGACGTGGTGCAGCGCGCGGCCACGGCGATCCGCGCCGCAGTGGCGCAGCAGGACGTGATCGACTCCTTCCTGCAGTTCGGCCTGGAGCCCTATGCCAACACGCCGGCCGAGATGGCCAAGGCTATCCGCAGCGAAAACGCCGGCTGGGCGCCGGTGATCAAGAAGGTGGGCTTCACGCCCGAGGCCTGAGCGTCTGACGCAGCCTCCGACGCGCCGATGAAAGAAGGACTGACGCTGGATACGCGCGGGCTCGACCCCGTGATCGGCTTCCTGCTCGCGCTGGCCGACGTGCCGTCGCGGCGCGTCTTCCAGCGTCACATCGGCGCGCCTTTCGAGCTGCGGCCGCCCGAGTATTCGCTGCTCGTGCTGCTGCTGGCCAACCCCGGCGCCGCGCCCAAGCAGCTGGGTCTGGCGCTGAACATGTCGCCGCCGAACGTCACCGTGCTGGTCGACCGGCTGACCGCGCGCGGCCTGATCGAGCGCCGCCGCAGCCCCACCGACGGCCGCGCACAGCAGGTCGTGCTGACGGCCAAGGGCGAGCCGCTGGCGCGCCGCGTGCACGAGATCTCGCTGACGATGGAAGAAGGGCTGCTGTCGGCGCTGTCGCCGGGCGAGCGAGTGTTGCTGCGTGAACTGCTGGTCAAGCTGGCGCGCGGCGCGGCAGCGTAGCAGCGGCTTCGCCGAGGTCCCAGAACAGGCCGGTCATCAAGGTCAGCGCCTGGCGCGCCACCGGCAGCAGCAGGTGTTCGTCGGGCGCGTGCTGGCTGCACGCCGGGTAGCTGTGCGGCACCCACACCGTCGGCAGGCCGAGGATGTCGGCGAACACGTCGTTGGGCAGCGAGCCGCCCAGGTTCGGCAGCAGCACCGGCGGCAGCCCGGTGCTGCGGGCGATCGACGCCAAGGTGAAGCGCACCCAGGCGTTGTCGGGGTCCAGCCGCGTCGCGGCCATGACCATCGGCTCGCTGACCTCGATGTCCGCGAAGCCGTGGGCGGCCAGGTGCTTCGTCACGTGCTCGCGCAGGCGGCCGATGTCGGTGCCGACGACGAAGCGCACATGCAGGTTGGCCTGGGCCGACGCCGGAATCGCGTTCACCGGGAAGTCCGGGTTGCCGGTGCGGTAGGCCAGCACGTCGAGCGTGTTCCACGCGAACACGCGCTCGGCGGGGGTCTGGTCGGCTTCGCCCCAGTCGGGGTCGATCTCGGGGTCGCCGGGGCCGCCGCCGACCACGAGCCCGGCCAGCGCGGCACGCACATTGGCGGGGATCGGCGGCGGGCGCAGGCCTTGCACCAGGATGCGGCCGCGGGCGTCGACCAAAGACGCGATCGCATGCGCCAGCACCGTGCCCGGGTTGCGCAGCAGGCCGCCCCAGTTGCCGGAGTGGTGCGCGCCTTCGCGCAGCGTCAGCGACAGGTCGAAGTTGGCGACGCCGCGCGAGCCGAGGAACACCGTCGGCGCATCGGCGCGTAGCCGCGGGCCGTCGCTGGCGATCAGCACGTCGGCGCGCAGCGTGTCGCGCTGCGCGGCGCAGAAGTCGGCCAGGCCGGGCGAGCCGGTTTCTTCACCGGTCTCGACCAGCCATTTGACGTTGAAGCCGAGCTTGCCGTTGCGCGCGGCCAGCACCTGCGCCAGCGCCGCGAGGTTGATGCTGTGCTGGCCCTTGTTGTCGGCCGTGCCGCGGCCGTAGAGCTTGTCGCCTTCGGCGGCCACGGTCCACGGGCCCTGGCCGCGCGTCCACGACTTGTCCTGGCCGCGGATCACGTCGCCATGGCCGTACATCAGCACGGTCGGCAGATCGTCGCTTTCGTGGCGCGTGGCGATGAGCAGCGGGCCGTAGGGCGGCACCGGGTTGTCGTGGATCGCCGAGACGAAGCCCAGGGCGCCGAGCGACGGCACCAGCTCGTCGGCCAGGTAGGCCTGCAGCGCCGGGCCTGACGCCGCGTCCTGGCTCTCGGTGCGGATGGCGACGCGGCGCGCCAGGTCGCGCAGGAAGGCGCCGCTGTCGAAGTGTTCGGCGGCCAGCGCCAGTGCCGAGTCCCTCATGACTTGGCCACCAGCGTGAAGTGCTCCACCACCGGCGGCGCGGCGAAGAAGGGCCCGACGATGGCACGCCACTCGGCGAACAGCGGGCCCTGGCGAAAGCCGACGGTGTGATCCTCCAGCGTGTCCCAGAAGATCTGCAGGATGAAGCGCTCGGGGCTTTCGATGCCCTTGTTGACCTTGAATCCCTGGAAGCCCTTGGCCCGGCTGGCGACAGTGGCGATGCCGCGCTGGATGGCTTCTTCGAACGCGGCCTGCTGGCCGGGCGGGATGCGGATATCGGCGATTTCGAGGATCACGGCAGAGTCTCCATCACGAGCGGAGCTTCGATTGTGCCGCCGCTCTATTCCGCTTCGATACCGGCGGCCTTGATGACGCGGCCCCACTTCGCCGTCTCGTCCTGCTGGAACTTGGCCAGCGCCTCGGGCGTGGTCGGGAAGGCCTCGCCGCCGCTGGCGTCGAAGAAGGCCTTCACGGCCGCGCTCTTCAGGCCGTTCTGCAGCAGCTCGTTCAGCCGCTGCACCACGGGCGCCGGCGTGCCGGCGCCTGCGTAGGCGGCGAACCAGTAGCCCATGTCGTAGCCTTTGACGCCGGCTTCGTCGATGGTCGGCACGTCGGCCAGCACGGCCATGCGCCGCGCCGAGGTCACGCCCAAAGCGCGCAGCTTGCCGCCCTTGATCTGCGGCAGGCCGGTGGACGCGTCGGTGAACATCATCGTGATCTGGCCGCCGAGCAGGTCGGTGATGGCCAGCGGGTTGCTCTTGTACGGCACGTGCAGGATGTCGGTGCCGCTCATCTGCTGGAACAGCTCGCCGGCGATGCGGCTGGACGAGCTGCCGCTGCCGAAGCTCAGCTTGCCCGGTGTCTTGCGCGCCGCGGCCAGCACGTCGGCAACGGTCTTGAACGGCGCGTCGGCCTTCACCACCATCACCTGCCCACCCTTGCCCAGCGCGGTGATCGGCGCGAAGTCCTTCACCGCGTCGTACGGCAGCTTCTTGTACAGGTGCTGGTTCGCGGCGTGGGTGGTGTTGGTGGTGATCAGCACCGTGTAGCCATCGGCCGGCGCACGCGCCGCGGCCTGCGCCGCGAGCATGCCGCTGGCGCCGGCCTTGTTGTCGACGACCACGGCCTGGTGCGTCTGCTCGGTGATGAACTGGCCGAGCGCGCGCGCCAGCTGGTCGGTGGCGCTGCCGGCGGCAAACGGCACGATGAAGGTGATGGGCTTGGCCGGGAAGGCCTGGCCGAAGGCGGCCGGTGCCCATGTCAGTGACGTCAGTGACGCCAGCGAGGTCAGCAGCGCCAGCGTCAGCCGGCGGGGGAAGCGGTTCATGGGTCTTGTCTCCGGGTGGTTGTTCTATGCGGCGGGGCCGCGCAGCAGCGGCCGCAGCGCCGGCGGCACGGCCAGCGGCAATTCGAGCAACAGAAAGGACAGCGCCTTGCCGTGGCTGTCGAGGTTCAGCGCGTCGTTGACGCCGCCGTCGAGCACATCATCGAGCACGACGTTCATCGCGTGCAGGTTCGGCAGCAGGTGGCGCTGCACGCGGCTCGGGCGGCGGTGGCCGAACTGCGCAGCGATCACGGCGTCGGTGATCTGTTCGACGATCAGCGGGTACAGCGCCGGATGCCAGGCGATGACGCTGATGTTCGAGCGGTTGCCTTTGTCGCCGGTGCGGCCATGCGCGGCGCGCCAGAGCGGAACGGTGTCGATCATGGCGCGGTTCTCTCGTCCAGCCAGCTGAAGCGCGCGGCGACGGCTTCGCGCGGCAGCAGGCACGACAGCGTACCCAGCGTCGGTTTCAAGGCCGTGCGTACGCCACCGCCGCCGGCCGGGCCGCAGGTGTAGAGGGCGGTCACTTCACGCGTCAGGCGTTCGGCGCTGGCGCGCTCGACGTGGCGCAGCGCGACGCGCAGGCGCACGTCTTGCGCATCGCCGGCCGGCGTGGCGTGCAGCCAGCGGCCGGCGTCGTCGCCGAACACGCTGGCCACGCCGATCAGGTCGGCGCGCAGCGGGCCCAGGCCGGCCAGCCGCTGGCGCAGGATCTCGGCCGCCAGCCGCGCCCGCGCTTCGGCGCGCGGCCCGGCGTAGGAGATCTCGCCTTCGGCCAGCCAGCCGCTTTCGAAGCAGACGTTGGCCTTCAGCGTCGCGGTGCGGGCATGGCCGCGCACGCCGCTCAGGCGCACGCGGTCGGCGCCGAGGTCTTGCACCTGCGCCGCCGTGATGTCGGCCACGACATCGGGCGTCAGGTAGGCCGCCGGGTCGTGCACTTCGTAGAGCAGCTGTTCCTTGACGGTGTGTTCGTCGACGCAGCCGCCGCTGCCGGCGGGCTTGCCGATCGTGCAGTGGCCGTCGGCGTCGATCTCCGCGATCGGGTAGCCCAGCCGGGCCAGGCCGGGCACGTCTTTCAGCCCCGGGTCCGCGTAGTAGCCGCCGGTGACCTGCGCGCCGCATTCGAGCAAATGGCCGGCCATCGTGGCGCGGGCCAGCCGGTCCCAGTCGTCGGCCGCCCAGCCGTAGTGCGCCATCGCCGGGCCGACAGCCAGCGACGGGTCGGCCACGCGCCCGGCGACGACGATCTGCGCGCCGGCGCGCAAGGCATCGGCGATGGCTTCGGCGCCGAGGTAGGCGTTCGCGCTGACGATGGCGCGGCCTTCGAGCGCGGGGCCGACGCGGTCCAGCAGCAGCGCGCGGTGCTCGGGCCCGGAGACATCGTCGCCGTGGATCACCGCGATGCGCGGCACCGGCAGGCCGAGTTCACGCGCCAGCGCCGCGATGCGCCGCGCCGCGCCGGCCGGATTGGCCGCGCCGAAGTTGCTGACGATGCGCGCGCCGTGCCGCAGGCACGCGGCCAGCACCGGCGCCAGCATTTCCACCAGCAGCGGTTCGTAGCCGGCTTGCGGGTCGGCGCGGCGCGCCAGCTGGGCCAGCGCCAGCGTGCGTTCGGCCAGCGTCTCGAAGATCAGCACCGCGGGCCGGCCGCTGGCCACCAGCGCCTGCACCACCGGCCCGGCGGCATCGGTGCGGTCGCCGGAGAAGCCGGCCGCACAGCCGATGAGCAAGGGGGCGGGTGAAGACATGGCCCGACTGTAGGCAGCGCGCATCGATCTGTGAAATCGAAAGTTGAACTACATTCATCCGGCATGCAGATCAATCTGTCGACACGCGAACTGGCCGCCTTCGTCGCACTCGCCGAGCAGCGCAGCTTCACGCGCGCCGCCGCGCTGAGCCACTTGTCGCAGCCGGCGTTCTCGGCGCTGATCCGCGGCCTGGAAGAGACGGTGGGCGCGCGGCTGTTCGACCGCACCACGCGCAGCGTCGAGCCCACCGCCGAAGGGCGCGTGCTGCTGGAAGCTGCGCACCGCTTGCTGCGCGATGTCGACCAGGCGCTGGCGGACGTGCGCGACCATGTCGCGCGACGCCGCGGCCGCGTCGCGGTGGCGGTGCTGCCGTCGCTGGCCGCGGGCTGGCTGCCGCCGCTGCTGGCGGCGTATCGCGAGCGCTGGCCCGGCATCGAGCTCGATGTGGCCGACGTGCTCAGCGAAGCCTGCATCGAGCGCGTGCGCAACGGCGCCGCCGACTTCGCGCTCGCCGCCACGCGCACCGCAACGCCGGAGCTCGTCACCGAAGACTTCTGCAGCGACGGCTTCCACGTCGTCTGCCGCAGCGACCACCCGCTGGCCAAGCGGCGCCGGGCCATCGCGCTGGCCGACCTGGCGCCGTATCCCATCGTGCAGCTGTCGCGGGCCAGCAGCGTGCGCCAGTACCTCGAAGCGGCGATCTACCCGACGCGGCTGGCCACGGTGATGGAGCTGGACCAGCTCAGCAGCGTCGCCGGCATGGTGCGCGCCGGCCTCGGCATCACGGTGGTGCCGACGCTGACGCTGTTTCACTTCGACCACGCTGACCTGGTGACGCGCCCGTTCGACGCGCCGGGGCTGCTGCGCCAGGTCTTCATCGTGCGCCGCGCCGACCGTTCGCTGTCCAGCGCGGCGCAGGCGCTGTACGACATGGCGGTGGCCGCGCGGCCGGCGCCGCCGCGGCGGGCGGCGACCCGCGGCCGATAATCGCCGCAAAGCGGGTTCGAACCCGCGGGAGGAAGACGATGCAACATCCCTGGTTGGCCGGCTTGCTGGCGCTGCTGCTGTCCATGGCGGCCGGCTTGTCGCAGGCGCAGATCGGCGCCGACACCGCCGAGCAGTTGATGCGCAAGTCGGGCCTGTGGCAGCAGTTGGCGACGCTCGGGCCGCAAGTGCGTGCCGGGCTGCAGGCGGTGCCGGGGCTCAAGGCTGAAGAGCAGCAGCGCCTGGGGCGTTCAGTCGACACGGCATTCGCGCCCGACCCGGTGCGCGCCAGCGCTTTGCGTGTGCTCACCGACGGCCTTTCGCCGTCGCTCGTGCCGCCGCTGCTGGCCTGGTTCGACAGTGCGCTGGGACGCCGGATCACGGCGCTGGAAGAGGCCTCTGCGGCGTCGGGGGCTGACCCCACCGAAGCCTTGCGCGAAGGCGCCGCACTGCTGGATCGCGCCACGCCCGAGCGGCGGCAGCTGCTGGGCCGCATCGTCGAGCTGACGCAGGCGCCCGAGGCTGCGGTGAGCATGATGATCAACACCGCGCTGGCCATCCAGCAAGGCGTCGCGAGTGTCGCCCCCGCCATGCCGGGGCCGTCTCGGCAGGAGCTGAAGGCCGGGCTTGAAGGGCAGCGTGCGTCGATGCGGCGGGCCTTCGAAGGCGTCATGCTGGCCGCCTTCGCCCGGGCCTACGAAACGCTGCCCGATGCCGAGCTGGCGGCCTATGCCGAATTCATCGGAACGCCCGGCGGCCGCCATTTCAACGACGTCGCCACGCGTGCCGTCGAACGTGCGATGGTCGACGGTGCCCAGGCGCTCGGACGCAGCCTGCCCGGCGCCAAGGCCGGGGCCAACACCTGAGTCGCTGCGACGCGGTCGCAGCGCGACTGTCTCAGACGCCCAGCCGCTGCCCGAGCTCGCCGGTGTCCAGCCCGGCCGACGCACCCGCCATCACGACCAGGCCCTTTTCCAGCACCACGGCGTGGTCGGTGTGGGCCAGCACTTCGCGGTAGTTGCGGTCGACGATCAGCGTGCTGATGCCGGTTTCGCGCACCGCGGTGATGACGCGCCAGATCTCGGCCACGATCAGCGGCGCCAGGCCTTCGGTGGCTTCGTCCAGGATCAGCAGCTGCGGGTTCGTCATCAGCGCGCGGCCGATGGCCAGCATCTGCTGTTCGCCGCCGCTCAGCTGCTGGCCGCCGTGGCCCAGGCGTTCGGCCAGGCGCGGGAAGGTGGCCATGACGCGGTCGAAGGTCCAGTCGCGTTTGCCGTCGGCGCCGGGGCGCGCGCTCATCACCAGGTTCTCGCGCACCGACAGGTTCGGGAACACGCCGCGGCCTTCGGGCACGTAGCCGATGCCGCGGCGCGCGATGCGTTCGGGCGGCTGGCCGCTGATCGCCTGGCCGAACCACGACACCGTGCCCGCCTTCGCCGGCACGTAGCCCATGATGGCCCGGATCAGCGTCGTCTTGCCCATGCCGTTGCGGCCGAGCAGGCCTAAAGCGGTGCCGGCAGCCAGGTCCAGGCTGACGCCGCGCAGGATGTGGCTGTCGCCGTAATAGGTGTTGAGGCCTTCGATGCGCAGCATCTCAGTGCTCGCCCAGGTAGGCGACCTGCACGTCGCGGTTGCTGCGGATGGCCGCCGGTGCGTCGCTGGCGATGACCTCGCCGTTGACCATCACCGTGATGCGGTCGGCGATGCGGAACACCGCGTCCATGTCGTGCTCAACCAGCAGGATCGCGTGGCCGGGTTTCAGCCGCGCCAGCAGTTCGAGCATGCGGTCGGTCTCTTCGGAGCCCATGCCGGCCAGCGGCTCGTCCAGCAGCAGCACGCGCGGCTCGGTGGCCAGGCACATCGCGATCTCGAGCTGGCGTTTGCCGCCGTGGCTCAGCGAACCCGCCGCGCGGCCGGCCAGGTCGGCAAGGCCGGCCGACGCCAGCGCTTCGTGCGCGATGCGGCCGCTGGTGGCGCAGGCCGATGCGGTCTCCCACAGCGCCCAGGGGCGGGCATGCGCGGCTTGCGCCGACAGGCGGCAGTTCTCGAACACCGTGAACTCGGGGAAGATGGTCGTGCGCTGGTAGCTGCGGCCGACGCCGGCGCGCGCGCGCCGGGCTTGCGGCCAGCCGGTGATGTCGTCGCCGGCCAGCGTGATGCGGCCGTCGGACGCCGGCAGTTCGCCCGACAGCATGTTGATCAAGGTCGACTTGCCGGCGCCGTTGGTGCCGATCACGGCGTGCACCTGGCCGGGTGCGAAGTCCAGCGTCACGCCGTTCACGGCGGTCAGGCCGCCGAAGCGGCGCGTCAGGCCGCTGCATGAAAGCAAGGCGCTCACCGGCGACGCTCCAGCAGGCCGATCAATCCCTTCGGCAGCAGCGCGACGAAGGCGATGATGGTCAGCCCCAGCGTCAGCTGCCAATGGTCGGCGAGGAAGTTGCCGACCAGTGCCGGCGTTGCATACAGCTCTTTCAGCAGCGCGAACGCGGCGGCGCCGATGACCGCGCCGCGCAGGTGGCCGAGGCCGCCGAGGATGATCATCAGCAGCACCGCGCCGCTTTCCTGCCAGGCCAGCAGTTCGGGGTTCACGACGCCGTCCTTGATGGCCAGCAGGCAGCCCGCCAGCCCGGCCAGCGCGCCGGCCAGCACGAAGGCCGCGAGCTTGTAGCGGTAGGTCGCGAAGCCGGCGGCGCGCATGCGCTGTTCATTGACGCGGATGCCGGCCAGCGCGTGGCCGAAGCGCGAACGCCGCAGCAGCGCCAGCAGGCCGTAGGTGCCGACCAGCGCGGCCACCGCCAGGTAGTAGAAGTGCAGCTTGTTGCCGCCGTCCAGCGGGCCCAGCACCGGCCGCACGTTCAGGTAGATGCCGTCGCTGCCGCCGCCGACCTTGGTGTCGTGGAACACGAAGTAGGCCATCTGCGCAAAGGCCAGCGTGACCATGATGAAGTACACGCCCTTCGTGCGCAGGCTCAAGGCCCCGACGAACAGCGCATACAGCGCGGCCACGGCCATCGCGGCCAGCAGCAGCACGAGCAGGTTGCCCGGGTCGGATTCGGGCGACGCCAGCACGGCGACGTAGGCGCCGAGTCCGAAGAAGGCGGCATGGCCCAGGCTGACGAGCCCGGTCATGCCGACCAGCAGTTCCAGGCTCAGCGCGAAGACCGCGAAGATGACGATCTTCACGACCAGGTCGGTGGTGTACGGCGTCAGCACCGCGGGCAGCGCGGCCAGCAGCAGCGCGGCGATCCAGGGCAGCCAGCGGGCCATGGTCAGAAGCCCTTCTTCATCAGGCCTTCGGGCCGCCAGATCAGCACGATGGCCATCAGCAGGTAGATGCCGATGCCCGACAGTTCGGCGAAGAAGACCTTGCCGAAGGTGTCGACCACGCCGACCAGCAGCGAAGCGATCAGCGCGCCGGTGATCGAGCCGATGCCGCCGATGACGACGACGACGAAGCAGACGATCAGCACCTGCCCGCCCATGCCCGGGTAGACGCTGGACAGCGGTGCCGCGATCATGCCGGCCAGCGCCGCCAGCGCCACGCCGCCGGCGAAGACGATGCGGTACAGCCGCGTGATGTCGATGCCCAGGCCGCGCACCATGTCGCGGTTGCTCGCGCCGGCGCGGATCATCATGCCCAGCCGCGTGCGGTTGACCACCCAGTACAGCGCGACGCCGACGACGATGCACGCGGCGGACGCGAACAGCCGGTACACCGGGTACGTCATCAGGCTGCCGAGCGGGATGCTGCCGGCCAGCCAGTCAGGCGCCTTGACGCCGTGCACGTCGTTGCCGACCAGCATCGAGCGCAGTTCCTCGAAGACGAGGATCAGCGCATACGTCATCAGCACCTGCTGCAGGTGTTCACGTTCGTACAGGAAACTGAAGAAGGCCCATTCGAGCAGGTAGCCGAACAGCGCCGACAGCAGCACGCCGACGGCCAGCATCAGCAGGAAGTTCTGCCCGAACAGCGGCGCCAGCCCGAACGCCAGGTACGCGCCGGCCATGTAGAAGCTGCCGTGCGCGAGGTTGATGACGCCCATGATGCCGAAGATCAGCGTCAACCCCGACGCCAGCAGGAACAGCAGCAAGCCGTATTGGACGGCGTTCAGGCACTGGACGAGGAAGGTCGCGAAGTCCATCGCCGCTACACGGCCGCGCGTCCGGCCGCGCGTTTGGCCGGTACCCCCGGCGAGCGGGCCGTTGGGCGGGCGGAGGCGTCGTCGTCGGGGCTGTGCATGGCCGGCAGTCTAGCCGGCCCGGTCACGCCGGCTGCAGGGATCCTTCGGCGCGCGACCGCAGGCGTCGCGCCACGCACAGCAGGCCGGCGATCAGCAGAGCCGCCGGCGCCGGCTCGGGCACCGGCGCGGCGTGCGCGAAGTTGAAGGCGGACCCGCTGCCGAGCGCGGAAAAGTCGGCCAGCGACTGGCCCGCGCCGTCCGTGACGCTGATCCCGCGCCAGCTCATCGACGCCTGACTCGTGGCCTGAGCCCAGCCGTCGTCGATGAGGCCGGGCATGCCATAGAGCAGCCGCGTCCAAGCCTGCAGTTGCAAGGCCATCGTGAAGGTGATCGTGCGTCCGAAGGTGAACGGCACGTCGACGAAGTTCAGCGTGAAGCCCGGGCTGCCGCTGCTGCCGCCGGGAATGTCGTAGCCGTAGCTGATGCTGCCGCCGCCGCCGACATAGGTGCGGCCGCCGTTGAAGCCGGTGGCCGGAAACAGGTCGATGCTGGCGCCGACCGAGCTGCCGACGTAGGCGCGCCCCAGGAACTCGGCCGTCAGCGCGCCGGTGACCTGCACCGAACCACTGAACGTGCCGGTCTCCGAGCCGCCGTGGCCCGCCGCGACGATCGCGAAGCTGTCCGACCAGCTGGTGTTGGCGATGCCTTGCAAGTCGCCGGCGGTCAGGCCGCGCACCTGGCTGCCCGCGCCCAGCGTGCCGACGTGGGCCGAGCCGAGCGCACTGACGAAGGCCTCGCCGCTGCCGGTGCTGCCGCCGGGCACGGTACGCGCGGCCGCCGCGGCGGTGCCTTCGGCGGCGCCGTTGGTCGCCTGGACGATGTCTGCGTAGCTCTGGACACGGGCCACGGCCTCGGCATTGGTCGACGTGGCCGAAGCGCCCGCGGCGGCGACGGCCAGCAGCGACGGGACGAGAAACGCGTGGAAAGACGGGGTGAGCTTCATCGGTGGATCCTCCTGTACTGGCCCAGACGCAGCCGCGCGGCCGGACCGGACATTCGTCTCGCGAGGCCGCGCACTTCGTGCAGAAACGCCGCAATTTGCGGCCGGCATGCGCGCGTTGAGCACTCTGGAGCGCAGTTCTTACACCCCGATACCCTGCCGATATACCCGAGAACCGCATGATGTTTTCGCAATAAGCAATCCCCTGACCTTGGGGGATCGGCTCGGTGGAAGTCGTCTGACAAGGTTTTGACGCATTCCGCTGACAAGATAACGTTGGGAGAGGGAAGGGTGACAGCAGCTCGAATCGGCATCATCGGGGTCGGCCCGCGTGGCTTGACCGTCCTGGAACGAATCATCGCCAACGAAAGGCAGCAAAGATCGGGTGACATCGAGGTCGTCTTGTTCGATCCGAATGTGCCGGGCCCCGGTTGCCACGATCCCGGGCAATCGGACATTCACCTGGTCAATACCGTCGCCGGACAGCTGACCGTATTTGCCGATGCGTCGGTGGTCGACGCCGGGCCTTTGATGAACGGCCCGTCGTTCTTCCAATGGTTGCAGGAGCAGAGCAGTTCGGGGGCGAACGGCCCGCTGACCCCTTCGCGCGCCACGCCGGATGCCTACTATGCGCGCGGCCTTTTCGGGCGCTATCTGCAATGGGCCTTTCGCTACGTCAGCGCGCTCGCGCCGCCGCACGTCAAGATCATTCTGAAGAAGACCAGCGTCAACCGGGCGCATCGCGAGGACGATGGTGCCTGGGTGCTGGAAACGCCGGACGCCCAGATTCGCGTCAACTATCTCTTTCTGACCACGGGGCATACCAAGCCGGCCAAGCCGCCGAAGGTGGTGCCGCCGCGTTCGGCTGCGCAGCGGCGCGATACGCTGGTGGTGGACGACCCCTATCCGATTCAACGGAAGCTGGCGCCCATAACGCCGGACATGAGCGTCGCCGTCGAAGGCATGGGTCTGACGACTTTCGATGTCGTGGCCGAACTGACGGTTGGCCGCGGTGGGCGGTTCACGGCCGGCGCCGCCCCCGGCGAGCTGAAATACGTTCGGTCCGGGCGCGAGCCGCGGATCATCCTGTTCTCGCGCTCCGGCATTCCGTTGAGTGCGCGTGCGGTCAATCAGAAAGGCGTGTCCAACCAGTACCGGGCGCGCTTCCTGTTTGCCGACAAGCTGCGCGAATTGCGCGCGCAGCGAAAGCTCGACTTCGTTGCCGATGTCCTGCCGCTGCTGGTGGCCGACATGGAGTACGCGTACTACGACGCCTACCTGCGCGAGCGCGGCGACGCCGTCACCGCCGTGCTCTTCTGCAATCAGCTGTCGGGCGCCGATGCCAGCCATCGGCAGGCGCTGATCGCCCGGCACGTGCCGGTGGAGGACCGGTTCTGCTGGGATCGGCTGGCCGCACCCGTTCCCGGGCACGCGCTGGCCGGGCAAGAAGGCTTCCGTCGCTGGCTGACCGGCTATCTGCGGCACGACGTGCAGGAAGCCCGCAAGGGCAATCTCGACAGCCCCTTGAAGGCGGCTTGCGACGTGTTGCGCGACCTGCGCGACAACCTGCGGGCGGCGATCGAATTCGGCGGCCTGACCGAAGCCTCTCACCGCTGGGTGCTCAGCGAGTTCATGCCGATCATGAACCGGCTGGCGGTCGGCCCGCCGCAGTCGCGCATCAGCGAGATGCTCGCGTTGATGGAGGCCGGCGTGCTGCAGGCCGACTTCGGCCCCGGCGCCACATGCCAGGCGGCGCCGCCCGGCGGCCGCATGCGCCTGTCCGCCACCCAGTGGGCCGGCCATTCGACCGAGGTCGACGCCCTGGTCAGGGCCCGGATCTCCATGCACAGCCCGAAGGACGATGCGTCGCCGCTGCTGCAGGGGCTGCTGCACGACGGCTACGTGCGGCTCTACCGCAACGGCGGCCTGCACCCGGGCGGGATCGAGATCGATCGCAACCACAACTGGGTTGCCGACAACGGCAGCACCATCGCCAACGCCTGGGCCCTGGGCATCCCGACCGAAGGCATCAAGTTCTGCACCTTCGTCGTGCCGCGGCCCGGGGTGAACTCCACCGCGCTGGTCGATGCCGGGCGGGCGGTGGGGCATTTGCTGGCCAGCATCCGCAGTGGCCGCAGCGGCCATGCCTTGAAGCCCGCCAGTGCGTTGCCGACCGAGGCCGAGGCGTCCGCCTACGCTTCGCTGTACGGCGCGTGCTGACCGAGGTAGACGACCGGAGCCGACCGATGACGAGACGCCGTGATCGACAGCGCGTTTAGCCGGCTCAGCCTTTCGGGGCTGTGCGCCACGATGATAGGCAACGGCATCGGCCGCTTTGCCTTCATCGCCTTGATGCCGGCGCTGATCCAGGCCGGCTGGCTCAGCAAGGCCGACGCCTCCTACCTGGGCGTGGCCACGCTGGTGGGCTACGTTCTCGGCGCCGCCGTGACCGACTTTCTGGCCAGCCGTTTCACGAATGCGACCCTGCTGCGCGGCTCGATGCTGGTCTGCACCTCGAGCTTCTTCGCCTGCGCGATCGAAGGCGCGGGCATGCCCTGGTTCTACGTCTGGCGGACGGCGGCGGGCGTCTGCGGCGCGATCCTGATGGTGCTGCCGGCGCCGGTGGTCTTGCCGCGGCACAGCGCTGCCGTCCGGGGCCGGGCCAGCGGCGTGGTCTTCTCCGGCATCGGTCTTGGCGCGGCGGTCTCGGGGATCCTGGTGCCGCTTCTGGTGTCGGGATTCGGCTTCGTCGTTCTCGCCGGCGTGACGGGCGCATGGCTGGGCATGGGTGGCGTGTGCCTGGTGCTGACGCTGCTGGCCTGGCGCCACTGGCCCGCCGAAGAGAAAGTCGCTCCGAACGGCGCGGTCCCGGCCAAGGCGCCGCTGCCGAAAGACATCCGGCTGACGGTCGGCCTGATCCTGGCGGCGCACGGCCTCAACGCGGTGGGCTACCTGACGCACACGATGTTCTGGGTCGACTATGTCGTCAGGGAGCTGAACATGCCGCTGGCCACCGGTGGCTTCTACTGGGCCCTGTTCGGCCTGGGCGCCGCCATCGGGCCGATGCTCACCGGCACCCTGGCCGATGCGTTCGGACTCAAGCGCTGCCTGATCGCCGGGTTCATGATCAAGGCCTTCAGTGCCGTGCTGCCGGTCTTGAGCAGCAGCGCCGCGGCGCTTGTCGTGTCATCCATCCTGATGGGCATCTTCACCCCGGGCATCGTCGCGCTGGTGTCTGCCTACACGCTGGACCGCGTGGGCGCAGAACACCATCGCAAGGCCTGGGGCCTGGCGACGTCCAGCTTTGCCGTGGCTCAGGCGGCCGGCGGGGCCATGATGGCGTTTGCGGCGACGCGGCTGCATTCTTATCATGCGCTGTTCAGCGTCAGCGCCGCTGCCTTGCTGGGTTCTGTCATCTGTATTGCGCTGATCCGCGAAAAGTCGGCCGTGCAAGAGCCCTTGCAGAGCCGTGACCTTTCGCGCGCCGTGTCATCCGCAACCCATCCATGAACAAGACCCTCACACACGCAGCCCTTGCCGTCAGCGCAGCCCTGAGCCTCTTCTGCACGGGCGCCCAGGCTCAGATTCGAATCGGCCAGACCTCCGGCTTCACCGGGCCCGTTGCGGCTTCGGTCGCGGAGATCAATGTCGGCGCCAAGCTGTACCTGGACCACGTCAATGCCGAGGGCGGCGTGGCCGGCCAGCCGATCGAGCTGGTCTCGCTGGACGACAAGAACCAGCCGCCGCTGACCGTCGAGAATGCCAAGAAGCTGATCGCGGACCCGAAGGTCGTTGCGCTGTTCCTGAACCGCGGAACGCCGCACACGCAGGCGATCCTGCCCTTGCTGGCCGAAGCGCAGATCGTGCTGCTGGCGCCTTCCACCGGCGCCATGGCCTTGCACTCGCCGGTCAATCCGTGGGTCTTCAATGTCCGCGCCACCTACCAGGCCGAGACCGATCGCCTGACGCGCCACCTGAGCCTGGTGGGCATCGAGAAAGTGGCGCTGTGCTACGTCGACGACTCCTTCGGCACCGATGCGCTGCAAGGGGCGCTGAAGGTCTTCAAGGAAGCCGGCAAGACGCCGCTCGTCAGCGAAGCGATCGACAAGGCCAAGCCCGACTACACCGCCTGCGTCCAGAAGGTTTTGGCCAACAAGCAGCTGGGTGTGGTGATGATCGGCACGCCGGTGTCGGTGGCGGCGGGTGTCAAGGCCTTGCGTGCGGCCGGGTCGGCCATCACGGTGGCCACGCTGTCCAACAATGCCGCCGCGGGCTTCGTGAAGGAACTCGGCAACCAGGCCACCGGGGTCATCGTCAGCCAGGTGTTCCCGTCGGAGCGGCGCCTGGCCACGCCGATGATCGCCGAGGCCGCCCGGCTGGCGGCGCCGAAGAACATCCAGCAGCTGACGCCGGCGATGATTGAAGGCTTCGCCGCCGCGAAGGTCCTGGTCATCGGCCTGAAGCGCGCCGCAGAGAGCGGCAAGGGCCCCATCACCCGGGCGTCATTCAAGACCGCGCTCGAATCGTTCCACCGCGTCGACATCGGCGGCGGTGGCGGCAGCGGCCTGAGCTACAGCCCGAGCGACCATTCCGGGCTGGAGTTCGTCGACCTGTCGTACATCAGCGACGACGGCACTTTCCGGCGCTAGAGGCCGCGCGTGGCAGGCTACATCTTGCACCCGCGCCCCGGATCCGCCAGCGCCTTCACCGCGATGCCGCGCGATTCGTTGTTGTAGCCCTTGGCCTCGCGCAGGAAGATGTCCTGCACCGGGTTGTGCTGCGGGCTCAGGCTGAACTTGCCGCGCGGGCTGTCGATGCTGGCCTTGGCCATCGCGGCGACCATCGCGTCGCGCTGCTTGAAGTCGCCCTTCACGGCCACCAGGCCGGCGCCGAGCATCTGCGCGGCGTCGTAGCCTTGCACGGCATAGACGTCGGCCTGCGCCTTGTAGGTCAGCGCGAAGCTCTTGCGGAAGCCGTTGTTGCGCGGCGTGTCGATGTTGTCGGCGTAGTGCAGCGTCGACAGGATGCCTTGCGCGCTCGGGCCTTGCGCTTCCAGCGTGCCGTCGGTCAGGAAGCCCGACGCCACCAGCGGCACGCTGCGCTTCAGGCCGGCTGCGTCGTAGTCCTTGACGAACTTCACCGCGCCGCCGCCGGCGAAGAAGGCGAACACGACATCGGGCTTCTGCGCGGCGATCTCGGTCAGCAAGGCCTGGAACTCGACGTTCGGGAACGGCAGGCTCAGGTCCTTGATCGACTTGCCGCCGCCTTTTTCGAAGCCTTCGATGAAGCCCTTCACCGTCTCCTGGCCGGCGGCGTAGTTCCAGGTGATGGTCATCGCGCGCTTGTAGCCCTTGCCGGCGGCCACCACGCCGGCGGCGTAGCCCGGCTGCCAGTTGCTGAAGCTGCTGCGGAAGATGTTCGGCGCGCACTGCGCGCCGGTGATGGCATCGGCGCCGGCGTTCGGCACGATCAGCAGCGTGTTGCTTTCCTTGGCCGCGCGCGCCATCGCCAGTGCCACGCCCGAGTGCACGGTGCCGACCAGCACGTCGACGTTGTCGCGCTTGATCAGCTTGTTGACGTTGTCGGTGGCCTTGCTCGGTTCGCTTTCGTCGTCGACCTTGAAGTACTGGATCTCGCGGCCGCCGAGCTTGCCGCCCTGTTCCTGCACGTAGAGCTTGAAGCCCTTTTCGATCATGTCGCCCAGGGCCGCAAAGGTGCCGGTGGCCGGCAGCATGAAGCCCACCTTCAGCGGCGCCTGCTGCGCGTGGGCGGTGGACAACAGCGCGGCCAGGGCGGCCGCGGCAAGGGCGAAACGAGCTTTCATCGGTGATCTCCGTCGTGTTGGGCGCGAGCATGCCCGCGCTGCAGGTGCTGGCCTGTTAGGGATTGCGCGAAGACGCAGACGCCGGCGACCGTGCAGAGTCATTTTGCCGCCTTGGCCAGGAGACCCCACGATGAGCCTGATGCACCCCTACCAGGTGACCGACCGCAACGGCGTGCGCCACAGCGCCACGCTGGCCGACTGCCTGAACATCCAGCGCACGCCGGCGGCGCGCCAGAGCATCCTCGACCGCACGTTCCATCGCGTCAGTGCCGAAGGCGCCGAGATGCAGGTCGAGAAGGCCTTCTTCTACCTCGACCTGCCGCGCGGCCAGGCTTTCCTGGTGCAGCCGCCGCGTGAACGCTTCAAGCACGTCGACGCGTCGGCGCGGCTCGAACGCATGCTCGGCGTGCTGCCCGACAGCATGCGCAGCCAGGTGCAATACCTGCGCGTGGCCTACGGACTGGACGAACTGCGCGAGAAGATCGTCGCCGCCGACGCCGGCCTCGACGACCGCGCCATCGAGCTGATGAAAGCCGCCGTCGTGCACGACCACCCGGTGCTGCTGACGCGGGCGCGGCTGCGTCTGTCATTGGACCGCGTCGACGCGCAGGGCGCGCAGTTCCTGGCCCAGTACGACCATTCGCCGAAGGCCTTCAACGTGACCTACGCGACGCCCGAGCTGTTCTGCGGCGACGAGCGCGCGCTGAAGAACTGGTCCGGCACGATGGACCGCAACGACCTCTACAAGCTGCCCGAGCGCGGCGACCATTGGGTCAACTACCGCCGCTTCCTGCCGAGCCAGGACGCGCTGTCGCAGCTGCACGTGGCGGTGTCCGATCTGGCCAAGGGCAAGCCGCCGGCGCCGGCGAGCAAGGCCTTCCAGTCGCTGCTGGCCCGGCTGCCGCGCGGCAGCGGCCTGTCCAGCCAAGGCAAGCAGGACCTGCGCGCGCTGTTCCTGTGGGCGAAGAAGAAGAACCTGCAGAAGCTGCAGGACCAGCTGTTCGAGCTGCGCTTCGGCGTCACGCTCGAAGACAGCTGGTACCGCAACGACGACAAGAACGACATCGACACGCTGTGGCGGCTGCTGAAGAACCTGCCCGACAGCCATGTCGAAGGCAATGCGCGGCTGTCCGAGATCAGTCTCGATCTCGGCGGCGGCGGCGGCAGCTTCTCGGCCAGCACGAACGAGATCGAGATCGGCTCCACCGAACTCGCCTTCAAGGAGCGCTTCGAAGACACGCTGCGCCACGAGGTCGGCCATGCGGTGCATGAAGCGCATCCGGACCTGGTCAACGGCTGGTTGTGGGAGCGCTTCGGCTGGGCCATTTTCGAGCCCACGCAGGCCGGCATCGACGACTGGGTGGCGCAGATGGGTGCCGGCAGCGGCTGGCCGGCGCTGACCGCAACGCAGAAGACGCAGATGCGCTCGCTGATCCGCCAGGCCTGCGGCGCCGGCTCGGTGTGGGGCCCGACGGTGACGCCGAACGCGCCGTCCGGCAGCCCGTGGCGCGTGGCTGGTTTCGGGCCGCGGCTGGCCTTCGAACAGTCGGGCGACAGCTGGTACGAAAAGAACAGCCAGTGGTACCGCGCCGGCGGCAAGGCCTTCGCGTTCAACTTCTGGTACGGCACGCTGATGTGCGTGAGCGAAGCGACGCTGGGCTTCATCAACACGCGCATGCCCGATGCCTACGCCGCGATGAGCCCGGGCGAGTTCTTCGCCGAGATCTACGCGCTGTTCTACGACCCCGGCAACCCGAAGCGCAAGAACCTGCCGGCCGACGTGATGAAGTGGCTGGACCGCGAACTCGGCCAACTCAGCGCCGGGCGCGAGGCGATGCCGAAATCGATGGTCGGCGCGAAGGCGCGGCCGGGCAAGGAAGCGCCGCGCCGGCGGTCTCAGGCCGGCAAGGGCAAGCCGACGTAGTTCTCGGCCATCGCCGTCTGCGCGGCTTGTGAGCCGCACAGGTAGTCCAGCTCGGCCAGCTGCATCTTGACGCCGAAGTCGCCGTTCTCGGGGAAGCGGTGCATCAGCGACGTGAACCACCACGAGAAGCGTTCGGCCTTCCAGACGCGCGACAGCGCGCGTTCCGAATAGCGGTCGACGCCTTCGCGGCTGCCGGCATAGTGTTCGGCGAAGGCGCGTGCCAGCAGGCCGACGTCGCCGGCGGCCAGGTTCAGCCCCTTGGCGCCGGTGGGCGGCACGATGTGCGCGGCGTCGCCGGCCAGGAACAGGCGGCCGAAGCGCATCGGCTCGGCGACGAAGCTGCGCAGCGGCGCGATGCTCTTTTCCAGCGACGGGCCGGTGACCAGCCGCGCCGCGTCCTCGGCCGGCAGGCGGCGGCGGAACTCGGCCCAGAAGGCGTCGTCGGACCAGTTCTCGACCTTCTCGTCCAGCCCGCACTGCACGTAGTACCGGCTGCGCGTCTGGCTGCGCATGCTGGCCAGGAAGAAGCCGCGTTCGGTGTTGCCGTAGATCAGTTCATGGGCCACCGGCGGCACATCGGCCAGCATGCCGAGCCAGCCGAAGGGATAGACCTTTTCGAACGTCCGGATCGCACCGGCCGGCACGCTGGCGCGGCACACGCCGTGGTAGCCGTCGCAGCCGGCGATGAAGTCGGCCTCCAGCCGCTGCTCGACGCCGCCGTGCTTGAACGTCACCACCGGGCGCTCGCCGTCGAAGCCGCTGATGGCCACGTTCTCGGCGTTGTAGATCGTCGTGCGGCCGACCGCGCCGCGGTGTTCCATCAGGTCGCGCGTGGCCTCGGTCTGGCCGTAGACGGTGACGCGGCGCCCGGTCAGCGCATGCAGGTCGATGCGGTGGCGGCGGCCGGCGAAGCAGATGTCGAAGCCGTCGTGCGGCAGGCCTTCGGCGTGCAGCCGTTCGCCGACGCCGGCTTCGTCGAGCAGGTCCACTGTCACCTGCTCCAGCACGCCGGCGCGGATGCGGCCGAGCACGTAGTCGGCGCTGCGCTGCTCGACCACGACGTGGTCGATGCCGGCGCGGTGCAGCAAGGCGCCGAGCAGCAGCCCCGAAGGGCCGGCGCCGACGATGGCAATTTGGGTACGCATGGTTTGTCTCCGATTTTGTGATCGACCGCTAGCGTAGGCGCCGCGGCCGCGCCGCTCAATGGACAGAAGCGGCCATCGCTTGGACAATTCGAACCATGAGCCGAGTGCTTTCCGGGATTCATGCAGATCCCGATCGGCTTGTCGTTGGCGTTTTGTGGCGGCGGCGGCGGTGATGCTGTTTCAACGGCCTTTCAACGCCCCGCTTCTACATTGGCCCGCGTCGAACAACCCACCGGAGCCCGGCACCATGTCCCACCGATCCCACTGCGCCGCCATCGCCGCCATCGCCGCCGCGCTGGCCGTGTTTGCCGGCCCGACGCTGGCCGCTGCCTCCTTCATCGAACCCACGCCCTACCTCAGCTTTGCCGACAGCCCGTTCGCCGGCGGCAGCTTCGGCGTCTTCCACCTCGACAATTTCGAGGACCACCTGCTCAACACGCCCGGGGTCAGTGCCAACGCGGGCGGCGTCACCAGTGTCGTGTTCGGCCCGATGATCCACGACTCGGTCGACGCCGACGACGGCGTCATCGACGGCAGCGGCCTGAACGGCGACTCCTACTACTCCGACTTCGGGGCCGGCGGCATCCGCTTCACGTTCAGCGCCGCCGCGCTCGGCGCACTGCCCACCAGCGCCGGCCTGGTGTGGACCGATGCCGGCGCCGGCAGCTCGGTGACGTTCTCGGCCTTCGGCCCCGGCGGCGAGCTGCTCTTCACGCACACCCGCAGCGGCTTCGTCGACGGTTCGAACAACGGCGAAACCGCGGAAGACCGCTTCTTCGGCGTCGTCAACGCAGCGGGCATCTCCGCCATCTTCGTCAGCAACAGCGGCGGCGGCATCGAAGTCGACCACTTGCAGTACGGCGTGGCCGCGGCGGTGCCGGAAGCGCAGACCCACGTGCTGCTGCTGGCCGGGCTGGCCACCGGGGCCTTGCTGCTGCGGCGACGCCGCCCCGGCGGGCCCTAACATCGGGGCATGGCCAGCGCCGCCCGTCCTCGCTCGTCGCCGGTGCCGGCCTATGCCTTGTACGGCGAGGCCGCGCGCACACCGGCCATCGACCCGCTGCACTGCGAGTCCATCGCCGCGCGCAGCCGGCTGCATGACTGGGAGATCCGCCCGCACCGCCACGAGTCGCTGTGCCAGGTGCTGGTGCTCGTGCGCGGCCGCGCCGAAGCGGCGCTCGACGGCCGCTTGGTGGTGCTGGACGGGCCGGCGGTGATCACCGTGCCGGCGCTGGCGGCGCATGGCTTCCGCTTCGCGCCCGAGGTCGACGGCCTCGTCTTCACCGTCGCCGAACGCCACCTGCAGGCGCTGCTGGCGCCGGCGCCGGAGCTGGCGGCGGCGCTGATGCGGCTGCGCGGCTGGGCGCTGCGCCGCGGCGATGCTGCCGCGCGCGCGCTGCGCGATGCGGCGCAGGCGCTGCGCGACGAAGTGCAGGGCCACGGGCGTTGGCGCGGCACGGCCATCGACGCCGCGCTGCTGCGGCTGGCGGTCTGCGTGGCGCGTGCGCAGCCGCCCGAGCCGGCGGCCGAAGGCGCGCTGCCGGAGCGTGCGCTGTCGCACGTGCAGCGCTTCCGGGCGCTGGTGGAGGCGCAGTACCGCCTGCAGCCGACGCTGCTGGCACTGGCCGGGCAGATCGGCATCACGCCGACGCAGCTGAACCGCGTCTGCCGCCAGGTGCTGGGCCATTCGGCGCTGGGCGTGCTGCACACGCGGCTGCTGCTCGAAGCGCAGCGCGACCTGGCCTACACGACGATGAGCGTGAAGCAGATCGCGCTCGAACTGGGCTTTTCCGACGCAGCCTACTTCACGCGATTCTTCCTGCGCCGGGCCGGCAGCACGCCGACCGCCTGGCGTCAGACGCGTTCCAGCACCAGCGCAATGCCCTGACCGACGCCGATGCACATCGTGCACAGCGCGTAGCGGCCGCCGATCCGGTGCAGCTGGTTCACCGCCGTGGTGGCCAGCCGCGCGCCGCTGGCGCCGAGCGGGTGGCCCAGCGCGATGGCGCCGCCGTTCGGGTTCACGCGCGGGTCGTCGTCTTGCAGGCCCAGGTCGCGCAGCACGGCCAGGCCTTGCGCGGCAAAGGCCTCGTTGAGTTCGATGACGTCGAACTGGCTCAAGGCCAGGCCGGTCAGTTCCAGCACCTTGCGCGTGGCCGGCGCCGGGCCGATGCCCATCACGCGCGGCGCCACGCCGGCGGTGGCCATGCCGACGATGCGTGCGCGCGGCGTCAGGCCGTGGCGCGCGGCGGCGCTTTCGCTGGCAATCAGCAAGGCGCAGGCGCCGTCGTTGACGCCCGACGCGTTGCCGGCGGTCACGGTGCCGTCGGGCCGCACCACGCCCTTCAGCCGGGCCAGCGATTCGAGCGAGGTCTCGCGCGGGTGTTCGTCCTGCGTCACGAGCAGCGCATCGCCCTTCTTCTGCGCGATGCTCACCGGCACGATCTCGGCGTCGAAGAACCCGCTCTTCTGCGCCGCCACGGCCTTCAGCTGGCTGGCCAGCGCCATGCGGTCCTGCGCCTCGCGCTCGATCTTGTGGTCGGTGGCCACGTTCTCGGCCGTCTCGGGCATCGAGTCGACGCCGTAGCGTTCTTTCATCAGCTTGTTGACGAAGCGCCAGCCAATGGTGGTGTCGTAGACGGCGTTGTTGCGGCTGAACGCGCTTTCGGCCTTCGGCATCACGAAGGGTGCACGGCTCATGCTCTCGACGCCGCCGGCGATCATCAGCTGCGCTTCGCCGGCCTTGATGGCGCGCGCCGCCGTGCCCACGGCGTCCAGGCCGGAGCCGCACAGGCGGTTGACGGTGGCCCCGGGCACGTCGATCGGCAGCCCGGCCAGCAGCGCGGCCATGCGCGCGACGTTGCGGTTGTCTTCGCCGGCCTGGTTGGCGCAGCCGTAGATCACGTCGCCGACGGCCTGCCAGTCGACCTTCGGGTTGCGCTTCATCAGCGCCTGGATCGGCAGTGCGCCCAGGTCGTCGGCGCGCAGCGACGACAGTGCGCCGCCGTAGCGGCCGAAGGGGGTTCGTTGCGCGTCGCAGATGTAGGCGTGGGTCATGGTGGTGAACTCTCAGGCTGTATCAGGCAATGAGGGGGACCGCGGTCACGGCTTGCAATTCGGCCAGGCTCAGGCCGGTGCAGGCTTCGACCAGCTTGACGCCGGCGGCGGTGATGTCGAACACGGCCAGGTCGGTGTAGATGCGGCTGACGCAGCAGGGTGCCGTCAGCGGGTAGGTGCAGGCGGGGACGATTTTGCTCTCGCCGGACTTCGTCAGGTGCTCCATCATGACGAAGGTCCTTTTCGCACCGATGGCCAGGTCCATCGCGCCGCCGACGGCCGGAATGGCATCCGGCGCGCCGGTGTGCCAGTTGGCCAGGTCGCCGTTGGCGGCGACCTGGAAGGCGCCAAGCACGCAGATGTCGAGGTGGCCGCCGCGCATCATCGCGAAGCTGTCGGCGCTGTGGAAGTAGGCGCCGCCCAGCTGCAGCGTCACCGGCTGCTTGCCGGCGTTGATGAGGTCGCCGTCCTCGGCACCGGGCGCCGGTGCCGGGCCCATGCCGAGCAGGCCGTTCTCGCTGTGCAGCAGCACCTCGCGTTCGGCCGGCAGGTGGTTGGCCACCAGCGTCGGCAAGCCGATGCCGAGGTTGACGACCGAGCCGTCGGGGATGTCTTGCGCCACGCGGGCGGCCATCTGGTCGCGACTGAGTCGTTTCATCGTTTCACCTTCACCACGCGTTGCACGAAGAGGCCCGGCGTCACGATGGCCTCGGGGTCGAGTTCGCCGAGCTCGACGAACTCGTGCACCGAGGCGATCGTGAGCTGCGCCGCCATCGCCATCAGCGGCCCGAAGTTGCGCGCCGTCTTGCGGTAGACCAGGTTGCCCCAGCGGTCGCCGCGCTCGGCCTTGATCAGCGCCACGTCGGCGTCGATCGGGCTTTCCAGCACGTAGCCGCGGCCGTCGATGACGCGGGTTTCCTTGCCGGTGGCCAGTTCGGTGCCGTAGCCGGTGGGCGTGAAGAAACCGCCGATGCCGGCACCGGCGGCGCGGATGCGCTCGGCCAGGTTGCCTTGCGGCACCAGTTCGAGTTCGATGCGGCCGGCGCGGTACAGCGCGTCGAAGACCTGCGAATCGACCTGGCGCGGGAACGAGCAGATGATCTTCTTCACGCGCCCCGCCTTCAGCAGCGCGGCCAGCCCGGTTTCGCCATTGCCGGCGTTGTTGTTGACGATGGTCAGCTCGCGCGCGCCTTGCGCGATGAGCGCGTCGATCAGCTCGGCCGGCTGGCCGGCGCCGCCGAAGCCGCCGATCATCACCGTGGCGCCGTCGGCTATGCCGGCCAGCGCGGCTTCGATATCCGGCAATCGTTTGTCGATCATGGTGCTCCGTACATGTTCTATATACGAACTAATGTCCGTGGAATGAACATCATAAGAAAGACTCTGACTTTCCGCAAGCCCGAAGCCCCATTCCGGTGCCTGCCGTTCAAGTCTGGCCCTGCTTCGCCGAAATGACGCAAGTGGGTGGTGGTGTACCGCCCACGAGAACCCCGTTTGCAGGAAGCCCGCGATGTCTCACACGGTCGCCGTTCATGATTTGCGCGTCGGCATGTTCGTCCATCTCGACCTGGGCTGGATGGCCCATCCCTTCCCGCTGTCGAGCTTCCGCATCACGTCGGCCGAGCAGATCGCGACCATCCGCGGCCTCGGCCTGAAGAAGCTGCGCTGGGTGCCGGAGAAGAGCGCCGTCGACGACGAAGCATCGGCCGACGGCGATGCTGGCGACGCGGCGCCCATCCATGCCGCGGCCAGCGTCGAAACCGCCGAACAGGCGGCCGCGCGGCTGCGCCGTGAACAACTCGCCGCGCAGCGGGCCGCCACGCTGCTGTGCGAACGCCAGTACGGCGAAGCCGGCAAGGCCTGGCGCGAAGCCACCGATGCCGTCGTGGCGCAGCCGGCGAATGCCCGCATGAGCACCGAGGCGCTGACCGGCGCGCTGCTCGACAAGATGCTGGTCGACGGCGAGATGTGCATCCGGCTGCTGAGCAGCGGCGCCGGCGACCGCGCCACTGCGCATGCGCTGAACGTGGCCGTGATATCGCTGCTGATGGGCCGCACCTTCGGCATGACGCGCGACGAGATGATGGATCTCGGCGTCGGCGCGCTGATGCACGACGTCGGCAAGCTCGACGTCATCGACCGCCTGCGCCACCTGGACGACTGCTTCAGCAGCGCCGAACTCAACGCCTACCGCGAGCACGTGCCTGCCGGCGTCAACCACGGCCGGCGCATGGCGCTTTCGCCGGGCGCGCTGCTGGTGCTGGCGCAGCACCATGAAAACGCCGACGGCTCGGGATTCCCGATGAAGCTCGGCGTCGACCGCATGTCGACCGCGGCGCGCATCGTCGCGCTCGTCAACCGCTACGACAACTTGTGCAACCCGGCGCAGCTGTCGCGTGCGCTGACGCCGCACGAAGCGCTGTCGATGCTGTTCGCACAAAGCCGCACCAAGTACGACGCGACGATCCTGAACGCCTTCATCCGCATGATGGGCGTGTACCCCGCCGGCTCGGTGGTGCAGCTCACCGACGATCGCTATGCGATGGTCACCGGCGTCAACTCGTCGCGGCCGCTGAAGCCCCGCGTGCTGGTGCACGACCCGAAGACGACACGCGACGACGCCTTGTTCGTCGATCTCGAAAGCATGCCCGACCTGGGTATCCGGCGCAGCCTGAGCCCGGCCAAGCTGCCGCGCGACGCGCTCGAATTCCTGTCACCGCGGCCGCGCGTGTCGTACTTCTTCGAGCCCGCGCCGCTGTCGGCGAGGCAGCCGGCGAATGAGGTCTTCGCGTGACCGATGGCGCCGCTGCCGATGCCAATGTCTCTGCCTGGACGCAGCTGATCGAGGGCCTGCCGCAGGCGAGCTGGATCGTCGAGCTCGCCACGCGCCGCGTCGTTGCTGCGAACGCGGCGGCGCTGGCGCTGCTGGCCTTGCCGAAGCCGGCGCTGCTCGGCCAGCGCGCCGATCACCTGCTGGCCACGCCCGAAGACGGCGCCTGGTGGGACGAGGTCGAGGCCGGTTGCGCGACGCCGCTGCGCTCGGAGACGGTGGTCTGCACCGCCGACGGCCGCACCGTCCACGTCGAACGCTGCGCCGCGCCGCTGGCCGCTGGCTCGAGCGGCCCGCCCAGCCACGGCATCGTCACGCTGATCGACCGCAGCAACCAGCACAAGGCCGAGAACGAACGCGAAGAGCTGGTCGCCGAATTGCAGGCCACGCTCGAATCCACCGCCGACGGCATCTTCGTCACCGACCTGGCCGGCCGCGTGCGCGCCTTCAACCGGCGCTTTGCGCAGATCTGGGGCGTGCCCGACGACCTGCTGCAGGACCGCAACGACGCCGCCATCCACGACTGGATGCGCCGCAGCGTCGTCGAACCCGACGCCTACGAGCGCCGCCTCACGGCCGTGCAGCAGGCCACACTGCTGTCCACCACCGAACGGCTGCAACTGCATTCGGGCCAGGTGCTCGAACGCGTGACGCGGCCGCTGTGGAGCCGCGGCCGGCCGCATGGCCGCGTCTATTCGTTCCGCGACCTGACCGAGCGCATCGCCGCCGACCAGCGCATCGAGGAACTCGCGCTCACCGACGCGCTCACCGGGCTGCCGAACCGACGCCAGCTGGCTGACAAGGTGGCCGCCGCGGCGCTGCGCTCGCGCCAGCATGGCCAGGGCTTCGCGCTGCTGGTGGTCGACCTGGACCGCTTCCGCCAGATCAACGACAGCCTCGGCCACGACATCGGCGACCGCGTGCTGCTCGACGTGACGCAGCGCATCCAGGGCTGCATGCGTTCGCACGACGTGCTGGCGCGCATCGGCGGCGACCAGTTCGTGGTGCTGGTGCACGACGCCGACGCCGGCGCTGCGGAGTCGACCGCGCGCCGCGTGCTGAACGTGGTGGCCCAACCCTGCAGCGTCGACGGGGCGCAGTTCACCCTGACCTGCAGCATCGGCGTGGCGCTATGCCCGCTGCACGGCCAGACCGTCGACGAGCTGGTGCGCCATGCCGAGACCGCGATGCGCGCGGTGAAGGCCGGCGGCCGCGCCAACTACCGCTTCCACCAGGCGCGTGCCGAGGTCGACCTGCGCTCGCACATGAACCTGGACCACGCGATGCGCCAGGCGCTGGTCAGCGGCCGCTTCCGCCTGCACTACCAGCCGCAGGTGCGGCTGGCCGACGGCGCGCTCGTCGGCGCCGAGGCCTTGCTGCGCTGGCGCGACCCCGAGCTCGGCGAGGTTGCGCCCGGGCGCTTCATTCCGGTGGCCGAGGACAGCGGCTTCATCGTCGCCATCGGCGACTGGGTGCTGTCGCAGGCGGTGCGCCAGGGCGCGCTCTGGTTCGACAGCGGGCGCTCCGTGCCGATTGCCGTCAACGTCTCGGCGCTGCAGTTCCAGCAGGCCCAGTTCGTCGACCGCGTGGCCAGCGTGCTGGCGGTCAGCGGCCTGCCGCCACGGCTGCTGGAGCTGGAGCTGACCGAGTCGATCCTCGTGCGCGACGCCGACGAAGCGCTGCAGCGCCTGCATGCGCTGGCGCGGCTGGGCGTGAAGCTGTCGATCGACGACTTCGGCACCGGCTATTCGAGCCTGGCCTACCTGAAGCGCTTTCCGATCGGCAAGCTGAAGATCGACCGCAGTTTCGTCAAGGGCCTGCCCAGCGACGAGAGCGACGCCGGCATCGTCCGCGCGATCCTGCAGATGGCGCGCGCCCTGGGCATGAACGTCATCGCCGAAGGCGTGGAAACCGAGACCCAGCGTCAATTCCTGCAAGCCACCGGCTGCGACGAGTTCCAGGGCTTCCTGTACGCGCCGGCGCTGGACGCGATGAGCTTCGAAAAGCACCTGCCGGCGCCGCAAAGCAGCCTGCCACCGCCGCTGCCGGCTGCGCTGCCGCACCCGCATATCCGACTCGTGCGCTGATGCCTCTATAGGAAATGCGGCGCGAAGCCGCGGATTTTCGTAAAGTGCATGCGCTGGAGGCGCAACGCATGCTGGAAGATCTGGTCGAAAGCCGGCTTGACGGCTTGAGGGCGGAAACGGGCAACCTGCTCGCCGTGGTGTTGCCCGGCGGGCGCCGCATCGGCCCGGCGGATGCGCCGGTGCAGCTGCGGCTGAAGGGCCTGGCGCCGCTGCTGAACGTGGCCCGCGGCCGCGTTGGCGGGCTGGCTACCGACTACGTCGAAGGCCGGCTCGACATCGAAGGCCCGATGCGGCGCGTGGCCGACGTCGCCGCCGAACTGGTGCGCAGCACGCCCACCGAAGCCGGCGGGCCCGGGCTGCTGGGCCGTCTGCAGTCGTACTGGCGGCACCGGCCGCACCTGGACGCGCGCCAGGTCCAGCAGCACTACGACGTCTCCGACGACTTCTACTCGCTCTGGCTGGACCCGCGCCGCGTCTATTCCTGCGCCTACTACCGCGACGCCGGCATGGCACTGGCGCAGGCCCAGGAGGCCAAGCTCGAACACATCTGCCGCAAGCTGATGCTGCGCCCGGGCGAGCGCTTCCTGGACATCGGCGCCGGCTGGGGCGCGCTGCTGCTGTGGGCCGCCGAACGCCACGGCGTCGAAGCCACCGGCATCACGCTGTCGAAGAACCAGCATGCGCACGTCAACCGGCTGATCGAAGAGCGCGGGCTGCGCGGCCGCGTGCGCATGCGGCTGCTCGACTACCGGGCGCTGCCCGAAGACGAGCCCTGGGACAAGATCGCCTCGGTCGGCATGTTCGAACACGTCGGGCGGGCGCGGCTGCCGGGCTACTTCGCGAAGATCCACCGTCTGCTGCGGCCCGGCGGGCTGCTGCTGAACCACGGCATCACCGCCGGCGGCACGCGCAATGCCCAGCTCGGCGCCGGCATCGGCGAATTCGTCGAGCGCTACATCTTCCCCGGCGGCGAGTTGCTGCATGTGTCGCACGTGCTGCAGGTGCTGGCCGAGCAGGGGCTGGAAGGCCTGGACACCGAGAACCTGCGCCCGCACTACGCGAAGACGCTGTGGGCCTGGTCCGACGGGCTCGAAACCCAGCTCGAGACGGCGCGCCGCATCACCGGCGACCGCATCCTGCGCGCCTACCGGCTGTACCTGGCCGGCAGCGCGATGGCCTTTGAGCGCGGCTGGATGGCCTTGCACCAGACGCTGGCGGCGCGGCCGACCGGCCGCGTCGACGACGGCGCTTTGCGCGGCGCACAATCGGCGTTCCCGTTCAACCGCCAGTACATGTACGACAGCGCCGCATGATCTACAAGTTCAAGAGCAAGGCCAGCGGCGATGTCATCATGCTGGGGCCGCAGGGCGACCAGCTGCTGCGGCTGATCGGCCGCGAAGCGGCGGCGCAAGGCATCATCGAACCGGCCGCCATGGCGGCGGCGATCGCCGCGCTCGAAGCCGCTGTGGCGGCCGAAGAGGCCGGCCCGGCAGCGGGCGGCGAAGACGAAGAATCCACCCCCGCCGGCCGCAGCGTCGCGCTGCGCCAGCGGGTCTGGCCGATGGTCGAGATGCTGAAAAGAGCGTCAGCCGAACAGCAGCCGGTCGTCTGGGGAGTTTGAGAGGGAACAGGAGGGATCACCGCGATGAAACTCTGGAGCGACAGCTGGACCAACGGCGACCGCATCCCGCCACGCTACTGCGCCGGGCGCGTCGCTGACGCCGGCGGTGCTGCCTTCAGCGACAACCTGAATCCGCACCTGGCCTGGAGCGACGTGCCGGCGGGCGCGAAGTCGATGGTGCTGATCTGCCACGACTTCGACGTGCCCAGCCGCGCCGACGACGTCAACCAGCCGGGCCGCGAAGTGCCGGCCGACCTGCCGCGCGTCGACTTCTTTCACTGGGTGCTGGTCGACCTGCCGCCGCGGCCGACGGTGATCGCCGAAGGCGAATACAGCCGCGGCTTCACGCCACGCGGCAAGCCCGGCCCGGCGACGCTGAACGGCGCGCGCCACGGCCTGAACGACTACACCGGCTGGTTCGCCGGCGACGCCGAGCGCGGCGGTTCCTACTTCGGCTACGACGGCCCGTTCCCGCCGTTCAACGACTCGCTGGTGCACCACTACGTGTTCACGCTGTACGCGGTGTCGCTGGACCGGCTGCCGGTCGAGGGTGCGTTCACGGGCCCGCAGGTGCGCGAGAAACTGGCCGGCCGGGTGCTCGCCGAAGCCACGTTCTCGGGCACCTACACGCTGAACAAGCGCTTGCTGGCTTGAACGAGGCAGTCACCCGCCTGTTCGTCATCCGCCATGGCGAAACGGCCTGGAACGTCGACACGCGCATCCAGGGCCAGCTCGACATCCCGCTGAACGACACCGGTCGCTGGCAGGCCGCGCGGCTGGCCCAGGCGCTGGCCGGCGAAGGCATCGCCGCCATCTACAGCAGCGACCTGCAGCGCGCCGCCGAGACGGCTGCGGCGCTGGCGTCGGCCACCGGGCTGGCGCTGGTCACCGACACCGGCTTGCGCGAGCGCGCTTTCGGCCACTTCGAAGGCGCCACCTTCCGCGAGATCGAGGAACGCTGGCCCGACGACGCGCTGCGCTGGCGCCGGCGCGAGCCCGACTTCGGCCCCGGCGGCGGCGAGGCGCTGAACGCCTTCTACGCCCGCAGTGTCGGCACCGCGACGCGGCTGGCCGCCTTGCACCCGGGCCAGACGATCGCGCTGGTGGCGCACGGCGGCGTGCTCGACTGCCTGTACCGCGCCGCGTTGCGCATCGAACTCGGCGCGCCGCGCACCTGGCAGCTCGGCAACGCCAGCATCAACCGCCTGCTGCACAGCCCCGAAGGGCTGGCGCTGGTGGGCTGGAACGACCGCAGCCACCTGGAACCGGAGCCCGCCTGACGGCGGGCCGCACGGCTACTGCTGGCGCACCTCGCGCCAGGCGTTCTTGCTTGGGCTGATGCTCCGGCGGGGGGGCAAATTCTCCGTCGCTGTCTCGCCGTTGGCGTTCTGCATCACGCCCTTGATCAGGCCGTCGACGGTGAGCAGCACGTTGACGCCGGAGCTGTTCGAGGTGCTGGACACCTGCTGCGAAATCGGGTCGGTGCTGGCTGTGCGGCTGCCGGTGCCGATGTCGAGCACGTAGAAGTACGACGAGGCCGAGCAGTCGGTGGCGCCGGCCAGATTGGTCGTGAAGGCCACGGCGCCATAGGCGGCCTTCGGCTGCGTGTTCGCCTGTTCGCCGGCGCTCAGGTCCATGTACCAGCCGCGCTGGGTGGTCCAGTTCACCGCGTTGCTGGTGATGGTGTCGCTGCTGCGGGTGTAAACCTGCTGTACCAGCGACGAGCGCGCAGAACTCAGCGTGCTGCCGTCGGCAATGGCGTAGAAGGTCTGCACATTGGTGTTGCCGAAGTCGGTCACGTCGAGCAGGCGGCCGGTGCCGATGAGCACGACGCGCTGGCCGCTGACTTCCACCAACTCGGGCGGCGCCGTCACCGGCTGCGCCACGTCGCTGGCGCTCTTCAGCACGGCCACCAGGTTCGCGCTGCTGCCGGTGGCGGCGGTGAGGTCGAAGCGCCACAGATTGCCGAGCAGGTCGCCGCCGTAGACGTAGCGCACCGTGTTGTCGTCCTCGGTGTAGCCGGACACATGGGCGAGCCCGGATTCGGCCGACAGCGTGCCGGCGGTGGTGACGAACTCCTTCTCGACGGCGCCGGTGGACGGGTTCAGCACGAACAGCCGGCCCTTGCCGTCATACGTGCTGTTGTAGCCCGACGTGACGAGCACGCGGTAGCCGTCGGCGGTGTTGGCGATCACCGCCTTGCCCAGCGTCTGTCCGACCTTGGACGCGTTGGTCGAGTCGCCGGCTGCCGGGAACTGCCACTTCACCCAGCTCGGGTCCGATTCGGTGTTGCTGCGCGGCGTGCTGACGTCCAGCGCATAGTAGTAGCGGCCGGCCGAGCCCATGCCGGCGACGAGCAGCTTCGAGCTGGTGCCGGTCTTGCCGATCACCGGCGTGCCGTCGAGCCGGGTCTCGAAGGTGTAGGCGCGCGAGCTGGTCTCGCCGATGGCCGACAGCACCGCGTTCGGGACGAAGGCCCACAGCTCGCGCCCGGCGTTGCTGCCGACGGCGATGTCGAACGCATGCAGCATGCCTTCGCTGGAAGCGACGTAGACCACGTCGTCGGCATCGCTGATCGCCGGCTCGGCGTTCATCACCGCGCCCATCACGCTGGTGCGCGTGCGGTAGGTGCTGGTCTCCAGGCTGCGGTCGCCGCGCAGGTAATTCATGACGGTGCTGGTCGTGCCCCAGGTGCTGCTCGGGTTCACGAGGCTGCCGACGGCCGCCTCGGTGAAGGCGACGCCGCTGGAGCCGTTGTGGCTGGCGATGACGCGCGTCGACCAGGTGCGTGCATTGAGCAGCGTTGCTGCTGACCAGGTCGACGTGGAGCTGATCACCGCGGTGCTGGTGTTGATGGCGTTGGCGGTCAGGTCGCCGGTCCAGCCCGACGGGTTGTAGCGACCCAGGTAGGCGTAGCCGTCGCTGCGCGACAGGTTCGACGTGCTGACGGCAACGCCGCTCTGCGCGCCGGTCTGGCTCAGGATGTCCAGCAGGCCCGAGCGGATGGCGGCGGCCGTGTTGGTGGTGTCGGTGGCCAGGTACATCTGGCCGCGGCCGTTGATCGTGGCGTGCCAGAGGTCGTCGACCAGCGACGGGTCGTCGCTGACCGGTGTCGTCCAGGTCGGCGCGGTGACGAAGGGGTCGACCGTGTTCGGCCACAGCGAACCCTTCACGCCGAGCGTGATCGCGTAGGTGTTGACGTGCAGGTTGGGGTTCTGGTCGGAGTTCGCTGCCGTCGATGCGCTGAGCGGCACCTTGCCGGCCGCGAGCACGCTGCTGCCGCTGGAGCGCAGCCGGTTCGTGTAGTACGACAGCGCCAGGTCGGCCTGCGTGTTGGCGGCGGTCGTCTGGTACGGCGCGCCGGCGCCGTAAGTCGCCGAGGTGTAGCTCGGCGTGGTGACCGTGCCCAGGTCATTGGCGAAGCCGTCGGTGACGACGAAGGTTGCGTTGCGCTGGCAGGCGTACTGGACGAGGTTGGTGTCGCTGCCGTACTGGTCGCCGATGTGCTTGATCGTGCCCAGCGTCGGCGTGCCGTTGGCCGACATGCCGTTCAGATAGAACTGGCCGGAGACGGCGAGCCGGTTGCTGGCTGCCGCCGTCGCGTCGGCGTCGTACATCGTGATCGACGAGCGGCTGGCGAAGGGCACCACGCCCATGCGCAGCCCGGAGATGTTCTCCAGCACCGAACCCATCGACGCCGCCAGCATCAGCTTGCGCTTGCGGTGGTAGGTGAACCAGTTGGCGAAGTTCTGCAGCTCGTTGGCGTAGGTGCGGCCGCTGGGGTAGGTGGTGACCGTGCTCTTGATCTCGTAGAGCTTGAGCTTGGTCGTGCCGTCGGGTGCTGTGATGCAGGTGGTGCCGTCGACGGTGCAGGTCTCGGCGTACCAGAACGACGCCGGCGTGTAGGGAATCGCTGCCCAGCAGGCCGTGCTTGCGGGCACCGTGACCGCAGCGGTCAACGTGCGCCAGGTGCCGCCGCTGCAGGCGCCCGACGACGTGCTGGACGCCTTGATGTAGGTGCCGATGGGCAGCGTCATGCCCGCCTGCACATAGAACATGTAGCCGTTGCTGGAGAAGTTGGTGCTGCTCGAGCTCCAGCTGCTCGACAAGGCCAGCGTCGGCGTCGAGCTCGACGCGGGGTGCGACTTCGCCGCGCTCGTCGAGGCGGCGCTGTAGGTGGCCGAGGCGCTGCTGACGTAGGCCGGCGACCAGGGGCTGTAGGTCACCGTTGTGTCGTAGTACAGCGGGTTGAAGGTGTGCGAGCGCAGCCAGGCGAACTGCGTCGTCGGCGGCGCGGCCTGGCCGTACCAGTTGTTGTAGGCGTACAGCGCGCCGCCGGTGGCCGTGCCCACCGGCAGCAGGTAGGCATAGGGCACGTAGGTGTCGTTGTAGGTCAGCGGCGCAGTGGTCGAGTTCCAGGACGAGCTGCCGTTCCAGTAGACCAGGCCGGAGTTGGTGTTCAGCAGCACCTCCCAGTCCATCGAGCCCGAATCGTCCATCGCGAAGATGACGTTCGGCTTGGCCAGCACCGAGGCCTTCAGCGGCAGCTGGGCGATGTCGGTGGCCTGCGAGGCCACCGAGCCGAGCAGCCCGCCCAGGGCGAGCAGGGAAGCGGCAAAGCGGACGGCGGATTTCATGGTCTCAGCCTTTGGTGACGAGCGACTGCACCCACGTCAGGGTGCCTTTGGGTCCGGTGACACGCACCGTGATCCGGAACTGCTTCGAGTTCACCGGGTCGAGTAGGGGCCCGCCGCTGCGGCTGTGCATCGGGTCCGGATCCTGCTTGACCAGGCACTGGCGCAGCACGTTCGTCACCGGCGTCGTCGTGCAGGCGCGTTCGGCGACGTAGCGCACGCTGAACTGCAGGCCGCTGGACGAGCCGACCACAGTCTCGGGCGCGGCGGTCCAGTTGACCCCGCTGGGCAGGCCGTTGCTGTCCTTGACCAGCGCGGTGGCCGAATACCAGCTGGAGATGCTGGTGTCTTCGGCCGTCAGGCCGCGCACGGCCACGTAGGCGTTGTTGATGCCGATCTCGCTGGCCTGCAAGGCCGCCTCGTGGTACGCGGCGTTGCCGCTGGCCAGCGTGCCGATCTCGGTGAGTCGGGTCAGTGCCAGGCCGCCGAGCAGCATCACCGACAGCAGCACCAGCACCACCAGCATCGTGACGCCGCGCTGGCGGTGTTTGAGAAGTCCTTGTCCACGCATGGCGGTCACCAGGCCAGGTTGCGCAGCGGCACGATGACCACCGCGGTGCGGTAGCGGTAGCACTGCCAGTCGCTCACGTCGGGTTCGACGTCTTCACCGAACAGCTGCGGCTTGGCGCTGCTGGCTTCGCATTCGCCCGCCTTGTTCAACTTCTCGCGCTGGCTGCTGCGCGTGACCAGGCCGATGCGCAAGGCACGCACGCGGTTGACGTTGTCGCCGGCGACGCTGGCGAAGGTGGCGCCGGTGGCTTTCTGCCAGGCCGACATCGTGGTGTCGGTGCTGCCGCTGGTGGCGCTGACGCCGTACTGCGTGCGGAACGCCATCACGTTGCGCACCAGCACGGCCGAGGTGCCGTCGATCGGGCGTTCCAGCGTCAGGCTGCCGTCGATGACGCGGTAGCGGCTCCATTGCAGCGCACCGAGCAGCGCGACCTCGTCCTTGTCCGACTCCTTGAACGACGGCGTGGTCGTGAAGGCGCCGCCGTTGTAGGCGCCGGTGCTGGCGAAGGTCAGGCTTTGCGCGGTGTCGTCGGTCGAATCGGTGACGGCCGTGATGGTGCGCACGACGCAAGTCTTGCCGGCCACCGCGGGATCCTTGGGCACCAGCAGCACGGCCTTGCCGACATCGGCGCTGGTCACCGGCAGCAGCGACTGCAGGCTGGCCGAGGTGCCGTCGGACGTGCCCTTGAGCAGCACGTTGGCGCCGGCGTCGACGCTGTTGGCGAAGACCACGTCGAGCTGGTCGCTGTTGGTGCCGGCGGTGATGCGCACCGGCGAGAACGACGCCGCGTCCAGCTTCACTGCCGCGCCGACGCTGAGGTCGAGCGCGTAGCACAGGAAGCTGGAGTTGCCGAAGAAGCCGAGGCCGGCGCTGGCCGCGTCGCTCTTGATCGCCGCCAGCGCGGTGGCGGCGTTGACGGTCATACCGCCGCTGCCGACGCCTTGCCGCTGCGAGGCCGAGAACACCGCGGCGCTGCCGGTGGCGGCCAGGCCGACGAGCAGCGCGACCACCAGGCCGACCATGATCTCGACGATGGACACGCCGCGCTGCGCACGCCGGCGCGACGAAGCATCAGGACGATTCATCGGACCTCCGCAGGTCGGTGGTCGCTTCCAGGCGCCGCGTCGCTTCCGACTCCTTGCCCGTCCAGGTGATGATCAGCGTCAGCTGGCGCGTCGTCGCGTTCAGCGTCGACGTTGCGGTGCCGTCCTTCAGCGCGGCCTGCAGCCGCGTCTTCCAGTCATCGGCGATGGCCTTCGCGGTGACACTGCCGCAGGTGCCGCTGGCCGGCAGCGTGTAGCAGTTGCGGTTCAGCGTGTCGATCAGCGCCGAGCTGAGCAGCTCGTCGGCGTACTGCCCGGCCGTCATGCGCGACTGGCTTTCGGTGGCTTGGGCCAGCGCGCGCGCCTGCAGCCGCGTCATGCCGAGCAGGCCGAAGGACAGGATGGCCAGCGCGATCAGGCCGTCGATGAGGCCGAAGCCGCGTGAACGTTTGTGTTTCATGGTCAGCAGCCCGAGAGTTGGTTGCCGCACAGGCGTACCGCGCCGCCGGCGTCGACGCGCAGCCCCGGGCAGCGGTAGTCGCCCGAGCAGGTGACGCCGCTCATCGCCAGATCCACCGAGCCGGCGGTGCCGAAGGGCACCGGGCGGCCTTCGCTGCCGAAGTCGATCGTCGCCGTGCTGGCGCTGACGTTGCCGCTGAAGGCGCGCTCGCGCAGCGTCACCGGCGTTGCGGGCACGCTGCGGTCGATGACCTTGACGGTGCTGCCGCTGGTTTCGAGCCGCACCGTGGTGTTGCGCTTGACCGCTTCGCTCTGCGCCATCAGCGCTTCGCCGTAGAGCAGGTTGCCGTTCTCGCGCAGCCGCGAGTTGGTCGTGTAGTCGGCAAAGTACGGCGCCGCGCTGAGCATCAGGAAAGCGCCAATGGTCAGGCCGACCATCAGTTCGATCAGCGTCAGGCCGCGTTGGTGTTTCGTCAGGTGTCGCATGTGACTCCCTTCGTTGTCCAGCAGTTCGTCGACGGCGTGCCCTTCGGGTGGGCCGTGGTCTTGCGCGTGCCGCTGCTGTCCAGCGTGTAGGTGTAGCCGGCCATCGTTCCCGAACCGGTGGCGGTGGCGGTGAAGGTCTGGCCACTGCTGCCGATGCTGCAGCTGACGGTGAAGTCCTTCGCATCGGGCGCCGTGCCCCAGCAGGCCGTACCGCTGGCGTAGCTGCCGGTGTCCTGGTAGCGCTGCTCGAGCCGGGTGCTGTAGGCCGACAGCGCGTCCAGTGCCACCGGCACGCGGGAGCGTTGCACGTAGGCGCTGTACGAAGGCAGCGCGACGGCGGTCAGGATGGCCACCACGGCCAGGGCCATCATCAGTTCGATCAGCGTGAAGCCGCGGGAATCGCGCATCGGGTGCACCTCCATAGTTCTCGGGCGGTCGAATCCGCCCCGGGCACCTGCGCTGGGGTGGAAAGTCTCCGCGTCGAACGTATGTATCGGCGGGGCGCCGCGCGACTTGAGGGCCGTTACGGCCGCTCCGCTCGTAACGAAAGTAAGCAGGCGGTACAGCCGCTCGTGACTTGCGTCACGCCTGCGCGCCTACTCCGGGCTGCCGAAGAGGTCGGATCCCGGCCGCTGCGGCGGCGCCAGCCCGAGGTGGCGGTAGGCTGCCAGCGTGGCGATGCGCCCGCGCGGCGTGCGCTGCAGGTAGCCCTGCTGGATGAGATAGGGCTCGATCACGTCTTCGATCGTGCCGGCCTCTTCGCCGATGGCCGCGGCGACGTTATCCAGCCCGACCGGGCCGCCGTCGAAGCGGTGGATCACGGCTTCGAGCAGCTTGCGGTCCATCACGTCGAAGCCTTGCGGGTCGACGTCGAGCATCTTCAGCGCCAGGTCGGCCACGCGGGCGTCGATGCGGCCGTCGGCCTTCACCTGAGCGTAGTCGCGCACGCGGCGCAGCAGCCGGTTGGCGATGCGCGGCGTGCCGCGCGAACGGCGTGCGATCTCCAGCGCGCCGGCGGCGTCGGTCGGCACGTTCAGCAGCCCGGCCGAGCGCGTGACGATGCGCGTCAACTCTTCGGCGGTGTAGAACTCGAGCCGGGCGACGATGCCGAAGCGGTCGCGCAGCGGGTTCGTCAGCATGCCGGCGCGCGTGGTCGCGCCGACCAGCGTGAACGGCTGCAGGTCGAGCTTGATCGAGCGCGCGGCCGGGCCTTCGCCGATCATGATGTCGATCTGGTAGTCCTCCAGCGCCGGGTACAGGATCTCCTCGACCACCGGGCTCAGGCGGTGGATCTCGTCGATGAAGAGCACGTCGTTCTTCTCGAGGTTGGTCAGGATCGCCGCCAGGTCCTTCGGCTTTTCCAGCACCGGGCCGGAGGTCTGGCGCAGGTTCACGCCGAGCTCGTTGGCGATGATGTGGCTCAGCGTCGTCTTGCCCAGCCCCGGCGGGCCGAACAGCAGCACGTGGTCCAGCGCCTCGGCGCGGCCGCGCGCGGCGCCGATGAAGATCTCGAGCTGCTCGCGCACCTTCAGCTGGCCGACGTATTCGGCCAGCCCCTTGGGCCGCAGCGCGCGTTCGATCGCTTCTTCGTTCGGCGAAGCGGGCGCAGCGCTGACCACGCGCGCGGGTGCGGTGCCGAAGTCGTCGGTCTTGATCGCCATGGGCCGATTATGACGAGCGGGTAGACTGCGGCCCGCCGTGTCCACCGCCCGCCGCCACCAACGTTTCGCCATCTGGCTTGCGCTCGTCGCGATGGCCGCGATGGTGCTGCTGCCGCCGCTGTCGCATGTGCTGGCGGCGGCGTCCGGCGGTGGCAACGGTTTCGCCGAGGTCTGTACGCCGCAGGGCACCAAGCTCGTCGCGCTGGCCGATGGCGAAACGGCACCTTCCGGCGCCATCCTGCTGCTCGAACACTGCCCGTACTGCACGGCCGCCGCCGGCGCCGTCGGCCTGCCGCCGGCGCCGGTGGCGCTGCTGCTGCTGGTGGCCGCGGGCACGAGCGAGCCGCCGCTGTTCCTGCACGCGCCGCGCACGCTGTTCGCGTGGGCGAGCGCGAATCCACGCGCACCACCGCTGATGACCTGAGCCCTCCTCGACGCGGCTTGCCGGCCTTTCGCCGCGCAGCCGCCTTCGGCCCCGTGCACCGCCCGGGGCGCCTGCTCAGGATTCCATCATGTCCACCTCTTTCCGCCTCGCGCTGGCTGCGGCGTTCGCACTGCCCGTGCACGCGCAAGACAGCGACGCACCCCGGCGCAACGCCGGCGTCGTCGAAATCACCGCCCAGCGCCCGAGTTCGCTGCCGGGCTACATCCCGACCACCGTTGAAGGCATCACCGGCGCCGAGATCGAAACCAAGATCAACGCCAGCGACGCCGAAGACGCGCTGAAGTATTTCCCCAGCCTGCTGGTGCGCAAGCGCTACATCGGCGACTACAACCATGCCGTGTTGTCCAGCCGCGCCTCCGGCACCGGCAACAGCGCGCGTTCGATGGTCTATGCCGACGGCATCCTGCTGTCCAACTACCTCGGCAACGGCGCCGGCTTCACGCCGCGCTGGGGGTTGGTGACGCCGGAGGAGATCGAGCGCGTCGACGTGTTGTATGGCCCGTTTTCGGCGGCCTACCCGGGCAATTCGGTCGGCGCGGTGGTCGACTACGTCACGCGTTTGCCGACGCGCTTCGAGGCCCATGCCACGGCCGGATTCTTCGTCCAGCCTTTCGACCTTTACAACACCCACGAGACCTACACCGGCTGGCAGGCGAGTGCCTCGCTCGGCGACCGCGCCGGCGCTTTCGCCTGGTGGATCGACGTCAACCGGCTCGACAGCGAAGGCCAGCCGCTGACCTTCAGCACCCAGGCCGCGGCGGCGAACGGCGCCGTGCCAGGGCTGGACAAGAACAACCAGCCCTGGTTCATCACCGGTGCCGGCACGATCTATCGCACGCAACAGGACCACGCCAAGCTGAAGCTGGCCTGGGATCCGACGCCGTCGCTGCGCGCGCAGTACACGCTGGGCGGCTGGCGCAATGCCGGCACGGGCCGAGCCGAGAGCTACGTCGGCGGCGCGGCCGGCGACACGTCGCGCGACGAGCAGGCGCACCGCGTGCAGGGCCTGTCGCTGCAGTCGCGCCGCGGCAGCGGCTTCGACTGGACGCTGGCCGCCAGCGCCTACGACTACCTGCGCGACAGCGCTCGCGCGCCGACGTCGGGCGGCGCCGGCCGCACCACCGACCTGCACGGCAGCGGCTGGACGACGCTGGCGGCCAAAGGCTTGTGGCGGCCGGATGCCGCGCACCGCGTCGATGCCGGCGTGCAGCAGGAGCGCTACCAGTGGCGCCAGCGTATCGACAACGCCGCCGACTGGCGCAACGGCGACGCCACCACGCCGGTCAGCAGCTACCGCGGCAATACGCGGCTGCGCAGCCTGTACGCACAGGACGCGTGGACGCTGGATGCCGCCTGGACGGTGGTGCTCGGCGCACGCTACGAACGCTGGGCCGCCTGGGGCGGCGCGAAGAGCAGCGGCACGGTGGCAGCGGTGCCCTTCCAGGACCGCAACGACAGCTGGGTCTCGCCGAAGGCGGCACTCGGCTGGCAGCTGGCCGATGACTGGGCGCTGAAGGTTTCAACCGGGCGCGCCATCCGCACGCCGACGGTGGGCGAGCTGTTCCAGGGCAATGCCGGTACCGACGTGGTCACGAATCCGAACCTGTTGCCGGAGAAGTCGTGGACCACCGAGTTTTCGTCGGAGTGGACGCGCAACGGCCAGCGCCTGCGCACGACGCTGTTCCACGAGAACACGAGCGATGCGCTGTACTCGCAGGCCATCGCCGGCACGAGCCCGGTCGTCAACAGCGTGCAGAACATCGACCGCATCCGAACCGTCGGCGTGGAGACGGCGTTCGATGCCGTCGACGTGGTTCTGAAAGGCTTCGATCTGCAGGCCAGCCTGACCTACGCCGATTCGACCATCCTGGCCAACAGCAGCTATGTCAGCACGCCCGGCGACACCCTCGGCAAGCAGCAGCCGCGCGTGCCGAAGTGGCGCGCCAGCCTGCTGGCCAGCTGGCGTGCCAGCGACGCGCTGACGGCGACCTATGGCCTGCGCTACGGCAGCCGCCAGTACGGCACGCTGAACAACAGCGACCCGAACGGCTTTGCCTACCAGGGCTTCTCGAAGTACTTCAGCACCGATGCCCGCTTGCGCTGGAAGATCGACCAACAATGGAGCGCGGCCTTCGGCATCGACAACCTCAACAACTATCAATACTGGAATTTCCACCCCTACCCGCAGCGCACCTACAGCGCCGAAGTCAAACTCGACCTGTGAAGCCGCTTGCGGTTGAACAACGTATTCCTGCCTGGAGCCCCTGGATGAAGACCTCTCTCGCCGCCGCCGTGCTGTTGCTTGCCGCCGCCGCGGCCCCCGCGCAAACCACCGTCAAGGACGCCTGGGTGCGCGGCACCGTCGCGCAGCAAAAGGCCACCGGCCTGTTCGCATCGATCACGTCGGCCCAGGGCGGCCGGTTGGTGGCGCTGTCGTCGCCGGCCGCCGGCATCGTGGAAGTGCACGAGATGGCGATGGAAGGCAGCGTCATGAAGATGCGGGCCGTCAGCGGCGGCCTGGAGCTGCCGGCGGGCAAGACCGTCGAGCTCAAGCCCGGCGGCTACCACGTCATGCTGATGGACCTGAAGCAGCCGCTGAAGGCCGGCCAGCTGGTGCCGGTGACGCTGGTCGTCGAAAGCGCCGACAAAAAGCGCGAGACGCTGGAGCTGAAGGTGCCGGTGCGCGCGCTCGGCAACTAGTACTGCGTTCCGCCAAACCGCTTACATGAAATCGCGTCTTCGTCCGCCATGCGTCGTTGCAAATCCTCGCCATAGCTACGGCTATGGCTGCGGTTTGCGCCTAGCCTGACGAACGAATCCATCGATTTCATTTGTAATCGGTTTGGCGGAACGCAGTACTAGGCGATCTTCAGATCCGGTGCCGGATCGACCACGCCACCAGCTCGGCTGCGTTGCGCAGGCCAAGCTTGCGCGCGATGTTCTCGCGGTGCTTGCGCACGGTGTGCTCGGAGATGCCGAGTTCGTAGCCGATGAACTTGCTCGACATGCCGCGCGCCACGCGCCCGGCGATGTCGATTTCGCGCAGCGTCAGCGCTTCGCGCTGGGCTTCGGCTTCGCGGTCGAACACGCCGGCCAGCTCGGCGCTGACGTGGTAGCCGCCGGCGGCCACGGTGTTCAGCGCCGTCAGCAGCGCGTCGGCATCGTCGGTCTTCAGCAGGTAGCCGTGGGCGCCGAATGACAGCGCGGCGCGCACCGAGGCCGGGTCCTGCCGCGCGGTGACGACGAGCACGCGCGTGGCCAGCTTCTCGGCGTCGATGGCCTGCATCACGTCGAGCCCGTCGAGCTGCGGCATGCCCAGGTCGAGCAGCAGCACGTCGGGCTTCAGTTCGCGCACCAGACGCAGCGCGGTGGCGCCGTCGCCGGCTTCGGCGAGCCAGCGCAGGTGCGGCTCGCGCGAGATGACGAGCTTCATGCCCTGGCGCACCAGCGCATGGTCCTCGGCAACCACGATGCTAATCTCGGCGCTTTCCATGCTGGCAACATAACATGAGCGTTGCACTGTCCGTCGACCAGGCCGACGACGAACAGACCATCCGCCGCGAACTGCTTGGCGTGATGCTGGCGCAGAACCGCACCGCACTGGCCGGCAATGTCGCCATCGGCCTCACCACCGCCGCCGTGCTGCTGGGTTCGGGCGTCGGCGAAGGCGTGGCGCCGTGGCTTGCGGCGATCGCGCTGCTGGTGCTGGTGCGGGCCCGCTATGCCCGCGAGCTGGCACCGCGGCTGGCCACGCTGGACGCCGCCGGCCTGGCCGCCGCCGAGCGCCACCTGACGCAGTTGATTGCGGCCAGCGGCCTGGCCTGGGGCGTGCTGCCCTGGCTCAGCTACCACGGCAACAACGCCTTCGTCGACTTCTTCAGCGTCGCCATGCTCGTCGGCATGACCGCCGGCGCGGTCAGTTCGTCGGCCGCGTTGCCGCGTGCGATGCAGTGCTACGTGCTGGCCGCCTTCGTGCCCTTCATCGTCAAGTCGGCGCTCATCGGCGGCCTGGTCTACCTGGCCGGCGGGCTGACGATCGTGTTCTCGATCTTCGTCATGTTCGCGTTCAGCCGCAGTAGCCACCGCGCACTGCGCAACACGCTGGTCGTGACGCGGCAGAACGCGCGCCTGGCCGAAGCGCTGCGCCGCGAGCGCGACGCGGTGCAGGCGACGATGCGCGCCAAGGACCTGTTCCTGGCCGGCGTCACGCACGACCTGCGCCAGCCGGTGCACGCGCTCGGCCTGTACCTGCGCTACCTGCGCTCGCTGCGCAGCGACGAGCTGTCGCCGCAGGCTGTGGAAGCGCTGTGCGCGCCGATGGACACTGCGATGCGCGCGATGAGCGGCCAGCTGTCGCGCCTGCTCGAACTGTCGCGGCTGGAAGCCGGCGAGGCCCGCGTCTCGCTGCGCGGCATCGACGTGGCCGAGGTCTTCCAGGCGGTGGAAGCGCAGTTCGGCGCGACGGCGCGCGAGAAGGGCCTGCGCCTGCGCCTGCGCGCCGCCGCAGCCGGCCCGCTGCACAGCGACCCGAAGATGCTGCAGTCCATCGTCGACAACCTGGTCTCCAACGCGCTGCGCTATACGGATGCCGGCGGCGTGCTGCTGGCCGCGCGGCGTTGCGCCGGCGCGCTGCGGCTGGACGTGTTCGACACCGGGCCCGGCATCGCGGCCGAGCTGATCCCGCAGCTGTTCATCGCCTACCGCCGTTTCGACGACCGCAAGAGCCGCCACGACGAAGGCCAGGGCCTGGGCCTGGCGCTGGTGCGCAAGCAGGCCGACCTGCTCGGCCACGTGCTGCAGGTGCGTTCGGTGCCGGGCCGCGGCAGCTTGTTCTCGCTGACCGTGCCGCTGCTGGCGCAGCCGTGAAAATGCCCGCATGCCGATCCAAGCCCTGCTGCTCGTGTTGTTTGCCGCCCTGCTGCACGCCACCTGGAACATCGCCGCCAAGAAGGCCGGCGGCGACCACCGCTTTGCGCTGATCGGCGCGCTGCTGGTCTGCGTGCTGTGGGCGCCGCTGGCGCTGTGGTTCGGCTGGCGCGAACTGCCGCGCTGGGGCCTGGCGGCGTGGAGCGTGGTGGCGGCCAGCGCCGTCCTTCACGTGCTGTACTTCACGACGCTGTTGCGCGGCTATCGTGAAGCCGATCTGACCGTGGTCTACCCGGTGGCGCGCGGCAGTGCGCCGCTGGCGACATCGGGTGCTGCGGTGCTGCTGCTGGGTGAACCGCTGGGCCTGGCCGGCGCGCTCGGCGTGTTGGCGGTCTGCGGGGGCGTCTTCCTCATCGCCGGCGGGCCTGGCATCTGGCGCGCCGCGCACGACCAGCAGTGCATGCGCGCGGGGCTGCGCTGGGGTGCGCTGACGGGGCTGCTGATCGCCGGCTACAGCGTCGTCGACGGGATGGCCGTCAAGGTGCTGCTGGTGAGCCCGCTGCTGCTGGACTACATCGGCAACCTGCTGCGCGTGCCCTTGCTGCTGCCCGGCGTCTGGCGCGACCGGCCCGGCTTCGCACAGGCCTGGCGCACGCAATGGCGGCACGCGCTGGTGGTGGCGGTGCTCGGCCCGCTGGGCTACATCGCGGTGCTGTACGCGGTGACGCTGGCGCCGTTGTCGCACGTGGCGCCGGCGCGCGAGGTGTCGATGCTGCTGGCCGCGCTGCTGGGCGGCAAGCTGCTCGGCGAAAGAGACCGCGGTTTGCGCATCGCCGGCGCGGCCTGCATCGCCGGCGGCGTGGCGGCGTTGGCGCTGGGCTGAAACTACAGCGCGACGCGCAGGCTCAGGCGCAGCGTGCGCGGCTCGGCCGGGTGCACGTGCACGTCCGCCGCCGCCGGCCGGCCGGGCGGCTGCGATTCGTAGAAGTACTGGATGTCGTCGACCGGGCGGTCGAACAGGTTGAAGACATCGAGCGTCGCTTCGACCTTGTCGCCGAACTTGCGGCCGACGCGCAGGTTGCTCGTCAGCGACGACTTCGAACGCACGCTGTTGTCTTCGACCAACGCGCCGCTGCCGAGGTAGCGCCATTGCAGGCTCGCCGACCAGGGACCGAGCTCGCGCAGCGTCGCCGCGAGCGACGCCACCTTGTCGACGGCGTTCGGGATGCGGTCGCCGTTGGCGAAGCGGGCATGCGTCCAGGCGAAGTCGGCGTCGAGCAGGAACCACGGCGCCGGCACATAGCGGTTGTTCCACTCGACGCCGCGGCGGCGGCTGGCGGCGCTGGCCTCGGTGGCGCCGGCGTCGCCGACGTAGACCAGCTCGGAGTCGAAGTCCAGCTTCCACAGCGCGAGCGAGCTCTGCAGCCCGGGCAGCGCTTCGCTGCGCGCGCCGATCTCGTAGCCGGTGGACGCCACCAGCGGCGGTACGCGGTCGACGGCGTCGCCGGTCTTCGGGTCGACCGCCGCCGTGCTGCCGCGTGCGTCGTTGCTGTGGAAGCCGCGGCCGGCGTTGAAGAAGAACTCGGTCTTTGCAAACGGCCCGGCCACCAGCGCCAGCTTCGGCGACAGCTGCGAGCCGCTGGCGCGGCCCGAGTTGGCGGCCAGCGTCAGGCTGTCGACCGACGCGCGCAAGGCATCGGCGCGCAGCCCGAAGACGCCGCGCAGCAGCGGCGTGAACTCCAGCGCCGTCTGGCCCCAGGCGCCGGCCAGCGTCTCGCGCACCTGGTCGTCACGCGTGGGGTCGCCGATGAGGGCGCGCGCCTCGGTGTCGAACAGGCCGACACGGATGCGATCCCGGCGCAGCTGCAGGCCGAACTCGCTGCGGGCGTTCAGCCCGGCCAGCGTGTGGCCGAAGGCGTGGCTGGCTTTCAAGCCGTAGCTGCTGCGCTCGTCCTGCTGCGAAAACTGGTCGCCGGTGGCCGGCCGCTCCAGCGCGTAGGTGAAGTTCGAGAACAGCTTGAGTCGGTAGCGCATCGCGAAGGCCGAGACCTTGCTCGTGCTGTTCTCGCCCTGGCTGTGCCATTCGCCGGACAGGCTGCTCCGCGAGGTGTTGCCGCCGTCGGTCGGGTCCAGCGAATCGAAGCGGCCGATCGTGCCGTCGGCGATGAGGCTCTGCGGCACCTGGTCGGTGGCTGTCCAGCGCGCGCTGTAGCCCATCAGCGAAGCGCTCCAGCCGCTGGCCGCGCTGCCGCCGCTGGCCGTGAAGACGCCGTTGCTCTTGTGCAGGTTCTCCGGCACCGTCCACGGGCCGTCGTTGCGCGCCAGCTCGACGGCGCCGAGCAGTTGCACGCCGCCGGCCTCGGCCGAGCCGCCGAATACGCCGCGCTGGTAGCCATGGCTGCCGAGCGTGAGCTGGCCGAAGGATTCGTCCAGGCGCTGCCGGTAGGCGATGTCGGCCGAGCCGGCCGAAGCGAAGTCGCCACCGCTGGCGAAGTACGGGCCCTTGCGGTATTCGATGCGCTGGACGAGTTCGGGGATCAGGAAGTTCAGGTCGGTGTAGCCCTGGCCATGGCCGTGCGTAGGCATGTTCACCGGGATGCCGTTGACGGAGGTCGCGAAGTCGGTGCCATGGTCGAGGTTGAAGCCGCGCAGGAAGTACTGGTTGGCCTTGCCGTCGCCCGAGTGCTGCGTGACGATGAGGCCGGGCACGAACTCGAGCACCTCGCCGGGCCGCAAGGCCGGCCGGCTTTTCAGCAGCGCGGCGTTGATGACGCCTTGCGACGCGGCGTCGGTTGTGCCGATGGCGTTGTCGTAGTGGCCGGTGATCTCGATCGTCGTGCCGGTCGTGCCTTGTGCCGCCGCCAGTGTGGCGGCCAGCGATGCAGCTGCAGCCGTCAGCCTACGAATGTGTTGATTCTTCATACTTGCGGGTGATCGATCGGACCGGCTGCGGCGCTCAGACCCTCTCTACGCGCCGTGCACCGACCCGGATGCGCGCCAGTGCGCAGCCGCACGCCAGCAGCGCAGCGGCCGCGGCGAGCAGGCCCAGCGCCGTGCCCCAGCCATCTGGCCCCGGCGACAGCCGCCGTGCCGCGCCGATGGCGGCCAGCAGCAGGCTGAAACCAGCCACGGCCGCGCTCATCAGGCGCGAGGCCCGTACCGCCGTGCGGTCGGCGCGGGCGATCAGGCGGCCGATCCACCAGCCGTTCAGGCCGTCGACGAGCAGCATGCCCAGCACGAACAGCGCGCCCAGGCCCAGTGCGGCCGGCAAGCCGGGCCCGCCCGCCACGCCGAACAGGGCGGCCAGGCTGACGGTGTCGAAGGACAGCGCGAACAACAGGCCGACCAGCGCGACCGTAACCGGATGGCCGGCGCGCTGCAGGCGGCCGAGCAAACGCCCCTGGATCCCGAGCACGGCCACCGCCTCGCCCGGCGCCGCGGCGAGCAGTGCACGCAGGTTGGCGATGCCCAGTGCGGCGAGGAAGCCGATCGAGACCCAGGCGCCCAGCGCGTCGAGCCAGGGCGGCGCGGCGACGTGCCGGCTGGCCAGCGCCACCAGCGCCGAGATCGCCAGCACGGCGGCGCCATGGCCGAGCGCGAAGAGCACGCCGCACCAGCGCGCGAAGGCGGGCCGGCGCAGCGCGTTCAGCCGCGTCAGGCCGTCGATGGCGGCCAGGTGGTCGGCGTCCAGGCCATGGCGGAGGCCGAGCGCGAAGACGAGTGCGGCGAGCGCGCTGGTTTCAGTCGGCAGGTCGAGCATATGAAGACTCTAGCAGTCTTCATACGACGGCCTAGTGACGCGGTCGCAGGTGCTTATGCAGCCGGCCGTCGGCGTGGCGGTGTTCCTGCGCCGCGTCGGCGACGATCAGGTTCAGCGCGCCGTGGTGCACGCCGCGCTCGGCCGTCACCGCATCGGCGAAGCGGCGCACGGCAACCGCCGGGCCGCGCAGGATCACGGTCTCGATGCAGTGTTCGTGGTCCAGGTGGGCGTGCATCGTCGACACGGTCAGGTCGTGCTGCTGGTGCTGCAGCGCGAGCAGGCGTTCGGCCAGTTCGCGCTCGTGGTGGTTGTAGACGTAGGACAGGCAGGCCACGCAGCCGGTCTTCGGGTCGGCGCTTTCGCGCTCGCGGTCGAGGTGGCCGCGCAGCAGGTCGCGCACGGCTTCGCTGCGGTTGCCGTAGCCGCGTTCGGCGATCAGGCGGTCGAACTCCTCGGCCAGGCGGTCGTCGAGCGAGATGGTGAAGCGCTGCAATGCCGGCTCCTACTTGTTCAAGGCCTTCAGCGCCAGCTTGATGCCGTCGCTGACGCCGACGTCGGCCGGCAGCGACTTCAGCGCCGCCTGCGCTTCGCGCTCGTTGTAGCCCAGCGCCATCAGCGCCTGCACGATGTCGTTCTGGTTGTCGGTGGCGGCGGAACTGGGCAGCGCCAGGTCGGGTGCCAGCTTGTCTTTCAGTTCGAGCAGCAGCCGTTCGGCGGTCTTCTTGCCGATGCCGGGCACCTTCACCAGGCGCGCGCTGTTCTGCTGCGCCACGGCCTGCGACAGCTCGGTGACCGACAGGCCCGACAGGATGCCCAGCGCCGTGCGCGGGCCGACGCCGCTGATCTTCACCAGCAGCCGGAAGGTGGTGCGTTCGCCGGCGGTGAGAAAGCCGAACAGCTGTTGCGCGTCTTCGCGCACGACGAAGTGCGTCAGCAGCGCAACACGTTCGCCCAGGCCGGGCAGGTTGTAGAAGGTGCTCATCGGCACGTCGACTTCGTAGCCGACGCCGCCGACATCGATGAGAACCCCGGGGGGCGATTTCTCCGCCAGCGTGCCAGTGATGCGTCCGATCATGGACGCATTATGGTTTCGCGTTGGTGCCTTAGCGGAACAGCCCCATGCGCTGCGCTTCCAGCGCGGCTTCGGCGCGCGAGCTGACGTTCAGCTTGCGGTAGATCTGCTTCACGTAGTCGGCGATGGTGTGGCGGCTCAGGCCCAGCTGCACGCCGATCTCGGGCAGCGTGTAGCCCTTGGCCACGCGCAACAGGACTTCGCTTTCGCGGTCAGTCAGCGACACGTGCGGCAGCGTCGACGGCTGTGGCTTGGCCTTGGCGCTGAAGTAGGCCATGACGCGGCGCGCGATGCTCGGGCTCAGCGGCGGTTCGCCCTGGCTGATGCGTTGCAGCTGTTCGGTGATCAGCTCGCGCGGCTGCTCTTTCAGGATGTAGCCGAAGGCGCCGGCTTGCAGCGCCGGGAACAGGTGCTCGTCGTCGTCGTGGATCGTGACGACCACGCTCTGCGCTTCGGGCTGCACGTCGCGCAACTTGGTCACGACGTCGACGCCGCTGCCGTCGGGCAGGCCGAGGTCGATGAGCGCCAGGTCGAACTTCACCGCCGACACCAGCGAGATCGCATCGTGAACGCGCGCGCTCTCGGAAATCTGTGACGCCGGGAAGACCTGCAGCACCAGCTTGCGCAGCCAGGCCCGTATCTCAGGCAGGTCTTCGAGCAGCAGAATATTCTTCATGAGAGGCACTTGAAAGACCCAGAAACTTATGCTAGCAGTCTGTGGGTGCCTTAGGGTTGAACCTCCAGCGCACGATCGAGCGGAACCGTGAGACGTATCACGGTTCCATAGCCGGGGCCGGACTCGACCAGGCACTGCCCCTGCAATTGCTTGGCGCGGTGCTTCATGCTGGCCATGCCGTGGCCGCGATCGAGCCGGCCGTCGAGTTCGAGCGGGATGCCTTCGCCGTTGTCCTGCACGACGAGCTGGAAGTCGCCTTCGGCGACGCGGCAGGCGATCGAGCAATTCGACGCGCCGCTGTGCTTGATGATGTTGCTGGTGGCTTCGCGCAGGATGCGCGTGGTCTGCACGTAGGCGCGCGCCGACAGCGTCTGCGGCAGGTCGTCGGGGGCCGACCACTCGCCTTCGATGCCGGCCTGCGCGAGCCGGTTCACGACCTCGGCGCGCCAGTCGCCCAGCGCATCCGCCAGCTTCACCGGCTTGCCGGTCAGGCCGCGCACCGACAGGCGCATCTCTTCCAGCGCTTCGCGTGCCAGCGTCGAGATGCGCTCCGAGTCGCTGGTGTGCACGATGGTCAGCAGCTTGGCGCCGAGGTCGTCGTGCAGGTCGGCGGCTATGCGCTTGCGCTCGCGTTCGGTGATCTGCTCGACACGCAGTTCAGACAACTGGCGGAAGTTGCGCTCGATCTCGGCGCTGGCTTCGCGCACGCGCTGTTCGAGATGCGCCTTGCCGAGTTCGGCCTCCTGCAGCGCGCGGCCGTGCTGCTGCACCAGGCGCAGGCCGACCACGACGAACATGATCGGCGTCACCAGCTGCGCCAGTTGCGCCGCCACCGGGCGCGTGCCCTGCTGCTGCGCGAAGAACTCGATCAGGCCGGCCAGCGCCAGCGCCGACAGCATCGCGGCCATCAGCCAGAAGCCGCGCGAGCGCGTGTGCCAGTGCGTGCGCAGGTAGAAGGCCGCAGCGGCGGTGACTTCGAGCGCGAGCACGAAGTACCAGATGCTGGCCACCGCATGCAGCCGGTGCGGGCCGGCCAGCACCAGCGTCAGCGGCATCAGCGCGCATTGCAGCGGCAGCAGGCGGTCGACCAGGGTGTGCCGCCAGCGCGCGTAACGCAGCAGGAACTGCACGCCGGCCAGCGTGATGAAAGCCAGCATCGAGCACAGCAGGAACTCGACCACCGTGTTCTCGAGCGGCAGCGTGCGCAGCCACAGGCGCGCGTCGATGATGGCCCAGCCAACCGACAGCGCGCCGAAGTACGCCAGGTGGCTTTCGCGCCGGTTGATGAAGCCGAGCACGAACATGAAGCCGCCCATCAGCAGCAGCGTCGCGCCGATGGCCTGCGGCAACGCGACGTTGAGCGTGGTGCGCCAGGCGTGCTGCGACGCCAGCACCGACTGCGGCCCGATCTCCAGCGCCGACAAGCCGCCGGAGCGTGCACGCGAGCCCACTTCGGCCAGGCGGTGGCCGACGACCTTGATGTCGATGGTGTTCAGCCCGGGCGCGACCAGCGCTTCGGGCAGCGGCACCAGCTGCGGGTGGTTGCAGTTGTTCGTCAGCGGCTCGTCCATGCGGCCGCCGCTGTGCACGAGCTGGCCGTTGAGGTAGACCTCGAGGTTGGTGCAGGCGTGCTTGATGAACAGCGCCGCCAGCTCGCCCGGCGCGATCAGGCCCGTGGCCTGGAAGCCGACGCGATACCAGACCGGCCCGCCGCTGCCCGAGCGCGTGCGCGCCCAGTCGTCGGGCAGTGCCACGCTGCGCGCCGGCGCGTCGGCGGGGAAGGCGCGGCCGCCGCCTTCGGCGGCCAGCGCCGACGTGATGCGCAGGCCTTGCGCGGCCGCCGGCAGCGCGGCGCCGGCAAGCAGCCAGCACAGCAGGAAGTGGACGAGGTGGAACGGCAGGCGCGGCATGGCGGCAGATTCTGCGGCATGGTCGCTGCCCGCCGGCGCTGCGACAATCCCCTTCCCGTGGACCCCTGCACGCCACCCGCTTGATTCGCCGCCACACCCTCGCGCCCGCCGACAACCGCCGCCTGGCCCACCTGTGCGGGCCGCTCGACGCCCACTTGCGCAGCATCGAAGCGGCGCTGGCCGTCACGCTGGCGCGGCGCGACGACAGCTTCCGCATCGAAGGCGCGCCGGCGGCGGCCGAGAGCGCCGCGCTGCTGCTCGACGCGCTGTACGCGAAGGCCGAGCGGCCGATCGGCGAACGCACGCTGCAGCTGGCCATCGCGCAAGCCCAGACCCAGGCTTCGGCGCCCGACAGCGACGACATCGTGCTGCACACGCGCCACGCCGACCTGAGCGGCCGCACGCCGAACCAGGTGCAGTACCTGCGCCAGATGCTGGACCACGACATCACCTTCGGCGTCGGCCCGGCCGGCACCGGCAAGACCTTTCTCGCCGTCGCCTGCGCGGTCGACGCACTGGAACGCCACGGCGTGCAGCGCATCGTGCTGACGCGGCCGGCTGTGGAGGCCGGCGAACGCCTGGGCTTCCTGCCCGGCGACCTGGCGCAGAAGGTCGACCCCTATCTGCGCCCGCTGTACGACGCGCTGTACGACCTGATGGGTTTCGACCGCGTCACCAAGGCCTTCGAGAAAGGCCTGATCGAGATCGCGCCGCTGGCCTTCATGCGCGGGCGCACGCTGAACCACGCCTTCGTCATCCTCGACGAAGCGCAGAACACCACGCGCGAACAGATGAAGATGTTCCTGACCCGCATCGGCTACGGCAGCCGCTGCGTCGTCACCGGCGACGTGAGCCAGATCGACCTGCCCAAAGGCATGCCCAGCGGGCTGGTCGACGCGCGCCAGGTGCTGGACCGCGTCAACGGCATCGCTTTCACCGATTTCACCGCCGCCGACGTCGTGCGGCACCCGCTGGTGGCGCGCATCGTCGAGGCCTATGACGCGGCGCGGGCCGCGGAATGAAGCCGGCGCTGACGCTGTCGCTGCAGTTCGCCGACGCCCGCCACCGCGAACACCTGCCCCGGCACCGCGTCGTGCGCTGGATCCGCGCTGCGCTGGCGGCGCCGGGGCAGATCACGGTGCGCATCGTCGGCGCCGACGAAGGCCGGGCGCTGAACCGCGACTACCGCGCCAAGGATTACGCGACCAACGTGCTGACCTTCGACTACGAGCATGAGCCGGTGGTCGTGGCCGATCTGATCCTGTGCGCGCCGGTGGTGGCCGAAGAAGCGCGTGAGCAGCGCATCCCGCTCGAAGCGCACTACGCGCACCTGCTGGTGCACGGCACGCTGCACGCGCAAGGGTACGACCACGAAGCCGATGCGGAAGCGGAAGGCATGGAAGCGCGCGAAAGCGAGATCCTGCTCGGCCTGGGCTTCAGCGATCCGTACCTGAAGCCGCCGCCGGCTTGAGCAGCACGGCGGCAATCGCCAGCACCATCAGCAGCATCGCTGCGAAGTCCTGCCAGTGCAGCGCTTCGCCCAGCCACAGCGCGCCCGAGAACGTGCCCAGCACGGGGATCAGCATGACGCTGATCGAGCTGGCCACCGGCGGCATGTTGCGCGCCAGGTAGAACCACGCCGCCTGCGCGAAGGCGAACACGCCGATGGCGTTGTAGCCGATGGCCCAGGCCACGTGCGGCGCCGGCAGCATCCAGCGATCACGCTCGAACAGCAGCGCCAGCACGCACAGCACGACCGTGGTCAGCGCGGTCATCCAGAACGCCACCGTCAGCAGCGGCACCGGCATCGTCGAGCGGCGCAGCCGGTGCGTGCCGTAGGCCCAGACGCAGGCCGCCACCAGCATCGCCGACGCCGCCAGCGGCGCGCCGCCGAGCTTGCCGAACTCGTGCATCAGCAGCAGCACGATGCCGAGCCCCGAAGCCGCGACGCCGACACCCTGGCGCAGGCTGAAGCGGTCACCGAACACCAGCACGCCCCACAGCGCCGCGAAGATCGGCATCGAGTAACCCAGGATCGCCGTGCGCCCCGAACTGAGTTGCTGCAGCGCGACGATGACGACGACGTGCCAGACGATCATGTTCGGCAGCGCCAGCCGCACCAGCGCGGCCCAGTGTTCGCGCGGCAGGGCCAGCGGCACCTTCATCAGCACCAGCGCGGCGGCCAGCACCGGCAGGCCGAACAGCATCGACAGCGCGCGGAAGCTCAGCGGCGGATACGGCGCCGGCGCACCCGGCCAGCCGCTGACGCCGATCTTCATGATCGGCCAGTTCACGCCCCACACCAGCGTCAGCAGCACCAGAATGCCGAGCTGCCGTCTCGTCGTGGTCATCGCTTCATCGGTGTTGGGTGCCGAGGTAGCGCTTGCGCCAGAAGAATGCGGCCAGCCCGACGCCGACCATCACCATCACCACCGCCGCGGTCCAGAAACCGGCGTCGCTGTGGATCAGCGGCAGGAAGTCGAAGTTCATGCCGAAGAAGCCGGTGATCAGGTTCAGCGGCAGGAACACCGCCGTCAGCACCGTCAGCGTGCGCATGATGTCGTTGGTGCGGTGGCCGAGCATCGAGAAGTGCATCTGCACCGCGCCTTCGGCCGCCTGTTCGAGCCGGCGCACGTGCGACAGCACGCGCTCGATGTGTTCCAGCACGTCGCGCGAGCGCACGCGCAGCACCTCGCGTTCGCGCCGCGCCTGGGCGTCGGGCTCGTCGGGCCATTCGTCGAGGCCGTCGATCCATTCCTGCACGGCGCTGCGCTGGTCTTCGCAGGTGTCTTCCAGCAGATGTAGCGAATTGCGCGATTCGAGCAGCAAGGCCCAGTCGCCGAAGCGGCTCTTCGGGTCCAGTAGCTGCTGCTGCAGGTAGGCAAGCTGGCGCGTCAGCAGGCGGCGCAGGTCGAGGTAGCTGTCGACCATGTGGTTGACCATGCGCAGCATCAGGTCGGCCGGGCTGGCCGGCAAGCGTGCACCGGCGCCGGCCAGGCGCTGCGCGAAGTAGTCGCGCACGACGCAGTCGGTCGGGTGCACGGTGATCAGCACGCGGTCGAACACGGCAAAGCCGACCGGACTGGTGTCGATCGACGCCAGCGCCTTCTTCGCCGAAGCCAGCGTGCCGTGCACGTCGTCGACGAAGAGTTCGGCACTGCCCGGGCTGGCGGCCAGGCGGCGGAACACCAGCAGGTCGTACCAGGACGTGTAGTCGAAGTGGCTCGGCAGCTGGTTGTTCAGCAGGTCCGAGACATGCAGGTCGACCAGCGCGCCGACGCCCCAGCGCTGCAACGCGGCCTGCAGCTCGGCGGCGCCGAGTTCGAATTCGCGCCGCGCGCTGCCGATCCAGATGAAGCCGCCCGCCGGCAGCGCTTCGGGCCGGGCCGCGAGTTCGACGATGCCGTCGCCGCCGACGTGGAAGACGCGCATCAGCGCTCTTGGAGCTTTCTGGCTGCGTCGAGCGCGAAGTACGTCAGCACGCCATCGGCCCCGGCGCGCTTGAAGGCCAGCAGCGTTTCCATCATCACGGCGTCGTGGTCGAGCCAGCCGTTGGCGGCGGCGGCCTTCAGCATCGCGTACTCGCCGCTCACCTGGTAGGCGAAGGTCGGCATGCGGAACTCGTCCTTCACGCGGCGCACGATGTCGAGGTACGGCAGGCCCGGCTTGACCATCACCATGTCGGCGCCTTCGGCGATGTCGAGCGCGACCTCGCGCAAGGCTTCGTCGCTGTTGCCGGGGTCCATCTGGTAGACCTTCTTGTCGCTCTTGCCGAGGTTGCCGCTGGAGCCGACGGCGTCGCGGAACGGGCCGTAGAAGGCGCTGGCGTACTTGGCGCTGTAGGCCATGATGCGGGTGTGGATCAGCCCGCATTCTTCGAGCGTGCTGCGGATGGCGCCGATGCGCCCGTCCATCATGTCGCTGGGCGCGACGATGTCGACGCCGGCCTCGGCCTGCACCCGCGCCTGCTGGCGCAGCACGGCCACGGTCTCGTCGTTGAGGATGTAGCCGGTGGCGTCGAGCAGGCCGTCCTGGCCATGCGTGGTGAACGGGTCGAGCGCGACATCGGTCAGCAGCCCCAGGCCCGGAAAGCGCTTCTTCAGCTCGCGCACGGCGCGCGGCACCAGGCCTTCGGGGTTGGTGGCTTCGCGGCCGTCGGGCGTCTTCAGCGACGGCTCGATCACCGGGAACAGTGCCATCACCGGCACGCCCAGCCGCACGCAGTCTTCGGCCACCGAGAACAAGCCGTCGAGGCTGCGCCGCTGCACGCCGGGCATGCTGGCAACGTCCTGCACCTGGCCGCTGCCGTCGAGCAGGAACACCGGCAGGATCAGGTCTTCGGCGGCGAGGCGATTTTCGCGCACCAGCGCGCGGGTGAAGGCGTCGCGGCGCAGGCGGCGCGGGCGGCTGGCAGGGTAGGGCGGCGGGGTGCGCAAGACGAATCCTTGGCGGCGACGACAAGTGGCGTAAACGAGAGCTATACCGTCTGGCGCTTGTCGTATCACTCTGCTAAAGTAGTCATCGAATGATAGCCGCAAGGTGGTCATTCCCTGCTTTTCCTCCCTGAGCAGGTGCCTTACCGTGATGACAGCGATAAGGCTTCCCGGCCCCGGCTCATGTCGGGGCCTCTTTTATTCAGCCCGCCATAATGACCCGATGGGATACCTCTGGGTCAAGGCCTTCCACATCGTCTTCGTGGCGAGCTGGTTCGCGGGACTGTTCTACCTGCCACGGCTGTTCGTCAACCTGGCCACCGTGCCGGCCGACAGCCATGCCGAGCGCGAGCGCCTGCTGCTGATGGCGCGCAAGCTGTACCGCTTCTCGAGCCTGCTGATGATTCCGGCGCTGGCGCTGGGCCTCTGGCTCTGGCTCGGCTACGGCATCGGCCGCGGTCCGGGCAGCGGCTGGCTGCATCTGAAGCTGCTGCTGGTGCTGGGCGCGATCGGCTACCACCATGCCTGCCGTTCGCTGCTGCGCCAGTTCGAGCAGCTCGCCAACCGGCGCAGCGAGAAGTGGTACCGCGTGTTCAACGAGAGCGCGGTGCTGTTGTTCGCCGCGATTGTCGTGCTGGTGGTGGTCAAGCCCTTCTGACCATGCGCGGCTGACAGGCAGATGGCTTCGCCACGCCATCGCAGCTCGGCCAGCCCGCTGGCGCTGGCCTGGGCCGCGCTGGTGCTGTACGCGAGCCTGTTCCCGTTCGCCGGCTGGCACTGGCCGCCGGGGCAGTCGTTCGCGACCCTGCTGGTGCTGCACTGGCCGCCGTGGATCGACGTGTTCGACAACTGGGCCAACTTCGTCGGCTACCTGCCGCTGGGCGTGCTGCTGCTGATCGCCGCGCGGCGCAGCGGCTGGGGGCGTTGGCGGTCGCTGCTGCTGGCCGTGCTGGCGCCGTCGCTGTTGTCGTATTCGACCGAGGTGACGCAGACCTTCCTGCCCGGCCGCCACCCGTCGCTGAAGGACTGGACGCTGAACACGCTGGGCGCCGGCGGCGGCGCCTTGCTCGGTGCCGCATTGCACCGGCTCGGCGCCATCGACCGCTGGCATGCCGTCCGGCAGCGCTGGTTCGTCGCGCAGAGCGCCGGCGCGCTGGCGCTGCTGGCGCTGTGGCCGCTGGGCCTGCTGTTCCCGGCGCCGGTGCCGCTGGGCCTGGGCCAGATCGGCGAGCACCTGCGTGACCTGCTCATCGAAGGGCTGGACAACGTACCCTGGGCCGACGGGCTGTACGAGCTGCTGGCGGCGTCGGGGCCGCCCAGCGACCGGCTGTGGCCGCTGACCGAAGGCACGATCTCGGCGCTGGGGCTGCTGGCGCCTTGCCTGGTGGCCTACACCATCGTCGCGCCGGGTTGGCGGCGCGTCGCGCTGGTGGTCGGCGCACTCGGCCTGGCGGCGCTGGCGATGACCTTGTCGACCTTGCTGAACTTCGGCCCGCAGCACGCGCTGGCCTGGCTGACGCCGGTGACCTTGCGGGCGCTGCTGGCGGCGTCGGGCCTGGCGGCGCTGCTGGCGCCGGTGGGCCGCCGCCCGGCCGCCGGGCTGGCGCTGGTGGTGCTCAGCGGGCTGGTGACGCTGGTCGCGCAGGCGCCGTCGGACCCGTACTTCGCGCAAAGCCTGCAGGCCTGGGAGCAGGGCCGTTTCGTGCGTTTCCACGGCCTGGCGCAGTGGATCGGCTGGCTCTGGCCCTATGCCGCGATGGCCTGGCTGCTGTCGCGGTTGGGTGCCAAGACGTAATGAGGGCATTCCCTACAATCCACGCGATGGCGTACTACAAGCACCACATCTTCTTCTGCCTGAACGAGCGCAAGAACGGCGAGGCCAGCTGTTCGCAGCACGATGCGCAGGCGTCGTTCGACCACTGCAAGTCGCGCGTCAAGTCCCAGGGCCTGGCCGGGCCGGGCGGCGTGCGCGTGAACAAGGCCGGCTGCCTGGACCGCTGCGCCGGCGGCCCGGTGGCCGTGGTCTACCCCGATGAGACCTGGTACACGTATGTCGACCAGAACGACATCGACGAGATCGTCGAGTCGCATCTGAAGAACGGCCAGGTCGTCGAACGGCTGCTGCTGCCGGCGAATGTGGGCCGATGAACGCGGGCACGCAGCGGCAAAGCATCGCCGGCCCGGCGGGCCCGATCGAATGCGCGATCGATGCACCCGAAGCGCCGCGCGGCGTGGCCGTCATCTGCCATCCGCACCCGCAATTCGGCGGCACCATGGACAACAAGGTCGTGCAGACGCTGGCGCGCGCCTTCGTCCAGCTGGGCTACCGCGCGGTGCGCTTCAACTTCCGCGGCATCGGCGCGTCGCAGGGCGCGTGGGACGAAGGCCAGGGCGAGATCGACGACGCGCTGGCCGTGGTGGCGGCGTCGCGCCAGCCTGATCTGCAACCACCGCTGCCGCTGGCGCTGGCCGGCTTCTCGTTCGGCGGCTACGTCGCCGCCAGCGTTGCGGCGCGGCTGCCCGATGTCGAACGCCTGGTGCTGGTGGCGCCGGCGGTGAAGAACTTCTCCACGCCGAACGTGTCCCAGCACAGCCTCGTCATCCATGGCGAAGCCGATGACGTCGTACCGCTGGCCGCCTGTTTCGACTGGGCGCGCCCGCAATCCTTGCCGGTGACGGTGATTCCCGGCGCCGGCCATTTTTTCCACGGGCAGCTGCCGCTGCTCAAGCAACTCGTCGTCGGTGCCTGGCACCGGTAGACCCTCCCCATGAAATCTCTGTTCGCTCTTCTGCTGGCCGCCGTCGCGGCCGGCGCTTCCGCCCAGGTGCCGGCGCCGCCCGAAATCGCCGCGCGCCAGTACATCCTGATCGACCTGACCAGCAACCAGGTGCTGGCCGAGCGCGAGGCCGATGCACCGGGCGACCCGGCGTCGCTGACCAAGCTGATGACGGCCTACCTGGTGTTCAACGCGATCCGCGACAAGAAGCTGTCGCTGGAACAGACGCTGCCGGTGTCCAAGCGCGCCTGGAACGAACGCAAGCTCGGCGGCTCGCTGATGTTCATCGACACGACGATGACGCCCAAGGTCGACGAACTGCTGCGGGGCGAGATCGTGCAAAGCGGCAACGACGCGTCGGTGGCGCTGGCCGAAGGCGTGGCCGGCAGCGTCGAAGGCTTCGTCGACCTGATGAACAAGCAGGCCCAGGCCTGGGGCCTGAAGAACACGCAGTTCAAGAACGTCACCGGGCTGACCGAAGCGGGCCACAAGATGTCGCCGCGCGACATCGCCTTCATCGCCGCCAAGGTGATCCAGGAGCACCCGAACTTCTATCCGTACTACTCGATCCGCCAGTGGACGTACAACGGCATCAAGCAGGACAACCGCAACATGCTGCTCGGCCGCGACCCGTCGGTCGACGGCTTGAAGACCGGCTACACCGAGGCCGCCGGCTACTGCCAGGTGACGAGCGCGGTGCGCGACATGCCCAACGGCAAGCGCCGCCTGCTCAGCGTGGTGATGGGCACGGCGTCGCGCGAAGCGCGCGCGTCGGAAACGCAGAAATTGCTGAACTGGGGCTGGCTGGCCTGGGATGCGGTGCGCCTGTTCGAAGCCGGCAAGGCGGTGGCCACGGTGCCGGTGTGGAAGGGTGCCAAGCCCGAAGCGCGGCTCGGCGCGCCGGGGGCCATCTACGTCAGCGTGCCCAAGGGCGAAGGCGACAAGCTGAAGACGACGATCGAGCGCACCGACCCGCTGGTGGCGCCGCTGACGCAGGGCCAGCGCGTCGGTACGCTGAAGGTGGCCACGGCCGGCGGCAGCACCGTCGCCAGCGTGCCGCTGGTGGTGCTGGAGCCGGTGGATCTGGCCGGCCTGTTCGGCCGCGCCTGGGACGCGATCCGGCTCTGGATCAAGTAACCTTTGCCTTCCAGCCCGACGACATGCCCGAACAAAGCGAGGCCCGCATGGTCACCGCCCTACCCGACACGCTTTGCTACCTGAACGGCGAGTATTCGCCGGTTGCCGAGGCCAAGGTCTCGGTGCTCGACCGCGGCTTCGTCTTCGGCGACGGCATCTACGAGGTCGTGCCGGTCTACGGCCGGCGCCTGTTCCGCTTCGGCGAGCACATGGCGCGGCTCGAACGCAGCCTGGCCAAGGTGCGCATCGCCAACCCGCACACGCGCGAGCAGTGGCTGGCGCATTGCCGCTACCTGGTGGCCGAGCTGGCGTCGAAGAAGGGCGCCGAAGACCAGCTCGTCTACCTGCAGATCACGCGCGGCGTGGCGCCGCGTGACCACGTCATGCCCGAAGGCGTGACGCCGACCGTCTTCATGATGGCCAACCCGATGAAGCCGGCCACGGCCGAGCAGCGCCACCAGGGCGTGGCGTGCACGACGGCGCGCGACTTCCGCTGGGAGCGCGGCGACATCAAGAGCATCAGCCTGCTCGGCAACGTGATGGCGCGGCAGATGTCGGCCGACCACGGCGCGCTGGAGACCATCATGTTCCGCGACGGCTTCCTGACCGAGGCGGCGGCCAGCAACGTCTGGGTCGTGCACGAAGGCGCCTTGCTTGGCCCACCGAAGAGCGAACACGTGCTCGAAGGCATCCGCGTCGAGCTGCTGCGCGAGCTGTGCGAAGAATGCGGCATCGCCTACAACCTGCGGCCGATCCCCGAGGCCGACGTGCGCGCCGCCGACGAGGTGCTGCTGAGCTCCGCCACCAAGGAGGTGCTGCCGGTGACGCGCATCGACGGCGAACAGGTCGGCCATGGCGCCCTGCGCGGCAAGCCGGGGCCGGTGTACGCGCGCCTGTACGAGGCCTACCAGCAGGCCAAGCGCACGCAGTCGCTGTGAGCCGCGCGATGCCTGAGATCCCGCCCGAGCAGAGCCTGGTCGAGTACCCGAGCGCGTTCCCGATCAAGGTGATGGGGGTGATGGTCGAAGGCTTCGAGGAAGCCATCGTCTCGGTGGCCCTGCAGTTCGATCCGGCCTTCGACGCGACGACCGTCGAACGCCGCCCGAGCAAGGCCGGCAACTACCTGGGGCTGACGATCACCGTCACCGCCACCAGCCGCGAACAGCTCGACGAGTTGTACCGCACGCTCAGTACGCACCCGCTGGTGAAGGTCGTGCTGTAGCCGGCGAGCGCTGTCGGTCGGCTTGACAGCCGCTGCGCGCCGGCGCCGGCCTTGCGCCGCAAGCCCTTGATTCAAAAGGCTTTCGGCTGCAGTGGCCCGGAATATGCGGTGCCGTGCCTGCGTTCATCAACGCATCAAAGGGAGGCCGCCATGAACACCCGCACCTTGTTCCGTGCCCTGCAAGTCAGCTGCCTCGCCGCGCTGCTGCCGACGGCCCTGATGGCCGCGCCGATCACGCTGACCGGCACCATCCGCGACTTCAACTCCGCCGGCACCACGTTCAACGGCGTCGCCGGCCACCCCGATTTCGAAGGCCCCTGCTGCGGCGACGACCATGGCATTGCCGCCAGCACGCTGGGCGCGGACGGCAAGCCGGTCTTCGCCGGCGGTTCGCACTGGAGCGTGAGCAGCGCCGCGTCGTTCTACCAGTGGTACCACGACGACCCCAGCGTCAACATGACCGGCTCGATCTCGATCACCTTGAACCCGATCACGGCGACGACCTACCAGTTCAGCAGCAACTCGTTCTTCCCGATCGACGGGCAGCTGCTCGGGCAGGACAGCGGCGGCCACAACTTCGGCTTCACGACCGAGTTCCACACCCAGTTCACCTACCTCAGCGCGAACAACGACGACTTCGGCTTCACCGGCGACGACGATGTCTTCGTCTTCATCAACGACAAGCTCGCCATCGACCTGGGCGGCGTGCATGGCGCCGAAGGTGCGAGCGTGAACCTGAACACCATCGCCGCCAGCCTCGGCCTGGCCGAAGGCGAGAACTACAAGCTCGACGTGTTCCAGGCCGAACGCCACACCTCGGGCTCGAACTTCACGATCACGACTTCGCTGCAACTCGTCAGCACCGGCGGTGTGCCCGAGCCGGGTTCGCTGGCCCTGGCAGGCTTGGCGCTGGCCGGGCTGGCAGCGGCCAGCCGCCGGCGCTAGTGCAGTGTTCCACGCTATGCGGTACTTATGGGCCAGCGGATTTGCCTTCGTGGCAAGGCGCAAACCGCAGCGATACCCGTAGGTATCGCGAGGATTTGCAACGCCGCCACGG